>Ga0154020_10004002_pt1 | contig 17603 bp, 14 predicted proteins | sample Klosneuvirus_201_FD_109709 | JGI IMG/M metagenome (GOLD analysis project Ga0154020, IMG submission 109709) | Active sludge microbial communities from wastewater, Klosterneuburg, Austria - Klosneuvirus_20160825_MG | ecosystem: Engineered > WWTP > Aerobic digester > Activated sludge | place...
GCCCCCAGTGCCGACGCCCCCAGTGCCGACGCCCCCAGTGCCATGCATGTCCTCGTCGCGGAGGTTTTTCTGGTCAACCAGCTGGTGGCGAGAGGTAGCCTGCAATCACTCAGGTGTCAGTGCACTGTCGTAGACAACGGCGCGAGCGCCGTTGAGGCGCTTACGGTGCCGCACGACTTTGTCGCGATGATCATGGACTGGCACATGCCTGAACTGGACGGCATAGAAGCCACGCGCCGCATTCGACGCCGGGCGCGATCGACGGTGAAGACCACCATCCAGATGCTGGCACGAAGGTGACCGACGCGACGCCGCCGATGACGAGCAGCCGGAGGAACGGCCCGAAGACGTAGAGGGGGGAACTCGCAGCATCACCGCCACCGGCCAGCGCGCCCTCGAACGACTTACCAAGCTTGTGGGAGACGTGTGCCATCCCGAGAATCTAGTGACGCTTGGGCGCGCGCATACTGCAGTTGCCATCACAGGAACCGCGGGGGTCGACGACCGGACGTCCCGCGCACACATTTGCGAGAAGGCGACTCTCGCAACATCGCTTCAAGTCCGGGACCACGTTCGGGCCGCTGGAGCGAATCCTGCTGCGTCGATGGACGGAGCGAGACGTTCCCCAGCGGGATGGCTTGCCTTGCATAATGCCGCGCGCGCGATGGAGTTGAGCGGTGGTCGGCCTCTGGCCGAGGCGCTCACCGCAGCGCCTGCACCACCGGCATGCGGCTCGCCATGCGGGCCGGGAAGAATCCCCCGAGCACGCCCATCACCACCGCGAAGATCACCCCCGACACCAGCAGCTGCGGTGTCACCCGGAAGGCGAAGGCGATCTCGCTGAAACTCGACCAGTTCGTCGTACTGGTGACAACGCCGTTGATCGGGAGGGCGATCAGGCACCCCAGGATCCCGCCGAAGAATGCGATCACCGCCGACTCGGCGAGGAAGCTGAGCAGGACGTTGCGTGGCTTGAAGCCGAGCGTGAGCAGGACCGCGATCTCGGGCGTGCGTGAAGCGATCGAGGCGTACATGGTGTTGACCGCGCCGAAGATCGCCCCAACCGACATGATGCTGGTGATCATGACGGCCAGGAAACTCAGCATCGCCCCCAGCAGCTTCGACTGGTCGGCGTAGTACTTCGACTCCATGTGGGCGTCCACCTGCAGGCGCTGGTCGCCTTCGAGCGCCCGCTTGGCATCCGCGAAGCCGTTGGGATCCTTGAGGCGGAAGGTCACCGACTGGAAGGAGTTCCCGCCACGCATCACGCTCTGGAACTGCTCGACCTCGCCCCAGACCTCGGACTCGAAGCTCGAGCCGGCCGCTGAGAAGTGGCAGACGACGGTCCAGTCGCGTCCCGCGAAGCGCAGCTTGTCGCCGATCGCTGTATTCTTGTAGCGCGGGACGATCTTGTCGCCAAGGCAGATTTCGCTCTGCCCGCTGGCAAAGGGGCGCCCCTCGATCGTGATGTTCTTGCGGACCTCGAACGCGCGCAGGCTCACCCCGCGGATCACGACGTTGGCCAGGCCGACCGAGTCCGCACCGCGGCGCTGCAGGTTCATCACGATGTACGTCTCGGGGCTCACCAGCGGCTTGCCGTCGCTGCCGAGGGCGACGTGCGGGAAGCTGCCGATGATATTGACGTCGGCGCGCCCGATCTCGCTCGACATCTCCGAGTCGGCGCCCTTGCGCATGACGAGGACGTTGTCGTCGCCTCCGGTCTTGGCCAGCGCGGTCGTGAAGCCGTTGGCCAGGGCGAGCATGGCAATGAAGACGGCGACCACCAGGCCGATGCCGAGCGCCGTGAAGGCCGTCGATACGGGGCGCTGCAGGACGCTGCGCACGTTGTAGATCAGGGGAATCTTCACTCGACCCTCCGCAGTGCCTGAACGACCGGCATCTTCGCTGCCTGGTAGGCCGGGGCGAATCCGCTCACCACCGACAGCAGCAAGGCGATCCCGGCACCGACCAGCGTTGTCCCGCTGGTCACGTGGAAGTCGGGGAGGAAGCCGAACGCGTTGAACCCCGTCGCTCGCGGGATGATGATCGCCAGTCCGATCCCGATCGCGGCGCCCGAGAGCGCGATGACCGCCGCCTCCACGATGACCAGCATGAAGATTGTCCGGTCGGCGAAGCCGACGGTCTTGAGCACCGCGACCTCGCTCATGCGCTCGCGCTGGTTCATCATCATCGCGTTGGCCGCGATGAGGAGGATCGCGAAGACGACCGCCATGCCGATCGTGCCCATGAGCAACTGGATATTGCCGAACATCGTCATGAAGCCGGCGCTGAACGACTGCTCGGTTCCGGTCTTCGTCGGCGCGGGCGAGTTGCGGAACTGGTCGTCGATGGTCTTGGCCACCGCCCCGGACTGGGCGGGATCGTCGATGCGCAGGATGAACCACCCGGGGGAGATGCGATCCTTCTCGCGCTCATACAGGTAGTCATAGTGGAACAGGAACTGTTCCTCGCCGTACGCCGGATCCTTCAGCGTGTAGGTCCCCCGGATGGTGAAGGTCCAGTCGCCCGGGAAGATCGTGCCCTGAATCGTGACGTTGTCGCCGATCTTCCACCCGAAGGCCTTGAGCAGTCCCTGCCCGACGATGACCGCCGTGCGTTCGCGCAGGAAGGCCGCCTTCTGGTCTTCCGGGACGATGAAATCGTTCTTGTACATGTCGAGATATGACTCGGCGTCGACCGCGAAGGGGCCGAAGAACTTCCGCCCGTCACCGTACTTCCCGCCGAACCAGTTCGCCCACGTGACCCCGGTGACGTGCGGGACGCTGGCGAGGCGCGCGGCGTAGCTCTGCGGGAGCGGGAAAACGAAGGCAGTCGCGTTCTGCACGATCATCCGGTTGGCCGCCCCCAGCTGGCTGGAGATCTGGAGCTGCGTGACAACCGTGCGAAGCGACGCGAAGAGGAAGAGCGCCAGCGCCACGCTCAGGATCGTCAGGATCGTGCGCAGCTTGTGTCGCTTGAGGTTGGACAGGACGAGGGGAAAGAACTTCATGGCGTCGCCCCGCCGAGCATTGCCTGGCGCTCGACCAGCACCCCTTTCTCCAGGTGCAACGTCGTCTTGGCACGCTCGGCCGCGTTGGCATCGTGCGTCACGACGATGACAGTCTTGTTGAACTCGCCGTTCAACCGCTGCAGCAGGGAGAGCACATCCTCTGAGCTCTTGGCATCGAGCTGCCCGGTCGGCTCGTCGAGCAGGATCAACTGCGGGTCAGCGACGATCGCCCGGGCGATCGCGACCCGCTGTTCCTGCCCGCCCGACAGCTGGCGCGGGTAGTGATCCATGCGATCGGCCAGCCCGACCACGCCTAACGCGATCGCCACCCGCTCGGCGCGGTCCTTCTTGCCCAGGTTGGTGAGCAGCAGCGGGAGTTCCACGTTCTGGTGCGCCGTGAGCACGGGGAGGAGGTTGTACGACTGAAAGACGAAGCCGATCGTGCGCGCACGCCACGCCGCCAGCTGCGACGTGTTCATCGCGCTCACCTCGGCGCCGCCCACCCGCACGCTGCCACTGGTCGGCTTGTCGAGTCCGGCCACCAGGTTGAGCAACGTCGACTTGCCGGAGCCGGACGGCCCCATCAGCGCGGTAAAACTCCCTTCCTGAAAGTCGATCGACAGCCCGGTGTAGACCTCGACCGACTGTGCCTCGCGGCGAAACGACTTGTAGACGTCACGAATCTCGACCAGCGCCATCGCCATGTCCCGTGTGGAAGGTGGATCGTCGCTGCTGTTCGTTGCACGCGCCCGCACGCGTCCGCATGCGTCCGCATGCGTCCGCGCGGGCGGAGTGACGCGCTTACGTCCCGATCTTCACGCGCATCCCCTCGGCCGGCGTCTCCACGCCGCCAATCAGCAACTGCTCGCCGCCGCTCAGTCCTGTGCGCACCTCGCGAAAGCCGGCACTGACCGGGCCGGCGTCGATCTCGCGACGAGTCAGGCGGTCGCCGCGCACGATCCAGACGACGCTCGCACCGCCGTCTGCGTAGACCGCCGCCTGCGGGACCCGTACGATCGGGCGCGCCGCAGGTTGCGATGAATCGGCGACCGCGACTTCCGACCGCGTCGGCTGAAGGAAGTCGACCCTCGCCCCCATCTCGGGCAGGATGCGAGCGTCGCGATCGTGAATAGACACCTTGACCTGCACCGTGGCGCGCTGCCGGTCCGCGGTCGGCACCACCTGGCGCACTGCGCCCCGGAAGGCGGTGTCGGGATAGGCGTCGAGCGTGATCAATGCGGGGAGATCGCTGGTGATGCGGGCGATATACGCCTCGTTCACATCGACTTCCACCTCGAGCGTCGCGAGGTCGGCCATCGTCACCACGGCGCCGCGCGTCAAGCCGCCACCGACGCTCGGCGCGACCACCTCCCCAACCTCGGCGTCCTTGCGCAGCACGGTCCCGGTGAACGGGGCGCGGATGATCGTGTTCTCGTTATTGGCCACTGCGAGGCGGACCCCCGCCTCGGCCACCCGCTGTCGCGCGGCCGCGGCGTTCACCCGTGCCTCTGCCTGCGCAGCGCGGCTCTCCCCGTTCTCCAGTTCCTGCGGCGAGACGAGGTTCGCATTCTGTGCGCGCACGTCGCGCAGGCGCTTGGTCTCGCGCACGGCCTGGTCGCGGTCCGCCTGCGCCTCGATGAGCGTCGCCTCGGACGCCGCGACGTTCGCCTCGGCCTGAGCCACCGCCGCCTGGAAGTCGGCATTGTCGAGGCGGGCGATGACCGTTCCCTTCCGGACGAACGACCCTTCGCTCACACCGAGGAAGGCCAGGCGTCCCGCCGTCTTGGCGGAGACCGACGCCTTCGTTCGCGCCACGACGTAGCCGTTGGCCGTGACGCTCGTCGCGTTCGCCGGCGCCCCCGTTCCCGCACCGACCGGGGCGCCGACCGTCGCGACCTGAACGACGGGGACCGACCGCCCCCGCATATACCAAATGCCGCCGGCGATGAGCACGGCGACGATGAGGAGCAGAATGAGGTTCCGTATGACCGCGCTCTGCACGCCGGGGGGCGGTGCGTCGCGATTGATGCGGAGCTTGGAAAGATCGGCGGGCTGGGTCATGGCCGAGGTATTCTACCGGCGTCCCGGGGGGAGGTCCATACAGACGCTACGTCAGGTCACAGCGCAAGATTCAGTGGCACGAGGCGTGAGGCCCCTCGTGCCCGGCGCCCGCGTCCCAACGCAGGGCAACCGTTCACCCACCGAAATCCGGTGGCGTTGCGATGCGACGCCAGGCCACCCCACACCACACCACACCACACCACACGGCGGGGACACGCGCGCCGAGCTGTGCGCTGGGATGGGGGCATGTCACGGTGACGATCACCAGCAACGCACCGGTCGCTCTACGCCTCAACCAGCAACGTGCCGATCTCCGCTCCGAGCAGCAGGTCGTCATGGACTCCGAACAGCTGTCGACGCAGGCGGCCTCGCGCGTCGATCAGGACGGTGGTCGGCGTACCCTGCATCGCGTAGGTACGCATGGTTTGGGGCAGCGGGTCGCCATCCACTCCCGGTGCGTCCACCCCGACGGGGAATCGCACGCGGTACTCGTGCACGAACGCGCGGAGCGACGTGAGTCCCATCGCCTCGTGGTGCTCGAAGACAGTGTGCAAGCCGACGACCGTCAGCGGTGCTCCCTTGAAGAGCTCCGCCACACGTTGGGCCTGTGGAATCCCGTGCGCCACGCAACCGGGGCAGAGCATCTGAAAGGCATGCAGCAGCACGACCCGCCCGCGAAGGCGCGCCAGGTCGAGCGGCTCCGGAGTGTTGAGCCACGCCGTCGTCTGCCACTCGGGTGCGGTCTGGTGTTGCATCAGAAGTCCCCATCCTTCAGGTACGGGTAGCTCCACAACGTCACCTGCAGGAGGCACGACTTGACCCACGCGGCATACATCTTGTCGACCTCCTCGGCGGAGTGCCCCCGCTTCGCGAGGAACGGCTTGAGCGTCACCGTCACCGGGAAGATCAGCAGGAACAGATCGCGGAACGGGACGAGTGCGGTCGATGTCGCCGCATCGGTCGTGTTCTTCTTCGCGCGATGGTGGCGGAGGCCGATTTCGTGCTGGTAGTCGAGCCAGTGCTGGTCGTACTCGGCTCGGCTCGTGTCGAGGATCCACTGGCCAAAGCGCTTGCGCACTGCGCCGAGGTAGTCACCGAGTGGCTTGCCATCATTCTTGTCGGTGAACGAGGCGAGCAGGTGCGGGTTCGAGCCGACGAACCCGTACCAGACGTCGAGGATCGGCTCGACCTGGTCCTTGAGGACGCCGTGCGAGAGGCGCAGGTACTTCACGTCCTCGTCGCCAAGCAGGACGCTCTTCTTCATCAGGTCCAGGTCGCCGAGCGTCACGGGGGAGCGTGACACGGCGCCGGTGCCGTGGGTGTATCCGGGAATGGTGTTGGTTACGTTCATCACTTGGCTCCTTTCATCTCGCCGGGTTCGGGGCGCTGGGTTGCGCCTCGTCGCCAAGGACTCTATGCGCGAGGTCGGCGGGTGTCAGGAACGCACTTTTCGGTAAGGTGGTGACGAAATGGTCCGAAGCGACCCGGTAGCGCGTGTAGAAGCCGAGCCGAACAATGAGATCCAGGTCGCCGCGATGGTCGAGAGCGTCGTCGGCTGCAAGTGGTCGGTTCGCCTGCTGCAACTCTGTGCCAAGGATCATCGCCGGCCCAGCGCATTCCTTCGGGCGTGCTCCGGGCTGTCTGCGAAGGTCATGAACGAGCGACTGCACAAGATGACGCGTTTCGGCATCGTGCAGCGCACGGTCTGTGGCGAGAAGCCTCCCGTCGAGGTGGAGTACCGGCTGACACCCTTCGGGTACCGTTTCATGACTATCCTCGAGGAGATTCGCCGGCTGCAGGAGGCTGTTGATCGTGAGGCGATCTCGGCTCCGGATGCGATGCAGGGGGAGTCGAACCGCGCGGATAACCTAACCGGCCGAAGACGGTGACGACCGCGAGGTACACGCGGCACCGTCCACTGCGGTGCGCCCACGGATCACCCGAAACGCCTCGGCCGTACGCTGTATCATGCGCATGCCTCCACGATTGATCCAGCGGCTACTCCCCTGCCTTGCCTTCGCGTCGCTCCTGGCCGCCGGTTGCGACACGCAACCGTCAGTTGGGACCCTGCCCTCCGTCTCCGCCATTGACACGACGGTGCGTGCGTTGATGCAGCGCGAGCAGGTCCAGGGGCTGGCGCTCGCCGTCATCGACAACGGCACGGTGGCCCACGTCGCCGCCTACGGGATTCGCAATGCCGCGCGCGATCCGCTCACCACGCAGACGATCATGTACGGCGCGTCGCTGACGAAAACTGCGTTCGCGTATCTCGTATTGCAGTTGGTCGATGACGGGCGGCTCACCCTCGATGCCCCGATCGGCGACCTCCTTCCCCGCCCGTTGCCGGAGTACGACGACTATCACGATCTCGCCGACGACGAGCGCTGGCGGGCGCTGACGCTACGACGCTTGCTCACGCACACCTCGGGGTTCGCCAACTTCCGTTGGTTGGAGCGTGACCAGAAGCTGCGCTTCCACTACGATCCCGGCGCGCGCTACGGGTACTCGGGGGAGGGCTTCTACATCGCCCAACTGGTGCTGGAGGAGGCGCTCGGACTCGATGTCGGTCGCGAGATGCAGACCCGCGTGTTCGATCGCTTCGGCATGACGCGAACCAGCATGCAGTGGCGCCCGGACTTCGCGGCGACCCTGGCAGACGGATTCCGAATCGACGGGACGCCCGAGCCACACGACGAGCGGTCCAGCGTGAGCGCTGCCGGCTCCATGGACACAGACATCGAGGATCAGGCTCGGCTCTGGGCGGGAATGATGCGAGGCGACGGGCTCTCCGTCGCCTCCCGCGCTGAATTAGTGCGGCCGCAGCTGCCGATCACCTCATTCCATCAATTCCCGACACTTGTTCCCGACACCAACCCGGCCAACGCGGGTATCGGCCTGGCGGCCGGGCTGGGGCTGGTCACCTTCGAGGATGCCCGCGGGAAGATGTGGTTCAAGGGCGGCCACAACGAGTGGACCGGCAACATGGTGGTCTGCATCGAGCGGGAGCGGCGCTGCCTGGTGCTGCTGTCGAACGACGTGCGGGCCGAGCGCGTTTTTCCGGAGCTGACCCGCGCCATCCTTGGTGAATCGAGCATGCCGTGGACGTGGGAGTACGATTGGCTCACACCCTCCGGCGGCGGGACGTGATCGTGGCGTCAGCCGCACTCACTCTTTAGGGACGTTTCGGCCGGTCGAAGGTGTCCACTCCCTTCGAGTTCATCTGGAGCGCGTCGTCGTTCACCCAATAGGTCGGCCCGAACGGTATCGCACGTGGCCACACCTGGTCGAGCGACATGGCGTCGTAGAGCACACCGCCCTTCATCACGGATCGCGCGTCGGTCGTGTTGCGGATGTTGTCGAGCGGATTGCTGTTGAGCACCACGAGATCGGCCAGCTTGCCAACCTCGAGACTGCCCAGGTCCTTGTCGGCGCCGAGGAAGCGCGCGCCGTGCAGCGTTGCGACCTCCAGCGCTCCCATGCTGCCTAACGCCGATGCGCCCATCCACACTTCCCAGTGCGGCGCAAGTCCGTGGTGTTCCCCATGGCTCCCCATCGCCCCCCACCCGCCCTCGGCGATGACGTCGGCCATCGCCTGCGCCACGATCGGATAGCTGAAATCCGTCACCGGACGCTGCGATCGAACGCGGGTGTGCGGCATGAGCGCGCGCCATGGAAACCACTTGCGCTGCTTGGGGTCCTTCCACACGTCGCTCTCCTGGAACCAGTACTCGATGTTCCAGGCGCCGGGACCCGCCACCACGAGGGTGGGCGAATACGTCGCGCCGGCCTTGCCGAGGAACTTTGCGCCGTCGGAGTACATCGGCAGCTCGCTGAAGGCGTGCTCCCACCCGGTCTGCCCGTCCATGATGAAGCCGAGGTTCTCGAAGAAGAAGCCGCCCTCGCTCGTCTCGTTCACGCCGACCGTGCGCGCCGCCTCGGCCATCCACTGGCGCTGGTCGCGGCGCGGCTGGGCGTACTGCTTCACCGCGGTCGCGCCCCAATCGGCCATCTTGCGCACCATCGCCATGGCGTCCGCCGGGTTGTTGATCTCGTTGGCGCGCGCTGCGTCGCCGGCGGTGATGTTGTCGCCCGTGCTGAAGCCGCGCGGTCCCACGATCTCACCCGCCTCGATCAGCTCGGCGGTGGGAAACATGTTCTGGGAGTACATCGACACGTCCAGCGTGGTCGTGACCCCATACGCGAGGTAGATCGCCTGCTCGAAGTCGTGCTTCGGCCGCATGCCCCGCCACTCGCGGTAGTGGTGCGAGTGCATGTCCACGAGCCCGGGCATGATCGTCGTGCCGCTCGCGTCGATCACGCGGTCCACGCCCGCCGTACTGCAGCTGCCGACACAGGCAATGCGGCTCCCGCGCACGACCACCGTGCCCTGCTCGATCACCGCACGCTTGTCCATCGTCAGGAGGCGTGCGCCGGTGAGGGCGACGGACCCCGTCGGCACCGCGCGCGGTACCGAGAGCTTGAGGCGCAGCGTGTCCGTGCGGCCCGCGGCGAGGTGATGCACGTAGAATGCGGCCCCGCTGCCGTACTCCAGGGTGGAATCGTTCCGCCACCGCGGAAAGAGTCCGCCGTCGCGCGTGAGTTGACGCGCGGGAAACGCGCTGCGCCGCTTGTCCACACGTTGCACCTGGCTGCCGATCCCGCCCGGCGCGATGGGGGCGACGTAGACGTTGTCCCCCTCCTGAAAGGCGACCCATCGCCCCCCCGGACTCGGCAGGATGTCGTCCGCCGCGGGGAAGTTCACGTGCTCCTGCCGGTCGCTGCCATCGGGGCGAACCGAGATGAGGGCGGTACCGCCGCGCGCGCCCGGTCCCGTGCCACTGCCCGTGCGCTCCTCGGGCCAGAAGATGCGCCCATCGGGACCCACGGACACACGCGGCAGCTGGCGACGCGCCTCGCCACTGATCGACATGCCCGATGGCCGGTTGATCACGGCCAGGACGATGCCGCTATCGCCGGTTGGAGATACGCCGGCATCCAGCCGCATCACGTCGAACCAGACGTTGTGCGTCATGGTGCGTTGGCGGGCGGTGGCGCCTTCACCACGTGCCACGAGAATGCTGCGCCCGTCGGCGCTCCACGTGGGATCGGTGTAGTCGCCCGGATGGCGGGTGACTCGCTGCGGCGTACCGCCCGCGGCCGGCATGCGATAGACATGGCCGCGCCCGGTGTCGTCCCACGTCACGAAGGCGATGCTGCGCCCATCCGGACTCCAGGCGGGCGCAAACTCGAGCGGCGAGAACGATGGGGGCGTCAGGCGCCGCGGCGTACCACCAGCCGCCGGCTGCACATAGACGCGCCCCACCGCCTGAAACGCGATAGACGCTCCGTTGGCGCTCGACGATGGCCAGCGGAAGAACTTCGCCTGAATATCGTCATCGCTGATGCGGAACTCGTTGCGCGCCATCTGCGAGATGGTGCGATGCACGGTGGCGGTGAACGGAATGGTCGCCACCTCGCGCGTGCCGATGGTGACGCGCCGGAGCTTGCCACCCTGCGCGATCACGATCGAGGCACCGTCCGCGGCCCACTTGTAGCGCGGCAGCACACCTAACGTCTTGCCACCGCTGCCGGCCAACGGTTCCACCGGATCCATCAACAGGCGCTCGGCGCCGGTCTGCAGGTCACGCAGCCAGAGCGCGGCCCGGGGGCCGAACTCGTGCCCCTTGAAGTTGAGCGTGCCGTCGGGGATCTGGCGCGCGAAGGCGAGCCATCGTCCGTCAGGTGAAATCTCCGGTGCCGCCGCACCACCGCTCGAAAAGCGGCCGGCCGCAGCGCTGCTGGTCTCGCCCGCCGTGAGGTCGAGCGTCTCGCCGTCCCGAAACGTGAAGCGCCGCAGCTGCAACGACCCCGAGAGCGGCTGCCGGTCGTCGACGGTCATTCCCACGTGGTAGTAGAGGTACTTCCCGTCGGCACTGATGCTCGGCCACGAGGGTGTGCTGTTGGTGCCACCCGAGCCAGCGGTCACGAGCGACACGCCGCTCCCTCCGTCCTTGTGATACATCCAGAGACCGGCGGCCGGGGCTGGTCCCCCTGCACCGGCTCCGCGCGATCCCTTTCGCACCACGATGAACTCGCCGTCGGGCGTCCACGCGGGCTCGAAGGCTGTGGCGCTGAGGTCCGAGAAGACCGGCCGAGCATTGGACCCGTCCGCGTTCATGAGCCACAGGTTGTACTGGCCTCGGCGATCGGTGATGAAGGCGATGGATTTTCCGTCGGGCGAAATGCGGGGCTGGAAATTGAGGGCCACGCCGCTGTTCTGCGTCAGGACCGTCGCGCTACCCCCCGCCGCCGGCATGCGGTAGATGTGCCCCAGGAGGTCGAACACCACCCACCTGCCGTCAGGCGACAGGTCCACCGACATCCAGGTGCCTTCACTCGTGGTGAAGTCGATGTCGCGCGTCGTGCCGCGGGCCTTCGTCACGTCCCATGTCGCTCGGGTCGACGACGAGTCGCCTGCGGCCGCGGGGCGCTGCGCCGAGAAGCTGCCGGGCATCAGGAACGCGACGGCCGTAGCGATCAGGAAGGGCGTGGGGAAGGACAACGGTGTGCGCATGGCGACTGGATGTGAAGTGAAGGATCCGGAAGCGCCAAGCTTGTCCTCGGATGCGCGGATCGGCAATCGCCGGCCGCGCGGTAGAGCTGCGACCTCGTACAGTGGACGCGCGAGGTAGACGTGTCGCAGCGGCCGGCGCGTCTAGTGGGGTGCGGACGTCAAACCCAAGGCACTTTTCGTCGTCCAGCGGGTCACGTACGTTGCGATCACCCTCTGGACTCTGCGCACTGCCGAGCTGTTGTCCGCCGTGGTTCTGCCGTCGTGGTCCGACCTCCGCCACCCTCAGCCGAGGGCGGCGGCTATCTGCTGGTGTCTGATGCTGCCTGCAGCAGCGGGTGAACCGTGTTCGCCAGCGTCCAGCAAGGTCAGCGAACGGTGCCGGGGGTTCTGAGTTTCAGCGTTGCGGAGCTCGGTGAGGTTGCGGCTCGCCCAAGGACCGGCGAAGGAAATGGCTCACAAACGAGAGACACACATGAAGATCACGGTCGAGGCATTGGTGCGGGCCGATGTGCAGTCGGTTTGGAATGCGTGGAACAGTCCGAACGACATCAAGCGATGGAACGCCGCGTCCGATGACTGGCACACCACGCGCAGCGAGGTCGACCTGCGCGTCGACGGGCGGCAGGTCTCGCGGATGGAAGCGAAGGATGGAAGCATGGGCTTCGACTTCGGCGGGACCTACACCCGAGTCGAGCCGCATCGCCTGGTGGAGCTTCGCATGGACGACGACCGGATGCTGACGATCGAGTTCGTGTCATCAGACGCGGGCACCACGGTGCGCGAGTCCTTCGATGCCGAATCCGAGAACGACGCCGAGATGCAGCGCCAGGGTTGGCAAGCCATTCTCGACAACTTTGCCAGCTACGTCGAGTCAGGATCGGGCCGGAATGTGCCATCGTGAGGACGCGACGGTCACCGAGCGGTACGGCGTGCCTCCCGTTCGACACCTCCAGTTGACTCGACAACACATCCTGAACGCCGTCGTGTTCGGTTCCTCGGCGCGCTGCTCACGTGAGCCGACGCGTCCGAGCCTCTCAACACCACAGCGATCGGCGACGGCACGTCACGCAGTGCCCTCCTCCCTCCCCTCCGACACGTAGTACCCGAACACCAGCGCCGCCGCCGCCGCGCCGAGCACATGCCACGCCCCATGCCCCTGTACGATCGACATCGGCGCGCACGTGATCCGCAGCAGGTCAATGATCCAGAACACGAACCCGAGCCCGAGTACCCCCACGGCCGCCGCGAAGTAGCGCAAGTCGCCCCGCGCCCGCCCCGACGACCTGGCGCGCCATTCCGTCGCGATCGCCACCAGCACCACGGCGGCAAACGCCCATCGCCGCAACTCCGGCACCAGCACCAGGAGCGTCAGGAGCGCGGCGTTCCCCAGCACGTAGGCAACCGCCGATCGACGAGTGGTCACCTCGTGCGTCCGCACCACGGCGTACAGAATGACAAACGTCCCCAGCAGGTACATCCCGAGGACGTCGACGGTCTGTCCGACGAAGGTGAACGACGCGTGGTAGAACGCGCTCCCCAGCCCGATCACCAGCAGCGCGCCGGCGAAGAGCGCGGCGAGCATCGGCGATGCCACCAGTCGCACCCCTCGCACGCGCAGCGCGCGATCCGGCCGGAACGCGACGCGCCAAACGACAGCCGCGACCGTGAGGAAGGCGATCGACGTCGCCGTGTTCACCGGTTGCCGCACCAACGAATCGCGGAGTCGCTCGCAGAAGCAGTGGTCCGGCATGCAGGTGGCCGCTCGCCAGGCTGCCCACGGCGACGGGAATCCGGCGAGCCACACCAGGACAGCCAGCGGGATCGCGGAAAGTCCAAGCGACCAGGCCACATCGGCCCTGGTGATCACGGACGGCAAGGGGACGGCACGAGTGGCGAGTAGACGGCACGGGACAGGGACTCGACGGGCCGGTGGGCAGGCATCACGTTACGGTGCGGTGCCGGAGCGCGCGATGGCGACATGACACGGCCGTTCCGCCTCCCGGAAACGCCCGCCTGCATCACGAGCAGTGCATGGCGGTGAATTCGTACTGCTCGACCTCGACGGAGTTCGCTGCGGACAAACTGCCGGAGGAACAATGCCCACACAGACATGGCAGGAGATCGTCGCCTCGTCGCTCGACTGGGAGCAGGCCCACCTGACGCTGGACCACGCGCTCAAGGGACTGACCGTGGCGGGGCGCGCCGCCCGCCCGGAGGGATATCCGCATTCGGTGTGGCAACTGCTCGACCACATCCGCGTGGCGCAGCACGACCTGCTCGACTTCTGCGTCAATGCCAACTACTCGCACGACCTGAACTGGCCCGACGACTACTGGTCGAGCGATCCCGCACCGACGGACGATGCGGCATGGAGCGCGTGCCTGCAGCAGATCAACCAGGACCGCGCGCAACTGACGCGCTTCACCACCGGCGGCTCGGTGGATCTGACGCAGGCCATTCCGCACGGCACAGGGCAGACGTACCTGCGCACCGTGCTGGTCGCGGTCGACCATGCGGCATACCATCTCGGCCAGATCGTGGACGTGCGGCGCCTGAACAAGGATTGGCCGCCCGCGTAGGCGCGTCGCTACCGCATCGTCGTCCCCACCATACGCCACACGATCGACTTGACGGTGGCGCAGGTGGGTCCTCCATCCTTCCCCGTGCCCTCGAACTCGGTCTCCAGACGCGCGCCTGGAGTCTCGAGGACCTCCCCCACCATCTGGGTGGTGATTCCCGCCAACGGGATCTTGGCGCGACGGTCCCAGCGCGTGCCTGCCTGCCCTGCCCGATGTCCCGAATTCACATAGACGAAGCGCGCCGTCGGAGGGCCCTGCGTACACGGGCCAAGGAACCTGGGTTGGCCGCCCGACGTCACCCCATCGGCGCGAACCGTGAAGTCGAAGACGAGCGCGTCGGGCAGGTTCGCGCTCGGCGGGAGCAACTCGACGCTGCCGCGCTGCACCGCGAACGTTACGCCCGGCGGCGGCCGTCGCACGACGATCCTCAGGGTTAGCTCGGCCTGTGCACCAGTCAGCACTCGATCCTCCGGTTAATTGACGACGCGTGCAACGTACTCTACATCCATTTCCGGCCCCGCGCGCGCGCACGCGGACCCATCCACAGGACGGAGTACGTGATGATGGATCTCCAGGAGCAGTTCGGCCAGATCGACATCTACCTGTTCGATCAGCTGTTGAGGGGCAGGATTGCTCCTGGCATGCGCGTGCTGGATGCGGGGTGCGGTGGGGGCCGAAACCTCGTGTACCTGCTGCGGGCCGGCTACGAAGTGTTTGGTGTGGACGCCGATGCGAATGCGGTCGAGCATGTGCGCTCCATGGCCGCTCGGCTCGCCCCCCAGCTGCCAGCCGACAGCTTCCGCACCGGGCCCGTGGAGCGGATGACCTTCCCCGACGACTTCGTCGACGTCGTGCTCTCCAGCGCGGTGTTGCACTTTGCCCGTGACGAGGACCACTTCGCGGCGATGGTGCACGAGATGTGGCGGGTACTCAAGCCCGGCGGCATGCTGTTCTGCCGACTGGCCTCGTCCATCGGGATGGAGCACCGCGTGGTGCACCAGTCCGGCCGCCGCTTCCGGTTGCCCGATGGTTCGGAGCGATTCCTGGTCGACGAGGCGATGCTCGTGGACTACACCCGCACGCTCGGCGGCGAGTTGCTGGACCCCGTGAAGACGACGGTGGTGCAGGACCGGCGATGCATGACGACGTGGGTGGTGGGGAAGGGGGCCAGAGCCCTGGGGCGCTAGCCGAGCGCAGGTGAGCGCAATGCGCGCGCTGCACGGTCGGCGACGTGAGACGGTGTGGGCTGCAGCTACCGGCCGCGTCGCCCGACTCAGTCGTACCGCAGCGCGCGCATGGGCTGCGTCTGGCTGGCGCGCCGCGCCGGAATCCACCCCGCGCCGAGTGCGACGACCGCCAGGAGCAGCACCGCAGTCGCGAACACGAACGGATCGTGCCCTTCGAGCCCGAACAGCAGCGACTGTGCCGCCCGCCCCAGCCCGAAGGCGCCCAGCGCACCGACGGTCGCACCGATCCCGATCATGACCCCAACCTGCCGCAGGACCATCCCCTGCACGCGTCGACGGTCAGCGCCCAGCGCCATGCGCACGCCGATCTCGCGCGTGCGCTGCGAGACCGAGTAGGCCAGCACGCCGTACAGTCCCACCGCCGCGAGCAGCGTGGCCAACAGCGCGAAGCCGGCCGAGAGGATGGAGATCATCCGGTCGAGAAAGACGTTCTCGCGCAGTTGCTGCGTCATGGTCTTCAAGTCCTGCACCGGGAGCGTGGGATCGATCCGCTTCATCATCTGCGGGATCGCGGCGATGAGTTGATCCCCCGGCAGGCGTGTGCGCGCATAGAAGTACATCTGTCCAACGACCCCCTGCTGCATCCACGGCAGGTAGAACACGGGCTGTGGTTCACGCTTCACATCGTTGTAGGCAATGTCGGGCGCGAGCCCCACGATCTGGATGCCGAGCGAGTCGTTGCCGCCGGCACGTCCCATGAACTTGCCGACGGCGTCGCGCCCGAGCCCGAACTTCTCGGCGAAGGCGAGGTTCACCACCCCGACTCGCGCCCCGTCGTACTGGTCGTACGAAGCCACGTCGCGCCCCGCCAGCATCGGCACGCCGATCATGGTGAAGTAACCGGCCCCCACTGCGGTGTACCGCGAGTTGCAGTCGGTGTCGGGCAGGCATTCGAAGCCCTGCACGCGCACGTCGTTGCCCCAGCTATCGCCGGAAAGCAGCGGGACGAGCGAACTCGTCACCCCGGTCACGCCGGGGAGCGCACGCAACTCCTCCTCGATGCGAGCATAGAGCACCTTGGCCCGCAGTGTGTCGTATCCCACCCGCAACGGCGCGACCGAGAACGTCGCCACGCTGTCGATGCGGATGCCGAGGTCGACTCGGCTCACGTTGACGAGGCTCTTGAGGAAGAGCCCAGCCGAGATGAGGAGCGTGGTGGAGAGGGCGATCTGCGCGACCGCGAGCCCGGTACGGAATCGCCCCGCGATCCCCCCGCCGGCGATGTTGCCGGCGCCCGCACGGATGGTGCTGATGAGGTCGGGCCGGGTGGAATGCAGCGCCGGAAAGAGCCCGAAGACGAAGCCCGTCATCACCGCCAGCGAGCCGGCGAAGAGCATGACCGGCACCTGTACGCTGAACTGCAGGGTCGTGGATGCGTTGGGCGGGAGCAGCGTGGCGATCCCTTGCAACGTCCACCGCGACACCAGCAGGCTGACAAGGCCGCCGAGCAGGGCAAGCACGAGTGACTCGACGAGCAGCTGCCTGACGAGCCGGCCCCGCGTCGCGCCCAGCGAGAGCCGCACCCCCATCTCGGTCGCCCGGCTCGCGCCGCGCGCGAGCAGGAGGTTGGCGATATTTGCGCAGGCGATCAACAGCACGACGGCGGTGATCGAGAAGAGCATCGTCAGGGGAACCTTCGCCTCGCCCTGCATCGAGCTCTGCCCGCGTGCACCGGGTGTCACGACGACCCGCTTGGCCTTGAAGCGCTCCATCGTTGCCGCGCTCATCTCCCGCTGGAGCGGCGCCTCGACGTCGGCGAGGATCGGCGCAATGACGCCGTCCAGTCCCGCCTTGGTCGCCTGCATCGACATCCCCTGCTTGCGTCGGCCGAAGACATAGACCCAGTAGTCACGACGATTCTCGAGGCCTTCGTACGTCCCGATGTACGTCCGCGATTGCATCGGGACGTAGACCAGCGGGCGGGCGCCCAGCGTGTTTCCCTCGAACCCTGCAGGCACAACACCAACGATCGTGAACGCCCGCCCGTTCAATCGCAGCAGTTGGTCGAGCGCATCCGGCTTGCCGCCGAACCGATCCATCCAGAAGTGGTGGCTGATCACCGCGACCATGTTGTCCGCGCCCGGTTCGTTGTCCCGCACCTGAAGCAGCCGACCGAGTGCGGGGCGCAGTCC
>Ga0154020_10004003_pt1 | contig 17600 bp, 14 predicted proteins | sample Klosneuvirus_201_FD_109709 | JGI IMG/M metagenome (GOLD analysis project Ga0154020, IMG submission 109709) | Active sludge microbial communities from wastewater, Klosterneuburg, Austria - Klosneuvirus_20160825_MG | ecosystem: Engineered > WWTP > Aerobic digester > Activated sludge | place...
ACGAAGGGGTCGAACTCCTCCGGGCCGACCTTCCCGCGGTACTTCCGGTACGGCTCCGTCTTCAGGTCGGCCTCGTCCGAGAGGCCGCCCGCCATCAGGACGAACGCCTTGAAGCGTCGCTCGACCCCCGCGAGGATGCCGCCGACGGTCGCGTTGTAGCTGTGCCCGACGAACGCCAGCCGCTTCGGGTCCGCCCTCCCGCGCGCGAGGAGCACGTCGACGGCGCGGCGCATGTCCACCACCTGCTGCACGAGGTCGGTGAACTGCTTCTCGTTCAACGCGGTGCGGTCCCTCGTGTAGCCGGGTCGCGCGACGGTGCCGTCGTTCAGGAGAGACGCCACGCCGCTCCGGGCGAGGAGGACGGCCTCGTCGAGGAACTGTGTCCGGTTCCTCATCGCGGAGTTGTCCCAGTACCAGTGTCCCCAGACCACGGCCGGGAACGGGCCCTTCCCCTTCGGCATCACGAGGTACGCCGGGACCCGGCCCCCCTTCGGGCTCGCGTAGGAGAGGTCGTGGATGACGACGTCACCCCGCTTCTCGACTCCGGCTTCCTTCACGTCGAGCGGCGCCTTCGCGTCGTAGGCCCAGTGCGACAGCATCGCGGCGTCCTGGGCGAGGGCGGTGAGCGGGAGGGCGAGGAACGGCAGCAATCGCTTCATGAGGTCTCCTGAGAGGTGCCGTGAACTCTACTCCGCGCCTCACCGCGCCGGTCCGAGCGGCCGCCGGTCGAGGTCCTCGGCCACCACGTCATTCCCTGGCTCAGGCCACGACCCGCGCCCCGAGCGTGTCGACCCGATGCACGCGCGCCGCCGCCTCCACCCCTTCCATCCGCCACGCCTTCACGGCCGCGTCCGCGATCGCCTCCGGCGCCGCGCCGTCCTCCGCGATGCCGAGGAGCGAGGGCCCGGCGCCCGCGAGCGCGACGCCGAGCGCGCCGGCGCGGCGCATCTCGCTGGTGACGGTCTGGTAGCCCTTCACGAGGGGTGCCCGGGCCGTCTCGACGATCTCGTCGGAGCCGGTGCACCGACCCACGGCCGCGACGTCGCCGCGGTAGAGAGCCGCGACGAGCTCGGCCAGGGCGGCGCTCTGCGCGGTGTGCTGGGAGAGGAGGATCTTCTTCGGCAGGGCCGCGCGCGACTCGCGAGTGGAGAGCTGGAAATCGGGGTGGACGAGGACGAGCCGCAGGGTGGGCGGCACCGGGAGCGGCGTGGGCGCGACGACGTGCGACGGGTTCGACGACGGGACGAGCAGGAGGCCGCCGAGGAGCGCGGCGTAGGCGTTGTCGCCGTGCCAGGAGCCGTCGGCGGCATGCTCCGCGAGGAGCACGGCGCGCAGGAGGCGCGTCTTGTCCTCGATGCCGAGGAGCACGGCGGCGGCCCAGGCGCCGGCCGCCGCCGACGCCGCGGACGAGCCGAGCCCGCTCGAGAGGGGCAGCCCCTTCTCCACCGTCAGCTCGAGGCCGCTCCGCTCCTTCGGCTTGTGCCTCACCAGCTCCAGCACGGCGGTGGCGGCCACGGCGGCCGTGTTGCGCAGCGGGTCCCGCGGCAGCCGTCCGCCGTCGCCGGTGATGGACGAGACACGGACGCCGGGCTCCTCCGTGAAGCGGGCCGTGACGACGTCGCCCGGCCCTTCCAGCGCCGCGCCCAGGATGTCGAAGCCGACGCCGAAGTTCGCGACGGAGGCCGGGGCGAAGACGCGGATCATTCGGGGGAGACGATGGTGTGGAGCGCCCGGACCGCGGTCACGCGGTCTTTCTCGTCCACGGCGAACGAGATGTTGCACTCCGAGGAGCCCTGCGCGATGGCGTCCACGTTCACCTTCGCCTCGGCCACCGCCGCGAACACCTTGGCCGCGATGCCGGGCGTTCCCTGCATCCCCTCGCCCACGGCGGCCACCACCGCGATGGGGGCGCGCGCCTTCACGGCGTCGATGGCACCGGTGAGCCGTTCGTAGCGGAACTCGTGCTCGAGAGCGGCGACCGTCCGCGCGCGATCGCCCTCGGGGATGACGAGCGCGATGTTCTGCTCCGACGACGCCTGCGAGAACATGACGACCGACACGCCGAGCCGCGCGGTGGTGGTGAAGACGCGCCCGGCGATGCCCGCCACGCCCGTCATCCCCCGCCCCTCGAGCGAGAGGAGGCAGAGGTTCGGGATGGCCGTCACCGCGCGGACGCCCTTCCTCCCGTCGCCCTTCAGGGCGATCGTGGTGCCGGCTCCGGCCGGGTGGAACGAGTTCTTGATCACGAGCGGGATCTGGGCGGCGATGGCCGGCAGGACCGCCGGGAAGTGGAGCACCTTGGCGCCGAAGTAGGTCATCTCCGCCGCTTCGCGGTACGAGAGCCGGTGCAGGAGGTGGGCCTCCGGGACGATGCGCGGGTCGGTCGAGAGGACGCCGTCCACGTCGGTCCAGATCACGACCTCCTCCGCCGACAGCGCCGCGCCGATTAACGCCGCCGTGGTGTCGGAGCCCGACCGGCCGAGCGTCGTCGTCTCCCCCTTCGAGCTCCGAGCGATGAAGCCGGTGACGACCGGCAGCTCGTTCTTCAGGAAGATCGCCTCCAGCGTCCGCCTCACGCGTGGGTCGCTCTTCTTCCGGTCGCAGGCGGCCGAGCCGTGGCGGTCGTCCGTCACCAGCATCACGCGCGCATCCACCGGGGTGGCCGGCGTGCCGCGCGCGTTGAGCGCCGCCGCCAGGAGCGGCGCCGAGAGGCGCTCGCCGAAGCTGCCGATGAGGTCGGTGACGCGGGCCGTCCGCTCGCGCAGGAGAGCGACGCCGTTGAGCGCGGTGTCGAGGTCGTCGAAGAGCTTTTCCTCGACCCCCACGTGTCCGCGGGTCATCCGCGTGATGCCGGCGGCGGCATCCTGGTGCCGCTGCTTCAGCTGATCCACGATCCGCCGGTACGCGCCTCGCTTGCCCCGTTCCGCCTCGTGGGCCGCCGTCAGGAGGAGGTCCGTCACGCCGCCCATGGCCGAGGCCACCGCCACCACCGTACGCGTCTCCGCGGCCGCCCGGAGGAGGTCGGCCGCCCGGACGATCCGCTCCGCGTCGCCCAGAGACGTTCCGCCGAACTTGTGAACCACGATCTCTCTTCGCATCAGCCCGGGATCGTACTAGGTAACTGATGGGGAAACCCTGGTTCGCGGCCTTGCGGTCCCTAAACGGCGCCGGCCGGCCTCTTCCGGCCCTTCTTCGCCGGCTTCATCGCGACCTCCGCCACCGCCTGGCCGCTCCGCGCCAGCTTGAAGCTCTCCGTGTAGCCGTCGTCCAGCACGGTGAGCCGTACCTCCACCGCGCCGCCGTCGGTCACGAGGTAGAGCTCCTCCACGCCCGGCCCGGCGGCCGCCCGCTCGACGGGGACGGTGGCGAGGTCCGGCGCGTTCCTTAGGGCAGGGTCGAACGGAAAGCGGAAGTCGTCCCACGGCTGCACTTCTCCGTCGGGACGGCCCCCTTCCACCCGGCCGCACTCGACGAACCGGAAGTGCCCCACGTTGTGCGCGGCCTGGTAGCGGCGGACGACGGCTAGGGGCGGCTCGCCCGGGGCCGGGAGCGGCGTTCCCTTCTCGAAGATCGGGTCGAACGTCACCTCGCCGCCCCCCTCGGCCTCGCGGAAGACGCCGAACGTGCGCGAGAAGCGCTCGGAGAGCGTGTAGCCGGCGTCTCCGTCGAGGAAGATGGCGAGCCCGATGGCCGTGGCCGCGAAGGGGTGGGGAGAGCGCTTCACGCGCTTGTCGCCGAAGCGCTCCTTCAGGAGGCGCGGCACCAGCGGAAACGTGCCGGCCCCGCCCACGATGTAGATGCCCGCCACCTCGTTCCAGTCGACCTCCTCCTCGCCCTCGCGGCGCGGGTCGCGGAGGGCGGGGGTCATGGCGTCGATCGTCCGCTCCACGAGCGGCGCGCAGGCCGCGTAGACCTCGTCGATCGGGACCGCCACGGGGGTCAGGCTCATCGGCGAGAGGTCGACCAGGAACCTCCGCGACTGGGGGTTCACCGCCTCCTTCTGGCGCACGCACTCGTCCAGGAGGAGAGCCTCCTGCGGCGGCGAGAGCTCGACGTCGGCCTTGTCCCGCACCAGCTCGAAGATCGCCTCGTCGAAGTCGTCGCCGCCGAGCCGTCTCACCCCCTCGCTGGTGACGACCTCGTTCGAGCGTCCGGTCATCCGGAGGAGCGACGCGTCGAACGTGCCGCCGCCGAGGTCGTAGACGAGGACGTACTCGCGCTTCGACGTGATCGTCGTCCGGAACCGGTGGGCATACTCGAAGCCGGCCGCGGACGGCTCGTTGAGGAGCGCCGTGACGCGGAAGCCGGCGCGGGCGTAGGCGTCGAGCGTGAGGAAGCGCTGGGAGCTCGAGGCGTTGGCCGGAACGCTCACCGCCGCGTCGAGCTCCTCGCCGGGCGAGAGACCGGCGTTCGAGCGGTGGACGAGGTCGTCCTTCAGCCGCGCGAGGAAGCGGGTGAGGAGGTCGGTGAGGAGATAGCTCTGCCCGGCGAGCTCGACCTCGCTCTTCGGCCCGGCGTCGTTCAGGAGGCGCTTGAAGGAGCGGAGCACGGACCAGCCGTCCACGTGCCTCACCGACGCCGCCTCGGCGCCGAACAGCAGCTCGCCCGCCTCGTGCGCGGCGACCAGCGACGGCACGGCGTCCACGCCCTCGAACGACACGACGGGGTAGTTCCCGCGGTCGACGAGCGCCACCACGGTGTGCGTCGTCCCGAAGTCGATCCCGAGCTTCATCTGGTGAAAGTCTAACGGGTACCCGGTCGAGTTCGAGCGGCGGAAGCGAAAGCCGCCGCTTCAGAAGACGAACAGACGCTCGGGCTCGGGCTCGGGGCACGGAAGAGGAACACCGCGTCGACGCGCCGTCGTCAGGCCGAGGACGACGCCCCCGTCGGACGGAAGCCCGTCGATCTCTGCCTCGTGCCAGCCGACGCCGAGCAGCCGCGGACTCTCGAGGGACACGCCGTCGACACGGATCGACGCCGGACCGCCGTCCGCGCCCCGCGCGTCGTAGAGACCCGGCGTGACGATCTCGAACGCGACCGGGCCGCGAAGAAGAACGCGGGCGTCCAGCCGGGCGCCTGGTATCAGGATGCAGGACTCGCTCGGCCCCGCCGGCACGAACCGGGATTGCAGGAACATCTGGTCCTTCGGGGTCATCGCTTTCAGGAGGTCGTTCCAGATGACGACGTGGACGGGCGACGCGCGGAGCTCCGCCTCGAAGGAGAAGGCGCGGCCCGCCCAGTACGCGGGCAGCTGGCCCGCGTACGTGTACCAGTGGGGGATCCCGTTGCGGAACAGATGCATTCCGCTGTTGTCGAACGCGCGCTCTTCGGGTGACGTGGCGGTCCAGAGCCATCGGAGCACGCGGCGCTGGCGTTCGTTGGAGCGGTTCGCCACCTCGACGGAGGCGCCGATTCCCTCGAGGACGGGCACCAGCGTCAGGAGGGCGACGAGGGCCGCGAGCCACCTGGGACGCGTATCGGTCGGGAAGAGCCTCTCGAGCCCCGCGGCAACCGGAACGAGGAGGGGCACGACCAGGACGTTGTTGTAGGGGAAAAAGAACGGGTTGATCGCGACGAAGGCGGTCAGGAAGGCGATCGTCACGATGGCGTAGGTCGCTCCTCGCCGGGCGTCGTTGCTCGCTCGCCGCGCGTCGACGCACCAGCCGGCCGCGCCCGCGGCCACGAGGACGAACGTCAAGGGGGAGCGGCCCAGCGCCGCGAGGAACGGATGCCCCGCCGCGCGCATGCCACCGGTGGCGAGATACAGCTTCCACGGCAGCAGGCAGTCCTTCCCGTCGACGGCGAAACGAAAGAGGACAAAAGCCCCCACGACGGCCAGCACGCCGCACCCGAACATCCCCAGCGCCCGGATCGGCCTGGTGCGGTCGCGAGCCACCAGGGCGATGGCCAGGAAGGGGCACGCCAGCGCGTACTTCACCGAGAAGAGGATCGCCATTCCGGCGGCCGCTCCCACGGCCGCGGGGGTCGCGCCGCCGGCGAGGAGCGAGGCGCCCGCGAGGAGCGCCAGGGCCGCGAACGGGTCGTTCCGGACGTCGGCCAGCCTCAGCTGCAGATCGGGCTGCCAGGAGGCGAGGCTCACACCGCCGAGCGCGGCGGGAAGCGACGCCCCGAGGCGACGCGCCAGGCCGAACGAGACGAGAAGCAGCGCGAGACCCGCCGCGAGCACGAGCCCCCTGCCCGCGTCGATCGGAACGAAGGAGTCGGGGAAGAGTCGGAAGAGCGGGGCTAGAAACTCCGTGAGCGGGGTGTAGAGCGCGAGGGTCCTCTCGACGGAGGGCCGCTCCCGCTGCGAGCGGAGCCAGGCCCACGAGAGGATCATGAAGTCGTCGTGACAGTATTCCCGCCTCCACCACCAGACGAATCGCACCGCGAGGCTTGCGGCGAGAGCCACCGCCGGGACACCGAGGATCGCCAGCCGGCGCGACCGGGCGTCGGTCACGGCCCGGCGCCCGCGACGCCAAGGAGCGAGCTTCCGAACGGGAGACGGAGCGGCCGGAGGAGCCTCTCTTCGAACCGCGACAGGCGGTACAGCGTCTCGTTCACGGCGCGGGGCGGTACTCCGGGCGGAACGTCCTGCGGACGCATCAGGCGCTCCTTGGCCCGCACGAGCAGCTTGGCCGGAAACGTCCAGTGGGAGAAGTACCGGAGCGACGTCAGCGTGAGCCCGGCCCGTCGGACCTGCTCGGCGAGCTCCGCCTTCCGGTACCGCGTCAGGTGCTGGTTGAGCGCGTCGTGATGTGTCCAGAGGATCCGGAACGCGGGGACCGTGATCAGCACGCGCCCCCCCGGCGCGAGCAGCCGCCGGGCGCCGCCCAGCAAGGCGACTGGGTCCGACACGTGCTCGAGGACGTCCAGGAAGAGGATCAGGCCATAGCGACGGCCGGTGTCGAACGTCTCGTCGAACGGACGGACGTGGATCTTGAATCGGGCACGGGTCTCGTCGGAGAGAAGGCGCGCGTCCGACTCGACCCCTTCGAGCGAACCGAACGACGAGAGGCGCGGGAAGATCAGGGCGTCGCCGCAGCCGACGTCCAGGATATCGCCCCAGTCGCGGTCGGGGCGCAGGGCGTCGAGCGCGTCGACGACGACGTCCTCCCGCGCCCGCCACCACCAGTGTCGTTCGTAGAGCTCTCGGTACACCTCGACGTAGTGGGTCTCCACGGCCCGGCTACGGCTCGCGCACCGCCCCGCGGACCAGCTCGGCGACCAGGTAGTGCGGCCGGCCCTTGGACTCCTCGTAAATCCTCCCGACGTACTCGCCGATGATCCCGAGGAAGAGCAGCTGGACGCCGGACAGGAACGTGATCGCCAGGATGAGCGCGGTGAAGCCGCGCGGCGAGCGGTCGGCGTGGAAGAGGTAGACGTAGACCGAGTACGCGGCAAAGGCCAGGGAGCCCGACATGGTCAGGCAGCCCAGCGCCGCGCTCGTACGCAGGGGCACCACGGAAAAGGCGAAGATGGCGTCGACGGCGAGGCCGACGAGCCGTGCCAGGCTGTATTTGGAGCGGCCCGCGTGGCGCTGGCGGCGCTCGACGTCGAGGTCGGTCTGCCGGAACCCGACCCAGGAGCGGAGACCGCGAAGGTACCGGTGGTGCTCCGGAAGGGCGCGCAGACGGTCGACGACACGGCGCGACAGCAGCGCGAAGTCGCCCGCGTCGAGCGGCATGCGGACCGTCGAGAGCAGCGCGACCATCCGGTAGAAGAGGTAGTAGCACAGTCGCAGGAGCCAGCTCTCCTTCCGGTCGACGCGCCGCCCGTAGACGACGTCGTAGCCCTCCGCCCAGCGGGCCAGAAAGCGGGGGATCTCCTCCGGGGAATCCTGGAGGTCACCGTCCATCACCATCACGAGGTCGCCGGAGACGTGGTCGAGCGCCGCGCTGAGCGCCGCCTGATGACCGAAGTTGCGGGACAGCGAGATCGCCACGATCCGCGGATCGCCCGCCGCCTCCTCGCGGAGAAGCGCGAAGGTGCGGTCCGAGCTGCCGTCGTCCACGAGGACCACTTCGTGAGGGCCGCCCGGAAGCGCATCCAGGACGGCGCGGGTCCTCCCGAGGAGCTCCGCTAGGACGGCCTCCTCGTTGTACAAGGGTATGGCGATGGAAAGGCGTGGGGGGGTCATGCCGGCTGGGCCCCCTTGAAGTAGACCATCTGCCAGAGTGTCGCTCCGAGCGTCTTCAACGGGTACGGCTCGAAAACGACGGGCCGCAGGAAGCGGGAGAAGAGACGTCGCCACTCCTCGAGGGGACGGGGGTGCTCGCCGCGGTCGAGCCGGGCGAGCGCTCGGGCCAGGCCTCGCCGTTCGGGAAGGACGAGGTCCAGCACGTGGACGTGCCCTCCCGGCGCCAGGAGGGCCGGGAGTCGGCCGAGGATCCGCTCGACACCGGGCGTGTCGATGTGGTGGAGGAAGCTGTTCAAGAGGATGAAGTCGAACGTGCGGCCCGCAGGCGGCCTGTAGTCGACGGCGTCCACCGTCATGAACTCGCGGCCCCACCGCCGGCGGGCGTATTCCGTGTAGCGCGGGTTGACGTCGAGGCCGACGTACTCGGCGCCGGAGAAGTGCCGGGTGTTGGTCCCGGGGCCGCAGCCGACGTCGAGGACGCTTCGCGCTGCCGATAGCTCGTTGTGGCGGCGGATCGGATCGAGCTTGGCCTCCGCGTAGGACGCCTGCCAGAGCCGGTAGACGGTCTCGTTCTCGAGGATGCGATCGAGCCACTTCATCGCGGGCGGCCGGGAGCTTACCCGAAGCGGCCCGCCGATCCACCATCGATGGGGCGCCATCGCGGAGCAGGGTTAGTCCTCGGCTCAGTCCGCCAGGATGACGCCCAGCCGCACGGCCAGGTACCCCGCCCCCACCGACGTCAGCACGTTCACGAGGGCCCAGCCGAGGGCCCCCGTCTCGGCGAGCCGCTCCGTCTCGTACTCGAACGTCGAGAACGTCGTGTAGGCCCCCACGAAGCCGGTGGACACGAGGAGCCGCCACGCGGGGTCGAGCGTCCGCCCCGCGGCGTAGGTCGCGAAGAAGCCGAGGACGAAGGAGCCCGAGACGTTGACGAGGAGCGTGGCCAGCGGGAAGTTCGGGGTCCAGAAACGCGCCACGAGGAGGTTCACGCCGTAGCGGGCGATGGAGCCGGCGAAGCCGCCGCAGCCGACGAGGAGCGCTCCTCTCAACGGCTCAGCGTCTCACTTCGCGGCGCGGGTCAGCTCGACGCCGGTCGCCTCGAGCGAGAGCTGCTTCTGATCTCCCTTGATGCTGGCGGCGCTGCCGCCCGGCGTCTCGTCGGCGTAGTGCTTCGCCGTCGCCTCCGGGATCGTCTCCACCTTGAAGACCCCTTCCACGGTGACCGTGGAGCCGGCGATGTCCTTCGGCACGAAGAACGCGTAGTCCTTGAACGTGATCCGGATCGGCTGGTCCGCCGTGCCGATGGTCATCCAGCAGCCCTTCTGCTGGCAGACGGTCGTCACCTTCCCCTCGGCGCGAACGGTCTTCCCGGAATAGGCGGCGGGGCTCTTCAGGATGTCGGCCACGGCCACGGGCGCGAGCCCCTTCAGCGGAGCCCCGAAGGTCTCCTTGGCCCTGGCGGGCGCGCCGGGCGCCGCAGCCAGCGGCAGCGTGAGGGAGAGGGACAGGACGACAAACGAGAGACTTTTCATGTCGCGAAATCTAGCATGCGATCCGACATGACGTCCGCTCACGCCGTGGTCCTGGTAGGTCCCGTCCCGCCGTGGCGAAGCGGGATCGCGGACCAGACGGTCCGCCTGGCCCGCGCGATGGCGAAGCTGGGCGTCGAGCCGCGCGTCCTGACGTTCCGTCGGATGTACCCCGGCGCCCTCTACCCGGGCAAGTCGGATCGCGGGGCCGGCGGCTTCCCCACGGACCTCCGCGTCGACGCGGTCCTCGACGGCACGCGCCCGTTCTCGTTCCGGCGTGCCGCGAAGGAGGCCGTCGGGGCGCGGCTGATCGTGCTCCCGTGGTGGACGGCGTTCTGGGCCCCGCACGATCTCCTCCTCCTCCGCGAGCTCCGGAGCCTCTCCCCCTCGACCCTCCGGCTCCTCCTGTGTCACAACCTCGTCGACCACGAAGGGGGGACGGTGAAGCGAGCGCTGGCCCGCGCCGTCTTCCGGCAGGCCGACCTCCTCGCGGTCCAGAACCGACGCGAGCGGGAAGCCCTGGTGGAGAGCTTTCCGCGGAAGAGGGTCGAGCTGATCCCCCACCCGTCCGAGCCGCGCGAGGTGCTGCCCGACCGCGAGGGCGCCCGGGCCCGCCTCGGCATCCCCCCGGAGGCGCCCCTCTTCCTCTTCACCGGGATCCTCCGGCCGTACAAGGGCTGGGATGTCCTGCTGGCGGCGCTCCCCGCGCTCCACCGCGAGTGCCCTGAGGCGCTCGTCGTCTTCGCGGGCGAGGCGTGGGGCGAGGCACGCGACCTGCCGGAGCGGATACCTGCGGGGGATCGCGTCCGGCTGGAGCTCCGGTACCTCGACGAGCGCGAGCGGGCCCTCTGGCTCGACGCCTGCGACGCCGTCGTCTGCCCCTATCGCCACGCCACCGGATCGGGAATCGCCGCCGACGCGCTGGCGCACGGCCGTCCTGTCATCGGAACCGAGGTGGACGGCCTCGTCGACGTCATCGAGGACGGCGTCACGGGCCTCCTGGTTCCGCCCGAGAGCCCCGCCGCGCTGGCCGCGGCGATGGGCCGATTCGTCCGCGAAGGCCTGGGCCCGCGCCTGTCGGCGAACGTCGTGACGCACCGTGCGCGCTTCCACCCGGAGAACCACGCCCGGCAGGTGCTGCGACTCGGGGGGATCGACGTCTGAGGACGCTGCACCTGACCGCCGACCTCCCTCCCCGCGACGCGCTCGCGGCGTTCGCCGGCTCCGATGCCCTCACCGTGCAGCTCGTGGCCGCGCCGCTCGGCCTCACGCGCCTCGACCTCCTCCTGGCCGCGAACCGCTTCGACGGCGCGCTCCTCACCAGCTTCTCCGGCGCGCTCGCGACACCGCTCGTCGAGCTCGCGTGCCTCGGCCTCGGCGCCACCTGGCCCGACGGCGCGCGGCTCGACTTCCGGCGCGCCCTCCTGTCCCCGCTCGTGGCCCGGGTCGGCCGGGGTCGCGCCACGGGGCTCCTCGCGAGCGGCGCCCTCCTCGAGCCCGGCGACGTCCTCCTCCGGCTCGGCGCCGACCCCGCGCGGAGCCCCCGCGCCCTCGCTCTCGTCCGGTCGCTCCTGATCCCGTCCGGCGGCGGCGCGCGCGGCGCCCTGGCGAAGGAGCGCGTCGCCTTCGCCCACGTCATGGCGCTCCCCGACCGGCTCGAAGGGGTGGCCGCCTTCCGCGAACGGCGCCCGCCGCGGTTCGATTGGTAACATCGAGGAGATGGCGCAGACAAAGATGTTTCGAGACCGGGTGGTCTCGATGGAGCAGACCTTCGAGCTCGGCGAGAAGAACCTCGGTCTCCTGACCGAGCTGATCGCAGAGGCCCTCCCCGGTTTCGAGAAGATCGAGCACGAGCTGGCTCACGAGCACGACCTCTTCGTGGTCGTCGTGAGGGACGTCGCCGGGAGCACGAAGAGGGTGGCCTTCTCGCGCATGGTCCTGGGCGACAGCACCTGCATCCCCGCGATCGCCGACGTCCAGCGGATCCCGATGCGCGACCGGATCGTCGAGCGGATCCGGAGCCAGGCGGATCGCGACGAGATCACCGTCCACTTCCGCGAGGTGATGAACGACGAGGACCGCGCCGAGGCCGAGGTCGTCGACGCCGAATGGCAGAAGCAGCAGGCCGTGATCCAGGCGCAGAAGCGCGCGGAGGAAGAGCGCAAGGAGCGGGAACGCCGCGCGAGGAAGCAGCAGGAGGACGCGAAGAAGAAGCAGCGGGAGCGCCAGCGCGAGCAGCAGCAGCAGGCGCAGCGCGAGAGGTCCGGCGGCGAGAGGCGTCGGGAAGGCCCCAGGCCGGCGGAGGGCGGGGCACAGCCGGGCGCCGCACAGCCGGGCGCGGCCGGGCAGGAGGCGGGCGCGGGACGCCGCCGGCGCCGCGGGCGGGGCGGTCGGGGCGGCGGCGCTCCTCAGCCGGGCGCTCAGCAGCCAGGCGGTCAGCCGCAACCCCAGTCACAACAGCAGCAGCGCCCGCCGCGCGAGGGAGCCGCTCCCGGAACGCCTCAGGTGCAGACGCCCCGTCCTCCGAGGCCGCCACGGCCGCCGAGGCCGCCGCGCGGCCCGCGACCCGAGGGAGCTCCACCAGCCGAAGGGGCGCCGGGTCCGCGCCCCGAACGCGCGCCACGCCCGGAAGGAGAGCGCGCCCCGAGGGCCGAGGGCGCACCGGCAGGACCACGCCCGGAAGGCGCGCCCGTCCCAGAGGGACCGCGCGAAGGCGGCGGCAAGCGGCGCCGGCGCCGCGGTCGCGGGGGCAAGGGTGGAGGCCAGCCAGGCGGCGGCCAGGCTGGTGGTGCCCAGGGCCAGCCCGGTGGAGGCCAGTCTAGTGGCGCCCCCCCGGGCCCGGGCACCCTTTAGCGCGTGTCGCGCGGGACCGCAAGGCCGCGAACCAGCGGCCGAGGGGAAGGGAGCCCGACGCCCGTGGGCGAGCGCAGCTCGGCCGCGGGGAACCGTCACCGAATGAGGTGACGGCGTCGGGCGCGGGAAACCCGCCAGACGGGTTTCCCGATCAAAGGATCGACTTCAGGAACTCCTTGTTCGTCTTCGTCTTCGTCATCTTGGAGAGCAGCAATTCCATCGCGTCCACGGGCTTCACCGACGACAGGGCACGGCGCAGCTTGTGGATCTTCGGCAGCTCGTCGACGTCGTAGAGCTTCTCTTCCTTGCGCGTACCCGAGGCCGGGATGTTGATGCACGGGAAGATCCGGCGCTCGAAGAGGCCGCGATCGAGGACGATCTCGCAGTTCCCGGTCCCCTTGAACTCCTCGAAGATCACGTCGTCCATCCGGCTGCCGGTGTCGACGAGGCAGGTGGCGATGATGGTGAGGGAGCCGCCCCCCTCGTGGTTCCGCGCGCCACCGAAGAAGCGCCGCGGCTTCTCCATGGTCCGCGCGTCGATGCCGCCGGAGAGGATCTTGCCCGAGCCGCGCTGCTCGTTGTTGTAGGCGCGGCTCATCCGGGTGATGGAGTCGCAGAAGATGACGACGTCGTGGCCGATCTCGACGAGCCGCTTGGCCCTCTCGAAGGTGGTCTCGGACACGGCCACGTGGTGGGCCGCGTTCATGTCGGACGGAGAGGCGATCACCTCGCCGTAGATCGACCGCTGCATGTCCGTGACCTCTTCGGGCCGCTCGTCCACCAGCAGCATGAAGATCTTCACGTCGGGGTTGTTCTTCGCGATGGCGTTCGCCATCGTCTTCAGGAGGAACGTCTTCCCCGCCTTGGGCGGCGCCACGATCAGGCACCGCTGGCCGCGGCCGATGGGGGCGACGAGGTCGAGCGCGCGACCCGAGATCTCGTCCGGTGTCGTCTCCATCCGCAGGCGGCGGTCCGGGTCGACCGAGACGCCCTTGTGGAACTGGACGTACTTGGCGCGGTAGTCGCCCGGCTCCATCGCCTCGATCGAGACGATCTTCTGAACCATGGGGCCCTTGCCGCCGCGCGGAGCGGCCTCGGCCTCGACGAGGAGACCGTCTTCCAGGTCTTCGGCCTCCACCAGGTGCTTCGGGAGGAACGGATCGCCCCGTTCGGTGAAGAACGTCTCGGCGGAGAGGAGGAAACCGGAGTGGTCTCCGTTGAGTTTGACGATTCCCTTGACAGCCACCCGGGGCGCGTTCTGGACCGGGGCGGCCTCCCGCCGCGTCGCGTAGCGGCCTCGGGGCTCGGCCACCTCGGCGACGGGCACCGCCTCCTCGCCGGCGCTCGCGCCCGCAGCGGCCGGTGCGCCCTCGGCCGGGCCGCCCGGCACGCGGCCGCGCCCACGGCGGCGGCGGCGGCGACGGCGGCGACGGAACGGGTCGAATGCGCCTGGAGCCTCGCCGGGCGCCGTCTCGGAGCCCTCGGCGCCTTCGGGACCTTCCGGTCCTTCGGGCCCGTCCGGCCCGCCGTCATCCGGTCCGTCGTCGAAGTCCTCCACGGCCTGCGCTGTGTCCGTCTCGGCACTCTCCATGCCAGAAGCCGCCTTCGGGTTCATCTCGTCCAAGTGTCCTCCGGGTGTTGGGCAAGCTCTCTCGCCCAAGCTCACACGGCGCTCGCCGAAGTCCTGGCGAAAGGCGCCGTCTGAAATCTGAACCTGTGTCCCTGCGGGGCGGCCTTTTCATCCCTCCGACCGGTCCGGCTTGCGCCGTCGCCCGGGATCAGCCGCCTAGCGAACGCTCAGAATGCTAAGCCGAACGGGCCAGGGCCGTCAATTCCAGATTCCGGGCACCCTCTCGCCGCAGTCCGGGCAGAGGCCGTCGGGGCCGATCCGATTCGACCGGACGAGGAAGCCGACCCGCTCCACGAGCGGCGCGGCGCACGACGGGCAGCGGGTGTCCTCCCACTCGCCCACTCTCCCGGGCAGGTTCCCCGCATAGACGTAGCGGAGCCCCTCCTCGCGCCCCAGCTCGGCCGCGCGCTGGATCGTGGCGACCGGAGTCCGGCCCCGGTCGGTCATCTTGTAGTCGTCGTGGAAGGCCGTGACGTGCCACGGAATGTCGGGGCTCACCGAGGCGAGGAAGCGCGCGGCATCGCGGAGCTCGGCGTGCGAATCGTTGAAGCCAGGGACGATCAGGGTGACGACCTCGAGCCAGATCCCGCGGTCCACGACCCACCTCACCGTGTCGAGGACGGGCTGGAGGCGGCCGCCCAGCTGGCGGTAGCCCTCGTTCCGCATCCCCTTGAGGTCGATCTTGTAGGCGGAGACCCACGGCCGGAGGTAGTCGAGCACCTCCTCGGTGCCGTTCCCGTTCGAGACGTAGCTCGTGAGGAGCCCGGCCGCCCGGGCCTCGCGGAAGACCGCCACAGCCCATTCGGTCGTGATGAGGGGCTCGTTGTAGGTGGACGTCACCATGGTGGCCTGCGCCTTTTTGGCCGCGTCCACGAGCTCGGCGGGCGTCACCCGGAGAGGGCGCGCGTAGGCGTCGCTGGCCTCATCGTGGAGCACCTGGCTGATCTCCCAGTTCTGGCAGTAGGCGCACCGGAAGTCGCACCCCAGCATGCCGAAGGAGAACGCCCGGGCGCCCGGCGTCACGTGGAAGAACGGCTTCTTCTCGATGGGGTCGAGCTGGGTGGTCGCCACGTAGCCGAACGGCACGTGGAGCGTGTCGTCCCTCACGTAGCGGACCCGGCAGACCCCCTCGCGCCCCTCCGGGATCAGGCATCGGTGCCCGCACGCCAGGCACCGGATCTTCCCGTTCTCGCGGACGAGGATGTCCCCGGCTGCGGTGAGCGGCTGGAGCCGGGATCGGACGTCGAGGACGGGCAACATCCCTTCCGATTATCCCCCCGGAATGAATCCTGCTAGAGGGGCCTTAGAATGCGCCCCGTGACACGCACCCCAGCCACTGCCCTTGCGCTCGCCTGCCTCGTTGCCCTGCCCCTTGCGGCGCAGACGCCCACCCCCACCCCGACGGCCACTGCCACGGCCACGGCAACCGCCACGCCGACCCCAACGTCCGTCATCTTGACGGGTGGCGCCGCCTACTACTCCATCCCCGCCGGAGGGCGGTACGACTGCTCGAACATCGTCCTCGACGACGACGGCTCCATCTGGACCGGCTCGGCGAACGAGAACGTGGTCGTCAAGCTGTCGGCCGACGGCAAGAAGGTGACGCGGTGGAAGTTCCCCACCGACGCCGCCCCCAGCTCGCTCCTGAAGGACTCCGACGGCACGTTCTGGATCACCGAGCTCGGCGGCTTCAAGATCGCGAGGCTGAACCCGGCCACCAATGCGCTGACCGAGTGGCAGGACAACGCCCGCCGACCGTCGTCCCTCGCGAAGCGGAGCGACGGGAGCTTCTGGCTTCCCGAGACGGGCGGCCTCCTCACGAAGTTCGACCCGCCGACCGGGACCCTCAGCTACTACCGGGCCACGGGGATCTTCTCGCTCTCGTACCCGCTGCTGATGCCGGACGGCACGCTCTACGCTGCCGACTTCCTCGCCGGCTCCATCGTGAAGTTCACGGCCGACGGCTCGAAGGCGACGAAGTGGCCCCTCCCGAGCTCGCTGGCCGTCTCCTCCCCCTCGAAGATCATCGTCGGACCGGACGGCGCCCTCTGGATCTCGCTCTACGCGAGCGGGGAGCTCGCCCGTTTCGACCCGCAGACGAACGAGCTCAAGACCTTCCTCCTGTCCAGCGGCACCCTGCCCTTCGACCTGAAGCTCTACCGCGGACGGATCGTCTTCTCCGAGCAGGGCTCGGGCTACATCGGCTTCTTCGACCCGACCGACGCCGTTCCCAATGTCACCGCCACGCTCGTGCCGGAGGAGATCGCGACGGTCCTCCAGGTGACGGAGACGGCCTCTCCCCAGACCACGACCCTCGAGGTGACGACCGAGGACCTCGCCGCGCCTAGCTATGCCCCTGTGGGCGGAATCGGCGTGGGCCCCACCGCCGTGATCGGGGCCGGCACCGGGTCCGTCTACGGCATCGCGGTCGACCTGAGGCGCGCCCGCATCTACTTCGGCACACAGTCCGGCAACATCGGCGCTCTCGGGCCGCCGCTGGCGGTCACGGGCGATCAGGTCTTCCCGACGGCCGCCTCCATCGCCGGTGTGAACGGGGTCCGCTGGGCCACCCAGGTGGTTTCGTGGAACCGCGGCACGCCCGACACGGCGGGGGCGCGAAAGTCGATCGCTCTCACGGAGCTCCTCCTCCCGAGCGGCTGGATCTCGGGCGTCTCCGCGGGCGCCGGACCCGTGGTGGAGGCCGGGAAGATGCTGGGTCAGACGGATGTCCTCGCGACGGACCTGAAGGCGCCCGACACCTTCGGCGCCCTGCGGCTGATCCCCGACGTCAACCCCGACGACCTCTTCTCGTGGCAACGCGTCTACCTGACCCGCGCCGACGGCGGCACCTACGGCTTCGCCCGGAATCCGGCGAAGCAGGCGCAGGGGATCGCCGCCGGCGAGAAGGGCTTCTTCTTCCTTCCCCCGGTGCCGGGCCAGCGCGTGAACGGCGGCCTCCTCGTGATCCAGGCGGCCATCGGGACGATCTCGATCGTCGACAGCCAGGGCGTCCCACGCGGCACCCCGAAGGCCTTCGACTGGCCGCCGGGCTATCACGTCCAGTATTCGACGATCTTCTCCGGACTCGGCGTCGAGCCGATCGCCAACGGACGGGTCGTCTTCAGCGTGACGGAGGGGAGAATCATGCCCTTCGGAACGTCGATCGACCCGGTGTCGAGCGACCCGATGAACCTCGACGTCTTCGGCCCGACGAGCGCCGGGACGCTCCAGTGGATCCTCGGCTTCTCGGGTCCGGGCGGGCCGCTCGGAAGGGCGAGCGCCTCTCAGCTGCAGCTCTTCAATGGCGGCACCGACGACGCCAGCGTCACCCTCTACTACCTCCCCTCGCGCACCGCTCCGGCGACGGGCGTGGGCGAAGTCCTCACGGTCGGCACGTCCATCCCCGTCCCGGCGGGAAAGACCGTCTTCCTCCCGGATCTCGGCCGCG
>Ga0154020_10004004_pt1 | contig 17600 bp, 15 predicted proteins | sample Klosneuvirus_201_FD_109709 | JGI IMG/M metagenome (GOLD analysis project Ga0154020, IMG submission 109709) | Active sludge microbial communities from wastewater, Klosterneuburg, Austria - Klosneuvirus_20160825_MG | ecosystem: Engineered > WWTP > Aerobic digester > Activated sludge | place...
CAATAGGGTTTGATAGAACATAATCATTTTTTCATAGACACTTCTATCTTGATGTATTTGTAAGCCGGTCCACCATTGTTTTAAATTGAGTCTTCGCGCACTATTGGAACTGGCTAAAAAATTAGTTTGTACAGGTTTGTCAACCCAGGTTTCGCCCCAGTTTACGATAGTTTCAATAGTCCCGTTATTATTAATTTTATCAAAAGTATCTTTTGATGGATCTGTATTATTATAATAAGTTCTGAGTGGTGGATTTGGAGTCGTGGGTATGGTATTGATGAGAATATCAAGTGATTCACTAAGCGTTTTACTCATGAAGAAATTGAGATCGGCTTTGCTCACACCAAACATTGTTCTGCGAAGTAAGTGTAATACTTCTGACTTCCCAAAAGGCCCTGAATATAATTTTAACATTCCCATAAACTTGCTTTACTATATTAAATTAATGATTCATTTTTGTGGTTTAGATATGGCTAGTTTTATAAATTCTGTTTTATAAATTTGCCAACCCATATTTTATTTTCAAAATTGATTTTGAAATAAAATAAACCATTTGACAAAGTACTGATATCTATTTGTTGATTGCTAATAGTCGATATTTGTGCCAAACTAGCATTAGAATTATAAATCGAAATCAATTTATGTTCGAATGGGTTATCAAAGTATAATTTTGTACTGGCAGGATTTGGAAATATTTTGATATTATTTTCTATTGTTTGATGGTGAATAGACGTTGTTGTAGAAGATTCATATTTCCAAATTTTTCCATCATGTGTAGCAAAAAATACGGTATTTCCATCGACAGCAAGGGCGCCTTGAGATTGACCATTAATTACACTTGAAATACCATCATTAAAAATATGCCAGTTTATCCCATCCAAAGATGTGTAAATGCCTACACTATCTTTAGGAGTTGATGAGTTACTGCCTGAGTGAAGATAAATATGTCCGTTATCAGTGGTTACTATTTTGGTTACTTGCAATCCTGCACTGATAAGATATGGTGCAAGACCATTTACTTCATAAACTTTGTGTTGATCCATATCGGCAAAACCTAAAGATTGTTTCCAATTGAATGCCCATAAATTGGTTCCATTAAATATCAAGTCGTCGTTTTTTGTGAAGCCCAATGCGCCAAGATTTCCAGTATAAGATAGCGCTTTCATGGGACTCAAACTATCCTTCAGTGTAGCATTTGATGATTGACAGGCAAAATAATCTGCAGGATGAAAACTCGTTCCATCATCATCTGAATATATAATTCCAGCTCCTTCGGTTCCTGCGTATAATCTTCCTTTTTGATCTACATTTAAACTATAGATGGCACCATCTGAAGGTACCCCACCCCATGATGGATAATAGCATGGATAATTATTTTTGACGATAGCCGTTTCATCAATTCTCTTAAAGGAATTCCCCTGATCGGTACTTTTATAAATATAGGACCATTTCGCGCCAACCCAAATATTTCCATTAGGTGATTTTGCCATACAGAATGCACCAAGGACAGGAGGATGATCTACATTAACAGGAAGCCATGAATTATTAGAAGAATTATATTTGAAAATAAACGGTTCAGAGATATCGCTTCTGAATATTCCTACTATAGGTTCATTATTATCATTACAGATGATTTCCTGAATATTATTTGTAATGCTTTTTGGAATTGGTATGATTGGCATCTCTTCAAAATGACCATTGGAAAGCAAGGTGTTGGATTTATAGATAATACCTTTAGGTGATGATGTCCCAACAAGTCCGTAATATATATCATGATTTTTTGCAATGGCTAATTTAGGGAAAGTACCCTGAGGTAAGCCGGTGGCCCATAATTGCCATTTATTTTGTTGAGCAAAAGATGCTTCAATGAATGAGAAAATGGTGATCAATAATAGAATTGACGATGATTTCATTTTGAATTATGGTAAAGTGGTTATTTGATTTTATTGTAATAATTTCAATGCTTTAATGGATTACGTTAATGATGAATTTGCTGGATTCATACTTTATTTAATTATACTTTAGTGGCAATTCATTTTTTAATTATTTTCATTTGTAATTAAAATGAATCTATTTTATTAGTATTTATTAAATGCATTATAGTATGTTGATTACGGATGCTGCAAAGTTGTTGCTTCATTATTCAAATTTATTTTTTGATTGGAACTTATATAAATTTTAGTCAACTTTCAAGGCGATAATAACTATCTTTGTTTATTAAGTTACGCAATAAGCTAAATAAATACATTATGTCTAAATTGAATTTCTTAATCAGAATAATTTTAGTCTTGATCATTGCTTTTGGTTTGCAAATAATTCCAGGCCATAGTCAATGCTTTAATTGTCTAAACGCCCCTAAAGGAACTATATGGTGTGATGATTTTGAGGATGCAACTCCATTAAATCAAAAGTATTTTGAATATAATGACAACCAGGGTGATTTTATTAAAATGGATCAGGTGGGTCGAGACCATTCTAGAGGGATGCGTGTGAAATGGCAACAAGGTGAGGTCGGAGCTGGATCCTTATCTAAATCTTTTGGCAAAACTCCCGATACTTATATAGGCAAATATGCTGTACAACCTACTCAAAACTTTGATGAAATCTATTGGCGTATGGATGTAATGGCGCAATCTGGTTGGACTGGTGGAGGCCCTGCAAAATTAAGTAGAGCTTTGTGCTTGGCCAACAGTAATTGGGCAGAAGGCTTGATGGCTCATCTTTGGTCCGGTGGAACTAAAGATGTATATCTCGGAATGGATCCTGCAAGCGGCATAGGAACAGATGGTGTACTAAAATCAACCAAATACAATGACTTCAATAATTTGCGGTGGTTGGGATTTAAAGCTGGTAATATTGATATGTTTAGTACCAGGAATGCAGGTAGATGGTTCTGTGTGGTCGGTCACGTTAAATTGAATACACCCGGACAAAAAAACGGGGTGTTTGAATTTTGGATCAATGACACATTACAAGCATCAGCTACTACCCTTGATTGGCATAGCACTTGGAATTCTAATCCTGCCAATATGCATATTAATGCTGTATTTTTTGAAAATTATTGGAATGCTGGTTCTCCGGTGCTACAAGAACGTTATTTTGACAACCTAGTCATCAGCACACAGTCTATACCTTGTAAATGTGAAGTAACAGATATTGAAAATATTTCTATTGAAAAGAAATTGTTGTTCTATCCAAATCCAGGCAACACATTTTTGAAATTGGATCCTAGTGTTCAATTACCTATACTAATTGAAATTTATGATTTAAACGGTATACTTCATGCTAAGGAAATGATATATCACTATGATCAACATATTGACCTATCGGATTTGAGCTCCGGTATTTATTTACTTAAAAGTCCTAACTTTCAACCCTATAAAATGGTCATAACCCATTTAAATGAATGAATTTCAATTTTTCTTTTAGCTGTCTGACTTAATTGAAATGATCAAAGATTATATTTAGGAATCTATAAAACAAATGGTATTCAATTAGGTAAAATTAAATACGGACCAATTGACAGTCCTCACCAATCTTAAATCAATTCCTCTAACTCACCGATACGATTTCAATAGCATTAAGAGATCCATTATTCAAAGAATACACCTCCCCATTCATCTCCTGAAAAAAGCTTACCTTTAATACAACAAATAAAATGCCTGTCCCTGTCGGAGGCTGCGCTGGAGTTAACACCACATTAGTTTTTGTTTGATCCAAGACTAATGATACTGTAGGACTGATGGATGAATGTATTGCTCCAGATGCAAAATCAATTTCAGACCAAGCACTTTCAATCCTGCAATGTGTTGCAGAAGCTGGACAAACCAAATCCTGCTGAGGAATGAAATCCGGAATACGCACCACCCCACTAGCATTATCCACTTGATAATTGGCTTTAAGAACTTTACTTAATTGGGATGCAATATTGAAATTAAATCCCTTCAATAATTTCTTACCTTCTGTAGTAGATAAGCCCATCCCAACTTTTCTAAATCCACGCAGATTAATGGTATCCAACTTGATCACTTTGGAAAGTTGCGTCACCATTCGGCTCACCACTAAAGCATCGAATTCATTGCCAGTAATATTCCGAAAAGATGTACGAATCCATTTACCCGAATGATTGATTTCTGCAAACTCCTGATTATTCTCTCGAGTTCTGGCGAAGGCAGGATCTGTTTTGATTCGGGCTTTACTGGCCCCTCCTTTGGTTCGAACGATATACCCATCTTTACTTTTGTAAAAACTCAAATCATTAAATTTACCTGAGATTTTGATTAAACCGATTTGGCGTCCCATACATAAAAAATTATAGTGTTAAAATAATTACCATGTTTTTTGATCAGGATCAAAAAACATATTGCTCTCAGTGCTAAAACGAATTTGAATATGTAAATATTATTGTTAGGGAGAAATCCCAGAAGTGGAAAGCATGCGGATTATACGAGGATAACTCGTGGAATAGTCGTGGAGTAATCGTGGTGAAAAATTCTTTAAAAAATCCAAAAAAAGTTTTATTCATGAGTAAAATAGAATGATAGACCTGTACAAATCCCTTGATTCAGCATTACAAAAATGGCCCAAGGAAGAATTAGTACATGTAGAGCAGCGTTGGCTGGGAATTACTGGTTCTTATTATAGATAAACAAATTAAATAGAAAGACAAACAGCACACTAGAAGAATTTGAATTCCAATGCAAACTTTAGATTCGGAACCAATTCTTGGGTAGATACAAAAGATTAGTTACCCACTTCATTAGTTTACAGAAATTTATTTTGTAAGAATGTCAATACATTCAGATAAGTTTTGATATATTTGTCATGTAGAAGGCAGAACTGATATTTATAAATATACGATATTTTAGTTTAGATCTTGTTGATTATATTTCTGAAGCTTAGAAGGATTTAATAAACACTATTCTATCCCATGTATGCGATGAATGTCAATAGATATATCTTAAATAGATTGAATTTTCTTATTAATTTAGAATAGTCATATTATTTAAAGTAAAAATAAAAGATCAAGATGGCAATTTAACTATTTAATTATGAATGATTTAAATACCAAAACAAATAAGCTATGTTTCCGAAGCTCTCAAATGAACTTTTGGGAACTCAAATGTTGGCTGCTATAGCAAATGAGTTTCATAACAATTTGACAGGAATGAATGAACTTCCCTATATTAATAATGCACTTGAACTTAAAACTGTGCTTCGACAGCTCAGACTTTTGAGACGAAGTGAGAAACTTAAAACAAAGCGAAAGTATATTTTAACAAAAGCTGACAGGATACTAATTCACATAAAAACTGATGGAAAATGCCACATATGCGGGCAGGACGTTTCAGTTGACAAATTTGAAGCTGACCACGTAAAATCTCATTCAAAAGGTGGACAAAGTATTATTGACAACTTTTTAGCGACTTGTCGGACTTGCAACAATTATCGGTGGGACTATTTACCAGACGAAATAAAGTGGGTCTTAAAACTCGGTGTGTGGGCAAGGAAACAAATTGAAGACGATACAACCTTAGGACAAGAAATAGCAAAGACATTTGTTCAATACGAGAATAAAAGAGAAAATAGACGGAGAATTCCGAGAAAGGGTAACGGATGAGAGAGCTACAGCAGCCAACAAAATGTTTATGCCAGCTTGTGACTCAGTGTAAATTTGGAGTTTTGTTTTCTTGATTTCGTTCAGCAACGTGGGACACTGACGAGCTTCGAAAACCTAAGCCGCCATAAACATAAACGTTTAAAATAAATGTAAATGCCAACAATGACACCACATATAAGCAAAGAAATTTTTGTAGAAATTCTACAAGACACAAACCTACTACATCCTAACGATCTACTTATTTTTCAAACCTTATATTCACTTGACAAGCAAGAAGCATCAGCAACTGACCTTGCTAGGATTATAGGTTGGACAGACAAAAATGGAGTTATTGGCAGAATTGTGGGACTTGGAAAACGTATCTTGAAAAAATACGATATCAAACAAACAGAACGTGCCAACGGAAAAAGAAAAATTTGGGATTTCTTTTTTACTGGTTATAAAAAAAGGACATTTTTCATTTACCAACTTAAACCCGAATTAAAAGAAGCATTGGAAGAATGTGGATTGACAAAAAACATAAATTCAATATCAATTCAAAATTCATATCTTTTTGTTTGGAACCCTAATAAATGGAGCCAATGGACAGACCCAAACAATGAGCCATATATTGAAAAAAATATTGAAGAACTAAAAAATACAGGTAAAGTAACTTTAATGTGGAGTTGCAGAAGCCACAAGAGTATTAGACCAGGCGATAGAGCATTTATAGCAAGAGTTGGTTCTGCTCCAAGAGGAGTTTTTGCATCTGGTAAAGTTGTTTCCGAACCATTTCTTTCACAACATTGGAGCGGTGAAGACAAAGACGTTCCTAGAGTGCTAATTGAATTTGATGCTTTGCTTAATCCAGACAAAGAGCCTATTCTTACCTTAGACTATCTAGACAAAGGGAATTTAGCCAAACAAACTTGGACCCCTCAATCATCAGGAATTTCAATAAAACATGAAGTTGTTGACGAACTTGAAAAAGAATGGTTTAATTTTTTAACAACACAAAACATTCGTTGCAATCCATTATTGGAAACAACTGATATGACAATTACATTTATTGAAGGTTCAGCGACTCAAGTTACACAGACAAGAATTGAACGAAACAGGTATGCAAGATTGGAATGTATAAAACTTTTTGGTTATTCTTGTTCAGTTTGCAGCTTTAACTTTGAAAAATTTTATGGAAGTATTGGTTACAAATTTATTCACGTTCATCATTTGACGCAGGTGTCCACAATCAAACTACAATATAAAGTAAATCCGATTCAAGACCTACGACCTGTTTGCCCTAACTGCCATTCAATGTTGCATAAACAAAATCCTCCTTTGACAATTGAAGAACTTAAAGACATAATAAAAAATGGATAAAAACGAAAACAACCTAAAAGATAACAATGCTAACAGTCCCTACCCTAAATTGACAGTTCATAGGTTATATAATGTTCAGGTTTCCAATGAAAGCTAGCCATTCGCAATGCCAAAAGAGCTGAAATTTTCCAACTGCACTTAATGACGTTTCGAAAATAATTATTACATTTGACACTTCTTGACAAGTCAAAATGCGAAACCGTGAGTTACTTAGGTCAGAAAATTAGAGAAACGAGAGAGAAACAAAATCTGTTATTAAGACAAGTTGCTGCTCATATTGAAGTTGACACTGCATTAATGAGTAAGGCTGAAAGAGGAGAACGAAATTTGCATAGAGACCAAGTTGTAAAACTTGCCAAATTCTTTAACTCTTCAGAGGATGAATATATTTCATTGTGGCTTTGCGACAAAGTTATTGAGGCTGTAGACAATGACCCTTTGGCTACTCAAGGAATAAAAAAAGCATTAACCAAAATCAAGAATTAATTTAGATGCAAATCATTCATAAAATAGACAACTTTCTTTATACGATATTTCCATCAATTATTCAGGGCAATGAGGAATCATTGATAAATACTATTCGAGATTTTTATACCTATGGACCATACAAACCTAAGGTAACAATTGACAAGGAATATGTTAACATTGAAATTGATACACCTACAATTTTGGCACAAGATAAAGACTATCAAAAAGTTATTGCTTATTGTGAGAAAGGAAATTATACTGAAGCAAAACCAATACTTAAAGAACTAATTGAGAAGAATCCTACAATTTCTGAATACCACAGAATTAAAGGTCAGATTCTTTCTGATGAAGGAGAGCAAGATGAAGCAATCAATTCCTTAATTGACGCATTACGTTGGGACTCAAAGAATGGATGGGCGTTGCTTATGATGGGAAACATTTTTGCTAAATTCAAACATGACGTTCCAACCGCAATGAAATATTATGACCAAGCACTTATTGCAAATCCAAAGGACAATATCACTATAAATAATATTGGTGCAAACCTTATGCAACAAGGAAAACAGGAGGAAGCTAAAAAATATTTTTGGGAAGCACTAAAAATTAACGACCAATATCCAAACACTCATTTTGCGTTAGGGCTGATTGCTGAAATGGAAGCAGACTTGCAATCTGCTTTTTACAGCACGATTCAGGCTATTAAACTGAATAAAAGTAAGGATGTTTTATATCAGAATTCTGCCAGACAAGCATTTGAAATTTCTAAAAAAATCATTTCAACTGATACTGGTAAAAAAATCTTTAGGGAATACAGACATAAACTTGAATTTGATGGTGATAGAAAAATTGACATTGTTCAAGATGAAGAAATTCCAACTGCAGCAAAATTCGAATTTGCAGAAAATTATAACAGAGAAACTCATATCGTTAAATACAAACCAAGTTACCCAGCTGTTGAGCATTTGATTATGCATGAATTGGTGCATTTAGATTTTGTCATTGTAGCCAGAAAAGACGAGCTAAATCAACTATTTATTTCAACCCAGAATCACAAAACTGAATTCATTAAAGAACTTGAACCAACAATCAAGAAATTTCACAAATTGGGTATTTCTGAAAAGTCAATTGCGGATTATTGTTCGAATCTCTTTGAAGGCATGAACCGTCAAATATTCAATACTCCAATTGACTTGTTTATTGAGAATTTCCTTTATAATGAATTCTCAGAACTCAGACCCTTTCAATTTATCTCTCTATACAATGTGTTGCAAGAAGGCATTAAGGCTGTAACTGACAAAAAGATTGTTGAACTCTCTCCAATCCAAATCATTTCAAAAAGCAAGGTTTACAACTTAGTAAATGCAATTCAGTTCAAAGAATTATTTGGTTTTGATTTTATCAAAGATTTTAATGCGACATCATTGGAATTGAAACATGCTACAGATTTTTATGACGAGTATCTTCAATACAAAGATGATAAAGCACCCGCTGAAGAATATGAATTGGTTTTACACTGGGCTGAAGACTTAAAGCTTGACAAGAATTTTGAACTAGTGAATGAAGATGAATATAGAACCAAAAGAACAGATATTGACAACCTCCTAACTTCAATTGAAAATGATCCTTATGATTTAGAGTCTAAAGACCCTTACAAACAAAGGGAAATGGACAAATTTCAAAAATCTCAAGAGCAAATAGGTTTAAACATGGCTGTTGTCATGTTTATGGTTGATGCTTTGCAGTTTTTTGAAGATAAAACAAGAGAAGAAATTAAAAAGATTGCTTTTGAAATTGCAACACAAGGAACGCAAGGATTCAGACCGGACAAAGACAATTATCGAATTAACTCAATAAGAGATAATACATTTACAGGCTATCATATTTTGGCCTACTACTATGTTAGCTGGTCATTGGCAATTCCAGATATGGTTTCGCAGCTTCAATTGCCATATGAAAATGAATACAAGTTAGCTCTTAATATGTATAATAAAGAAATTAAATGAAGATTATTAGTTGGAATTGTCGAGGAGCTTTCAGGAATAAGTTTGAACAACTAACGGATTTTGATGCAGACATTTTAATAATACAAGAATGTGAAAATCCAGCAGAATATCTAAACACTAAGTATCTTACTTGGTCAAACAATTATTTATGGACTGGAAATACTAAACATAAAGGAATAGGAATCTTTGCTTTAAAGAATCTAGAACTTAAAAAATTAGATTGGTCGAACCGATATAATGATCATGATGTAAAGCATTTCTTGCCTTGTGTTGTTAATGATAAATTCCAACTTTTAGCTGTTTGGACTCATAAAAATAACTCTCCAAATTTTGGGTATATGGGTCAATTTTGGAAATATCTTCAGGTGAATAAGAAGGACTTTAAGGATATACTTATCATTGGCGATTTTAATAGTAATAAAATTTGGGATGAATGGGATAGATGGTGGAATCATTCAGATGTTGTTGGAGAATTGGATGAATTGAACATTGTTAGTGTTTATCATGACTATTTTAAGGAAGAGCAAGGAAAAGAAACAAAGCCAACTTATTTCCATCATCATAACAAAGACAAATCATTTCATATAGATTATGTTTTCGCAGAAAAATCATTTCTTTCAAAAAAATATAGTTTAAGCATTGGCGACTGTGAAAAATGGTTTACTTTGAGTGATCACTTACCTTTAATTTTCGAATTTAATAATTAGAGTCTAATGAATGAAATCCAAGAAATAATAGATGTTCTCATTGAATTTAGAAATGAACGGGATTGGGAACAATACCATAATCCGAAAGATTTGGCTTTGGCGATTAGCATAGAATCTGCTGAACTACTGGAATTATTTCTTTGGAAGAAAGCAGAAGAAGCAAATGTGAATAAAGTAAGAGAAGAACTTGCCGATATTTTAGCATTTTCATTTTTACTTGCTGAAAAATATGGGTTTGATGTAAAAGAAATTGTTTTGGAAAAAATCAAAACAAATGGAGAGAAATATCCAGTTGACAAATCAAAAGGAACATCAAAAAAGTATGATGAATTATAATGATTTTGAATTATCTATTCAAGTATCGGAGCCATATCCGTTTAATCTTGAATCTATAAAGGAAATTGAAAAAAATCAATGGGTTAAGAATCAGTGGCCACTTGTATATTTTTTGAAGAATGAAGGAGTAAATAAAGCATACATAGGTGAATCAAATAATGCATCGCTAAGGTTAAAAAACCACTTAACGAATCCCAAAAAGGCCGACCTCTTTCAAACTGTTAACATTATAGGTAGCGACAAATTTAATAAATCGGTAACTTTAGACTTAGAGTCTAGACTTATACAGTATATTAACGCAGAAGGAACGTTTACAACCGAAAATTTAAATCTAGGCCATCAAAATCACAACTATTATCAACAAGATTTGTATAAAAATCTATTTTATACAGTTTGGCAGAAATTAATTGAAGAAAAAATTGTTTCTAAGTCGCTTGCGGAAATTGAGAATTCAGAATTATTCAAATACTCACCTTACAAGTCACTAAATGATGACCAATACAAATCTGTTTTAGAAATACTTACAAACATTAACAGATCACAAGGGAATTCAATCTTTGTAAGTGGAAGTGCAGGCACAGGGAAAACAATTTTAGCGACCTACTTAATGAAATTATTGGTAAGTGATGTAAACAGTATTGATGATTTAGATATAAATGAGGATGATATTTATGAAATTAACCTAATTAAAGAATTCCAAAAAAAATATCCTAAAGCGAAAATTGGATTTGTGATTGCTATGACCCCTTTAAGAGAAACCATCAAAAAGGTATTTAACAGTGTTCCCGGCTTGAAAAAACAAATGGTTATGTCTCCCTCTGAAACATTTAGACTAGGGATTAAATATGATTTGTTAATTGTAGATGAAGCACACAGGTTAAGGCAGTATAGAAATATAAGTTGGATGGGAGAATTCAAAAAAAAGAATGAATTATTGGGTCTGGGTGATGAAGGAACTGAATTGGATTGGATAATGGCTAATAGCCGTAATCAAATTTTCTTTTATGATGCTGCACAATCAGTAAAACCTTCTGATATAGAAGAATTTAAATTTACTGAACTGCTAAATAAACCAGATACTTTAAAGTTAAGCCTCAAATCCCAAATGAGAACTAATGGCGGGAACGATTATATTAATTTTATTGATAAACTTCTAAATTGTAATTCAAGTTTAAAGCCTGACTTTTCTAAAGATTTTGAATTGGAATATTTCGATTCTTTTCCTCCCCTATACAATAAATTAAAAACTAAAGAAAAAGAAAATGGTCTTTGCAGAATGATAGCAGGTTATTCCTGGGAATGGAAATCAGATCCTAAAAGAAAAGAAAACTTGGACTTAAATGCAATTGATATTAGAATCGATGGAATGGAATTTCAATGGAATAAAACTTACAATGATTGGATTACCTCCGAAAACGCTTTTGAACAAATTGGATGTATTCACACAACTCAAGGGTATGATCTGAACTATGTCGGAATCATTTTTGGGTTAGAAATAGATTATGATCCAATTCAAAATGAATTAGTAATAGATAAAACAAAATATTTTGATAAATATGGTAAAAATGGCGTAACTGATATTAATGACCTAAAGTCATATATTGTTAATATTTATAAAACTGTTCTTTATAGAGGCATTAAAGGCGTTTACATTTACGCTTGTAATAGTAATTTAAAACAATATTTAATAAAGCATCTAAATGCTAATCAAGAAATAAATTTAAATACTGAAAACAAAATTCATAGCCCTAGAATTATTCCTTTTGAATCAGTGAAGCCATTTGTAAATGCTGTGCCAATTTACGATATGAAAGTAGCTGCAAGCGATTTTACAGACCCTCAATTTTATGAAGAATTCAGCTGGGCAGAATTGCCAATGCAAGTGAGTCCGAAAAATGGTTATTTTATTGCACAAGTAATTGGAGAATCTATGAATAGGAAAATACCAAATGGTTCTTATTGCCTATTTGAGCAATATACTGCTGGCAGCAGAATTGGTGAAATTGTACTTGCAGAATGTACAAGTATTCAGGATGGTGACTATGGTTCAGGATATACGATTAAAGAATACAGAAGTACTAAAATCTTTTCAGAGGAGAGTTTCCGCCATGAATCTATTATTCTAAAACCATTAAGTTACGATGATTCTTTTGAAGACATTGTTTTATTCAAGGATGAAATTGTTAAATTCAAAGTGAGAGGAATATTTAAAAAAGTGCTAAATTGGATTTGAAACACATAAAATTATTTAAAGCAATCAAATATTTGATTTTGTATTTGGTGAATTAAATCTAAATACTCATGTCAGATAAACGAAAGCTAATGAATCAAATTAAGATTATTTTTAAAAGATACAAATTGTTTCAAAAACAAATCATTATTTTTAGGTTTCACATGGATTCAAGTATTTATAGCTACATCACACTAAGAAATTAATAATGAGAGTCTTTTCCTTTATTTATATTCCATTTACCAGCGTTCTCACCTGGCGAACAAGACAATCTGTTCAACTTAACTTCGAAGGTTTAACAATACAAAAAATAAAGAAATATCGGCAAAAGTTGATGTCTGCAATTTTATTTTCCAAATGCTTAGTTTTAGGGGTCGGCATCAACTTTTCTTTGTGTTATCAACAATTCTCTACACTGCTTTATAATTCCTAATCAGGTCATATATTACTATCACAACTATGCCACAAAAAATAGATAACGACATTTTAGATATTGACCGAGTAATCTGTCGTAACATTAGTAGGTTCGATTCAACTGAAAGGGGGCTATTATCTCAGAACATCTTATCCCAGTTAAGGAATTTTGTCGAATATATTTCTTTGAAAATTTTCAGCAATAGTAGAGATATTGAAACCACCTATGTAAATATTGGTAAGGCCTTAGAATTTGTTAAAGCGAACGGGAAATATAGATTTTTATATTGCTTTCATAAGCTCCTCCAAATCACTGTTTCCCATTATACACTTGATGAAGAGAATTCAGAAAGATTAATGCTTAAATATTATGAGTATCTTCTTAAAATCAGATCATTTCTCATAGCCAATTATGGATTAATGGTCTTAAGTAACATTCACGAATTCCCAATAAATGTTGATTCTGCTCTTAAGGAGTATTATGAAAAGATTGCACAGAAGATTAATGAACCTGTATTGCTAAGACAAAATAGCTCTTATACTGATCGTTACTATATTCAAAAAAAGAAGCCGTTTTTTGTCGGGTTCGAGATTTATTATGAAATAACCTTTACTCGTGCTACCGATCGAGCCAGCAAATTTGATAGAATTATTGCGTTTACTAAATTAGATGTCTCACAATATTATGCTGCTAAACTTTCCGTGAGTAACGATAGTATTCAAATTCTTGGTAAGGACATGCCAATACAAATCATCGACAACTGGGAAGTATCAATTAGACCTTGTGAGATGAATAACTTCTCTAAAATATTAGGTATAGATAATAATGTCAGTGGATCGAGGGAATTTTACGAATTGTTGAAGTTTTTGACTAGGTCAGGTTTCGACCTCGTTGAGATAATGGTGGATTTTAATGAAGTTGCTTATTCTAATTTTAAGAGTCAAATTGAAGTACCTGGAAGGATTGTATTGCTTACAAAGGTTATTGATAGATGCAGAGAAATTATTAAAAATAAGAGTTCAGGAAGTACAGTTATTAGGTATCTACTATACCGATTGAATAATAGAATTATAAAAAAGCAAATTTCTAAGAGTCCTTGCGAAAGACTTACCAATTTGTATTTGGATTATGGTAGTATTCCCTTTGAAAAGATGCCCTTCATCTTTTCGTTGAGAAATCATAACCCTAGACTTACTGATTTATTAGATTGTTTGGAGTCATCAGACAAGCAACATGAATTATTTGCTAGATTCATTAAGAACAATACTGAATTAAAGGGACAATTATATACTTCCAAGAAGGATATTGCGAATTTTAAAGAAATTGAAACGTTAATTCAAAAATATAATTCAGCTCTATATTACAAACATACTCATCGTAGACTAGAAGAATTCAAAGAACACATTTATATAAATGAGTATGAAGAGGAAACTCACCAGATAATTAGTAAATTGACAGAATTGACTGCTTCTGGGATAGGAAACTATGGAAATTCTGTGCAATCGTGGTTACGACAATCTTCATATATTATTGACTGTGATGAAAAAACAAGTGCATTAACTCAACTTTTTGAACACTCAAAAGTGGCTTTAATTTATGGCTCAGCTGGAACAGGAAAGTCAACGATGATTAATCATCTTTCTAACTTTTTAAAAGATGATAAAAAACTCTACTTAGCAAATACGAATCCAGCTGTTGATAATCTAAAGAGAAAAGTAAATGCTTCCAACTGTACTTTTAAGACCATAGCAAAATTTCTTTCAACTTGGAATTATGATACTCAAGTCGACTTATTGGTTATTGATGAGTGTAGTACTGTGAGTAATGAGGATATGCTCAAACTACTGGAGAAGGCAACATTTAGATTATTAGTATTAGTTGGTGATGTCTTCCAGATAGAGTCAATTCTATTTGGAAACTGGTTTAGTATTGCTCGGTCCTTTGTTACAGATACATCCGTCTTTGAATTAACAAAACCTTACCGAAGCAGTAACGAAAAATTGCTTAACCTTTGGAAATCAGTAAGAAACTTGGATGAGGACATTCTAGAAAAAATCACAAGAGGAGGTTACTCTGTAACCTTAGATGAATCAATATTTGAACACACAGAAAAAGATGAAATTATTCTATGTCTGAATTATGATGGATTATACGGAATTAACAACATTAACAAATTCTTACAGAGTAGCAATATGAATGTCCCAGTAGAATGGGGAATCCAAATTTACAAAGTTGATGATCCAATCTTGTTTAATGAGTCCGATAGATTTACACCTTTGATTTACAACAACCTTAAAGGAAGAATTCAAAGAATTGAAAAGCTTACCGATGAAATTCAGTTTGATATTGAAATCGATAAAACCATTAATGAATTCGATGCTGAATTATATGATTTTGAGTTACTGAAAGACTCTGAAAATGTAAATTCAGTTATCCGTTTTTCAGTAAGTAAATATCAAAGTACTGATGAGGACGATGATAATTCATCGAATTCAGTAGTCCCTTTTCAGGTCGCATATGCTGTTTCAATTCATAAAGCACAAGGCTTGGAATATAAGTCTGTTAAAATAGTTATCACGGATGAAATTGAAGAAATGATTACTCATAATATTTTCTACACGGCAATAACGAGAGCGAGGGAAAAACTAAAAATATATTGGACTCCTGAAACTGAGAATAAAATCTTAAAGCGTTTTGAAAGGAAGATCAATGGCAAGGACGAAGCTCTATTAAAACTGCATTTTAACCTGTAAATGAAGAAGAACATGTTGGTAACATTGTATAAGCGTAATGTGGACTAAGGGACTAAAGGTTTACGAATTGAATATTAACAAACATATCGGCAAACCGTAAGTGTAGTGCTATTAAGTCCGCACTACGCTTATACTTTACCGTTAGCAGTAATTTGAACCGACCGAAATTAAAGATGAACAATTTAGAGAAAGACAGATTTGTAACCTACATTGGACAGACTTACAACAATGTTCAAATTTGGGGACAGTATGAAAGAATGGTTGATTTTTTCTTTGAAGAGTACTCAAAGACCAAAAGACGCTTTGACGAAATTGCACAACCTTTTCTATTTACAATTTCACATGCTATTGAATTGGCATTGAAAGAAAACATTAAGTTTTTTGAACAATATTTAACATCAAAACATCTTACTAAATTTGAGAATTGGACACAGCTTTTAAAAAGCCATGACTTGGAATCTTTATCTGCTGAATTTAAAATATTTTTTTACAGATTTCATAAACAAGTTAAAGCTAGTAAGGAAGACAAAGAAGAGTTCAATAAGTATTTCAAAATTTTGGAATCACTTAATAGAATTTTAGAAAGAAATGCAGAGACATACAGATATTCGGAAAAATTGGATAATGAAGGTAATACGATTAAAGCAAGTATAAAATCAAACAAGAAAGTTGACATTCTAGATGTTAAATCAATGTTTGACGAATTGAAAAATTTATTTATGGGTGCGCCAAATGCAATGGGAATTTATACAGACTACATAGACTTTAAAAGAAACAACCCAAATTATTCAAAGGGAAAAGGTAAATTATACTGCCAACGATTACATCACACAGAACATTTTCTTGAAAATATAAAAGAAAGACTTACACTAGATTTTAAAAAAGTGAATGACAATTTATGGTTAGACGAAAAAAATTACAACAATTATGAAATACAAATTTGGAATAAAGAAATTTACATTATAGAAATATAAACTACTGCTAACAGCTAAGTATTCGTTGCGTCCGGAGGATAGCTTGTCTCGTTCTACGAGAAACAATGAATGCTTTGTTGCACAACTTATCTAATCAAGATCAAAGTAAACCGCCCCTTAATCGAGCAAAAAATCGAAGCTAAAGAATTAATTTTCGGAGTATTAAATCCATATACTCATGTCTACTAAATGCAAGCAAATGCATCAAAATAAGATTATTTTGAAAAAATATTGATCATTCAAAAAACTAAGTATTATTTTTAGGCTTTCCAGAGAAAATTACTGTAAAAATAACATTCAATTAGAAATAATAAATGACAGCCTTTCCATATATACCTGTTCCAAGTACCGGCTTTTACGTCTGGGGGATGAGACTTGACATCGAAGATTCGCCAATGCAAAAAATAAATAAATATCGGCAAAAGTTGATGCCAGCGAATCTATTTTCCAAGTGCTTGGTTTTAGGGGTCGGCATCAACTTTCCTTTGTGTTGTGTGCCATTTTAAACCCTGTCTTACCTCAATAGCAAAAATTTTGACAGCGAAACAGAAAGATGACTTAATATAAATTAAACAATTAACAAATGACAAAGAAACTATTATTGATCATCTTCGCAATTATGTTAGTTTTTTCAGGCTATTCACAATATCCTCCCGTATTTAAAAATAGTATTTATGGAAACAACCCTAAAGCTGGACATTATGCTAATGTGCGAGGTTTTAAAATGTATTATGA
>Ga0154020_10004005_pt1 | contig 17598 bp, 15 predicted proteins | sample Klosneuvirus_201_FD_109709 | JGI IMG/M metagenome (GOLD analysis project Ga0154020, IMG submission 109709) | Active sludge microbial communities from wastewater, Klosterneuburg, Austria - Klosneuvirus_20160825_MG | ecosystem: Engineered > WWTP > Aerobic digester > Activated sludge | place...
CCGCGGCGTGGAGCTGGTGATGGCCGCAACACCGGACGCGCTCACCGTGCAGGTGGATGAAGGCATGGTGAAGGGTGCGCTGCTCAACCTCACACAAAACGCAGTGCAGGCCTGCCGTGCGGGCAACCGCGTGGAGTTGGGCGTGACCGTAACGCATCCTCTTTTCCAGCTCACCGTGCGCGACAACGGCCCGGGCATGGACAGTGCTGCGTTGGACAAGGCGCTCACGCCGTTTTTCACCACCAAGGAGAAGGGCACCGGGCTGGGGTTGCCGTTGGTGGTCAAGATTGCGCGGTCCCACGGTGGGCGGTTGGAGATGAAGACGGCGCCGGGGGAGGGCTGCGTGGCGTCCCTGGTGTTGCCGGTGGTGGTGACGGAGCCGGGGTTCACCGCGTGAGGGTTCACCGGACGGGGACGCACGGGTGTGTTAAGCCACCGCGCCCCAACGCGGGCCACCCTGACGTGGAGGATGACCATGGTGCGTTTGTCCAATCTGGGAGTGCTGGTGATGACGGTGGCCACGCTGGTCGCTTGCACCGAGGGTTCCAACACCGGTGGCTCCAGCAGCAGCAGTTCTTCAAGCAGCAGCGGCCAACCGGACGCGGGCATGATGATGGCCATGCCGGACGTGGTGGACTGCCCCGTGGCCACGGGCAGTGAGCTGTGGCAGCCGGTGGCGGGCACTTTCACACTGCCGGCAGACCGTGGACGGGTGTTGCGTTGCCGCCAGCTGGGAAGTTTTTCCGCTTCCGACGTGAACACCCACCCGGTGCTGCGCGGGCTGCGCTTGACCACGGGCACCGGCATCCACGTCTACGGCATCCAGTACGTGACCGAAGCGCCCGTGGGCACACCACGCCGTACCACCGCCGTGGTTGCCGTGCCGTCTGACCTTCCGCCACCGTGGCCGCTCACCGTGGTGAACCATGGGACCACCGGAATGGCGCCGCAGTGTTCGGTCACCGCGGACCAGGAGAACGTGAACTACATGGCGTTGCCGTTTGTCACCCGTCGCCACGCCATCCTGGCGCCGGACTACGTGGGCCTTGGCGTGGATGACGGGCTCATCCATCCCTACATGGTGGGCCAGAGCGAAGGCCGCGCCATCCTGGACGGGCTGCGCGCGTTGCGGCGCACCAGCCACCAGGACATTGGCGGTGTGAACTTTGAGGACGGTGCGTTTCTCATCGGGCATTCGCAGGGCGGGCAGACGTCCTTGTTCGCGCAACAGCTTTGGGACTCCACCGTGGGGTTCACGTTGAAGGGCACCATTGCCTGGGCACCGGGGCTGGGAAGTGCCGCGGGCATGGGCCCACAGCTGGGCAACCCCAACCGTCCCACGGATTTCCTTTCGGCTTACGTCGCCATGATTTTTGTGGGCCGCGCCATCTACCAGGGCCGCACGGACCTTTCGGCGTTTCTGACGCCGGCGGCGGCGCAGGGCATCCTGCCCCTCCTGGAAACGCAGTGTCTGGATGCTGTGTTCCAGCAAGTGCCGCAGCGTTGGCCCACCCACGCAGACCTGTTCCAACCCGCGTTCCTTCAAGGCGCAGCCTCCTGCCCCACCACCGGTGCGGCGTGTCCCGGCTGGGAGCCGTACGCCTCAGACGTGTACGCATCCCGGCCAGGAGACTTCACTTCCAATGCACCGGTGCTGGTGCTGCAGGGCCTCACGGACACCACGGTGACGCCGGAATCCAGCGCGTGTCTCCACCAACGCCTGCTGGACAACGCCACCCCCGTGCAAACCTGTGCGTATCCCGGTCAAGACCACGGCGGCGTGGTCACCCAGAGCATGTTGGACGCGTTGGACTGGATGACCGCGGTGTCCTCCAACCAGGCGTTGCCCCCGTGCCCGCAGAACCTTGCCACGGTATGCCCTGAATGAACCCGGAAGGCTGAACCCCAGGTGTATCTCTCCAGCGTGGAGGCAACACACGTCCGTTCCATACGCCAGGCCAAGGTGCTGCTGGCGCGTGACGTCACGCTGATCACCGGCCCCAACGGCGCGGGCAAGACCAACCTGTTGGAGGCCGTGCACCTGTTGGGAACGCTGCGACCATTGACCACGTCATCACCGGCGGAACTGGTGACCCACGGGGAAAAGCAGCTTGCGGTGGAGGGAACTTTGCTGGGCGGTGTGTTTCCGCTGGTGGTGCGGCTCACCATCACCGGCAGCCGGCGCCATGCGTGGGTGGGCGGAAAACCGCTGCGTGACGCCGAGGGATACCTTGGCACGCTGGCCACCGTGGCGTTCACGCCGGATGACCTGCACCTGGTGAAGTCCGGGCCGGTGCAGCGGCGCAGCTTCATCAACCGCGCCTCATGTGAACTGTGGCCCGCCGCACGGGATGAGCTGCGGCGTTACGAACGCGCCCTGCGCCAACGTGCGGCCGCGTTGCGGCGCAATGCCCGCCAGGACGTCCTGGAAGCGGTGGAAGCCCCGCTGCGGTTGCTGGCCACGCAGGTCTGGCGCCGCCGGGAACGCACGTTGGAGGTGGTGCTTCCCCACGCGGTTCGGTGGTTGAGCACGTTGCTGGATGGACGGGTGCTGGATGTGCGGCTGCAGCCGGGGTTGCAGGGCGCGGTGAACTTTGCGCAGCTCACCGACGGGGACCGGGACCTGGCGTTGCAGGAGGGCCTGGGTCAGGCGCTGGAAGAAGACCGGCGGCGCGCTTCAACATCCTACGGGCCGCACCATGATGAACTGGACGTGGTGCTGGACGGTCAGGCGGCGCGGCGGTTTGCATCCCAGGGGCAACAACGCTGCGCGGCGCTGGCGTTGACGCTGGGCGTGGTGGACGCGGTGGCGGCCGCGCGGGGACGGCCACCGCTGGTGCTGTTGGATGACGTGAGCTCAGAGCTGGATGAGATGCGCCGCCGTGCGTTGTTTGAAGCGCTGGCGCTGGCCCGCTGCCAGGTGGTGGCCACTGCAACGCAGGTGGACCTGTTGCCATTGCCGGCGTCTTTCAGCGGGGAACGGCGTCACTACACGGCGCACGCGGGCAGTTTTGAACCCACCGGATAGAACAAAGCTATGCGTGGTGATGGGGATCTGCCGCGGCCTTGCCATCTTTGCCCAGCCGCGCCTCTTCGGCGTCCATCTCCGACAACACCTTGGCCATGTCCAGTTCACGCACCTTCTGGAGCAGTTCTTCCAGGGCCGGCTGGGGCAACATGCCGGGCTGTGCAAACAAGAGGATGCCATCACGGAACACCATCACCGTGGGGATGGAGGAAATCTGCAGCGCGCCGGCCAGCTCCTGCTCGTCCTCGGTGTTCACCTTGGCAAACGTGATGTCCGGGTTGGCCACCGCCACGCGCTCAAACACCGGGGCAAACATGCGGCACGGCGCGCACCAGGGCGCCCAGAAATCCACCACCACAATCCCGCTCCCCTTGAGCACGCGGGTCTCAAAATTTTTCATCCCCAAAGCAATGCTGCCACCGGCCATGACTTCCTCCGTTGGGGAAGGCCGTCTGGGCGCTTCCCACTCTCACGTTGCCTACAACCGTTGGAGGCGGGGGTAGGCACAACGGTTCACCTGGGTGATCACGGCAACATTCACGCGCAAAATGACGCCGCCACGGTCACGGGCACAGGGGCAAAAGCTCACCGCGCCGCATGCGTTCCAGCTCCAGCAACCGTTCCATCATGCTGTCCCGGTGCGTGGCACCCCAGTAGACCCGGCCACATTGGGGACAGCCCACAAAACTGGACTGCGTGGCGGCCACGTAGCGGGGGACGCGCCCCTGGACGTCCTGGACAGCCACCGGCTCCAACAGCGTGTTGTCTTCCCGGCAGCGGGTGAGCGCGTGGTGGGTGAGGGAGAGGCCCAGCGCGCGGCCCACTTCCAGGATCTGGTGGAACACCACGTCATCCTTCACCAGGTACGCGCGGCCCTGTGCCAGCAACGCGTGGACGCGCTTGCTGCGGGTCAACAACACGCGGTCCTGATCCTTGAGCGTCTCCAACAACTCAGGCCCCTGGCTGGGCCAATCCCGCCGCGCACGACGCCGCGGTGCCAGGTAGGTGGTGTCATGGCCCGCCGCACGCAGCCAGCGGCACAACGCGCCCAGCGTGCCGTCACACAACAACCTGGCGGGGGCCACGTTCTCCATGGGGCTGCAGTGTACCAGCGCCAACGCCCACGTGGGGCCGCGGGGTTGGCGTTCACGCACCAGGCGCCGGTGCAGCCCAAGGCCGTCCCTGTTGCAGGTCACGACGGGGCGTTGCGGGTCCCCGGATCCCCTTGACAGGGCATCCGTCATAACGGAAGGTGTGCACACCCTGGTGGACGCCGGAATCCAAGGGCTGGCGTTCCCGGGGGTAGTTTCAGCCACAAGGCGGACGCCATGGGCCGGTCAGGGATGGACCTCCAGCAGGTGCGGTGGCGGGAAAAACCCCTGATGTGTGACGTGGTTGAGGAGGCGTTCGGGGTGGTCTATCCCCAAGGCTTCCCTTGCGGGGTGCACGTCACCCACTGGCCCAACGCATGAAAAGCGTACGCGAAAATACGGATGTGGGACGACGCCGCAAACCAACGCCCGCGCCAACAGCAGCGCCCGTGGTGGCGGCACCGCCGGCAGCAGCCCCGCGCGCGGCAGCTGGACCGCGGCCGTCAGAATCCGCGCAGCAGCACGGCAACGGGCACGCGGCGCGCCCCCAGGGTGAAGATGACTGGGTCTACGAAGGTGCGTTGACGGAGAACACCACGGACCTGGCCCCCGTGGTGGGCGCCAACCTGCGCCGGTTGCGCGTGCGCCGCGGGCTGTCTTTGGAGAAACTGTCCAAGCTGTCCAACGTGAGCCGCGCCATGTTGGGGCAGATTGAGCTGGGACAGAGCGCGCCCACCATCAACGTGATGTGGAAGATCAGCCGGGCGTTGGGTGTGCCGTTCAGCGCGCTCATCACCGCGCGCACCGCCGGCGGCACCCAGGTCATGCGCAACGGTGCGGCCAAACGGCTCACCAGTGCGGATGGTGCGTTCTCTTCACGCGCGCTGTTTCCTTTTGATGAGCCCCGCCGCGTGGAGTTCTACGAGCTGCGCCTGGCCCCGCGCGGCCTGGAGAACGCCGAAGCCCATCCCGCGGGCACCGTGGAGAACCTGGTGGTGAGCCTGGGAACGGTGGAGATTGACGTGGGCAATGACACGCACGTGCTCAATGCCGGGGACGCCATCCTGTTTGAAGCGGACCTTCCGCACGTCTACCGCAATCCCGGTACGACGGACGCCGTGATGTACCTGGTCATGACCTACGCCGACACGGTGGGCTGACGGGAACGCCTTTCACCGCTCGGGCCGCCCGTGCGCACCATGCAGCGGCACAAAACGGCACGGAAACAAATCCTGTTGGATGAGACGCCCATCCGGGCGTTTTTCCCAGACGCACAGGGTCTGTTCGTCCTCGGGGCCAACCGGGGCCACCAGGTGCCCGCCCACGGCCAGCTGGTCCCACAATGGTGGCGGAACGCGGTCTGCCGCGGCGGTGATGATGATCCCGTCATACGGGGCCATGGGCGGGTATCCGGCGCTGCCGTCTCCCACCAGCAACAATGCTCCGGTGACGCCCACGTCCTCCAACGTGGCCCGCGCGCGCAGGGCCAAGGCCGCCACACACTCCACGCTCACCACGTGCGCGGCCAGCTGCGCCAGCACCGCGGTCTGGTAACCGCTGCCGGTGCCCAGCTCCAACACGCGCGCGTTGGGCTGCAGGTGCAACGCCTGGGTCATGGCGGCCACAACGTAGGGCTGGGAGATGGTCTGTCCCAGGCCAATGGACAGGGCAATGTCGTCGTAGGCATGAAGGCGCAGGGCCGCAGGCACAAACCTGTGACGGGGCACCGCCGCCATGGCGGCCAGCACGCGCGGGTTGGTGAGGTCACGCTGCCGGGCCAACAGCTCCACCAGCGCGTGGCGGCGCGTGGTCCAATCGGCTTCGGTGGGTTCTCCCACGGCGGGGTCCATGGTGCCTCCAAGGACATGCCACACGGGCGGTGACCTTGCAGCGCCCTGCGGTAGGCCAGCGGTCCCAGGCCGTGCAAGTTGCCGTGGCCCAGGGTTCACAAGCGCGGAGGCATGCGCCACCCCAACTGGGGCATTTGGACTGGGGTTGTTGATGGAGAACCAGGCCCGATTGAATCTCGCCCTCCCCTGATGTGCACTTCGGCACCCGCTTCAAGCGCGCCGGGCCAGCGGACTCAACACAAGAGGACCGGTGCACGTTCTGACGACAAAGCGGGAATCATGGGAATCATGGGAGGGCGAGATTCCATCGAGCCCAGCGTCACCGGGTGCATGGTGGGCGAAGCTCTCAGCGCCCGTTCCGCGGGACACGTGCGCGCGCCTGCACCTGCTGGGTGCCATGGGTCACCTGCACTTCCACCTCGTCCGCCTCCGGTGTGGCGGTGCTCAGGATGACGGTGCCGTCCGTGGAGGCGGTATCGTAGTTCCACGTCCCGCTGCCGTTGCCGTCTCCACACACCTGCACCATCTCCACGGCCACCTCCGCTCCCAGCCTCAGGCTGGCCAACGGTTCCTGCAGGTGCACAATGATCATCCCTGATGTTTCGTCGTTGGTGGTGAAGGTAAGCACTTCAGGCGTTGCGTTGCTGGCGGTCCACACATCCAAGCGCGCCTTGGCGTCCACCAGCCGGGCGGTCCCAAACCCACCCCGCAACCAGGCGTTGGCGTCACCCAGCGTCAGCGTGGTGCCGGTCACCGCAGCCGCCGGAGCGCGGCCACCGCCTCCAGCGCCACCGCCACGGGAAGCGCCGTTGCCGGACGTGCCGGGCGCCGCTGCGGAAGACGCCACACACACGCGGTCCGCCGTGCAGCGAAAGCCGGACGCACAGTCCCCGTGATAAAAACACTCCGGGGCCTGCCCACATCCCAGTGCCAGAAACACAAACCCCAACCCACCCGCACGTCCCATCATGATGCCTCCGTCTGGTCTTGCGTCCAGACGGGCCACAACGCACACAGCGCGCCAACCGTGGAACCGCCGTTCCACACCACGTTGCCGAAACCGGCTGCGCAATTTGAACACCGCCGATGGTGCAAACGGACAGGCGCGGCCCGCCCTCAGAACGTCACGCGGGACACCACCATCCGGTAGGCCGGGTCCATCCCACCGGCCGAGACGGACCAAAGCTGGTCCGCTTCGGTGAGCACGCTGAACGACGCAAGGTCACACATTCCACCACCGGTGAACATCTGACACTGCTCACCTGCAACGCCGGGGCACGCCTGGCTGACGTCCGGCAACACGGCTGGCGCCGTTGGGAACAGCCGAACATCCGCTTGCACGTCACAGCCATCCGGGCCTCCCACGCCGTCATTGCCCCGCAACGAGACAAGGTAGACACCCGGCCGCAAATGCACGCGGTAGAAATCCGGCGCCTCACCCGCGGCCAGGCTGCGGGTGACCCGGAACGTGGCGCAGTTGTTGGGGACCTGGATGACATCCGGCCCGGGGGCGGCTCCCGGCGTCAGGTCACATTGGCCTTCCATGCGGCAGGTGGGCGTGCAGCCATCCCCGCTTTCATACGCCCCGTCATCACAGTCCTCCTGCGTGTCCAGCAGCGTCTGGCCACAATTGAGTTGCGGGATGGGCTGCGCCCGGGGCCACAATCCCTGCACCGGCGGCCCCAGTTGGCGTGCCGCGTTGGAGCCAAAACCCAGCGGGACGCCGCTGTTGAGCAGCACGGTGTGGTTGGGCCCCACCGACGCTGCCAGCACGTTGGATGGCACCTGGCCGCCTGCGGTGGTCACCGGCGCCGGCAGGTTGGAGGACGCCCCCCCAACGTCCCGGCCCAAGAACATGGCTTTTGCCGGGTCTCCAAAGGAGAACAACATCCCTCCGGAAGCCACCACGCCCACGCCATCCCCACTGGCAAGCAGCGTCACATTTGCTGGCATCACGCTGCTGCCGGTGATGTCCTGGAACGTGGTGATGGTGGTGGCGCCCAGCGCAGCGTTGTTGCCCCAGCCGCCAAACCGTTCGGAGGACCCGTCCGTCAGCACTGCCAACACGTCCCGCGGCCCCATGGCAAATTGTTGCAGGGAATGCGTGGCCGGCCAGATTCCCTGCTGCAACACCGTGGGTGTATCCAAGCGGTCCACCACGCGGCCACTGTGTCCAGGGTCCCCATCACCCCACACATAGAGGGTCCCACCCGAGGTCTGCGCCGCGCTGACGCGGCCGGCGGCAAAGACCCGCGTGAACACCACCGACGCCCCACCGGGCCGCAGTTCATGCACTTCAAAGCTGTTGGACTGCGCGCCAATGCCCAACTGGCTCTGGTCATTGCCACCCCATGTGTAGATGGTGGTGCCGTCAACGCTCAACGCCAACGCGTGATCATCCCCGCACGCAATGTCCCTTGCCAGGATGGGCAGGGCAGTTTGCGGTTCGTTGACGAACTGCGGAATCCTGGTGGCCGTTGCATTCATCCCACCGCCCAGCGCGGCCGACTTTCCCCACGCCACCACGCGGTCATCCATCCCGCTGGCACTCTTGGAGATGGCCACGCTGAACTCATTGCCCGCGCACACCTTGGAGGCGCGCAACACACCACGGCCGGCCGCACCTTGGACCAGTGCCGGCATTTCGGCTTCAGACGGCTGCTGCAACGCATTGCCATCCCCGTGGATGTAGCGCGGGCTGTTGGTCATTTGCCCGCCCAGGCTGACCACCACGTCATTGGGAAGAATGAGCAGCGTGTGGGTTGTTCCCGCCGCCACGGCCACCGCCGTCAAGACCGGAAGGAGGGCGGGACGCACAACCACGTTGGCGCTTCCCCGCACGGGCACGCCCCCGCGCATCACCGTGGCGGTCACCGTGTAGTTCCCCGGCCGCGTGGGCAACGTGTAGTCCCGCGTGGCGGACGGACCCGGCGCTGCGGTGTCCCAGGCCGGCGGAGAGATGGCCCAATCAAACACCGCCTCACCACCCAGCAGGCTGACGGCCTGCGCCTGCACTGTGTCACCCGTGAGCACGGACGTGGACGGGCTGAGCGTCACCACCACGTCCACCCCTGCATCCGGGACATCCACCGATGCGTCCCGCACAGGCACTGATCCATCCGCAAAATCCACCGATGCATCCTGCACCACCCCGCCGTCCGTTGCGCTGCTGCCGCAAGGGTCCGCGCCGCGCTGGCGGTCGTACGCGTCACACACGCCATCCAGGTCCACGTCGGCGCGGGTGGCATCTCCCACGCATGAGGTGGGGTCCGGGTTGTCTCCGCTCACACCGCACGCGCACGGTCCGGGCCGGTTGGCCACGCAACACCCGCTGGCCTCCACCACATCCGCCTGTCCGTCAGAATCATCATCACAGTCCAACGCGCCACATGGGTCATCCAGCGTCTGCGCTGTACGCTGCCGGCACGTTGCCGCGCACGCATTGGAACTGGCACAGGTCAACGCGTCCACCGGCATGGCACACAACGTGTCTCCATCCTGGTCCACACACTGGCCTTCCGTTGTCACCGGCTGCGGGTCCATCAACAGTTGCAGCGCATTGTCACCCTGCCCCACCGGAACCAGGCGCACGGCCAAGGGCAGGTAACCCTCACCGCTGGCGCGCACCACATACAGCCCGTGCGGGACGTCATTGAAGATGGCCTGGTCCGCGCTGAAGACACCCGAACACCCTGTACCCGCCATCCCATTGACCGGCGTGCAGGTGACCGGCGCCACCGCGCCGCCTTCTTCGCGCAACAGTTCCACGGTGACGGGGACCGAAAGGCCCTGCGAGGTGGTTCCTGGCGTCAGGGTGCTGCCGCCCGCCGGGAACTCCTTGAGGTCCACGGTGACCGTCCCGGTACCAACCGGTCCCAGCACCAGCGGCTGGGACAACGTGAACGCCGCGTCCGCCACCACGGCCACCTCCACCACATTGCTGATGCGGCCACCACCCGCCGCCATGATGCGCCAGCTGCCCTGCCCCAGCCCCGGGAACACAAATGCACCGTTGGAGTCCGGCGTCACCGTGCGCTCCACGTCTTCCACCGCCACCGCCATGGCGCCAAATGGCACCGCGCCTTCCGCCGCCACGCTCCCCACCACACGCCCCGGCGGGAGCAGCTCCACATCCCCCAGGCTCAACGTGACCCGCCGTTCCTGTCCCGCGCGCGACCGTACGGTGATGGGCGCTTCACTCACGCGCGCCAGCTCTGGAATACCGTCCCGGTTGGGATCATAAAAAAACGTCAACCGGTGGTCTCCGGCGGGGAGGTTGCGGAACACAATGCGCCCCGCCGCCGACGACGTACGCACCACCGCGCTGTTGCGCAGCCGCCCGCGTGAACCGACCAGTGGCCCCACCTCCGCGCTGGTGCCCGGCGGGACGCCGGTGATGCGTGCCACCACGTCACCTTCGCCCAACCCCGCAAACGGGTCTGCTTCCTGGGGATAAAAACAGCCCCCCAGCGTCAGAACCACACCAGTTGCCGCCAGACCCTTGCGTGCCATTGTTCCCACGGGTGACTCCTCGGTGACGTCGACAACTTATACACCCGCTCCCACCAGCATGCGCGCCTTCTTTGCACGCGCCATCCCGTGCCTTCCTGGCGCGCCAAAGGTAGAGACACGCGCATGACTTTCCAGACCAGGGTGGCGTTGGTGACGGGAGCGGCCAGTGGCCTGGGCCAGGCGGTGGCGCAACGGTGTGCCACGCTGGCCCAACACGTGGTGCTGTGGGACCTCAATGAAGCCGGGATGGAAGAAACCGCCCAGGCCTGCACCGGCGGCTCAACGGTTCACCGCGCGCGGGTGGACCTCTCCAACCCTGACCAGGTGGAGGCTGCGTTCCAGCAGCTGCAGCGGGATGGACTCACACCCACGTTCATCTTCCACGCCGCGGGCATCCTCCACGTGGGAGACCTGTTCTCCATGGACCTGTCCCACGCGCGCCGGCTCATGGAGGTCAACTACCTGGGCACCGTGCACCTGCTCTTCCACGCCGCACGTGTGCTGGCCGCCGGGGCGCGCATCCTGTGTGTCTCCAGCGTGGCCGGCCTCAAGGGCCTGCCCGAGTTCCCCGCGTACTGCGGCAGCAAACACGCCGTGGTGGGCTTTTGTGAGGCCGTCCATCACGATCTCAAACGCAAGGACATCCATCTGAGCGTGGTGTGTCCCCCCGCCGTGGACACGCCCATGGTGCAAAACCTGCCCTACAAGCCGGCGCTGTATGACATCTTCCCGTTTGCAGCCAAAGCGCAGGTGGTGGACGCCATCCTGGACGCCGCCACGCGGCGGGATGAGTTCATCATCCTGGCGGACTTCCAGACGCGCCTGTTGCGCCGGGTCAATGGCGTGCTTCCTGGCGTGACCTCACGCGTGATTGGGATGTTGGTGGACCGCTGGCAAGCCAAACGCGCTGGTTGACGTCTTCAAGGCCCAGGGGTTCCGCTGAAACAGCCTTCAATGGGCCAGCAGATGGATGGGTTGTACGGGATGCAGCCATCCCCCGCGTTGGGGCACGGGAGGTTGCACGCCTGCACCGCGGGAGACTGGTTTGGTGCGGCGCCGCAGTACTCCTGCCAGTCATTCCAACGGCCGTCCCCGTTGTCCGGGCTGCAGTTGGCGCAATTGGTACAATCGCACGTCGCCACGCACACGCCCAACGGCATCTCATGCGCTTCAGGGACACACACGGTTCCAACCGGACACGGCTGGTCCGGGCACACCCGCCCCAGGCAGTTTTGTGCGCAGGAACCGCCCATCACGCAGGTGGCGCCAAAGATCCACTCCATCAACCCGTCCCCGTCTCCGTCGTGGCAGACCTCCAGGTCCGTATCTGCGTCATTGCAGCGGATGGTCCCGCGGTTCACCAACCCACCGTTGCGGTCCCGGCAGTGCATGCGGCGTTCGGGCACACACCCGCGGCCGTAGGCCACGTATCCAATGTCACATTCACAGGACGCGCCTTGAAACGGGTACACCTTGCAGGTGCCCGCCGTGCCGCAGTCCACACCCACACAATCCGCCGGCGTGGGAACGCAGTTGGTTGCGGTGATGTTGAGCGCATATCCCGAATCACAGTGACACACCGCACGCGTGGCGTCGGATTGGCACGTCCCGTGACCATTGCAGTCCACCCCTTGGCACAACGCGCCAGGCGCCGGAACAGATGTGCTGGAAGAAAACCCTACGCTGCTGGACCCGCCGGTGGATGTCCCCGCGCCCTGGCTGGTCGCTGCGTTGCTGGTCGCTCCGTTGCTGGTTGCTGCGCTGCTGGTTGCTGCCAAGCTGCTTGCGCCGCCACTGGACGGTGGCCGTGACGTTGCCGCCGCGGACGTGCCGACGTTGGTGCTGGTGGTTCCGCGTGAACTGGATGTGTTCTGCGCGCTGGACGCGGCCGAAGAACCGGCCCCGCCGCTGGATGAACCGGAAGACGCTTCTCCGGAGGACGAGCCTCCGGATCCTGTTGAACACGCGCCAAGCCACAACAAAGCCATCACCACCGCGGCGTTTTTCATGACGCCAGAATGGCTGAATGTTCACGCCTTGAGCATCCACCTGCTTTCGGCGTTGGGCGTTCGGGTTTGACAAATCCAAACCGTCCTTTAGAGTTGAGCCATGTTCAGCGCGCGTTTCACTTCCACCACCACCACCACCCGTTCCGGCGGGCCTGGGGTGGTGTGTTTGCGCTGACGTCACGCACAACACATCCAAATCAACCCTGGGCCGCGCCACCGCGCGCGCCCGTGGGCATGGTGTCCTTGGGTGAAACGCCGGTGGCCTGACCCTTTTCTCGTCAGGAGCACCCCATGTTGGACCCCCATGATCACCGCGCCATTGGCGCACGGCTGGACCTGTTCCACCTCCAAGAAGAAGCGCCGGGAAGTGTCTACTGGCACCCCCGGGGCAACGCGCTGTTCCGCGTGCTGGAGGACTTCCTGCGCAGGGAGCTGCAACTGCACGGCTATGATGAAGTCCGCACGCCGCAGGTGGTGGACCAGTCCATCTGGGAGCAGTCCGGTCACTGGCAGAACTTTCGTGACGGGATGTTGGTGCTGGCGCCAGAGGATGAACACGCACCGTGTTGCGCGCTCAAGCCGGTGAACTGCCCCAACCACATCCAGATCTTCAAACAACACGTGCGCTCCTACCGCGCACTGCCCATGCGCCTGGCCGAATTTGGCGTGTGCCACCGCAATGAACCACGCGGTGCGCTGCTGGGGCTGATGCGGCTTCGCAGTTTTGTGCAGGATGACGCGCACATCTTTTGTGCACGGGAGCAGCTGGAGGATGAGGTGGCGCGCGCGTGTGCGTTGCTGGCCAAGGTCTACGCGGCGTGTGGGCTAGCGGATTTCCAGGTGAAGCTTTCCACGCGGCCAGCGTTGCGCGCCGGCTCAGATGACGTCTGGGACCAGGCCGAAGCCGCGCTGGCACAGGCCGCAGCGGCGGCGGGCATTGTGTTTGAGCTCAATCCCGGTGAGGGCGCGTTCTATGGGCCCAAACTGGAGTTTGTCCTCAAGGATGCCCGCGGGCGGCATTGGCAATGTGGCACGGTGCAGCTGGACATGGTGCTCCCGGAACGTTTTGACCTGGCGTTTGTGAACAACCGCGGGCAACGGGAACGCCCCCTCATGCTCCACCGGGCCATCCTGGGCAGTCTGGAGCGTTTCATTGGCATCCTTTTGGAGCACCACGGGGGTCACCTCCCCATGTGGCTGGCGCCGGAGCAGGTGCTGGTGGTTCCCGTGGGTGCGCAACAGGGCGCATATGCGCGGGAGGTCCACCAGGTGCTGTTGCATGGCGGGCTGCGTGCGTGTCTTTCCGACGGGGACGCGCCGCTGGGGAAACGGGTGGCCGAGGCGCACGCGCGGGCCATTCCGCGCGTGGTGGTGGTGGGCGCGCGGGAGGAAGCGTCCCGCAACATCAACCTGCGCCTCCCCGACGGTGCACAGCAGGTGTTGCCCTTGATGGGAGCCGTCCATGCCTTGGCCGCGTGACAGAGTTTCCCCATGGCGTGCCGCACCGCACGGCACTACAACCCCACCCACAACACCGTTGTCGGTTGAACCAGCCCAAGGAGCACCCATGTTGTCCCCGCGTGAAGCAGGTCTGATGCCGTTGGATGCGTTCCGTGCGGCGCACATTCCCGGCAATGCCACGCGCCGGCTGGACGCCATCCGGGCGGTGGCGCCGGATTTCAAGAAGGACTTTGTGCGCGGGCGGCCGGTCATTGCGGTGCGCACCATGGACGTGTCCTTGGCGCCGTATCCGGTGACCTACGCCTTCAACCGCGCGTGCCGGCTTCCCTACCCCTACATGTTCTTCCAGAACCGCAGCCTGCTCATCCAGTTCTGGGTCAAGGACAAACCCAAGCTGCTCTTGTTCAACCCCACCATCCCGGACCGCAGCGAAAAGGCGCCGTTCTTCTGGGGCATCTCCCAGGCGCTGCCGTTCAGCCAGCTCATCAAGGAGAAGCTGCTGGTCAGCCGGCCCATCCCGGAACAACTGCGCAGCAACGGCGTGGCGCCGGAAGACATTGACTACGTGGCGTTTGATCACCAGCACGTCCAGGACCTTCGCCCGTACCTGGGGACGGACACCGAGCAGGCGCTGTATCCCAACGCCCGCTTCCTGGTGCAGCGTCCGGACTACGAGGCCAGCCTGCAACCGCACCCGCTGCAGAAGCCCTGGTTTGTTCCCGGCGCGGGGGACGGCATCAAGACGGACAAGCTGGTGCTTTTGGATGGTGACGTCATGCTGGGTGAAGGTTGCGTGTTGCTCTACACGCCGGGCCACACCTGGGGGAACCAGAGCCTGTTGTTCCGCGCACCGCAGAGCGGCTGTTACACCGTGAGTGAAAACGGCGTGTGCCTGGATGCGTACGCGCCACAACACTCCACCATTCCCGGCATCCGGGAACACGCGCTCAAGAGCGGGGAAGAGGTCATCCTCAACGCCAACACGCTGGAAGGGTCGTTGGACCAGTACAACTCCATGGTGAAGGAGCGGTTGCTGGCAGACCCGTTTGCCCGGGACCCACGTTTTGTGCAGCACTTCTCGTCGTCAGAGCTGGCCCACACGCCGGCGGCACCCATGTTGCGGCCCACCCACACCATTGGCCGCGTGCATGAGGGCGTGCTGGAGACCGTGGTGCGTCCTTCCCCCGGGGCCAACGGGCACCACCAGCCGCGAGCGTAGTCTCATGACCCAACGCCTGGCCGCCCTCCAGACGGTGGACCCGCTCAGCGTCCCCCTGCCCAACGGCACGCAGGTGACGTTGCGCGTGGACGTGGCCACGGCGCAGCGGTCCATCCCGCGCGGAACGGTGGGCCGCGTGGTGGCAACGCACGAACGTGGCGTGGACGTGTTGGTGGTGGGCATGGGCACCCACACACTGCGGCGGGAAGACGTCACGCCGCACAAGGCGGGGCAGCTGGCCTTTGCGCAACAACGCCAACGCGCCTGGGACGCCTTGCGGCCCAACGTGGTGCTGGAGGCGGTGGTTGGCTCCCGCGCGTGGGGACTGGCGCATGACACCTCAGACACCGACCACCGCGGTGTGATGGTTTTGCCATTGTCCTGGACGCTGGGATTGCAGGCGCCACCCACCGAGCTGGTGAGCCTGGACGGCTCGGACACGTATTGGAGCGTGGACAAGGCGGTGCGGCAGGGCCTGCGCGCAGACCCCAACACATTGGAGATGTTGTTTGTGGACGGCGTCACCGCGCACGATGAGATGGGCCAGTGGTTGCTGGACGAGCGCGATGCTTTTGTGAGCCGGCTCATTCTTGGCAGTTTTGGCCGCTATGCGTTGTCCCAGCTGTCCAAGCTCCATCAATCCCTGCGGCTGGCCAACCACCGCACGCTGCTGTTGGACTGGCTGCGCCTGGACCCGGCCATGACGCTGGATGACGCCGCGCTGCGCTTGCGCCGGGAAACGCTGGCCCACGTGGCGGATGATGCCAACGCGCTGCTGCAGGCCAAGACGTACATCAAACAACTCTACCGGTCCCTGTTTGACCAGGGGCTGCTGGCCGCGGCGGATTTTGTGGCGCTGCAACACTTTGCGGCCGCGGGTGCACGGGACGTGGACCTCCCCCGGGAGCTGCGTCCCAAAAATGCGTACAACCTCTTGCGCCTCATCTTCACCGCCGAGCGCTGGCTGCGCACCGGCGTGCCGGACCTGGTGGTTGCCGCGCCGCAACGGGAGCGGCTGCTGGCCATCAAGAACGGCGCGGTTGCCCTGGAGGACGTGCTCCAGGAAGCGCAGGCCGCCGCCGCCGACCTCACACGCGCCGAACAGGTCTCCCCGCTTCCGTCATTGCCGGACGTGTCACGCGCCAACAATGTGCTGCGGCGCATTTGCACCGAGGCGGCCCGCCGGGGCATCCACCAGGTTGTGGGGCCGTTTGGCCGGGACGCGCCCGCGCCGCCGGACGTTCAGTGGGAAGAGGGAGGGACGCCATGAGGTTTGGACTCACCGAACACCAACACGCCGTGGTGACGCGCGCGTTGGTGCTGGAGGAATCCCGGCGCACACACCTGGTGGTGGCCGTGAGCGGCGCGCACGCGTACGGGTTCCCCTCGCCGGACAGTGACGTGGACGTCAAAGCCATCCACATCCATCCCACGCGGCTGCTGTTGGGCTTGCGGCCCGCGGTGCTCCACGCCGACCGGTTGGAGACCGTGGACGGCGTGGAAGTGGACTATTCCTCCAATGAGCTTGGCGGCGTGCTCACCGGGTTGTTGGGTGGCAACGGCAACTACCTGGAGCGCATCCTGGGCGGCTTCACGTGGTCCCGGCATGCGTGGCTGGGCGAGCTCATCCCGCTGGCCCGCGCAAGCCTGAGCCGGCGCGTCCACCGTCACTACCACGGCTTTTCTGGTGGGCAGCTCCAGGCACTGGAGGAAACGCCCGTGAAGACGGTGAAGAAGGTCCTCTATGTGTTGCGCACCGCGCTCACCGGACTCCACGTGTTGCGCACCGGTGATGTCGTTCCAGACTTGACGCTGCTGATGGAGCGTTATGGATTTGCTGACGCCGCCATCCTGGTGCAACGCAAGCGCGCCGGGGAGCGCACCCCCATGGAGGACAGTGAATACGCCCGCTGGCGCGCGCGCCTTTTGGAAGCGCGCGCGGCGTTGGATGCAGCGGTGCTAAACAGCGTGCTGCCCGAGGAGCCGCCCAACGAGGCTGCGTTGGAAGCGTGGCTGCTGGAAGTGCGCAAGCGGGCCTGGGACCTGTGAGGTCAGGGCTGCGTATCCACCACCTGCACCACGCGCGCGTCGGTGGCTTGCACCCCGGCGGACTCCGCGGTCACCCGGATGGTGAACGGGCGGTTTGCCACCTCGGAAGGGTCCATGATGTCAAACACGGCGCGGTCACCCAGGCGCACAAAGCCGTTGCCATCCGGCACCACGCGTTGACGCGTGAGCTGGTAGCGCGCGGTGAAGTTGGCCGGCGTGGTGCTGCCGTCGGGGAGGACCTCATAGGTGAGGATCATTCCGTCCGGGTTGAGGCCCCAGAAGCGCGCGGTGACGTCAATGTGCCAACCGCCCTGGGGGCCGTGGACCAGCTCCAACGCGTCATTGGAGGCCAGCGGGACGTACGCACTGCCACCGGCGC
>Ga0154020_10004006_pt1 | contig 17596 bp, 14 predicted proteins | sample Klosneuvirus_201_FD_109709 | JGI IMG/M metagenome (GOLD analysis project Ga0154020, IMG submission 109709) | Active sludge microbial communities from wastewater, Klosterneuburg, Austria - Klosneuvirus_20160825_MG | ecosystem: Engineered > WWTP > Aerobic digester > Activated sludge | place...
GAGGGCCGGCGTCGGCGGCACCCTGACGCCCGACGACAGCGCACGCCTGCTGGCCGGTGCCACGGTGCGCCCCGCCGACGTCTGCGACCCCGCCTCGCTGGCGCGCGACGGCCTGCGCGGCGAACGCTTCGACGTGCTGGTCTCGTGCCTGGCCTCGCGCACCGGCGAGCCGCGCGACGCCTGGGCCATCGACCACCAGGCCCACCTGCACGCGCTGGCCGCGGCACGGCGCGCGGGCGTGACGCAGATGGTGCTGCTGTCGGCGATCTGCGTGCAGAAGCCGCTGCTGGCCTTCCAGCAGGCCAAGCTGGCCTTCGAGGCTGCGCTGGTGGCGTCGGGCCTGCGCTACTCGATCGTGCGGCCCACGGCCTTCTTCAAGTCGCTGTCGGGGCAGGTGGAACGCGTCAGGCGTGGCCAGCCCTTCCTGGTGTTCGGCGACGGCACCCTCACGGCCTGCAAGCCGATCGGCGACGACGACCTGGGCGACTACCTGGCCGGCTGCCTGGACGACCCTGCGCGTCAAGACCGCGTGCTGCCCATCGGCGGGCCGGGGCCGGCCCTCACGCCGCGGCAGCAGGGCGAACAGCTGTTTGCGCTGCTCGGCCGCCCGCCGCGTTTCCGGCAGGTGCCGGTGGCGCTGCTCGACGGCATCGTCGGCGTGCTGGGCGGCGCCGGTCGTGTGCTGCCGGCACTGGCGCGCAAGGCCGAGCTGGCGCGCATCGGGCGCTACTACGCCACCGAGTCGATGCTGGTGCTGAACCCGGCCACCGGGCGCTACGACGCCGACGCCACGCCCTCGACCGGCCGCCAGACGCTGTTCGACCATTACGCCGCCCTGCTCGAAGGCCGCGCCACGGCCGAGCGCGGCGACCACGCGGTGTTCTGAAGTCGCCCCCGCACGGGACCCGAACCCGGCCGTTCACACGCGGCGGCGCGGGCAGCGCTCACACCCGGCGGCACACCCGGCGGCACACGCAGCGTGCAAACGCGGACGGCCGCAGCCGACACCCCCCACAGCACCGGTGCGCCCGCCCCGCCGTGCCCGACGGACCGCGCTTGACAGCTTCCGCTGCCGCCCCTAAAGTGATATCACTTTCATTTCACTTCCGGAGTCCCGTCATGGCCGAACCGATCTCCCGCAGCCGCGAGCGCGCCGCGTTCACGCGCAGCGGTTACCCGATGGCCGCGCTGGGCATCGTGCTGCTGGCGGCGGCGCCGCTGCTGTCCTGGGTGGCGGCGCAAGGCGCGCTGCGGCTGCTGTTCGTGGTGCCCTTCCTGGTGGCGGCTGGCATCGCGGTGCTGGTGGGGCTGTACATGCTGCAGCCCAACGAGGCCGCCAACCTCACGCTGTTCGGCGCCTACACCGGCACCGACCGCAGCGAAGGCCTGCGCTGGGCCAACCCGCTGGCGCGCAAGCGGCGGCTGTCGCTGCGTTCGCGCAACCTCAACGTGGCGCCGCTGAAGGTCAACGACCTGCGCGGCAACCCGGTGGAGATCGGCGCCGTGGTCGTCTGGCGTGTGCGCGACACGGCGCAGGCGGCCTACGACGTCGACGACTTCGAGACCTACGTCAAGGTGCAGGCCGAAGCCGCCATCCGCCACCTGGCCTCGGTCTACGCCTACGACGACGGCGAGGACCTGCCCGCGGGCGCACACACGCTGCGCGGCGGCATGGACGCCGTCTCGGCGGCGCTGCGCGACGAACTGCAGGCGCGCTTCGACGCCGCCGGTGTCGAGGTGCAGGACGCCAAGCTCAGCCACCTGGCCTACGCACCCGAGATCGCGCAGGTGATGCTGCGCCGCCAGCAGGCCGAGGCCATCGTCAGCGCGCGCCACAAGATCGTGCAGGGCGCGGTGGGCATGGTCGAGGCCGCGCTGCAGGGCCTGAGCGAGCGCAACGTGGTGCAGCTGGACGACGAGCGCAAGGCCAGCATGGTGAGCAACCTGCTGGTGGTGCTGTGCAGCGACCGCGAGACGCAACCGGTGGTCAACGCCGGCACGCTGTACACCTGAGCCGCGGGGCATGGCGATGAGGCACCCGGTCTACACGAACACCCAGTCGGTATGGCTGGTGTGGGTTCTGCTGCCGACGCCCATGGCCGGCACTGCCGCGACGCTCCTGGCCAAGGAAGGCGCCGCGGCGGCGACGGGCCTGGTGCTGCTGGCGGCGACGACCGTGCTGCTGCTGCTGATGCTGAGCAGCTTCACCATCGAAGTGGGTGAGGGCCAGGTCGAGTGGCGCTTCGGCAGGCTGGGCTGGCCACGCTGGCGCGTGGCGCTGGCCGAGATCGAGCGCGTCGAAGTCGCCACCAGCACTTTCTGGGAGGGCTGGGGCATCCGCAAGACGCGCACCGGCATGCTCTACAACGCGTCCGGCGACCAGGCGGTGAGACTGACGCTGCGCGACGGCCGCACGCTGCGGCTGGGCAGCGACGAACCCGGGCGGCTGGCCGGCTTCATCATGGCGCGGCTGCCGGCTGCAGCGCCCACGCGAACACGGCCGCGCTGAGCACCCGCCCGCCCCATGGCCAGCCCCGGCAAGAAGCACTTCCCGCTGCGCATCGACCCGGCCGTCTGGGCCGAGATCGAACGCCTGGCGGCGCAGGAGCTGCGCAGCGTCAACGCGCAGGTCGAGTTCCTGCTGCGCGAGGCGCTGGCACGGCGCGGGCGCAAGCTGCCGCCGCCGGCGCCGGCGCCAGCCCCGCCCGAGGAAACGGACTGAAAGGCCGCGCCTGGCATCGCCGCGATCTCGGCGGGACGCAGATTGCGCGACGGGTATCGACCCACGGGAGCCGGCGGCGGCCTTCTTGGCGAGCGACCGGTCTGCCTTGGAACTCGACCTTCGCGCACGCGCCGGGAAGGTCATCGACAGCGACCATCGTGCGCGGGTGGCCACCACCGACCGGGACCGGATCTCAGCCAGTTCGCAGGAATCGGGCAGCCGGTCATCGATGCGTCGATGGGTGGTGCTGAGGTCCCGCTGCCGACGGTCGCGGTGATCAAGCTTGGCGGTCTCGGTTCGCTGGGCACCACGCCACCCTGCCGGCCAAGGGACGGCGGCGCCGAGCGCGAAGGCGGCGAAGACCTGCCGGCGACACGGCTAGCGCAGGCCCCCGGATCCCGGGCCCGGTTCGGCGGGTGGCCGCAGCACGCGGCTCAGGAACTGCGCCAGTTCGAACGGGCTGTCGAATTCGCGCGTGCGCGCGTCGGGCAGCACGATGCGGGCATGCCATCCTGCCGTCGTGCCGACCTCGGCACCGGGCCAGACGCTGAGCAGCATGACCCAGGGCGCGGCAACTGCCGCAGTCGGTCGGGCTGTGTCCATCGGAACTCCTTGCGCCAGCGTCCGAACACGCATCGGCGGCCCGGGCCTACCGCTCTGCCTGCAGCAGTGCCGCGGGCTCTTCGACTGTCGCGGCCGGGTGCGGCCCGCTTGCTTCCGGCTGCGGCGGGGCCGGCGCAAGCGTGATCGCAGCGTGCGCCTGCAGTCGCAGGTTCGCGTCGATGGCGGTGTCGCCTCCGGCAGCCGAGTTGTGGCCGGCGGCATCGACGGCGACGGCATCGCCGCCGCCGTCGCCGCCGTCGCCGCAGGCCGCCGCCAGCGTCTCGACCCAGCCCGCACCCAGCAGCAGCGCGCTCAGCCGCCAGGCCGGTGAGCAGGGGTCGCCGCACATCGCCTACTCGACGATCGGGATTTCACGCAGCTCGACGCGATCGACGTAGAAGACGCCGCCGGCCGGGTCCTGGTTGTAGATCGTCAGGATGTCGGTGACGGCAAGCGAGTTGGTGCACACGCGAAGCTGCTCCCATTCGCCGGTCTTGGTGGTGAACGACGACGGCCCGCCGACGCTGCCCGTTCCCGACATGCCCACCTTGCCGCTGCGCACGAAGACCCAGGCCGAGAACATGTAGGCGCGCGCCGGGTCGACGATGCCGCGCACGTCCTGGTAGATGCCACCTTCGTTGCCGCCGGCCCTGAAGGCCAGCATGCGCCGGCCATTGGGGCCGGGCGTGGTGCTCTCGACGAGGCGCGAGCAGACACGCGCTCCATCGTTGCTGCTGTGCATCAGCCAGCCGGCGGCGGCCGAATTGGCGGGCACGGCATCGCCGATCTGCCAGCAGGTGGAGCCGCCGGCCGGCACGTTGGCGGCCGCCAACTCGAAGCCAGGGTTCATGGCCATGTTCGTGGCTGAAATGGAGAAGCCCGGACATTGGCTCGCGGCCGACGATTGCGCCATGGCCGTCGCGGAGGCGAGTGCCAGCGCCGATGCGGCGGCCAGCAGCAACAGCGGTTTGCAGTGATGGGTGGTCATGAGAGTCGTCCTCTTCGTGCGTCGGCGGCATGGTTCGAGGCTGCCGTCGTGCCCCGCGGCGCCGGTGAATCCGGTCTGCGGAACGACTGTCGCCGGCGGCCGTTGCGGGGCCGTTGCGGGGCACCGCGCTGTCGCGATCCGTGCCGCAACGGCGCCGCAACGGCTCGCACACAAGCTCGCGGCGTACCGGGCTCGAAGTGAACCTGCGTACCGCATCCCCAGCCGACCCCCCAGGAGACACCCGCCATGCACCGCCTGCTCACCCTGCCGCTGCGCCGCCTCGGGGCCGCCGCCACGCTGCTTGCCAGCCTGATCGCCCCCGGCGCGCATGCCGCGCTGGACACCCATGCCCAGACCGACGACCACGCCATCAACGTGCCCACCGCATGGTGGACCTACAACAACCTGAGCCCGCAGCAACTGACCGACAAAGTCGCCGAGCACGGGGCGCGCATCGTCGGCCTGGAGGTGGCCGCGGTGACCAACGCCGGCGAGCCGCGCTTCACCGCACGCCTGGTGCACGACAGCGGCGCCTATGCCGTGCCGGGCTGGAGCTGGCACCACGACCAGACACCCGAGCAGATCGCGGCGCTGATCAACGCCAACAGCGCGCGGCTGATCGAGCTCGAACGCTACGACCGCGGCGGCGGGCAGATCCGCTATGCGCTGGTGCTGGTTCCCAACACCGGCAAGATGACGCGCGCCTGGTCCTACCTGCTGGGCGTGACGCGCTCGCGCATCGCTGCCCACATCGCCGCCACCGGCTCGCGCCCGATCGACCTCGACGCCTACGGCCGTGGCGACGCCGTGCGCTTCAACGCGGTGTTCGTGAGCAACACCGGCGCCGACCGGCGCGCCTTCGATTGGGACATCAACCAGACGCCGGCCGACATCGCTGCCCGAAGCACGGCCTTCCAGGGCCGCGTCGTCAAGCTCAACCGCCAGGCCGACGGCAGCTACCTGTTCGTCCAGGTGCGCAACACCGGCGCCGATGGCAGCGGCTGGTGGCACAGGTACGGCTTCGCGTCGATGACCGAACTGGACAATTACGCGCGCCAGATGGCCGCACGGCCGGTCGACGTGAGCAGTTACGCCACGGCCTCGGGGCGGCGCTTCGATGCCGCGCTGATCGACAACGCGAATGCGGAGGAACGTCGCATGCGCGGCCATTACGACAGGCTCATCGACGACAACCAGAACCCGAAGGGCATCTTCGAGGCCTACCTCAAGGAAGTGGATGGGCCGGTGCTCATCAACCTCAACGGCCAGCGTCGCGCCGAGACTGCCAGCGCATTGAAGGTGCTGCACCTGCTGCACACGATGAAGCGGGTGCGGGCCGGCACGGACTGGTTGAACGCGACCAACTTCGTCTACTACAACTACGACAACGGCCCGGCCGGGCAGGCCGATGCGTGGAAGCGCTGCCCCGTTCCGTCCCAGGAAAACACGGGCAGCTGGAACGAGTTGGTCGGCACGCTCGAATGGGGCCTCGACCAGATGATGGAGATCTCGGACAACCGCACCACCCGCGGCATCGTGCTGCGCTCCGGCGGCAGCTTCGCGCCCTTCAACGCCACCGCGGCTGCGGCAGGCCTCACCGGCACGACGCTGCGCCACGACATCGGCTGCGCCTACGTCGACCTGGACACCAACCCCTACACCTACGCGCCGGCCGCCAAGCGCAACCACACGACGGCGGCCGATCTGGCCAGCATCTACGAAGGCGTGTGGGCCGGCCGGCTCCTGGGCAGCGACAGCCCGGCGCGGCGCGAGTTCCTGGAGTCGGCCTACGGGAGAACCGGTGCCACCGGCCTGCTGCAGGACCTCATCGACGAGGAAGCGGCCGCGCAGGGCAAGCCGGCCATCGCGCGGGAGTTCGGCTCCCTGGTCAAGACCTGGGGCAAGGGTGGCAGCTACGACACCTGCCTGGGCGACCCTGCCGACAGGACCCAGTGCGGCCAGGGGGTGATCGTGCGCTCCAGCGCGGGCCTGATCCGCCTGCCCATCCGCGGAAGCGGCGAGGTCGTCGGCTTCCGCTACTTCGTGCACGCCAAGCTGATCTCCGACGTGCCCGTGAACAACTCATGGGCAGCGCAGACCTACTCGGGCGTGCACAAGCGGGCTTCCGCCGAGCTGTTCCGCAGCGTCATCCGCGAAGCGCTGCAGAGCTGGTGAGATCAGCCCCAGGCCTTCATGAACGCGGCCTGCCTATCGGGGTGCTCGCGCAGGCTGTCGGCCAGCCTTTGCAGATGCGCGACACCTCCGTGCAGCGCTTCTGCCGGCACACCGACAACGCCCGCCCGCTGCGCCGCGATCAGGGCGCGGTGCAGGGCCAGCGCGGCCGTCGCATGCACGACCTCGGCGTTCAAGGCCGCCTGGGCCGCGGCCAAGGTGGTCGCCGTGAGCCTGCCTTGGCCGGCCTCGAGCCGGACGCGTATCGCCAGCACGCCCAGGCGCAGCTCGCCGTTCATGCCCGGCGCGTCGGCGCTCGGCAGCAGGGTCCGCGCGCGCTGGGCATCGCCCTCGGCCCAGGCCAGTTCGGCACTCGCCAGCGCCAGCCGCGCGCGCTCGCGCGGGCTCTCCATGGCTTCGGGTGCCGCCGCCCGGGCCAGCGCAAGCCGGGCGGCAGCGACATCGCCGCGCAGCATGGCGGCCTGAGCCCGGGCGACCCACATCTCGTTGGCCGCCTGCGGCAGCTGGCGCATGGCTTCGTCGTCGATGGCGCCCAGCAGCCGCGCCGCGCTGTCGCCGTCACCGAGCAGCGCAAACAACTCGATGCAGGTCTTCGCGGTCGCCGCGAGCGCGAGCTGGGTGCCCAGGGTGAGGGCCTCGTCGACGGCCGCCACCGCGTGCCCGCACGCCAGGCCCAGCCCGCCCAGCGCCACATGCGCCTCGACGAAGGCCAACCGGTACATGATGCGCAATTCGATGAGGGGCAAGGGCGGCTGCAGATCCCAACCGCGCTGGGCCGTGGCCAGCACCTGGGCCGGCTGGGTCTGGTCCGCGTGCGCGCAGACCAGGTTGAAGAGGATGCCGCGCAGCATCAGCGTGAAGCCGCAGCGCTCGGCCTGCTCGGCGGCGCGCTGCAACTCGCCCACGGCGCCCGCCATGTCGCCCAGATCGAGCAGGAGGGTGCCGCGCCGGTACATGCCACGGATCACGCCGTGGGTGTCGCCGATCTGCGCGCTGAGTGCCGAGGCCTCCTCGCTCAGCACCAGTGCCGCGTGCGAGTGCCCGGCCCGGTGCTCGTTCATCACCATCGAGTCGAGCAGGTTGGCGCGGTCCAGCCCCTGCATCGCCGGCATCGCCAGAGCCTCGTGTCCGGCGGCATTCGACGCCTCGATCTGCCCCACGCCGCGCAGCGCCATGGCACGCGCGGCCATCAGCTGGGCCCGCTGCGCGTCGTCCAGCGGCGGCGAGGGCTCTTCGAGCAGGGCCAGGCAGTCGGTGTCGCGGTTGTTGCTGGTCAGGTGCCCGGCCACGGCCACCCAGGCTTGCGCGCGCTCGGGGTTCGACAGTTCGTCGCCGTGTGCCATTGCACGCAAGGCCGCCGCGCAGACCATGCTGCGGTCGCGCTGGTCAAGCTTGAGCAGCGCACGCATCAGCCGGATCTGCAAGGCCGCCGCCTGGCTCGGCGTGGGCCCATCGTCCAGGCCCTGCTGCCAATGCGCCACGGCCCCGGCGAGGGCATGCACGCGAAGCGCGGCATCGCCCGCCTCCAGGCGGTGCGCCACGGCCCGGCGGGCATCGCCGCTGGCCTCGTGGTGCAGGGCCACGGTGGCCGCCGGAGCGCCCGCCGCCTCGGCGCCCAGGGCCAGGCGGCGATGCACCAGGCGGCGACGCTCGGGCGTGAGCGAGGCGTCGATGGCCTGCTGCACCAGGTCATGCGCGAAGGCGTAGTCGCCGGCCTCGTGCTCGCGCAGGAGCTGCGCGGACATGGCCTGCTCGATGGCCAGCACGGCGTCCAGCTCCGACAACGCGCAGGCCGGCGCCAGCAGCGCCGGCGCGAAGGGCTCGCCGGCCAGCGCGGCGACCTCGAGCACGCGCCGGGCGGGCGCCGGCAGGCGCTGCACGCGCGCCAGAACGGCGGCATGCACGCTGGCCGGCACCGGCAGTTCGCGGTAGTCCTCGATGGCCTCGTCGAAGGGCGTGCTCCAGCGGCCATCGGGGCCGGCGCCGAGCAGCTGCTGCTCGGCCAGGTGGCGCAGGGTCTCGGCAAGGAAGAAGGGGTTTCCGGCCGTGGCCTGGCCCAGGCGCGCGGCGAAGCGCTCGGGCCGCTCGGCGCCCGACAGCTGCTGCAGCAGTTCGAGCACGGCCTCGGCGGCCAGCGGCCCCAGGCGCAGGTGCCGCGCACCGGCATCCTCGCGCAGGCGCTGCACGGCCTGCGCCGCATCGGCCTCGAGCTCGGGCCGATAGAGCAGCAACTCGCGCGCGCCTTGGGCCCCCTGCTCCTGCCGGCGCTGCGCGACATACGCAAGCAGGTCGCGGCTCGCGGCATCGGCCAGGTGCCAGTCGTCGATGATCACGGCGTCGAAGTTCTCGGTGCCGAGCGCCAGCCAGGCCAGGGTGCAGGCCTCGATGAACCGGCTGCGTTCGGCCTCGCCACGCAGTGGCGGCGGGGCCGCGCCCAGCTCAGGCAGCAGACGCGCGAGTTCATCGCGCACCCAGGGCTTGGCCTCGCCGAGGTCGAGTTCCGGACCGGCCAGCACGCGCAGTGCGCGCGTGAAGCTGGCGTAGGGCACGCCGGCGTCGCCGCTGCGGCAGCGTGCCAGCGCATAGGGCCCCTGCGTGGCTGCGAAGTCGGTGGCCAGGCGCGACTTGCCGGCGCCGGCATCGCCTTCGATCAGCAGCGCGTGGCCGGTCTGCCAGGCAGCCTCGAGCCAGGCCAGCTCGTCGCGGCGGCCGACGAAAGGCAGCAACTCGGGCAGCAAGGCGGCGTGCGCCGGCGCGCCGCGGTGCGCCAGGGCAGCCGCAGCAGCGGCCGTTGTCCGGGGCGCTGCAGTGCCACGGCCGCGCAACACCGCAGCCAGGTCCTCGGTATCGGCCATCGGCTGCAGGCCGAGCTCGCTGTCGAGCAACTGCCGGCAGCGCTCGAACTGCGACAGCGCAGCCTCCCGCCGGCCACAGGCCATGTGCAGCCGCATGGCGTCGCGGTGGTGCTGCTCCTGCAGCGGGTCGTCGGCCAGCAGCGACTCGACGCGCTGCAGCGCGACCTCATGGTTGCCTTGAAACTCGTGGGCCGTGGCCGAGGCCTCGAGCGCGCGCCGGCGCAGACGCAGCAGGCGCTCGCGCTCCAGGGCCAGCCAGTCATCGAAGGCCTCTGCATCGTCGAGCGACAGGCCATCGGCAGGTGCACCACGCCAATGCGCCAGCGCGTCGTCAGGCCGCCCGCCGGCCAGCGCGGCGTCGAAGGCGTCGACGTCGCTGGCGACTTCGGCCGAGAGGGCAAGCAGGTCGCCCTCGGTCTGCACCGCGCCTTCGACGCCGGCCTCGCGCAAGCGTGCCAACTCGCGCCGCAGGTTGCGCCGGCCGCTGCTCTCGTCGAGTTGCGGCCACAGCATGGCGACCACGCGCGAGCGCGGCAGCGGTCCGCTGCGGCACAGCAGCACGAGCAGCGCCAGCGACTTCTTGACCGTCAACCGCTGCGGCGCGCCGTCACGTCGAAGCGCGACGGGGCCGAGGATGTCGAGCGCCAGCATGCCGGCATGATGCCATCCTGGTGCCCCCGCGCTCGGCCGCAGGCCGCCCTGGCCAAAGGGTTCTGAAGGCGCCAGACGTGGCCGGAGTGGGTCGGCTGCGCCAGTTCGGCTGATCGAACTGCTGAGGTGCCGCCATCATCTGCTGTGTCGCGGCGACGGTCTGTGGACCGGAACGCGACCCGGCGCCCGTTTCACCCCCCTCGGATCGTCGTTGACGACGCTCGGCCGCTACGCGACGATTTCGTGACGACGGGCGCCTGGTTCGAGGCCAGCAATCGCTCCGGCTTGCACTGAACAGGGGAACGTCATGGCGCTGCCGCACACCTTCTTCGGCCTTGAATCCTCGCTGCCTTCGATGGTCAGCGTCGAGTTCTCAGCGGGCCAACGGGTCGCTGCCGGCCTGTTGCTGGCGGCCAGCCCGGCCGTCTTGTCCAGCATCATCGACGGCACCTCCAACACCATCCTGCTTGGCCAGGCGCCGCAGTCTGTCTGGGGCGACCCGCATGAAAACGTCAACGGAAAACACTGGGCACTGACGGGCGGCTTCGGGCTGCTGCTGCCGGCCTCGCACCGCGACCGCTTTGCGGCCGGGCAGCTGCTGCCGGCGTTCCAGCTCCTGCCTTATGTCGAGGCGTCCAGCGCCACGCCAGGCGCCGGCACCACGACCACGGCCCTCAAGGTCCAGGGCGCCAAGGTCAAGGGCCAGGCAACGGTTCCGGCCGGGGTTTCGGTCTGGTTGACGCCGCAATCGATCATCGCCATCCTGATCAGTCTTTGAGCGTTGCAGCAGCCACGCCAGGGATGCTGTGGCTCGATCGCGCGGGGTAGACGGCAGCTGCCGGCAAGACCGGCCCAAGGCGGGTCAGCAGGGGAAATTGCGAGCCGATCACCCGGGGCTGGTCCTGGCCGATGCCCGTCACTTCGCCCCGACAGCCATCAGCTCGCCACCGCTCACGACTTCCAGCCCGGCGGCCGCTTCTCGATGAAGGCCTGCACACCTTCCAGCGCCGCCTCGTCCATCATGTTGCAGGCCATGGTGCGGCTGGCATCGGCGTAGGCGGCCTCGATGCCGCCTTCGAGCTGGCGGTAGAACAGCGCCTTGCCCAGCGCCAGCGCCACGTGCGGCTTGGCGGCGATGACGGCGACGAGCTTCTCGACCTCGGCGTCGAGATCGGCCGCGTCGACCACGCGGTTCACCAGGCCCTTCTCGCGCGCCTCGTCGGCGCTGATGAAGCCGCCCGTCACCAGCATCTCGAAGGCCGCCTTGCGGTGCAGGTTGCGGCTGAGCGCCACGCCCGGCGTGCTGCAGAACAGGCCCAGGTTGACGCCGCTGACGGCGAACTTCGCCTCGCGCGCGGCCACCGCCAGGTCGCACATCGCCACCAGCTGGCAGCCCGCCGCGGTGGCGATGCCGTGCACCCGCGCGATCACCGGCACCGGCAGTTTCTGGAGGCTCATCATCATGCGGCCGCACTGTGCAAAGAGCCGCTCGTAGTAGCCCATCGAAGGCTCGGCGCGCATCTCCTTCAGGTCGTGGCCGGCGCAGAAGGCCTTGCCGGCGGCGGCGATGACCACCACGCGCGCACCCGGGTCGTCGGCGACGTGGTGCAGCGCCGTCTGCAGCGCCTCGATCATCGCCTCGCTCAGCGCATTGAAGGCCTGCGGGCGGTTCAGCGTCAGCGTGACCACGCCGCGCGCGTCCTTCGTGTGCAACACCAGGGCTTCGTCGTTCATCTCGGGGCTCCTATTCGAAGGCCGCGCCACCCTTGGCGCGTTCACGCAGCTGGAACTTCTGTATCTTGCCCGTGCTGGTCTTGGGGATGGGCTCGAAGCGGATCTCGCGCGGCAGCTTGTAGCGCGCCAGCAGGCCCTTGCAGTGCTCGATGAGTTCGTCCGCCGTCACGGTGCTGCCGGCCTTCGTCTCGACATAGGCCACCGGCGTCTCGCCCCACTTCGGGTCGGGCCGCGCCACCACGGCGCAGGCCAGCACGGCGGGGTGGCGGTAGAGCGCGTCTTCCACTTCCAGCGAACTGATGTTCTCGCCGCCGCTGATGATGATGTCCTTGCTGCGGTCCTTGATCTTGACGTAGCGGTCGGGCTCCATCACCGCCAGGTCGCCGGTGTGGAACCAGCCGCCCTCGAAGGCCTTGGCCGTCGACGCCGGGTTCTTCAGGTAGCCCTTCATCACGATGTTGCCGCGGAACATGATCTCGCCCAGGGTCTGGCCGTCGGCGGGGGTCTCGGCCATGGTCTCGGGGTCGAGCACGGTCATGCCTTCCTGCAGCATGTAGCGCACGCCCTGGCGGCCGTTCAGGCGCGTCTGCTCGCTCAGCGATTCCTGCGCCCAGCTGTCGCGCTGCACCGCCACGCTGGCCGGGCCGTAGACCTCGGTCAGGCCGTAGACATGCGTGATGTCGAAGCCGATCTTCGCCATGCCTTCGATCATGGCTGCCGGCGGCGCGGCGCCGGCGACCATGCCGCGCACCTTCTGCCGTCCTTCGCGCTGAAGGCCTTCGCGCCACTCGGCCGGCGCGTTGATCAGCAGGTTGTGCACGATGGGCGCGGCGCAGTAGTGGTCGACCGCGTGTTCGCGCATCGCCTGCAGGATGACCTGCGCGTCCACCCGGCGCAGGCAGACATGCGTGCCGCCCAGCATCGCCACCGTCCACGGAAAACACCAGCCGTTGCAGTGGAACATCGGCAGTGTCCACAGGTACTTCGGGAAGTGCGGCATCGTCCAGGTGGCCGCGTTGCACACCGCATTGAGGTAGGCGCCGCGGTGGTGCGTGACGACGCCCTTGGGGTCGCCCGTGGTGCCGCTGGTGTAGCTGACGGCGATGGCATCCCACTCGTCGGCCGGGCCGTCCAGGCGCGGCAGCGGCGCGTGCAGGGCCAGCCAGGCCTCGTAGTCCTGCGTGCCCAGGCGTTCGCCGGGGCCGGCGTATTCGCTGTCGGCGACGTCGATCACCACCGGCGTGCGGCCGAAGCTGTCGCGCAGGATGCGCAGGGCTTCGCCCATCACCGGCGCGAACTCGCGGTCGGTGATGACGACGGCAGCCTCGCAGTGGTTCATCTGCCAAGCCAGCAGCGGCGCGTCCAGCCGCGTGTTCAGGGTGTTCAGCACCGCGTTCAGCGCCGGCACGGCGTAGTGCGCCTCCACCATCTCGGGCGTGTTGGGCAGCATCACGCTCACGGTGCTGCCGCGCACCACGCCTGAAGCCCGCAGCGCCGCGGCCAGCCGGGCCGAACGTTCACGTGTCTGCGCCCAGGTGTAGCGGCGCGTACCGTGCACGACGGCGGGCAGGTCGCCGAAGACCTCGGCGCTGCGCTCGACGAAGCTCACCGGCGACAGCGGCACGAAGTTGGCGGCGTTGTGCTCGAGATGCTGGTCGTAGATGTTCATCACACCCATGTTAGAGCGTGCGGACACCGGATTGGCAGCGCTGCGGCGAAGCCGGCCGCAGCCTTCACAGCCCGCGCAGGAAGCCCAGCAGCAGCGTGTTGACTTCCGCGGCGCGTTCACGCTGCACCCAGTGCCCTGCCCCCGGCAACAGATGGCAGCCGCGCAGCCCCGGCAGCGTGCGTTCGAAGCGGGCGATGGCCGCACGCGAGGTGGGGAACTTCAGCACGTCGTCGCGCTCGCCCCCGATGAACAGCGAAGGCTGGCGGATCGGCAGGCCGCGCCAGGCCGCCAGCAGTTCCCACGACGGCCGGATGGCGCGGTACCAGTTGAGGCCGCCTCGGAAGCCGGTGCGCCGGAATTCGGCCGTGGTGTAGGCCAGGTCGTCGGCGTCCACCCAGGGTGGCATCACGGCCGGGTCCACGGTGGCATGCAGGAAGCCGGTGCCGGGTTCGAGCATGCCCGCCACGCCGCCGGCGCCGTCGCCGGACAGGCTGAAGGTGGTGCGGCGCAGCGTGGCCGCCACGTCGGCTTCGAGTTCAGCCTCGGCGATGCCTGGGGCCTGGAAGTACTGCATGTAGAAGTGGCTGATGCCCTGCTGCGACAGCGCGCTGAGCAGGTCGACCGGCCCCGGCGGCATGTAGGGCACGCTCAGGCCGGCGACGGCGCGAAACAGGTCGGGCCGCAGCAGCGCCGCATGCCAGGCGGCCGGCGCGCCCCAGTCATGGCCCACCACGACGGCCTGCGTCTCGCCCAGCGCGCCCACCAGGGCCACCAGGTCACCGACGTGGTGCAGCATCGTGTACTGCGCGGGGTCGGCCGGCGCATCGGTGCCGCCGTAGCCGCGCATGTCGGGCGCGGCGGCACGAAAGCCGGCCGCGGCCAGCGCGGCCATCTGCGCGCGCCACGAACACCACAGTTCGGGGAAACCGTGGCACAGCAGCACCAGCGGCCCGCTGCCCTGGGTCGCCACGCGCATGCGGATGCCGTTGACCGCCAGCGTCTGCAGGCGCGGTTCTTCGCCCGCCGGTGTGGGCAGGGTCACGCCGCCTCGGCCAGCAGGGCCTGCAGGCGCGCCGCCGCCAGGCTGGTCATGGCCCCGTTGGCCTTCACCAGGGCCATGCGCGCAGCGTCGTCGGGCGCCACGCCGCGCATCATCACGGCCGCAGCGTTCAGGCGGCATTGCATGAGCCAGGCCTGCAAGGCGGGCTGCTGGCGCCAACGGGCCATGTTGGTCAGCGTGGCCGACCACATGCGCAGCCAGTCGATCGGCTGCTCGGGGCTGGGCACCACGGCGCACAGCGCATTCATCTCGGCGGCGTCGCTGTAGTGGCTTTCCACGTAGGCGATGAGCGCGGCGCTGAAGGTGGGCTGGCACCAGCGCACCATGAAGAGGCGGATGGTGTCGCCGTCGAACACCGGCCGGCCCGACGGCGGCTGGATGGCACCGGCACTGCAGTCGACATACAGCGTGTCGGCGTCGGCGTTCAGCGCACCCATCTCCAGCACCAGCTGCGTCGGCCGCAGCTCACGCACGTGGCCCAGGCGAACGATGTCTTCGATGCGGCGCAGCTGCGCCAGTTCACCGCGGGACACGACCGCGCAGCGGTAGGTGCGGGGCTCGACCCGGGGGTCGATGCGCATCAGCGCGCCACGGGCCTCCAGCCGTGTGAAGAGGTCGGGCACCGAGGTCGCATTCGCCATGGCCTCGAACTGGCCCGTGCTGTAGGCCATGTTGCTTTCGAAATTCTCCAACCCGGGCTGGAAGTTGGCGCGGTCCATCCACCAGGCATCGCGCGGCATCACCCAGCGGATGCGCGCTGGCGGCACGCCATGCTCCAGCACCCACAGGCAGGCGTCGATGCCGGTCTTGCCCGAACCGACGACCGTGTAGGCGGCATGGGGCCGCTTCAGGTCAGGCAGCCGGTTCAGCGGCACGCAGCGCACGCCGGGCGCCACCGCGTACTTCGGCGGGTGGGTGGAAGGCACCTCGGTGCGCGCCTGCGTCGCGTCCACCACCTTGCGCCGCACCTTCACGGCCTGCAGCCCGCCGTTGGTGAGCGAGCGCACCTGGTGCGGGCCGTCGGGCCGGGTGAGCACTTCGCTCATCGACAGGAAACGCACGCGGCCCGAGGGCAGGAAGCGCTGCCGCAGGGTCTGGTCGTAGTGCGCCAGCACCTCGGCGCCCGACGCCAGGCCGTAGCTGCCGGCGTTCGGGCCCACGGTGTCCTTCACGCCATCGCTCAGCTCGCGCGAGGCCACGCCGTACCAGGCCGCTGGCTGGTGCAGGCGCACGAAGGCATAGGCGTCGTTCCAGTGGCCGCCGGGGCGGTGGTGACGGTCGACCATCAGCACCGTGGTGTCGGCCTGCTCGCTGAGCAGCGTGTCGACGAAGGCCATCGCGGTGGCGCCGGCGCCGATGACGAGGTAGTCGGTCTCGAGGGGCTGGGTCTGCATCGCACGGAGCCTGTCGGGGCACCGGCGGGCCTGCCGGCAAGGCGCCGACTGTGCCGGCGGGCGCCGCACCTGTCACCCCCCAGGAACCCCTGACGCCAGGCGGCAGGTGCCGCGTCGCTACGCCGTCGCGGCAGCGAGTGCCTGGTCGATGTCCCAGAGGATGTCGTCGATGTGCTCGAGGCCCACCGAGATGCGCACCATGTCCGGCGGCACGCCGGCGGCGAGCTGCTGGGCGGCGTCGAGCTGGCGGTGCGTGGTGCTGGCCGGGTGGCTGATGAGCGTGCGCGTGTCGCCGATGTTGACGAGGTGGCTCATGAACTGTGCGCTCTCGATGAAGGTCACGCCGGCCGGCTCGCCGCCCTTCACACCGAAGGCCAGCAGGCCCGAAGCGCCGCGCATCTGGCGCATCAGCAGCGCGTGCTGCGGATGATCGGGCAGCCCGGGGTAGTTGACCCAGGCGACCCCGGGATGGCTGCGCAGGAAAGCTGCCACGGCCAGCGCATTGCTGCAGTGCCGCTCCATGCGCAGCGGCAGCGTTTCGACGCCCTGCAGGATCTGCCACGCGCTCATCGGCGACAGCGCGGCGCCGAAGACGCGCAGGCTTTCCATGCGGCAGCGCATCGTGAAGCCGAAGTCGCCGAAGGTCTCGAAGAACTTCACGCCGTGGTAGCCGGGTGAGGGTTCGGTCATGCCGGGGAACTTGCCGTTGTCCCAGGGGAAGCGGCCGCTTTCCACCACCACGCCGCCCAGCGTGGTGCCGTGGCCGGCCAGGTATTTGGTGGCGCTGTGCAGCACGATGTCCGCGCCCAGCGTCAGCGGGTTGCACAAACAGGGGCTGGGCACGGTGTTGTCGACGATCAACGGCACGCCGTGCGCATGCGCCACGTCGGCGACGGCGGCGATGTCCAGCACCACCAGGCTGGGGTTGCCCAGGCTCTCGGCGTAGACGGCGCGCGTGTTCGGGCGCATCGCCGCCGCGAAGGCCGCGGGCTGCGTGGCGTCGACGAAGCTCGTCTCGATGCCGAACTTCCTCAGGTTCACCGCCAGCATCGTGACGCTGCCGCCGTACAGCGCGCCGGCCGCCACCACGTGGTCGCCGGCCTGCAGCAGCGTCGTCAGCACCATGGTCTCGGCCGCCATGCCGCTGGCGCTGGCCACCGCGGCGCGGCCCTGCTCCAGGGCGGCCACGCGCTCTTCCAGCGCCGCCACCGTGGGGTTGCTCAGGCGGCTGTAGACGTTGCCGAAGGTTTGAAGATTGAACAAGCTCGCGGCGTGTTCGGCGCTGTCGAAGACGAAGCTCGTCGTCTGGTAGATCGGCAGCGCGCGGGCGCCGGTGGCGGCGTCGGGAATCTGCCCGGCGTGGATGGCCAGGGTCTCGGGCTTGAAGACGTGGTCGCTCACGGACCTTGCTCCGCTGTGGTTGGTGAGGAAAGCGACCCTGGGCGAAGCTGATAGATGGAGGCAGCTCTCGGCACGTTGCGGACGTTCGGGGTGCGCGTTGGCGTGCAGGGTTCAGTGGCGGCGCAGGGCTGTCCGGGCGGGGCGGTGGCGCACCGTCGAACGCCACCCTCGTGCCCGAGCGGCAGGCGGTGCCCGGTGGCGTTGCCGTGTGTGGCGCCGAGCAGCGCAGCCTTGAGGGGGGCGAGCGCAGCGAGCTTCGTGGACTGACTTGCCGCATCCTGTCTGAGCGTAGCGAACGCAGTGAGCGCAGCGAGTTATGCGGCACC
>Ga0154020_10004007_pt1 | contig 17590 bp, 12 predicted proteins | sample Klosneuvirus_201_FD_109709 | JGI IMG/M metagenome (GOLD analysis project Ga0154020, IMG submission 109709) | Active sludge microbial communities from wastewater, Klosterneuburg, Austria - Klosneuvirus_20160825_MG | ecosystem: Engineered > WWTP > Aerobic digester > Activated sludge | place...
GAAAATCTGATAGAATCCCCACCTAAACATGCAAAAGGAGGCAATGAATTGAATGCGTTAGCCTGGGGGAGTTTGGGAATTGCGCTGCTGGTGGTCGAAATGATGACCGGCACGTTTATTCTGCTTTTTTTTGGGGTGTCTGCCATTGTCGTGGCTCTGTCGCGGCTGGCCGGTCTGGATAACTGGACCATTGAAGTCGTGATCTTTGGCGTTGTGGGGATGCTCGGGCTTTTAACCATGCGCAAGAAGCTTAAGGCAAGTCTGAACTCGCCGGATAGTTATGTGCATGAACAGTCTTTAAGATTGACTGCGGGGATCGCCGGTCACGGTGAAGGAAAGGCCGACTATCAGGGATCGCCCTGGACGGTAGTCAATACCACCGGGGACGATCTTAAAGCCGGGCAGAAGGTACAGGTCGTGAAAACCGAAGGTAATAAGTTATTCGTTAAACCAGAGTAAAACTGAAACGGGAGTTGTCATGGAACTAGGTGGAAGTGGATTTTTTCTCTTTTTGTTTGTTGCGTTTGCAGTGGTCGTGGTGGCTAAGAGCGTCAAAATAGTGCCGCAGCAGATGGCTTTTGTAGTGGAGCGCCTGGGAAAGTATTCCAGAACTCTGCAGGCCGGGCCAACGATCATCATCCCATTTATGGATCAGGTTCGCTACCGGCATACTTTGAAAGAAATTGTTCTCGATATTCCCGAGCAGATTTGTATCACGCGGGACAACGTCCAGGTGAACGTCGATGGTGTCATTTTCTTCCGTGTCATGGATCCGTCGCGCGCTTCTTACGGGGTTGCAAACTACCAGCAGGCGATTATTCAGCTGACACAAACGACTCTGCGCTCGGAAATCGGTAAGATGGATCTGGACCGCAGCTTTGAGGAACGTGAAAAAATTAACAGCGCGGTGATTATGGCCATTGATCACGCTACCGATCCCTGGGGTGTTAAAGTGCTGCGCTATGAGATCAAATCCATTAACCCGCCGCGGGATGTTCTCGATGCGATGGAAAAGCAAATGCGCGCTGAGCGGGAAAAACGTGCAAAAATTCTTGAGTCTGAAGGTGACCGCGACTCGAAAATCAATCGTGCTGAAGGTATCAAGCAGGAGACAATCAAGGCTTCCGAAGCTGATCGCCAAAGGAGCATCAACGAAGCCGAAGGTACCGCCAGCGCCATTCTCGCCATTGCCCACGCGACCGCTGATGGTATGAAAAAGATTGCTGAGGTTCTGGGAACCACCGGTGGGCGCGAAGCCGCCGAGCTTCGGGTTGCCGAATCTTACATCAAGGAATTTGGCAAATTTGCTGCGGATGCCAATGCCATTATCGTCCCAGCAACCGCGAGCGATATGAGTTCGATGTTGGGGACGGCCTTTTCCGTGTTCGATCGGCTCAAAAAAATTACGCCTGCAAAGTAGCTGGTTTTTTCAGTTCAATGCTTAATGATCTGCGCCAAAAATTTCTGCGTCCGTGGAGATTTTGGCGCGGTGAAGAACTCTTGCGGTGGTGCCGTTTCGATGATTTCACCACTGTCCATGAAGACAATTTTATTGGCGACTCGCCGGGCGAATCCCATTTCGTGTGTGACACAGATCATCGTCATGCCGCTTTCTGCAAGTTCCACCATTGAGTCGAGGACTTCTTTGATCATTTCCGGATCGAGCGCGGAGGTTGGCTCGTCGAAGAGCATGATGCGCGGGTTCATGCACAGGGCTCGCGCGATGGCCACCCTCTGCTGTTGTCCGCCCGATAACTGACCAGGAAATTTCGCTGCCTGCTCGGGAATATGAACCCGGGTAAGATGTTCCATGGCGATCGCTGTTGCTTCATCCCGAGGTAGTTTCTTCACTTTCTCCAGCGCGAGTCGGCAGTTATCGAGCACCGACAGATGCGGAAAAAGATTGAACTGCTGGAAAACCATTCCCACCTGCCGCCGCACCACATCAGTGGTCCTGAGGTCTCCCCTGAGCTCGGTGCCTGCCACCGTAATCGAGCCTTTTTGATGTGACTCCAGCCCGTTGAGGCAGCGAATCAGCGTCGACTTACCGGATCCAGAGGGGCCACAGATCACCACTCGCTCTCCCTGTGCAACTTCCAGGCTCACATTCCTGAGAACCTCAAAATCCCCGAACCACTTGCTGACGCCCTGAACGGATATCATGATGATTTACCTCGGTCGGGCCTGATGCAGGCGCCGCTCCAGTTTTTGACTGTATTGGGACAAGTTGTAGCAAATGACAAAAAAGCAAAATCCGGCAAACAGATACCCTTCAATTGCAGAACCAAGCCAGTTGGGGTCTGCGGAAGCCGCCTGGATCATACCGAGCAGATCAAACATGCCGATGATCATGACCAGTGACGTGTCCTTTACGAGACCTATAAAGGTATTTACGATTCCGGGGATCACCAGCCTCAATGCCTGAGGCAGGATGATTAGACTTGTGCACTGCAGCGGACTCATGCCCAGGGCATGGGCGGCTTCTCTCTGGCCTGGGGGAATGGCTTGCAATCCCCCGCGCACCACTTCGGCCATGTAGGCGGATGAAAATAAAGCGATGCCGATCATAGCGCGCAGCAGCTTGTTGAAATTAACTCCCTCCGGCAAAAACAGCGGCAGCATGACCGAGGACATGAACAGTACGGTTATGAGGGGCACGCCGCGCCACAATTCGATAAACGTTACGCAGACAGACCGGATAAATGGCAGTGAAGACCTTCTGCCAAGGGCTAGCACTATGCCAAGAGGGAGAGACGAGGCAATGCCGACGACACTGAACAGCAGGGTCAATGTCAGGCCTCCCCATTGTGAGGTCTCGACTTTTTCCAATCCGAAGTAGCCGCCGCTTAGTAATATCCAGCTTATTGCGGCTGTGAAGACCAGCGCATAAATTCGCGGGGCAGCTTTTAGCGTTCCTGCCGCTATGACCGGTAGTAAAAAAGCTAAAACCACCCTCCAGCGCTCCGCTGCAGGATAAAAGCCAAAAACAAATTGCCCGAGCCTGACCCGGATAAACGCCCAACAAGCCCCGTCGGGATTGCAATCTGCGCGAGTCTCGCCGGTCCATGAAGCATTGATTATCGCCCACTCCAGAAATGGAGGCAGAACCCAGGCCGTAAGTCCTAAGACCGTCAGGGTCATTGCGGAATTCAAGCGAGACGAGAAAAGGTGTTTTCTGACCCAGTTCACGTTCGCTCCTGCAAAGCCATGCGTTGGTTGTAGATGTTCATAAACATTGAAATAGCCAGGCTGATGGCGAGATAAACCCCCATCGTCATGGCGATGATCTCCACAGCTTGACCGCTTTGGGACAGAACGGTACCGGCAAAGACCTGCACGATATCCGGATATCCGATCGCGGCGGCAAGGGAGGAGTTCTTGGCCAGATTCAGGTATTGGCTGGTCAGCGGCGGTATGATCACGCGCATCGCCTGAGGGATGATCACAAAGCGAAGAGATTGTGACTCGCTCAGACCCAGTGCGTGGGCGGCCTCGCTTTGGCCGCGACTCACCGCCAGGATCCCGGCACGCACAATCTCTGCGATAAAACCCGCGGTATAAAAGATCAGACCAAGAAGCAGAGCTATAAATTCCGGCGTGATCACCATGCCACCGACAAAATCAAAGCCTTCGAAAACAGGATAGCTCCAGTTCCATGCGTCGGGGGCTCCCTCGGTGCCACGAGAGAAAGTTGGAAGGAAAAGTCCGCGATTATTTATAAAGATGGATGCGCCCAAGGAGATGCTGTTATCCGGCGCGGGGAGATTGCGCAGGATCCCGAAATAGAAAAAGAAAAGAATAAGCAGCAATGGGACATTCCGCATGCACTCGACAAAAATTCCGGCCAGCTTCGCCAGCAGCCAGTTGGTTGATAGTCGGGCGATTCCCATCAAAAAACCAAAAAAGGTCGACCCAACGACACCAAGTACCGAGACCAGCAGCGTGTTGCAGAGTGCGACGACAAAAGCTCGGCCGTAGGTTCGGGTTTCGTCGTAGGAAATAAGCGTCGGAACGATGCTGAAACCAGCGGTGGTGTTTAGAAACCCAAACCCGGAAGCGATGCCCTGCCGTTCAAGATTGGCGGCGAGATTAGCGAAGAGATAGCCACCAAATGCCGTGACCGCGATGGCTACCGACACTTGATGGAACAGGGCCCTGAAGCGGGGGCTATACCAGATTTGTGCTAAAAAATTCACTTATCGGATGGGCATCGGGTACTGCAGACCCCCCTGAGTCCAAAGAGCGTTTTGGCCGCGGGAAATCTTCAGTGGAGTGTTTACACCTACATTGCGTTCGAAAGACTCGCCGTAGTTTCCTACCTGCTTGACGATGTTATAGGCCCAATCATTAGGGAGACCCAGATTCTTGCCCATATCGCCCTCTTGTCCCAGGAGGCGCCGGATATTGGGATTAGCTTCGCTTTTCAATGCATCGATGTTTGCCGAAGTGACGCCCAGTTCTTCCGACTCAAGCATGGCGTACAAGACCCAACGGGCGACATCCGCCCATTGATTATCTCCGTGTCGAACAACAGGCCCAAGCGGTTCTTTACTTATAATCTCCGGGAGGATGACGTGATCATCAGGTTTTTTAAGCTTATTTCTCTCTGAGTAAAGGCCCGACTGATCTGTCGTATAAGCATCGCAGCGGCCAGCATCATAAGCGGCGACGACTTCGTCGGTCTTTTCAAAGGCGACTATTTTATATTTCATCTTGTGGGTGCGGAAATAGTCCGCAAGGTTTAGCTCTGTCGTCGTGCCGGTGTTGACACAAACAGTAGCGCCGCTCAGTTTTTTGGCGCTGGTGATTTTTTTAGCTTTGCGAACCATGAATCCCTGGCCATCGTAGTAGGTCACGCCAACAAAATCGAGTCCGAGTGACGTGTCGCGAACCAGCGTCCAGGTGGTATTGCGCGAAAGAATGTCGATCTCACCTGATTGCAGCGCAGTAAAACGCTCTTTTGCCGAAAGAGGACGGTATTTGACCTTATTCGCGTCGCCCAAAACGGCTGCGGCGATCGCCCGGCAGAAGTCCACATCCAGTCCCGCCCAGTTGCTTTTGTCGTCGGGGCTAGAAAATCCTGGCAAACCCTGACTGACTCCACATTGCACAAATCCCTTCTGTTTGACATGATCCAGCGTGCCGGCCACAGCCGTTGAAGCCAGGTTGCAACATATCGCGCCGGCAATCAGGAAGAATTTCATGTTCGCTCCTTTTTTATTCTGGTGCAGTTTTATAGCACCCTAACGCACGACGGGACAACCCCATGTCAATCCATCAGAACAAACTTCGCACAGATCGGCCCGATCCCGTATCGACCCGCAAACGTGCTCTGAGATTTTTGCGTGGGTTTTTGAGCAACGGAGCTCTGATTCTGGCGGTGCTGGCGGGTGCGCACTGGTGGCAGACCCGTCATCTGTTGCCGGCTGGTGAAGCAACGGAGGCCCCCCTTTTCAGCTTAATGGATATGGAAGGAACACCCCATGAGCTGGCCGCGACCCGCGGGCGTAAAGTCTTACTCTATTTTATGGCGCCCTGGTGTGGGGTTTGTCACCAGAGTATCGATAATCTTCAGAAGATCAGGGACAGCAAGAGCTCTGAAGAAATTGCGATGTATGTGATCGCACAGGACTACCAGGACCCGGCGGAAGTGCGCGAATTTCTGGCGCGGCACAGCCTCACGATTCCGGTGCTGCTGGGGACTGAGCGAACGCTCGCCGACTACCGGATTTCGGCATTCCCCACCTATTATATTCTGGATCGGGAGGGCCGGGTTCAGAGCCAGGCCGTAGGTTACTCGACGGAGCTCGGGATTCGATTGCGGCTGCTCTAGAATCCCTGGTAGTAGGCGCGCTTCAATTCCTGATAGTGGGTGTTTTGAAGGTGCCCCTTGCGGCTGCACATGAGATTTTCGATATCGAGCTGGTAGTTCACCATGACGCCCGCCGGCTCATCATAAAATTCAAGATAGCAGTCAGGAAACCCGAGGACGTGACCGTATTCATGGCGAATGGTCCATTTTGACGAATATTCGTTGATATCACGGTTGGCATCCATCGTGATGATGCTACCCGCGAGGCGATTGACGTGGGGCGTGGCACCCGGCACAAATAGGACATGAGTCATGTTGGGGCTGGTACTGTTCTGGAAATCGAGGCTTAGCTTCCAGTTTGAGAGTTTCCACTCATCTTCGATATTGTCTCGCAGCCATGCCAATACTTCTGGTCGTTCCGGGGTTTGGAACGGAACCGTCATGGTATTCGGTTCGGAAGGCGTCCATTCTACGTCCGTCCGGTAGGCCGGTATGGTAAAAAAGGAGTCCCAATGCTCTTTTGCGGCGGCCTGATGCAGTTCAAAAAACGCGTGGACATGGCCATCCGTCTGTAGTGCTGAATCAAACTGTTGCTCGCACTCGTCGCGGGTTGCGTCGGAATTGAGGCACTGTCCAATGAGCCAGGTTTTCAGTTGTGTGCGGGTGTCATCAGTAAGCGTGGACCAATTGCGGAGTTTATGCGCGAGGTTCGGTTCTTTACGAAGGTTGTAGAAGCCCCGCACGTCTGATGTGGCTCGCTCAGCGTAGGCTTGCAAGTAGGGCTCCTGCAACAGCCAGCGCGAGGCGTGCTGATAGGAGCGGTCGACCTTGCGCAGCAATACGATAAAATCTTCATCTCCCATCGGCGGGTCTTCAGTAAAACTACCGTTGTCGATTAATACGGATTTAACTCCGTCAGGCATCGCTACCTTAACTTCTTCCCAGCGGGTCGTGATGATGGTGCGATTCGACATACTCGGAGAGTCGATGGGGATGCCACTTTGCAGCGCAGGGTTGGAGAGCTGCAGCTTGCGGTCTTCGGGGCGACGGGCGTTAATAAAAGCGATCCAGTCGAGGTTGCGCTTGCCGGTCGCAATGATGGCAGCCAGAGGGTCATCGGATTCCGCTGTGACCAGGTCTTTGAGTAGCTGCCGGTATTCTTCGCTGGTCAGTTCCAGATCCAGATGGGGCAGTGAATCTCCGCGCTGACTGGGTGTCGCGGCGGCCAGGTTCGCCGTAAACGCAAGCAACGTAATAGGCACCGAAAAAAGAAGTCGATCCCAATGAAACGCGGCCATGCTGGAAACTCCCGTTTTACCACCGCCTTAATGGCGCGATAGTTTAGTGATCATGCGATAGGTGCGAACATACTGGCGGAAGTCCTGATAGGCCCGGTCATGTTCTTCCTTTGAACGGGCAGACAGGACCAAAGTGACAAAATGCATTGGTTCTTCGATATAGGCGAAGCTGTCCCAGCTCAAACCCGTGGCATTTTGGCCGGCGACAGGGCGAGGGAAATATTTGCGGACAATAACTTTTTTACCGTCCACCTGGATGGGGTCTCCATCTCTGATTTCCAGATCTGGTTTGGACTCCCGAAACCGATCGGCGGTGGCGGACTGAATCTCATCGTATGTAAGGATATGACCTTCACGAAAGCGTGTGGATACCAGCGCAAACATCACCACCGGGCTTTCTTTAAACAATGCCGCGCCGGGGGCATCGGAATTTGCTGGCTTCCGGTATCCGACAACGCACAGCCCATCCGGGCGTCCGGCCTCCTGGTCGAGAAGCCATCCCGGAACCTGCTCGGTCGCAAAGGCAAATCCATCGCCGAAGCAAATAAACGCCCCTGACGGGGTTTCAGCGCCAGATGCCGCGGCAGCACCGACCATAAAGGACCACAGCACTGTGGTGGCAGCAAATGCCTTTAGGGTGGCCGTTCCAGCGCGTGTTGCATATCGGCTTGTGTGGCTTTTGATGTGCATATTTCAGCTATAACCAATGCTTCAAAAGTGTGCAAATGGAAAAGGGGGATTGATCCGGGACGAAAGCCGACCTTTTTGGTATTCTCGCGGAAACCGTAATGAATTCAGACGTAAAACTAACCAACGGCACAGGTGGGGTCCATGGCGGCATTTTGGAGTTCGACTGGTCTGGGATTGAAATCTTGTTTGGCCTGGGGCGCTCTCGTTGGAGTCGCAATCGGGCTGGAGGCCGCCTTCGCAGCTCCGTCAGATGAAATAAAAGTAACATCCTTCAATCCGACGGGATTTGCCAAGCAAATAGGGCAAGTCAAAGCTCGCTTCAGTGGGGATGCAGTGAACTTTGGCGATCCGCGCGCCGAGGACCCATTTACGGTAGAATGTCAGGGTATTAAAGCCCCCGGTCGTGGTCGCTGGGTCGATTCGAGGAATTGGGTTCTCGATTTGGGCAAGTCAGACCTTCCCGCCGGAGTGACCTGCTCGTTCAAGACCAGGCCCGATTTTAAGACTGCTGGTGGTAAGCCGATCAGCGGTACGCAGGTTTTTTCCTTTCATTCCGGTGGACCTAACATCAAATCGAGCGAGCCCTATGATGGCGGGATGCTCAGTGAAGATGCCGTGCTGGTGGCAAGACTGGACGGAGTACCGGACTTGGGGTCGGTAGAGAAACTTGCCTATTTTGTGGTGAAGGGTCTGAAAGAAAAGATCGGCGTTCGCGTCCTTACGGGGACTGAGCGCGACGCCATCCTGAAGTCGACCTGGAACAAGCGTCAGCAGGAGCGAGTGGTCGTGCTGCGTGCCACTCAGAATTTTCCGGCAAATGCTGATGTTCAATTCGTCTGGGGAAAAGGCATCAAGACGAAATCAGGAGTCGCAACGTCGGCGGACCAAACTCTGGGATTTAAAGTCCAGGCACCGTTCACGGTACGATTCAGCTGCCAGCGGGAAAACAAAGATGCTGACTGCCTGCCGATTTCGTCCCTGGAACTTTCATTCAGCGAAAATGTCGAGTTGTCCCTGGCGCAAAAAGTTCAGTTACAGATGCCTGACGGTAGCCTTCGCAAACCGGATTTCGGAGACAAACCGACGAACACCCAGTCCGGATTGACGTTCAAAGGTGTCTTTCCGGAAAAAAGCCTTTTTAAAATAATCCTGCCCAAGGATTTCGTGGACCTGCTTGGAAGAAAGCCTGATAACGCTGGCAAGTTTCCATTGGAAGTGCGAACCGACGCCTATCCGCCACTAGCGAAGTTCTCTTCGCGATTTGGCATCATCGAGAGTGCTGCCGGCGGACTGTTGCCCGTGACCATTCGGCGTCTGGAAAAAGACGTCAAACTTAGCGGAGCCTACGCCAGCCTTGCCGATGCCGAGGCTGTTGCCGGAAAGAGTATCCGCGTCACCGACATGCGTGACGTCATCTATTGGAAATCCCGCGCTGATCGCGTCGATCGGGAAATCTCCATTTTTGACCGGCAACAGCGCTTGCGAACGGACGACGCCGGTGGCGACAAACCTTCGGATATCACGATCCCTGCAGTAAGTGATTTCAAGATGCCTGGCAGGACCAAGCCTGAAGCCTTTGAGGTCATCGGAATCCCTCTGAAAAAGCCGGGATTTTATGTCGTCGAGTTGACCAGTAATAATCTGGGTGCGGCGCTGCTGGGCAAACAGGCACCGATGCATGTGCCGGCGACGGCGCTGGTCACCAACCTCAGCGTGCATTTCAAATGGGGTCAGGAGTCGTCGCTCGTCTGGGTTACGTCGCTCGATAAGGGATTGCCCGTAAGCGGAGCAAGCGTCGAGGTGCTGGATTGCGATCAGAAGCCTCTGGCCCGCGGAACGACCGACAAAGATGGAATTCTGTCGATTAAAGACCTGGGGGGAGAAGGGAAAGTCCGCGAATGTAATGGGCGCAATCTTGGAGAGTTTTCTTATGGTGTGACGGTTGTTGCCAGGAAAACGGATGATATGGCCTTTGTGCATTCCTCTTGGACGGATGGAATTGAAAAGTGGCGATTTAAGGTCAACTACGGTTGGGACTATCGGCCGCGAATGATCCGAACCGTATTAGACAGATCTTTGTTTCGAGCCGGTGAAACAGTGAGTATGAAGCATTATTCACGGCGTCGGACCATGAGCGGTTTTGCGCTCAATGAGCCAGATTTTTTGCCCAAAAAAGCGATCATTATCCATTACGGAAGTGACACAAAAATTGAACTCCCTTTGGCCTGGGATGGGGCGGGTGTCGCCGAGACAACGTGGAAGATTCCCAAGTCGGCAAAACTTGGCACATGGGCACTTTCTTTCGATGTCAATGAAGAGCATTCCTATGGCGGGGGCGCGTCGTTTCGCGTGGAGGAATTTCGCCTGCCGCTTTTGAAGGGGTCTATTCAAGGCCCGGCGAAGTCCCTGATCCGGCCTAAGGAGTTCCCCGTCGATATAGCGGTAAGTTATCTGTCGGGAGGGGGAGCGACACAACTACCCGTGAAAATTCGCCGTCAGCTACGAACGGATCGCGGGGCTCATTTTTCAGAATATCGCGACTTTGCATTTTCCCGGGGGCCAGTCAAAGAGGGCCGGGAGGGAGAAGATCGATATAGTTATGACGGCTATGATGAGGGAGAAAGCGAGGAGAGTACTGACGACGTACCAGCCCCAGCGGACGGAGGTGCCAGCGATTCCCGGGGTGCAGATCGCGGCCTGGTGACCGGGTCTCTGGTTTTGGATAGCCAGGGCGCCGGCCGCTATGTGGTTCGTGACTTGGAAAAATGTGACGCCTGCTCTGTCGTCGTCGAGGCTGAGTACGCCGATCCATCGGGTGAAATTCAGACCATCTCCCAAACGATTCCTACCTTCGCTTCAGAACGCCTGGTCGCGATTGCAGCGGATTCCTGGGTCGCGGAGCGTGATCGACTTAAATTCAAATCTGTTGTTGTGACCCCTGAAGGGAAACCGGTGGCCGGCGCATTAGTGGAGATTTCACTCTTTGAGCGAGAGTATTTTTCACATCGCAAGCGGCTGGTCGGTGGGTTTTACTCCTATGAATCCTACTCGGAGGTAAAGGCCCTGGGCGCACTCTGCAAGGGAACCACTGATCAAAAGGGAGAGGTCCAATGCGAGGGCAAGCCACCAAAATCGGGCGATCTTATCGCACAGGCCGTAACCAAAGATGGCGACGGACGGGTGGACGCTTCGACGGCGGAGGTCTGGGTTCCCGGTGACGATCAATGGTGGTGGAGACCCGGTGACAGCGATCGGGTTGACCTGCTTCCGGAAAAGAAACACTACGAACCAGGCGAAACTGCGCGGTTTCAGCTGCGCGCCCCGTTTCAACGGGGAAAAATCCTGGTAACGGTGGAACGAGAGGGAGTGATCAAGGGCTGGGTACAGGACCTTGACGGTCGGTCGCCAGTTATTTCTGTGCAAATCGAGGATACCTATGCGCCAAACGTCTATGTGTCGGCGTTTGTTGTTCGCGGGCGGGCCGATGAGGTCAAGCCGACAGCTCTGGTGGATCTGGGGCGTCCGGCGTTCAAAATGGGCGTTGCCGAAGTTAATGTCGGATGGCGTGCCCACGAACTGAAAGTCTCTGTGAAAGCCGACCGTGATGTGTACAAGGTGAGAGAGAAAGCAAAAATAAAAATTCACATTGCGACGGCCAAGGGCGACGCGTTACCGAGTCGCGCTGAAGTCGCGATCGCCGCGGTTGACCAGGGACTGCTTGAATTGAACCCGAATCCCAGCTGGAGACTTCTGGATGAAATGATGGGGCAGCGAAAATTAGATGTCGGTACTTCCACAGCGCAAATGCGCGTCGTTGGAAAGCGGCATTTCGGACTCAAGGCACTTCCCAGCGGGGGGGGCGGGGGAGAGCAGGCCACTCGTGAACTGTTTGACACGTTACTGCTGTGGAAAGGTCGCGTTCCGGTATCGCCCCAGGGAGATGCTGAGGTCGAAATTCCGCTGAACGATTCTTTGACGACGTTTAAAATTGTGGCGATTGCATCGGCTGGCGTTGACAGGTTTGGTTCCGGAGACGTCTCCATTCGCACCACTCAGGACATCATGCTGATGTCGGGATTGCCGCAGCTGGCTCGGCAGGGCGATAAACTAACCGCAATCTATACACTGCGAAATACCACGGACGTTCCTCGCGAGATTTCGCTGACACTCAAGACGACGCCCTCAGTTGCCGCCTTGGCGGGCAAGCCGACACAATCTGTCACGATTGGCGCTGGGGAAAGTAAGGAAGTGACCTGGAATCTGATCGTTCCTGAGACGGCCACCGAAATGATTTACGAAGCCGAAGCGAAAAGTGGTGCGGTGATATTTGACCGTATTAAAACCACGCAAAAAGTGGTTCAGGCGATTCCAGTACGGACATTCCAGGCCACCATTGCCCAGTTGGAACCCGACCTGACCTTTCCAGTTGAAACTCCGGCTGATGCGGAAAAAGGGCGTGGAGGGATTCATGTTGACCTGGTTCCCACACTAACCACGAGTCTGGAGGGGGTGCGGCGATACATGGCAGCCTACCCATATTCATGTATGGAACAGAAGGTGTCGCGGGCTGTTGCCCTGCGCGACAAAAAGTTATGGAGCGAAGCCATGGCTCAACTGCCTTCGCACCTCGATAGCGAAGGGTTCGTCATGTATTTCCCGGGAGGACGATACGGATCGGACGTGTTGACCTCCTATGTGCTGACGATCGCTGATGCGGCAGGGTGGGCTATTCCTAACGCAACCAAAGAGCAGATGGTGAGCGCCATGGAGAAATTTGTGTCAGGAAAATCCCTGATCATGTCCCATGACCGGATACGGGCAGCCGATTTGCCCTTCAGGAAACTCAGTGCCCTTGTTGCTCTAGCCTACACGTCACCAAATAAATTCCGTGACCAATATCTGACGTCCATTGATCTCCAGCCAGATCTTTGGCCGACCTCGGCCGTAATCGATTGGTACCTTCTGCTCCGAAAGGTGAAGAGCATCAAAAATAATGCCGAGCGGCTCAAACACGCGGAGGAGATCTTTCGAACCCGCATGACCCTCAACGGCACCCGCATGGATTTTTCCACGGGAAAAAGAGACTACCTCTGGTGGTTGATGGTGTCGGTGGATTCGAATAGCGTACGCATGCTTCATGCCCTGATCGACGCACCAGGGTGGAAGGTCGATATGCCGAGACTGGTTAAGGCCGTTCTGGGACGGCAACTCCGCGGACATTGGGATTTGACGACAGCAAACGCCTGGGGTGTGCTGGCTGTTGAAAAGTTCTCAAAAGCCTTCGAATCGCAGGCCGTTGCCGGCAAGACTTCGGTGACGATGGCAAACCAGACTGGCTCGGTGCAGTGGTCCGACAAAAAAGCTGAGCGCACGATAAAGCTGCTGCCACCTGCCGGAAAGGAACAGTTGCTGGTTTCCCACTCCGGAACCGGTAAGCCTTGGGCGGTCGTGCAGGCTCTGTTCGCCATTCCTTTGAAAGAAGCCCTCAGCGCTGGCTACAAAATTTCCAAGACCATAGAGCCGGTTGAGCAGAAGAAAAAAGGCGAATGGTCTCGGGGTGATATTGCGCGGGTAAAAATCAAAGTGGAATCACAGCAGGAAATGACCTGGGTCGTAATAAATGATCCTGTACCGACGGGGTCTGCGATTCTCGGCTCGGGACTGGGCCGGGATTCGGCAATTGCGACGCAGGGACAAAAATCAACAGGACATGCCTGGCCAGCGTTCGAAGAAAGGTCGTTTGAGGCATTCCGTGCATACTACGACTGGACGCCGCGAGGAGAGTGGACTTTCGAATATACGGTTCGATTTAATAATCCGGGCGAGTATCAAACACCTGAAACTCGGGTTGAGGCTATGTATGCACCCGAAATTTTTGGCGAGGCACCTAACCCGGCATGGAAAATCGGACGTTAAAAAATCGCTTAGTCCTGAATTGGAACGTCGGAATGGCTGCCGTGGTCGTCCTTTTGGTCGCGGCGGCAGCCTGGTTCTGGTTGTTTTTCGGTGCACGTGTTCCGGTACCCACCTATAGCGAAACAATCAAAAATTTTCGAACCTCTGACGGGATTTTAGTCGATCGTCGCGGAGACCCCCTGTTTGGAATCCGCATCGACTTCAAGAGTCGAAAGCTGCCATGGACCGGCCTCGGCGAAATTTCTCCAGCATTGAAGTCCGCGGTGGTCGCCGTGGAGGATCGCAGATTTTTTAACCATCCAGGAGTGGATTTCAGCGCCGCTTCTGTCGCCTTTTTGCGATGGTTGATTCCTGGTATGGGGGGAGAGTCGCTGCGCGGGGCGAGTACGATTACAATGCAAACGGTTTCTATGCTCGACATGGATACACCAGTTTTGGTGGGAGGAAGGCATGGTCGTCGTTCACTTTTGCAAAAATATCAGCAAATCAAGTCGGCTTTGGCACTTGAGCGAAGTTGGACAAAAGTGCAGATTTTGGAAGCCTATTTGAACCTGGTACCCCTGCGTGGCGAGCTTGTAGGTGTTACAGCGGCGTCATGGATTTTGTTTGGCAAGGCTCCATCAGGTTTGGATGAGGCGGAGTCACAGCTGCTAGCCGCGCTCATTCAAGCGCCAAACGCGGATGTGGCCACTCTTACCAGGCGTGTTTGCCGCATGAAAGTTGGCGATGAAGATTGTCCGTGGAATCCGCAAAAAATTGAATCTGCATTGGGCGCCATAGGGAACCCCAATGAAAGGGCTAATTTTTCAGGAAGATTTTACAATAATGCCCCGCATGTAGCGAGGTTGGCCGCTAAATCGGGTGTGTTTACCTCCCATCTGGATGCAGATATACAACGCTATGCAGAGGCTTCTTTATCCCGAACGGTGCAGGGTCTTCGTGGCCGCAATGTAAATGACGGTGCGGTTTTGGTAGTAGAAAACGACACTGGCAAGGTACTGGCTTATGTTGGAAATGTTGCAGGATCAACGACGCAAACTTACGTCGATGGAGTACGGTCCCCTCGTCAAGCCGGGTCGACTCTAAAACCTCTTCTTTATGCGCAGGCATTTGATCGACGTCTTCTCACGCCGACATCGCTGCTGGAAGACCGGCCACTGGCCATTGCTCAATCCAATGGCGTCTACAGTCCGCAAAATTACAGCCACACTTTTTCCGGTGACGTCGAAGTACGGGCGGCGCTGGCTTCGTCTCTTAATATTCCCGCCGTCAGGACACTATTAATGGTCGGGGTTGAAGTGTTTCGCGATAAGTTACATGAACTTGGATTTCGCGATTTGCGGGAGGGCTCTTTCTATGGACCAGCGTTGGCGCTTGGGGCCGTGGATGTGTCTTTATGGGATCTTGTGAGAGCCTACCATGCCTTGTCCCGTGGTGGTGTGGTCGGTGATCTGCAGCTCTTTCGTGATAGCTATCCGCTCCGTACCGTAGTTGCCGATGATAATCAGGTCGATAAAACGCGGGCCTTTTCCGACGGCGCTTCTTTTTTAGTCGCCAACATTCTCTCGGATCGCGGCGCGCGGAGTTCTGCTTTCGGTCTGGAAAATAATTTGGCCATGCCTTTTTGGGCAGCGGTTAAGACCGGCACCAGCAAAGACATGCGAGACAACTGGTGTATCGGGTTTACCAGGAAATATACAGTTGGCGTCTGGGTCGGGAATTTTTCCGGTGCTCCGATGTGGGATGTCAGCGGCATTGACGGGGCAGCACCTGTTTGGCGCGATGTGATGAATTATATGCATCGTGAAGCGGCCGACCTGAGGGATAGTACAGAGATTCTGCCCCCGAAATCAGTCATACACTTGCCTTATGCAGGAATTGACCAGGGTGCTCAGAGGCCAGTGATGCCACAAATGGCTTGGTATTTACGGGGGACCTCTCCGGGAAAGATTCTGAAAGAGGCAGACGAAGTCGCTCCGCGTATTTCGTATCCTCCCGATGGAGTGATTATGGCACTGGATCCAGACATCCCTGGCCATCGCCAAAGAGTCGCGTTTAAACGAGATCGCTCCGGTGGTGACGTTAAATGGGTTTTAAACAATTCTCTTTTGTGTAGTGATACAGATGCGGAAGTTGATCACTGCCATGGCGACGGCCCAACATGGGTTTTAGAGCGAGGCAGACATAAGCTCGAGCTCCGATCCAAAACCGGCATGGTCCTTGATACCGTGCGGTTTCAGGTGCGATAAACTACTTAGACAATCAGCCGATCAAAACCATCTTTCCAGTGCTTCGCGATGAGAAATCCAGTCAACCCGCTGATGGCTATTGCCATGGGTAATCCTGACCTTTCCACAAAGAGATGGATGCCCAGAATGTTTACTACAATCGGGGCTAGCAGGGTTAGAGCCAACCTCTCTTTTTTTCCAATCAGAAGCAATAGCCCACAAATTGTCTCCAATAGCTTGACCAGTGGCATCAGATAGATGGTTTTTAAGAAACCATTCATAATCTCTACCATGTCAGGCGGTGGCGGCGGCATCGGAATAAAACCTTTGCCGATTGTGAAGTAGAGAAACCCGTTCAAGCCAAATACGAAGAAAACAAGTCCTAAGAGAATTCTTGCGCCAAGTTGTGCTTTTAGCATCGGCTGTTCCTTTTTTCGGCGTTAGTTAAAGGTCTCGTTACCTGTCGGCTCCTGCCTTGGGGTTTGATTGAGTTGGTGGCGAAATTTAGAGGATGCTTCATAAGCGACGCGACGCGCACGGTTGATAGCCCCAAGGGGACGATGCTCAGCAGTTGCATGCCAGGGGTTCATGGAGATTTGTTCACAGAATTGCTGCTGTGCGTCACTGGTAAAATTTTGCTTGGGAATGTGAATCGTTGCAACTTTTACAAAGGGTGATTTACTTTGGGACCATTCAGTAATCGGATCCTCTACGGGCATTGAATTGAAATCCTTGCTCACCTGAACCATAAATTCAAAACATGCGTCACCGCGCGATAAAGTGTTTTGCATTGCCGCGCGTAAATAATCCGGGTGTGCGTCTTTTCCGGGCATCGGATCTTTTGCAACACTACAGGGTTTTGCCGAATACTTGACGGCTTTTGATCCTGCTCCAACCCCTAACCGATAGGGCACCATTGAAAAATACTGAGTTTGGAGCGGGTTTGAAATTTTTATACCCTGCAGCGCGATAATCTCCTTCGCACCGCGAAATCCGGAACTAATCAGCGCCTTCAGACGTGCACCATTTCGCGCGGCTTCGATAGTCTCCTGGTATCGTTCCGGATCATCTGCAAAAAACACCGGATGGTTGATCATCAGAAAATCCTGTGTTCCGCGTTCGTCGGTTGCTCCTAGGATTTTTTCTCCCGGTACACCAAAGATTTTTATCGCCATACCGCGGCCATCACCCTTGATATCGGGTTGGCTCGGATCAGCGGATCCGTTTGAGTAGCGAATCCATGCTTTGTAGCTTTTTCCAGGTTTAAACACGCCCGTTTGAAATTTATCCGGGAGACTGCTGTTCATTTCAAATGACGCCGCCACACAGCCGTGATGCTTGGGGTGAGCATCCCTCACAGCGGGACGATGCCCTGAATCATATGTGGACTGCACCATCGCGACGACGGCCTGTGCGATGCGCTGTTGACTGGCGACCTCTTGTGGCCACTGTTTTTCACCCACCCCGGCATCGATCTCAAGCGCCGGTTCCTCGACAGGGGTTTCGCGGTTAAGAAGTTCCGCCGAGTTGTCTGGCGCTGGTGTCTTACAGCTCCACACTCCCAATCCAGTGACGAAGACTGTCGCTAATGACACAATGAAGTGGCTGGACCGTGCACTTCTGATCATAGACTACCCCTGATGAGA
>Ga0154020_10004008_pt1 | contig 17587 bp, 8 predicted proteins | sample Klosneuvirus_201_FD_109709 | JGI IMG/M metagenome (GOLD analysis project Ga0154020, IMG submission 109709) | Active sludge microbial communities from wastewater, Klosterneuburg, Austria - Klosneuvirus_20160825_MG | ecosystem: Engineered > WWTP > Aerobic digester > Activated sludge | place...
CATCGCATTCCAAGTGCCAGTCTATTTTGAAAAATAGATCAAAAGTTTGCAGGATTGCAGGCCAAACAAGGGTCCTCATACTCACTCGACCCCTTCAAATAACGCTTTAAAATCCTTATCCCCGGCTGGTTTATCACATTGTTGTTATCAGCACTAACGGGTTGGGTAACATCGATTTCACTGGGCTCGATATTAGTCTCATTTATTTTTTCAGGCTTAATCGGAGTTATTTTTGGAGTTTATCCAGCTCGTAAGGCTTCGTTACTAAATCCGATCGATGCATTAAGACATGAGTAACTCAAATATAAATTTATCCTCAATATTCTCTCTAATGTTACAGCTAGAGAGTATTTAAAGAAGAGCCTGAGGAATGGGAGTTTAGCAAAGGCTCAAGCACCGCTAATCTGAGTCTTAGCGGTGTGCTAATGTTTGAATTTGTGCTAATCATAAAAACTAACTAGTAAAGTAAATCGATTCTGCTGTAGACTAATTATTGTCTTTGGGTTCCCAATAAATATATTTAATAATCCAACCCTTTGGATCTATATTTGGATTGATAAAGTTAATTTTATTACCTACAGTTTCATAATCTATTCCAAGTGTTAAAGGTTTTTCTTCACCCGTACTTTCCTTTATTAATGAGACAGCCAAAATTTCGTCTTGACCGACAACTTCGCTTAGAAAATAAGAGCGACGAGCTGTTTCGGTAATCCATTTAGAAACTGATGATAGAGCCTTAGAATAATCAGAGGAACAGATTGAGGCTACTTCACCACTAGCACCAGCACCTGAAGTGGCTTTGGAATTTATTATATTAACCAAAGAACGATATTTTTCACCATAACTTTGATCGGCTCCTAACGGAGCACAGACTCCACCAACTTTTGCATCTTCAGCACTATCACGAATAATTGCTGACACAAAATAACCATTTGAACCAAATAACTCTGTTGATTTAGTTATAAATGCATTTTCTAAATTTGCATCTGAACTGTCAGAGGCAACATTCGTAGGATAAGTCCATTGATGTAAAATTTTCGAATCCAATTCAACACCACTAGGTATAACATTTTTCTTGGCACTAACGATTTTACAGGAAACTGGTGAGTCAGAGCGATCCGTATCTGGGTCCTTACTATAGTAATCAGCTAAGTTCAGATAATTATTATCACCGACTTTTAGTGGTTGTGAACATAAATCCTCTCCAACTGTTGAGTTGGAATGAGTAAATGTTTTCGTTAATGCTGGTTTAATTGTTGCTCCAGTTACTTCAGTACAACCATAAACAATACTACCTGAAGTGATCCCATGATAATCACTATAGGCGTGGCACAAGGCTGTCGTTGAAGATCCATCCCAAGTAAGATCCCAAACATTGCTATAGTTACCATCGCAACTAGTTTTAGCCGTAGAATTTTTTAACTGTGTTTGAGTAAGAGAAACATCTGGAGCTGTGAGATCTTTAACCCATCCTAAGCGTTTGCACGAACCTGGCACCACAGTTGCTGTTTCTCCACCTGATGCTCCAGGAGGAAAAACGTTTGCTTCTGCATACTTTTGAATGTTCATGTACTTAGTAGTACTAATCATTTTTTTATTATAAAATTTAAACGAAGGATCAGTATTGTTACAAAAATTAGCTTTATCATCCGTTGATGGAGAACCTATATAAAAATCCAATTTACTCGTACTTGAGTATTTTTCTGAATATTTTAGGCATTTCTTAATACAAGATGTAACTTTCATTCCACCACAAGCAGTAGAAGAATACTTTAAAGCATCATCAGAAGCGGCACAAGTGTCTCCGGTGCTGTTTTCTAAAGAGCAATTAAAATCAATGTCTTTCTCAACAACATCCGACGAAACAACTGCACCTTTAACCGCATTTGATATTTCATAGCCTGGATAATTATTTTGAGCCCATTTAGCTAAAATTAAATCGGGTATCCCACCTGCATATAAATTGCGTTCATCTGCTTTAGCATCAGTATCGTTATAGGTTTTATTAGCTAAATCAGGGTTAACTCCAACTACGCATTTTAATTTACACGTTGGATTATACAGTTTTGAACCAGTAAGACATTTCTGAGAAGCATTTGTTGTAGCTCCAACAACATCATCGCAAGAAACTTCTTCACCATTGACACAATTACTAGGAGGCACTCCAGAATAAGCTACAGTGTTTAATGTAGACAATCCAACAGAAACACCATCTTCAAATTTTTCACATTGATATTTAAGATTATAAGCATAGGTTGGTAGAGATTTAAATGAAACTGTATATGGGACTTTTGAAAGGCACGAATATTTTACTTTTTGTCTTAAAGTCATAAATTGATATTCTACGCCATCAGTACAGTTATCACCCACTGGACAATCTGATTTTTTCTTTTGATAATTACATTTATAATCCATGGTGACATCAGCATGATGTTCATTAATAGTATCATATTTTACTTCGTAATCTACAGAAGCACAATTTTCAATTAAAGGATTACAGGGTTCACTAACCGAACCTTTCCCTTTGAATTTTTCTTCTTGCGTTATGCGACTTAAACAATTAAATGGTGTTGATGAATCATCTTCATCAGACAAAACAACCATTGCGGCATTATCACCCTTATTAAAAAATTTATTCGAATTATCATTATATACTGATCGTACCAGTGAACAAATTCCAGTTTCTGTTGAAGACCCATCAATGCCAACACTTTTAATGGCATTGGAAATTTTGTCAGATTCATCTATTAATGTTGAACTATTATCAGTAGATTTAAATCTTAAATCCGTCACAAGACTTGGATTGATAACGTTGATGAGCGCTGAACTATAAGTTATGGGTTGATCCTTAGGACAAGAAGCACCACTTTTATAAACTAGATCACCACCAACAACCTCAGTCCATTGACAACTTTGAAAAGGAGTCGAATTTAGAACAGGCTTATCATCGGCAATAATAACATTTCCATCAACATCAGTTTTATCGTGGTGATTATCCGTTGTTGAATATATTGAAAACTCAGCATCAAAACCATGAAGTCCATCCGCTAACGTCTTTATCCCATTGGCTAAATATTTCTGAGATAACTCCATTGTTCGTGAGTTATCAACCACAAAAAGTACCTTGGTCGGTGGACGAATTTGATCAAGATCTGGATTAAGCTGTCCCGTTTTACATAGTCCTGTTTCACATTTAGGAGGAAGCTCTAAACTTTTTAATGACATAGAATAGTTTTGAGAACAAGCTTGATAACTTATGACAATAAATATTACTAAACTATTAATTAAGTATAAATACCATCTTGAAAAAATCTTTTTTTTCATATAAGAGATCACAATTCCCCCAAAACCTATTTAAAGTGAATGTTCCTTGGTAGAACATACTTCTACAAACAAAATAACTTTACACAACAAATATTTTACGTCTGATAAAACATTAACTTGTTTTTAGCAATTTGTACAGTTTTTGAAATTTTTTTTAAAATTGTGTTTCATTTTTATTAATGTCTCAAATTGAACTACTCCGCTGGAAGCGCCCAACGAAATCCAGTAAACTGATTAATATCTGAGAGTTCATTATAGCTACTTGTAGACGATAAGAAAAATAAAGCTGTATTTGAGTGGGGCGAGCGAGTTTGAGGATCCTTGTTTGAGCAGCAATCCCTTGAAGTTTTTAATCGACCCTCTAAAACGCGGGATAAGAGTTACCGCTCCTGTTTGATAGTGTCCCTAGGTGAGGTTGGCCTTTTTTCAATAATACTGGTAGAGGCAATGATTGATGATGTTTTAAACTTTTTTGACTTACACTGGGTAGAGTTCATTCTGTGCTGGGATGTTTACATTCCAAAATGAGACGATTTAAATGAGTTTTGAATAATGTTTATAAAAAACTATCTAAAGTTTTAACAGTTGACGGAATCATTACAGTAGATTTTTGAATATAAACTCTATAAAATTAATTTGTGTTTGATTAAATACGAGGGGGAGAAAAGTGAAGTCGAATAAGCATAGTATCAAAACTACAATTAAATGGGTGCTTTTAAGTTTGATTTTAACTAGTATCTTCATGAATTGTTCTAGAAATAAATTTGAGCCATATAGTGATTTAAATTCTAGTAGTCAAAGTCAACTTTCTACAAATGTTTGTTCTAATGGAGCAGCCAACTATCCAACTTGTTCAATCACAGCCTTCGGAAATTGTATTAACGGTAACACAAACCCTCCAACTTGCACAACAGGTGGCAATTCGATGTGTAGTAATGGAGCAGCAAATTTTCCGACTTGTTCCCTAACCTCAAATGGAAGTTGTATTAATGGTACTGTTAATCCTCCGGCCTGTAACAGCTTTAACTCTAACATGTGTCCAAATGGTGCTACGAATTATCCTGCGTGCAATAATAACGCTGGTAATTCTTGCCCCAATGGAGCTGTCAACTATCCAACATGCTCTGTTGATGCAAACAATACTTGTTTGAATGGAGCAACAAATCCACCTCCTTGCAATAATTCAAGTGCCATGCTCTGTCCGAATGGAGCGGCTAATTATCCAACTTGTACCACAACCGTAGATAATCTATGTATTAATGGCGCGACGAATCCGCCAACATGTAATGATAGTGGAAGCTCGACCTGTATCAATGGAGGAGTTAATTTTCCTGATTGCACCATTACATCAAAAGGTGCCTGTGTTAACGGAAACACAAATCCACCAGACTGTAATGTAGCACCAGTAACAGTGATTAGAGTTTTTGATGTTATTGAAAACATATCTGGAGCCTTATATTCTTATTCCGTAAAAATTGATATGGAATTTAATGAAGCTGATATTCATCAAAAAGGTGCTATCTTTTTATTTGCTCAATTAGGCTCTAGAACTATTGTGTGTACAAACCCTTGTACATCAACGAGTCAGTGGAAAGAGTGGAATGGTGCCATTTATGACTGGTCAACTTCTGGTCTTCGAGCGAATGTCGGAGTTACAAGTGGTGGTGTCGAAGGTCGTCAAACTGTACTGAGCATGGTCTCCTTTGATGCAACTACTTTGGGTGGATATAAAGTTTATGCAGGATATGGTAAAGGCAATGATGTTACAGCTGCAATCAATGAGATGCTAGGATACAGATCATCGAGTTTACCAAGTGGTCGCTATATGGAAGTTCTCACAGTTCCGATTCAGAATCGAACTATATCCATAACTGGACCAGGTGGTGGTTCACCAGGCCCTTTAACAAACTATAATTTATATGCTAATATTGCCCCCTCTTATTTAGATTATGGCAAACCTGGATATTTTTATATTACCATCCATGATCCTGGGAATACCGTTAGATATTTTTACCGACAAAAAGCTTCTGGAGGATATGAATGGGTGCTCTGGGATGGAACAGTTGCTGGTCTTGGAGCCAGTTACTTTAAGTATGATCCATTAATTAAAAACGAGTACTTTCAATTTGTAACAAATTTAGATGTCACCGCTTTTAAAGGATGGTATGTTTATGCGGGATATGGCAATGGTCTATCAACTTCGGATGCCGCCAATGATTGTATTAATAATAGTAAATTCAATGCCACGCCATTCATCGTAAAATAACCATAGATTAAATAAATCTAAGGCCAGACTTATTGCAAGATGCAATTACCCTAGCAATAAGTCTGGTTTTGTTTGTTCATGCCTTACAAAATTCAATTTTTATAGAAACAACAACTTAAATTGTTTGTGAATTCTGTAAATTACAAATCAAAAAAACAAAGGAAACTCTTTTTTGGAGCGAAGTTTAAGTTTTTACAAAGAATCTATTCAAGAGAATGAACTGATTTTCAAATTAAATCTCCGAACTAACTAGAGTTAGTTAGCTGAAAACTAGCAATTTTGATAATTAAGAATTTGATATTCAATCCTATCTCGACATTCTGACACGAGACACGACGATTTGGATCGGATAACTCTGACGCTCTAATGTAAAATTAAAAGATACCGACACAAGCTCTATAATTCTTAATCTTAAAAAACTTTACTGACTTCAAGTTTGTAAGCAAGAATAGAGTTTTCATTGAAATTTATACTTTTTGAATTAAAGGATTCATTTTTAAAAAGATCGCTCGCTTTAACCTTAACAATTCTTATGCCGCCTTCTTTCATTCCAATCAGAGCACTTTCTATGAGTCCATAAAATTGAGAGTTTCCTAATTTAATTTTCATTGTTTGCTTGCGATCGTAGGATGAATCAAATTTATTATCAAAGCGTTCATCATCTAGACTTTTTATAATGAAGGCTTGATAATTGAATTCAATATTTGAATTTGATAACACCTCATTGCCAGAGCCTATTAATTCATCTGATTTTAAAAGTATAGAGGTTTGATGGGATTTCGAATCAATTATTTTCTTCCAATATATATATGAGGAGAAAGTAATTAAAGCCGCTATGGATATTATAAGTAAAAATGATTTATTTTTTTTCATTTCTCTAGGTTGCCTTATGTAAAAATAATCATCAAGAGTATATTTAATATAATCCCAAAATTTTATTATCTCTACTCTTTAACATGTACATTATGAGACACTATCTTAATTTGCTGCAACACTGTTCATTTGAAAGCTCATGAAATTTTAAGTGAATCAAAATCTCCCTGTATAAAATTGATATAACTTTAAAAGTTCTAGTCATTTTTATTTATTTTATGCCTCAGCTTGAGACTGCATATTTATCTTATAACTGGTTAATGTATAATCAATTGTATAAATTAAAAGTTTTTATTTAAGTTATGTCTAGGCAACTACATTGTTAGACATAAACTCTCTAGTTTTAAAACTAGAATACTGAAGTTATTGTTTCGTTTATGGAGGTAGTTCGCATGTTTTCAAGGATAGCGTTTGTTTTTTGTATTTCCTATGTACTTATAGCATGCGAATCATCGATCTCCTCCTTTCCCAAAGAAACTTTACAACAATCAAGCTTTGATGCATTAAGTGCTCCAAAAATTATACTTAAAGGTCCGGCTCTTACTCAACTTAACAGTTGTTACCCACTCTTTGTGGAGATGTCTTATTTTTAGTTGAAAGTAGGGAGCCTCTTTCGTGAAGTGATGACCACTATGCTGCTGTTTTTCTTTTAATGTCAATTATTTCTGTTTGTATTCTTTCTATTCGTTTTATTACATCACTAATTTCTTTATACCCTTTAATTGTTCTAAAGTTTTCTTCAGCTTTTATAAACACTGCTGCCAACCATCTCTGTGATAAATTTCTCTTTCTTATTTTACCTCTATAGCTAGGGTTATAATTTTTTAAATTATGTTCTCGATGTCTCACTGAGGAGAATAAATTTTCAATTCCATTTGAAGTATGGAGGTTTTTGTAAAGATCACCCGTTACTTTGAGTTTATGGAGAGTTAATAGCTCTGGGAGGGCCTCTCTTAATGAGGCTGCCGCTGAACTATTAACTGAGTTTAATTCCTCTTCAAGCTCATTAAGCGCTTTTAAAGCATCTTCATACTTATTGTGGCCAAGGGCCTTTTTAAATTGAAAATGGAAATGTTTTCTATACTTTTTGGCTAGATGCTTTTGAATGTTCCGATCTTTATGAATGGTACATCTCTGGTGGAGTAGATGTTTTCCAAATTTATCCCGAAGAGATTTTATAATTCCCTTGCCTCCATCAGTCACAAAAATAACTTTTTTTGTTAGCCTCAATCCTCTATTTTCCAAATCATTTAAAAGCTCACTGCAAATGTCAGAATTTTCCGTCGCTCCCTCCCAAAAACCGAGAACTTTTTTTGAACCCTTTGTTGATATACCAAGAGCGGTAATAAAAGCGATTCCACCTCTATGAACGGTATCAATTAAAATGGCAAAGGGATCAATGTCAGCCAAAGATCTCCCTAAAAATTCCTTTAATTGCTTGGACGTAGCTTCTATAAATAATCTTGAGGTTGACGAGGGAGATACCCCAAATGCATGGGCCGCATCTTGAACTGTTTCTTGATAACGTCGCGCGGATAACCCGGACATCATTTTTGTTAAAATTTCCTCTGAAAATTGACCGCGTTCTTTAAGTTTTAAATAGCTGGGGAGTTCAATCTCTCCAAATTGATTCCGAAGTCTGGGCTTTGATATTTTAACCTTTTGATCACCAATATAAACAGAACCACCTTGGTGAGCCCACTTGTAGATATCACCAGAGGGGGCATAGTCGGGACCACAAATATTCTCCCTATCCATCAATAATATGGATTCCACTAACATGCGTCCAAGTTCCTGATTCATTGAGTCGATGGAGCGCTTACCCCAACTGATAGTTTGGGCAACTCGCTGGGAAAACTCACTTTCACCAATTAAATGTTTAAAATTGTTTGCCGATTCTTTTCTTTTTCTGGTAGTACTTTTCATGAGTGGCCTTTCTTCTTTAAGCGGTGGAAATTATTCCACAAAAGACTGGCCCACTCAACTTTCAACTAAATTTTAAATTTCTCCCTCTTTGTAGTTTCAGTTAAAAATGATGGCTTAAACCCCATAATTCAATCAACAGACATAAGGGTTAAATTTTCTGACGAAGTTATTAGTAGTAATTTGATTTTTAAGGATTCAAGTTGTGTGTCGACCACTGACACAACAACCATTAAACAAGGATCATACCAAAATTTAGTCTACTTCAAAACCTCTAAACTAAGTACCGCAATCATCTCAGCAAGTACTGATTTTGGTTATATTGTCGATCCATTTCAATTTAATACTTTTGCGACTATTGCATCATCATCTTTAAATAAAATACTTTTCTATGGACCCAATACGACTTTTGTTAATGAGTGCACACCATTTGTTGCACTGCTAGCAAACGGAGAAAATGCATTTTTAGCTCCTGAGCTCGACTCTACGATCGATTTAAAGGGCCAAGATGTTGGTCAGTTTTATTCAGATTCTAGCTGTACGGCTTCAACCACGAGTACTAAAATTTTAGCTAATTCTACTTTTAGTGTTTTCTATTTTAAATCGTCATATAATAAAAACTATATTTTACAAGGTCAGGTAGCAAATTTTACACCCTCCCTACTAAACTTATCTGTAAATGGACTTGCATTAGCTGGAGCTGCCTCGTCGTCACCGACTCGATTATTAATGGTTGGATCTTCAAATCATATATCAGGAAGCTGTAGCTCTTTTTCTGTCATCTTGGCAGATGCTTCAAGTCAACCATATCCTGCACCAATGAATGTCTCAGTTAATTTGAAATCGAGTCAAGAAGGAGTTTTTTATTCGGACCCTGCCTGCACAACTTCAGTATCCAGTACAACAATTGGTGCCGGATTAACTTATGCCAATTTTTATTTTAAAACAAGTCAGCAAACAAGTTTTGTTTTGCAGGCTGAGTCGACTAATTATGCAACAGCTGTTTTTCCTATTTCTTTTTCTTCTAATTCAGCTGAGTCAACGGTTAGAGCGCTCACGCTCACTGGAAGTCAAAATCTTGATCTCAATCAATGTTCACCCTATTCGGTTAATTCTGTTAATAATGCAGGTATACCAACTCAGGTCGTGAGCCCTGTCTCTGTAGACCTTGTTTCTAAAAATGGAGGTCAGTTTTTTTCTGACTCAAGCTGTACAAATTCAATTACCAATGTGATAATTGCTACTAACAAAAATATAAATTATTTTTATTATAAGAACCCAAGTCCTTTAACCGACTTAGTTTTAACAAGTAACGCGTCATTTGCTGACTCATCACTCGCCATCAAAATTAATGGATCTTCAACGTCATCCTCGCCAAAGGTGATTATCACGGGAGTTCCAAACGTTCAAACCAATCAATGTGCTGCTTTTAATATCGTTTCGGTTGATAGTTTAGGAAATCAGCTCAATGTGAATTCAAACCTCACCATTGCCATAAGCGGCAATTCTAACGGCTCTTTTTATTCAAATTCAAATTGCACGACGACAATTACTAATATTCAAATTCCTTCGGGAGTGAGTACTTCTACCTTTTACTTCAAGGCAAATAGTGCCACAGGCTTAGTTCTTAATGCCCAAGCTGTTGGTTATCTCAGCTCTTTATTTCCTTTAACAATTGTAGCCGCATCTTCTGAACCAGTAGCTCTTAAAATGGTTGGTGCTACGGCGGTTAATAATAATGTTTGCATACCCTTTACGATTAATGCGACAGATTCAAATGGAAATAATGCAGTAACAATTTCAGCTGTTACTGCAACTCTTTCTAATATTGGCGGGAATGGAGAATTTTATTCTGACGCCTGCATAACAAAAATTACCTCCATAACTATTAATGCAGGCACAAGCTATTCTTCTTTTTATTACAAAAATACAACGCCTCAATCATCGCTTATCATTGCCAGCACTTCAGGATTAGGAGTTGCATCGTTACCCATTGAAATTAATAATTCAACCAATCCACCCGTTGCCTTTAAAATTGCAGGAATGACCACATTAAGTCTAAACACCTGCTCGCCCTATGTTATCACAGCAGTTGATATTAATGACTTGGCTCAATCTGTAAGTTCGAATACAACAGTGACTCTATCCGGTAATGGAGTTGGTGGATTGTTTTATTCAAACAATATCTGTACGACATTGACGACCTCCATTGTAATTAATAAGGATTCAAGTTTTCAGACTTTTTACTTCAAGGGTTCTAGCTCTGAAAATCTAGTTCTGCTGGCAAGCAGTCTTAATTTTTCACTTGGTAGCTTACCGATCTCGGTTTCGAGTCCTAATCCAGGCGAGACCGTTACTCCTCTGACACCGGTTATGTTTGGGCTTGCCGGACCAGATAAAATTTTAGCCAATTCATGTTCTGGCCCCTATACTTTATCTGTGCTAGATTCAAATGGAGTTTTGTCTAATGTTACTTCGACTAAAACTGTTTCTATTCTGAGTGGTTCAGTGACTTCTAGCGCTTATACTGATGGTAGCTGTAGTACTTCACTCACAAGTCTTTCCATGGCTTCAGGAACAAATACTCATCAATTTTACCTCTTAAATTCTCAGGCAGGTTCAATGACCTTGCAAGCTTCAGAGCCCTCACTGATTACAGCCACGATGCAGATCAATACAGTTCAACCTGGAGTTCTTTCTATTTCGGGTGGCCCACTAGGTGCATGGCAAGCTTTTTATTATAACGGAAATGGAGCGCTCGTTGATCAAATCCTAACTGTTACTAACATGGGCCAAACTCAAACGCTCAATTTGCAAGAATCGGGAGTTCTCACCAATGGCTTTTCTTATAAAGGCGGCTCCTTCCCAGGGCAAGGTGGCAGCTGCACTTCAGGTCTTAATTTGGCGCCAGGAGCTAAATGCACTTTAGTTTTACGATTTCAACCCAGCTCTGCTTCAAATTTTGGTAGCACACTTCAACTTTCATTTAATGACGGAACTTCTGATCGATTCAGTTCGATTTCATTGAGTGGTCAAGGTAGTTCTACGCTTACTGTTAAGCAAATTGCCGCAGGCGGAAACCATACCTGTTTTCTTTATTCTGATATGACGGTGAAATGTTTTGGAAATAATTCTAATGGACAATTAGGTATTGGTAGTACTGTAAATGTAGGTCAAGCCATTGGCTCCACTGATTTTGCACAGACCACTCCCATCATTTCTAATGCTGTTCAAATAGTTTCTGGCGACTCTCATAATTGTGCACTAACAATGGCAGGGCATATTTACTGTTGGGGCGCAAATTCAAACGGGCAATTAGGCACAGGTAACTCCAGTGATGTGGGGTCCAATTTTGCCACCATTACCGCGCCATTTACCAAAGTGAACCTCGGAACGGGTCGAACCGCTGTGCAAATCACCGCTGGCTCCTTTCACACTTGTGCGCTACTCGATGATAGCAATGTGAAATGCTGGGGTAATAACACCTATGGACAATTAGGCTACGAAGATACCACGAGTCGTGGAACTTCTGCATCACAGATGGGTGATAACCTTACGCCAATAAATTTAGGAACTGGATTAACCGCGATCACTATTGCGGCTGGCGGCTATCACACTTGCGCTTTGTTTAACACGGGGGCCATTAAGTGTTGGGGTTATAATGCTTACGGACAATTAGGACTCGGAGATGCTACCAACCGCGGTGACATGCCGTACACGATGGGTAGTAATTTACAAACTTCCAATCTTGGTGGAATCAAAGTTCAATCACTAGCCTTGGGCCTCTATCACTCTTGTGCGATTGTCTCAATTCCAGGCCAAGTGAATAATGCAATTAAATGCTGGGGAAGAAATAACTCAGGACAATTAGGTTATGGAGACACCACGAATCGTGGTACGAGCATCACACAACTTGGAGGATATTTATTAAACGTACCTCTTTCGGCTTCAATGAATCCACAAGTATTGGGTGCAGGAAGAACACACACATGCGTCATGTCTGATGGCGGATTTGTTTATTGTTGGGGAGGTAATGGTTCTGGTCAGTTAGGTATTGATACGACCTCTACGGTTAATAATGCTAGTATCGCCACAGGGATTTACCTCAGTTCTGTTAGCTTGGGATTAAACATGAGTATTGGCGGTAATCACAATTGCGTTCAATTGCAAAATAGTGTCGTCAAATGTTGGGGTGATAATAGCAACGGTCAATTAGCTCTTAGGCAAGGTTCTACCATGGCCCCGAATTGGGGAAGCTCATCATTGCGACCTATGGCAAATTTATCTGAAACTAAAGCAGCCACCTTTGGTTATCTAGTCGATGTCACAATGACCGGGAATCAAACTTGCGCCATTTGGAATCAGGTGAGATCAGTTGCTGGGGCATATCTAGCAGTAATAGTTATAGCTACGGTTCTAATACTGTGGCAGGAGCAGTCTCATTAAACTTCAAAAAGCCTGCGGTTAAAGGGTTATCAGTAGATGGTGGTAAAAATGGATTTTGTTTTCTCCTTGATGATAATTCTATCAAGTGCTGGGGATCTAATACCCATGGAAATTATTATGGGTCAACGAGCACTCAATACTATCCCGAGAATCCGGCTGGATTTACATTACCTAGTGGTTATCCAATTAAATCGGCAAGTGTTATCTATAATAATGGTGCTGGAACTTGTTACTTATCATCGACTGGAACCATTTATTGTGGCGGATTTAATGATCGGGGAAGTTGGGGATATTACTATTTTAGTGACTTGCTCAACGGTTGTAATGCCAACAATTATTGTTATGCTACATCAAGCTGGGGGTCACTCAATGTTTCCAACGCTGTGGATATTGCTTTCTCATTGGGTTCGGGTTGTGCCTTGATTAGTGATGGAAGTGTTAAGTGTTGGGGATTTAACAACGGAGGAGAAGTTGCTAATGGAACCACGAGTATTGTTAGTACTAGTTCCAATATTATTTCCACGACCACTTTGGGTGGAAATGCCACGCAACTTCAAATGGGCTATGGTCATACGTGTGTTCTTATTGGCGCTTCTGGTGCTGTTAAATGCTGGGGACTAAATACTTCAGGACAAGTGGGATCTGGGACATCCACGTCTAATATTACAACTCCAACCACAGTGAATTTAGGCACTGGGTTTGTGGCCACTCAAATTGCAAATGGTAGTCATTTTTCATGTGCACTCAACACAGCTGGAAAAATCAAGTGTTGGGGAGATAACAACTTTGGTCAACTTGGTATTGAATCAACAACTCAGCAGGGAAGCTCTGGCTCTACTATTGGTGATAGTCTTCCTTTTGCAAAATTACCTACAGATTTTACAGCAACTAAAATATATACGAATAACAATTCAGATCACGTTTGCGCTAGAGGTTATTTAAATGGTAACCCCTTTTTAGTAAAATTATACTGCTGGGGAAGAAATACAGAGTACCAATTGGGCGACGGAACAACTGTCAGTAGAGGTACTGGCGCAAATCAGATGAGTTGGTCGATACCTGCAATCAGCAATAGCAGTGTTCAAATCTCTGATTTTAATAGCACCGATTACCGCGCACCGGGAGGTTATACCTACACTGTCCCAGATGGGGTCAATCAAATTTATGTACAGGCTTGGGGCGGAGGTGCTGCTGGCGGTATTTATACTGGCAATTACTATGGTGGTCAGGGTGGTGGCGGAGCCTATGCCTCTAAGGTTTATAATGTGTCTCCTGGGCAAACATTTTCAGTTAACGTAGGCAATGGAGCTAAGTCGTCGTACTATGGTGGAGGAAATGGCTATTACGGTTACACGAGTAATGTCGGAAGTTCTTCTTTCTCGTCAATGTCAGCCGGCGGGGGTAAAACTATTCCGAGTATTAGTACTGCCGGCGGACAAGGTGGTGCTTACAATGGTGCGGATTGGGGTGCCAATGGATTTGATGGTGCAACTACTTATAATAGCGTTGGAAATCTAATTAATTCTGGAGGTTCATTTTTAGGTGGGCTGGGTGGATTTACCATTTCCTTGGGGGGAGAATATCCCGGTGGTGCAGGAGCTACTTGTTACAATTCAAGTTTATTTACTTGTTATATGGGTGGCGTGGGTTCTGATGGTAGGGTTTTGGTGACCGCCGTCAGCAACTATATTCCACCAGGTAGTTCGGGTGGATCTTCTACAAGTGGTGCTGATTATACAATTCCTGGAGTTTATGTTTACAAAACTCCCACCGGTACCAATTCTGTTCGAGTACAATTATGGGGTGCTGGCGGCGGTGGTGGTGGTGCTTGGTCCGGAGGATCTCCATACTATTGCGGTGAAGGCGGAGGCGCTGGGGGTTATGTCGATTATATTTTTAATATTAATCCTGGGCAGTCTATTTATGTGAATGTTGGCGCTGGAGGAGCGGGAGGCACGTTTTCCACTGCACTGACTTCAACGAATGGTGGTGTCACAAGTGTTGGGCTTGATGGAACAACCCTCTCTGCCTATGGTGGTTATGGTGGTTATGTGCAGGGCGGAGGCGGAGGAGCAAATTGTACCAACGCTTATCCTTACTATTGTCAAGGTGGTAATGCGACCGGAGGGTATACCAATTCTAGTGGTGGCAGTGGGGTTAATGGAAATGGGTATTATAGTGGTGGTTGGAGCGCAGGCTCAACAATATCAGGTACTGGCGGCAGTGCCTATTTAGGTGGAGCCGGTGGGACAGGAGTTGTCGCCAATGCCAATCAAAATGGTAATAATGGAGGATTCCCTGGCGGCGGAGGCAGTGGTGCTTGTTCTAACACTACTGGTTTCAATGGAGGAGCCGGAGCTAATGGTCGAGTCATCATCACTCCACAATGATGACTCTCTGATCAGTTAAATAAGGCAAAAACACTTTTGAAGTGTAAATGTTGCACGAGCGAAAGCTAGCTGTAAAGTCCTTTTAAAATCGAATTACATAATCAGTTTTCTTCGAATTAACAGCTAGCTTTTTCATTGAAAAATGACCATAATATTTCTTCTATGAAAATAAATTTTATTCACTTTGTTTTTCTTGCTTTTTTAATTTTCCAATGCTTTTCGGCGCAGGCCACGGAACCTATTCGACTTTCCTTCGATGCCAAAAATTCTGGCGCTCTTGATTTCTATTTTAATTATGACATCCAGGATGACTCAATGAAATTTGGTGATATTGTTCTTAATTCTTCAAACTTCGCTCTTAAAGAACAGGTTAAAAACAATCTAAATAAACTTGTATTTACCTTTCCGTTAGAAGTTTTTGAAGAAATGTCTGCAGTAGATCTCGTACTTTCTGATGGCTCCATCTTATATCACGAGCTTATTTCATACAATGATCTTAAATTTAATGAATGGGTTAACTTAAATTCTCAAAATGAAACTAAGTATAGTAAAATTAACTTATATCCAAATGCCGAATATAGTGTAAAGATCTCTGACGAAGATGTGGCAAAAATTAAAAAATTATTTGGCGTGCGTGTCTGTCTTACTCATCAATCTATGATCAATAAATTAAAACGACGAGACTTTTGTTCAGTGACCTACCAAATTAAAAAAAATCAAATAGTATTAAAAAAAACTAATTTACCAAAAAAAGTAATTTTAAATAATATTCAAACAGAAAGCGAAAGCTCAGGTGAAATTAAGTTAAATGCTAAAGATCATTCAAAAATAGATTTCTTCGCACAAAACGAAAGCGGAATGATTGTACAGTTTAAAGATACAATTCCCAATTGGTCTCAGTTTGAAGTTATATCCTTAGACGCTAATCATTACAAGATTTCAGGTGTTGGTCCTCGCCCTTTCAAGTTTTTCATGGATCACTTTACTTACAAAAACAAAAGTTTTTTTTATGAATTTAAATTTGCACCATTCTTGAGTGAGGAAATTAATTTTTGGTCTTTTGAAACTCAAAACAAAGAAGAAACGCTAAATCTCAGCTTTCTCAATTTTGATGGAGGACTGTTTGTAGCAAAGGTTATCTTAAAAGTGAGCCCTGAAATTAATAATATCCCAGGAGTCAAAGATATAGCCAATCCGCAGTTAACTTATTCTTCCAGTAAAATACTACCCATTCATCTTTCACCAAAACAAATTCCAAAAGATCAATCTCTAATTAAAAGTCAATCAACACCAAATACTTATTATTGGGCTTTAAGCGATTTAAGGCGATTTAGTACAACTAAACGTAAACTCCAAATCACGAGTCAAGAAGATTCAGATAAGTCTATCGCTCAGCCTTACTTCTTGGAAGTTCATCGAGGTGCTCCTTTTGATTTTAATCTACAATACACTCTTAGTCGATTCGGAAGCCATTCAATATATGGAAAAAATTTTAATTTTCATTACTGGATTGAAGATTTTTGGGGGTTAGCAGATTCATCATTTCTTCGATTGCGACTTGGGATCTACGGAAAATACTTTCAAGCTCAAAAATCAGAAAGTTGGAATGAATTAAATCTTACACGTTTTGATTCTTCAAATATTGGAATCAAATATAGATTCACTCCTGGGTTATGGGGAAGAGATGAATCCTTTGGCATAATGGCAGATTACCAAAGAGTTAATTATAATCAGACCGCCTATATGACTAATGGAGTTGGTTTATTTTGGGCACGCTCTCTTCCCCAATTTTTTGACAATATATTTAATTATTTCCCATTTTTTCGATATCCAAAATGGGTCAATGCCGAATACATACAACTTTTTCAAAACCAAACTAATAATGAAAATCAATTTTTAGGAGGCTATAATTTAACTTTTTACGGAAAAATCATGTGGACTCAATTTCTCTATGGAGATTTAGGTTTCGGCCTCAAGTCTTACAATCTTTTAGAGGCACCTAACACTGATAAGGTTTATCTTCGATTGTATTATCTTACTTTAGGTTTGGGGATAAATTTTTAATGTGTGAACAACAACAATAATAATCTGTCGGTGTCACGACACTTCTCCAAACCATCCAAAATTAGCAAAGTTGATCATAAAAACATCTACATATGCCGGCTCCTCTCAATTGTTTTTGGAGATTCACTTGAACTCCAATTGAGGTACTGTTCATGTGGTTATGCCACTGGTAACTAGCTAGCAACACGCAATCAGCGTTTACGACATTTTGCTCAAGGTCCTTTGACCAATTGAAGGAGTTTACCATCTGATTCAAGGGGAACTTTGTACCCAAGTTTATCAGTGCCACCTTTCAATTCGA
>Ga0154020_10004011_pt1 | contig 17575 bp, 14 predicted proteins | sample Klosneuvirus_201_FD_109709 | JGI IMG/M metagenome (GOLD analysis project Ga0154020, IMG submission 109709) | Active sludge microbial communities from wastewater, Klosterneuburg, Austria - Klosneuvirus_20160825_MG | ecosystem: Engineered > WWTP > Aerobic digester > Activated sludge | place...
CCAAGTCGCCACGGCTGTCAACTACCAGAACCGCGTCAGCGAGATCGCCAGCCTGCATCTTTCCGCCAATGGGCAGCAGTCCATGAGAGGCGCTCGCCCCGCGGCCCGAGTAGTAGCCTCCCACGTACATCCCCGGCAGCACGCCAGCACCGTCGATGCCCGAGTTGGTGGGAGACAGCTTCTTGTCCAGAAGGGACAAGAACCCGTCGGTGCGCCCGACGAACACGGTCGCTCCGCCCCCGTTGGCTGTGGCGCCGATCGCCGAAACGCCGACGCTTGGATCGAGCGAGTACGTGCCCAACGCAATCGGCGTCCCCGCCGTCGTGCTGTAGGCGCTCACCACGCTGGGTTCGGACGTGGAGGTCAGCACGAGCTCCGCTTTCCCGTCCCCGTCCAGGTCCGGTGTCACCAAGCTGCTCGCGAGGCTCGAGCGTTCCGCCCGAGCCCAATCCTGCCCTTTGGCAGCGCTCTGGCCGGTGAGCTTCCAAACCGGGTTCAGGCCCGGTGGGTTTGCGGCAAACGAATGCGCGGTGAGCGCAGAATCGGTCGAAATGAGCAGCAAGCGGTGCCCGCTGGAGGGATCCAGGACGTCCCCGACTGCGATACCGCCGACCGACGTGAGCTGCGCTCCGGTCTCGGCGTCGAGCACGAACGCGGTGTAGGTGTTGTTGCTCTTGCCGCTCACCACGGCTTCGAGCTGACCGTCTCCGTCCAGGTCTGTCGTCAACGCCGCGGGCGCTCGCGCGTCGCCTCCATCGGGTGCCGAAGCCACCATCTTCCACTTCAGGTTCAGGGACTTGGTGGTGGCATCGTACGCAAGCGCGAACAAGCCACGTGAGCCACCTCCGCCGTAGACCCAGTTGGAGAAACAGACCAGCTCGTCACCAGGAGCAGCGTCCAGCTTCGCCGCTTCGCATTGAGCGGCATACGCGCGCTGGGGCAGCTTTCCCGATGATGCCAGAACGACGCCGCTCGGCCCGAAGAGCACGGCCGTGTCATCGCTCATCTGGATCATGTCCAGCTGGCCGTCACCATCCATGTCAGCCAGCGTGTTGGACGCCGCGCCGCAGTGCCCGCGCGCGGGCGGGTTGCCGAGCTTGTTCGGCGCGCCAAAGCCCTTTGCGAAGCTGTACAAGACGCCGGGACTGCCAACCTCGACCGAACAGCACCCGCACGCATCAAGCCAAAGGTCGGGGCTGGAGTCGCCGTCAACATCGCCAATGCGGAACGCGCCGGGTGTGCCGAGCTCGCCGTCGGGCTCGACCCATTCGATCTTCCCACTGACCGCGGAAACAACAGACACCGCAAGCGGTGTGGCCACGACGACGTCCAGCTTGCCATCGATGTCCAGGTCGGCGACGCCCACGACTTGCGAGTAATCCCGCGATCCAGTCCGCCACAGGACCGCTCCATTCGGCGACGACAGGATGAGCTCGCCGCCGGCGATGTAGAGGACGTCGCGCTGGCCGTCGAGGTCGACGTCGCCCACGTGCACCTGTGTCGGCGTGAGCGCCCCCCCAAGGCGCGAGCGCCAGTATGGAGCGGGTTTCTTGATGTTGCTTCCCACACCGGACACACCGCTGCGCCGAATGTCGTGACGGGCGATTGGCCAGTCCGCTGCGGCGGCTCGCGCGGCGAGCAGAGCACACCCCACGATGGGTATCCCCCGGACGAACTTGCTTGAGGGTCTCCTCACGGTTCCCTCCCGGAGGAAGCATAGCAGCCTACCAAGGGTTTGGCCTGGTTGCGCAGCGTCATCGTAAGCCTACCGCTTCCCGTCGAGAGGCCCTGCGCCCTACCGCCGAGCAGGGATGCGCCCAGGCTGGTCCACCGGGTGGCGAAATAGGAATCCTTCGAGCAGGGTAACCAGGGGAATAGCCAGGCCCAGACCCCCGCTGAGAAGAGCCGTGAAGATCGAGAATTCCGGGAGGCGGACGCCTGTCACGACCATGAAGGCGTAGAGGGCTACAGAGGTCGGCCCCCGCGGCTTGCTCAAACAGTGTCGGTCGGCCCAGACCAAACCGGCGCCAACCAGAAACCCGCCGATGATCACTCCCGGATACCCGAAGGCAGCCCACAACTCGGTAGACCAGATCGCGTCCGCGCAGACGTTCCTGCCGGAGATGATCTCGCCAACGGCGACGGGTGGGCTCACATAGTCGGTCACACCTGCGATCCGAGCAACCAGCCCAACCCCGAGGCCGTAGTTGAAATCGATGATTGAGGGGTAGACATACAAGAAGCCCTGCACACAAACCAGGGGAATGATCATCAAGCGCGTAAACGTCGCTTCCAGCGCCTCGCCGCGCGCGACATCGTACGTCACGTAATAACCGCCCATCACCAACCCGACGGACATCACGAGCGCGAGAGCCAGGATCCAAACTCGGCGCCCCTTTCCAGGCTCTTGGGAAAAGTACCAGTTGAGAATCAGGAGCAAGAATACCAGCGCGATGGGCGCCTTGTTGAGCGCCGCCGTTGACGTGAACACTAGCAGTATGAATAGACAGAGGGCAGTCGCTCGCCACATCAGCCTGCCGGTGGCGCGCCCGACGTTCAGCGCTGTGAGCAGCAGAATCGGCGCAAACAGGTTGTTCACCAGCGTGCCGGAGTACGCATAGGGATTGGCCCCAGCGAAGTCGGTGCGAAACTGCTTTAGCATCCGAGGATCGCGAGCGTCCGCCATCAATGCTTCGATGCCGGTGCGGCCCGCAGAGGTGACGTACAAGACGCCGACCAGTAACGTCGGGACGAGCAGTGCCAGGAACACCACCCGGTCCGGCTGACTGGTCCCGCCCTCGACCGGAGCCTGGAAGAAACGCGCATGCTCCTTTGCGAGGTCGAAGCGAAACAGCGACGATGCAGCCCACGCTCCTACGGCGAAGGAGACAAAGGTTGCCGCGATGAACCATGGAAAGTCATCGGACAGCGGCACTTGGAGTTGATCGGCGCCAACCATGCCAAGGCCGTATGGAACGGCCAGCACGGCGTACTGGATCGTCGCCGTCACGAAGATCGCACCGACAATGCTCACACGGCGGTGCACGCCGAAGCGCGCGACCATCAACGCGACCGAAAACGTGATGGCCGCGATCAGCGTCGCAGTCCCAAGCGTGCTCATCGGCCTGGCTGCTCCCCTGCGCTCATCGCCGCATCGACAGGAGCGGAGCGTCTTTTGTAGGCGTGTCTGAACACTGAGCGCACGATACTAGCAGTCACTTCCAGCGGTTCAACCGGCGGGTTGGCCAACGAACAAAGTCCGAGTTTCTGGTGCTCGGGGGTGATCGCGCATTCAGGCGAACGAGCGGGTCCGGCGGAACACCCACAGCACCGCGCCGAGCGTGGCGAGTGCGCCAACGGCGTTGGCGACGCCAGCGGCGAGTGCCACGCCCACAGCACCGCGTTCGGCCCCGAACCACACCATGCTGATGACTAGGGCGACGCCACGCACTCCTTGGAACGCCCATGCTACCCGGGGAGCACCGCGGCTTTGGAGCACCGCTTCGGCGACACGACCCACGTTGTAGAGCGCCTCGCCAGCAACGAGCAGGCGGAACAACGGCATCGCGCTTGTGAACGCCCTACCGTAGACGAGTGGGATCAGGGTCGGAGCCAGCGCCCACGCCAGCAACGCCCCGGCGCCCGCGAGCACAGCGGTTCGACCTAGAGCCGTCCACGCGCGGCGCCAGCCGGTCTTCGGATCAGACATCGCCACGGTGCTCGCCGTGGTCTCCGCGGCCGCGATGACGTCGAGCGTCATCGCGGCTCCGAGGGCGATTGCATACAGGCCCGCGTCCTCGTCAGCCAGATGCGTGAATACCCATCCCTGGTCCACCAGACTCATGCCGATGAGGAGCAGACTGGGAACGTGGTTGGACAAGCCCCGCCGGAGTGTCAGGCGAATCGCTGCGAGCGCCCCACGGGGCCGCTGTGGGGCCGCCACGGCTGATAGCAGCGCAACCTGGAGAATGGCGTGGCCCGCCACCGCGGCTGCTGCCACAGCTGTGCGCTGCTCGCCGACCGCCAGCAAGACAGCGACCGCCACGGTATAGACCAGCCGGCTCCCCACCCGGAGCAGTACCATGGGCACGACGCGCTCGCGCGCCATCGCCAGCCCCTGAGCGACCAACGCCCCGAGCGTCGCCGGAACGAATGCCAGAGCGATCGCGTACCAGCCGACCGAAACCATGCCGCGAGGAACCAGCGGAGTTAGTGCAGCCGCCACAACGGTGCCGAACAGCGCGAGCCCGACTACGAATCCGCCCGCGACTCGGAGTGCAAGCTCCGGCGCTATGGCGCGCGCGCCGACGAGCTGGGGGAGCGCGCTCTGAATGCCCATGCCGCAGAAGCTGACGGCCATCTGTCCCCAGAACATCCAACGCCCGAGCTCGCCTCGGCCTGCGGGCAGAAGCATCCGTGCCACGAGTGCCGACCCCGCAAAGCTCAGAGCGAGCTCGAGAGCCGATGCGAACAAGCTGACCGTGTGCGGGTCCGCGAGTCGGTCTCGCAGCAGCGCGCGCGCCGCACCCGCGGCGCGTGCGTTTTCACGACTCAAGGACTAATCCCCAGCGCCTGCAGCTTTGGAAAGATCCGAGCCTTGATACCGTATAGCCACTGATTGTTTGGGAAGTCTTCAGATCGGCGAATCGGCTCGGCCATGATCTGGGCGAACTCAGCGTCACTCAGCCCGAGCTTCTTGAGCACGTACTCCTTCAGCTCGGCAACCTCGTTCGGAGCAATCGCGGGCTCGTCCATCTCGCGCAACGCTTCGTCGCGCGTCATCTGTCCTGAGACGACCAGGTTCGAGAGATGAGCCCTGCGCTTGTCGAAGCCAAAGCGGGTGGGGAGGTAGTACGTCTGATAAAAGCGAGTGAAACGCGATTCGTGATGCTTGCCGCCATAGTCGCGCCAGCCGAGGTCCTTCTTCAAGAACTCCATCACATCGGCTTTCACGTACGGCAAGTAGTCGAGCAGACGGAACATGCGAATCTGGTGAACAAACCGGTACCAGAGGTAGCGCTTGGTGAAGCCCATCTGCGGGTACCTGCTCAGCTTCATCGTGCCGAAGCGCCCCTGAATCGCGCGCAGATGACGCAAGTCGGAGCTAGAGTAGCCCCACGAGCTCGGGATCAGCGACTCGGTCACGACGTTCGACCCGCTCACGATCCAACGCACGCCGTGGCGTGCTGACACGGCGTACAAGGATGCAACGAGCGCGTGGTCCGTCGGGATGTCAGCGTTGGATACTCCTGAGCGGAAGAACGCCACTTGCAGGTCGCGCATCTCTTCCCAGTCCACGACCCAAGTAAAGAGGTCCACGTCTAGCAGCTTGACCAGGTTCTCTATGTTCTTGACGGCCAGCTCTGAGTCCCACCCGCAATCGAAGTGGACGGCCAGCGGTCGCAAACCGAGCTGCTTCGTGCGGTAGAGGACGTAACTCGAGTCGACTCCGCCGCTGACACCGACGACGCAGTCGTAGTCTTTGCCTCGGCCGTCACGCTTCGCGTTCTCCACGAAGGTGTTGATAATGCGCTCGCCGCGATCGTCGGGCATGTGACGACGAGCGCGGAGCTCGTCGAATGCATGACAGTTCGAACATACGCCCGCCGCGTCAAAATAGATCGCCGGGTCGCTCGTGTCCATGATGCAACGACTGCAGATGCGGTAGTTCGCGTTTTCGCCCATTTTTGCATTCACCCGCCAGCGCGACGCCGCGCTCGCACAGTCAGATTCCCGACCAGATTCGTGTGCCACCGCCGCAAGCGGGCAAACCGGCCGTCCCCGGTCCACACCTCGGGGTCGAACCCAGCATCGACAAGTAGCGCATGGAGCGAATCGCGGCTGAAGTAGTGCAGGTGCGCTCCGTCCCAACCGTGCTTGCGCCAATAGGCTATGTCGCGGGTGGGGCTTCCGGTGAGCGGGACTCGTCCGAGCAGGAGATCCTTCACGTTCTTCAGATAGCAGATGTTCGGGACCGTCACGACCGTGCAGCCGCCTGGTCTACACACCCGTGCGATCTCGTCCAGAAGAAGGAAGGGGTCCAAGACGTGCTCCAGCACAGCGCACGCAACGACTACGTCGAAGCTGCCATCGGCGAACTCGAGCCGACCGCCGGCATCCCCCCGCGTAAACTCGATGCGGCCCGCCAAGTCCGGGCGGTGCTCTGCTACCGCGCGGCGCGCGAGTTCGATGCGCACGTCGGAGAGGTCGAGACCCACCACCCGCGCGAAATGATCGGCCAGAGCCACGGACAAGCCTCCGGAGCCACATCCGAGTTCCAGGGCGTCGCCGCGCTCGTCAACCAGCAGTCGCGCGACGTCGTCATAACGCGTGGTCGAGAGCGCGTTGGGTCTGAGTTCCACCGTACGCCATTCTTCAGTGGCATACTTGCGGTTGTAGAGGTCTCGAGAGTCGTCAGTCATGCTTCGCCAAGCGCGGCCTCAATCTCGGCACGCGAAGGATAGCTGATCAGAACGGCGCGGTGCTTGCCATGGAACACGAACATGGCCCCGGCTGCTGCACCCGACGCGCCGGCTTCTCCGACCACAGCCGCAAGGTCGGCTACGGACCCGGCGCCGCCGCAGGCGATCACCGGAATTGACACCGCGTCCACAACCGCTCGCACGAGGTCCAGATCATAGCCCTTCATGGTCCCGTCTCGTTCGATGCTCGTGACCATCAGTTCGCCGGCGCCTGCAGCCTCCATCCGCTGGGCATAGCTCACCGGGTCGATTCCGAGTGACTTCGTAGCACCAAACGTCGCTACCTGTCGCTTGCCGAGGAGCGACTTGCGCACGTCCATCGAGACCACGATGCTCTGACTGCCGAACTCACGCGCCGCGCGGGAAATCAGGCTTGGGTCCTGCGCGGCGGCCGAATTGATGGCGACTTTTTCGACGCCGAGGCCAAGGATCTCGCGGATCTGCTCGGTGCTCCGAATCCCGCCGCCGTAGCAGAGCGGCATGAAGCACTCCCCGGCGATTTCGGCGATCACCTGCAGGGGAGGTTCCTTCCTCTCTACTGTCGCCGTGATGTCGAGGAACACCAGTTCGTCCACCTCCTTCTCATTGAAGATGCGGACGGCGTTGATTGGATCCCCGACATACACCGGGTCCCGAAAGCCAGTCGTCTTCACGAGCCCGCGATTCTTCAACAAAAGACAAGGGAGCACGCGGGCTTTCAACATTGTGCCTCCGCGAAGTTGCGCAGAAGCTCCATTCCGAACCGATGGCTCTTCTCGGGATGGAACTGAACACCGGCCACGTTGCCGCGCTCAATGGCCGCGTTGAACTGGAACCCGTAGCTTGCCGTAGCTAGGACGTCGCTCGGATCGCTGCAGACCATATGGTAGGAGTGCACGAAGTAGAAGCGGGGCGCGTCGTGCAGCCCATCGAAAAGCCCCGGCCGTGCCGCCGGGTTCACCACGTTCCAGCCCATGTGAGGAACGCGGAGCGTCCGGTCCCCTCCCTCGAAGCGAAAACGAATCGTAGTTGCTTGTATCCAGCCCAGCCCAGGCAGTTCACCCTCCTCGCTGCTTTTGCCCAGTAGCTGCATACCTAGGCAGATCCCGAGTACGGGGACGTGGCGACCGAGCACGAGGTCGTCGAGCACCGTGCGGAGCCCGCGCGTTTCGAGATTTGACATGCCAGCGTCGAATGCGCCGACGCCAGGGAGGACCAGCTTGGATGCGGCCGCGACTTCACGCGCATCGGCGCTGATGCGCGCATCAGCGCCCACCTTCTTGAGCATGTTCTTGATCGAAGCAAGGTTGCCCATCCCGTAGTCGACGATGACGATCACAAGAGCACGCTCCCAACCTTCGAGACCCGTGATTCCGGAATCACGTGCTTCCCTTACGCACGAGGCGTCGCACGCCGTTTCGCCAAGCCGAAAGTTCGGACACCGATATGCCCAAAAATCCCCGGAGATCGAGCCCATTCAGTGCCAGAAATCCCTTGAGCGCAACCAGCGTGCCGGCAGTGTAGCCGATCCCGCCGCCGATTGCCGCCCCCACGATCCCGTACTTGGGAATGAGGACCAAGTCGCACGCGATGAGCACGACCAGTCCGACGCCGCAGGCGAAGGGATGGAAGAAGGAGTACCCGCGACCGGCCAGGTTGCCAAATAGGATGGCGCCGCCAGCTTGCGCAACGATTCTCGGCAGCATCGCCACAAAGACAGCGTAGGACTCCACGAAATCGGTGCCGAGGGCAATTCTGAGCACCCAGCGCGTGGTCCCCGGCAATAGCACGACCGGTAGGGCAGCCAACCCGACGAACCCGACGCTGGCCCAGAACAACGCGATTGTGATCCGACGCGTTTCGGCAGGTTTCGCCGACACCGTTGGCGCGAGCACGGTGGCGGTCCAGTTCGGGGCGCGGACCAAGAGCTCCGCCGCTAGGACTCCGACGGAGTAGACGCCGGCGGCGCGCGCCCCGCCACCGAGCGCGGCAACCAGGAAGATGTCGACGCGAAACATGAGCAGGCCGAGGATCGAGGCTGCGAATCCGAGGCCGCCGACCTTGAGTTCGCTCGGCCAACTCGGCTCTCGTTGCGTGGTTGGTCGAAAGCCCCCTCGGCGTGCAATGTGGCTGACGGGCAACATCGCGCCGGCGAGGGTCGCCAACGACAGCGCTCCCATCGCTTCTGACACGCGAAGCGGTCCGCGAGCCCCCAAGGCAGCCATGCACAGCACGGACCCGCATGCTGACACTACCGACGTGAAGTTCGCGACGCCCGCAGCTCCGATGGCAAGTGTGAGGCGCGCGAACGCAGGCTGCGCGACGGCTCCCACCGTGTAGACGGTGAACCAGACCTCAACCCCGCGCAACAGTCGGTGGAGAGAGAAGTAGTGGCTGGCCGCGAGGGCTGCACCGACCACGAGAGTCACGGCACCGAGCAGCGCGACCTGCCGGCGCGCGAGGAGCGGGACGCTCTCGGGTGTGGACGCTGCGTAGAAGGAAATCGCACCAGGCAGCCCGAGCCCGCACACCATCGCAGTTATTTGAGCTGCGGACACGAGGATTGCGAGCTCGCCACGCCCCGCGGCGCCAAGCCACCGCGCAGACAGCACCTGGAACGCAGCCGCGAACACCATCGCGACCGCCTGGAGGATGAAGGTCACCACCAGCTCGTGGCGGAACCTCTTCAGCACGGCAGCCGAGCCCTCATGTCGACTTCTCGCGGCCCGCGGCAAGGCTTTCGAACAGCCGGACGTAGTTCGCGATCGCAGCGTCCGCCGTGAACTCGCGCAAGAAGGTGCCGCGCGCCGCGGCACCCGATTCCTCAAGACTTCGCTCCGCGAGGTCATCCACGGCAGTTGCAAGGGCGCGAGGGTCGCCAGGCGAGACTACTACGCCTCCGGAACGCTTGATGCATCGAGCCGTGTCGGAGTTCAGATCCACGGACCCAATCACGGGGCGCCCGGCGGCCAGGTAGCCCACGACCTTGCTCGGAACGCTGGTGCGACCGCAACCAGGCGCGAGCGTAACGAGGCCCACGTCCCCGGAGGCCTGTACCTCTGCGAGCCGCTCTCGCGGCTGCAGCGGAAGGAAGTGGACGTTCGTGATCTGTCGCGCGGATACCAGTCGCTTCACGTTCGGGAGCGCTTCGCCTGCCCCCACGAACACGAAAGCGACGCGCGGGTTCTTCACGAGCGCCGCGGCCTCCGGCACAACCGTGGCCCCGGAGACCAAACCGATGGTCCCGGCGTAGAGGACCACGAAACGGTTCGGACCGAGCCCGAGCTGTTCCCGCAAGGGAGTCTGCCGCGGCAGAGGGCGGATTTCGTCGCTCTCGAGCCAAACGGGAATGACCTCGACCTTCTCGCGCGGCACGCCCTTCTCGACAAGCGCCTCGCGAAATCCTTCTGAGAGCACGACGACGCTGTCCGAGCTCCGGTAGCCGAGGTTTGCAGCGAGAGTGCCGGCGGCGACGATGGCGCTGCTCTTGATTTTACCGGTCGTGACCGCGACGTCGGGATAGATGTCGTACACGATGGTGACGAGTTTCGCGCCGAAGCGCTTCGCGATCAGGGCAGCCGCCAGCGGCCCGATCAACGGCGGCCCGACGTTGAGCACGATGTCGGGGGGCTCACTCAGCTGGCCACCGATGGCCGTCGCGAAAGCCTGCGACATCATCACCAGCGCCCGAGCCGGGATCGAGCGTCGCGTCGTAGTGAGGTGCCACGCCCGCACCACCGGGACGCCATCCTTGGACTCGCGGAGCAAAGCGTGCTTCGTGTAGCCGCCGAGCACAGCGCCGTGCGGATGATGGGGGTATCCGCACGCGACGCTGACGTCGATGCCGCGATCGAGGAGGGCTCGAGCGAGTTGGTGCACCATGATCGCCGTGGGGTGCGACTCGGGCGGGTACACTTGAGGGAGGAGCAGGACTCGCATCGCGCCGCACGCTAACGCATCGACCGCGCACGCTCGAGAGAATCACTCAAGCGGCGCACGTTCTCTTCGATGCTGAAGAGGCGGTCGGCGCGCTTTCGACCCTCGGCACCCATGCGCTCGCACGCATCGGTTTGCTCGAGCAAGCGGATGACCTTGGACGCCAGGTCGTCGGGATCGGCGGCGCGGCAGAGGAGCCCCGTGACGCCTTCGTCCACGAGTTCGGGGTTGCCTCCAACGCGCGTGGCGACGATGGGGCGCGAGAGCGCCATGGCCTCGAGGCCGGCGATCGACAATGCTTCGGTGAGCGACGGCAGGCAGTGCACGTCGAAGCTGGCGATCCATGGCTCGGTGCGGTCGACGGCGCCGGTCAGCTGCAGGGCCCGGCCGAGCCCGCGCCGCTCGATCTCCGCTCTGAGCTCCGCAAGGTAGGCGTCGTCCCCAGAAGTGGAACCCACGACGAAGAACTGCGTTTCCGGATAGCTCCGGAGCACCCGCGCCGCGGCGGCCACGAAGTCGAGATGCCCCTTGCGCCGATCCATGCCCGCGACCATGCCGACCCGCTGGCGGTCGTCGCGCTCGACGGGCCGTGGGCTCTTGGCGCGCGAGCGAACGCGAACCGGATCGACCGAGTTGTAGACGACGTCGAGCTTGGCGCTCGACACACCCAGACGAACGAGCTCGCTCTTCACTGTCTGGAGGCAGCAGATCAGCCGGTCTGCGACCGAGTCGAGTAGGCGGGAATAGGCGCGCGCGACCCACGCCGGCTGGAAGATCGACATTCCGATGATCTGGACCACCGACGGCACGCGAGCCTTGCGGGCTGCCAGGCCGCCGGCGGGGAAGGCTTCATTGAACGTATGGATCACGTCCGCGTCGACGGAGCGTGCAGTCTCCGCGATGCGTGTCGCCAGACGCACGCTCTCGAGTGCGTACGCGCCGAGCTTGACCGGCGACGTGGCACGCGGCACGCACGGCATCGCCGGCAGTTCGTGGACCGACGCTGCGACTGCGCGGTATTCGGCGAGCAGCGCCTGGCGCTCCGGTACGATCGCATGGACTTCGTGTCCAAGCCGCGCGAGGCCCTCCAGAAACGACAAGTGCAGCACGGCAGGTCCGCCGCGGATCGCGTGCGGTTGAATCGAGAGCACACGGCTCCGCTTCACCCGAAGCGGCCCTTCGCGACCTCTTCGATCGCGGTCTCGTAGTCCTCGGGGCGCCCGATGTCGAGCCAGTAGCCCCCGAAGCGGTAGGCGTGGACCGCTTGATCTTGCCGCAGCAATCGCAGCACGAGCTCTGGCAGGTCGCAACGCTGCCCGCGCTCGAGGAAAGGCAGCACCTCCGGACGGAAGCAGTAAATCCCGCTCGAAACGTCGTAGTGGAGCGTTGGCTTCTCCGTGTAACCCCTCACGCGATTGGACTCGTCCACGTCGAGCACGCCCAGCGTGATGTCCACGGCCTTGCGATAAACGGCGAGCGTGGCGATGGCACCCGATGCGCGGTGCGCTTGGACGAAGACCCCGAAGTCCAGGTCGGTCAACAGGTCCCCGTTCATGACCAGGAAGTCCTCGTTTGGCGGACTCATCAGGCTCAGCGGGCCAGCAGTGCCGAGAGGCTGGTCCTCGAGCGAGTACTCGATCCGCACACCGAGGCGTGCGCCGTCGCCGAAGTAGGCCTGGATGAGGCCTGCCAGGTGCCCGACGGCGAACGTCAAGTCGGTGATGCCGGCGTCGCGCAGTTGACCGACGACGATCTCCATGATCGGTCTGTCGCCGAGCGGCACGAGCGGCTTGGGGAACACGGCGGTGTAGGGTTGAAGCCGGCGGCCCTTGCCACCGGCGAGAATCACGGCGCGCATGTCTAGACCTCGTACCTCGTCACGTCCGTCCAATCGGGATGCTCGCGTATGAACGAGACTACCCGATCAAGGCCCTCGTCTAGCGTCACCTGGGGCTCCCAGCCCGTGAGCTCACGCAGCATGGAGGCGTCGCAGATCAAGCGCATGACCTCGCTCTTCTCGGGCCGCGTGCGCCCGCTCTCCACGACGATCCGAACGGGTCTGCCGACGCGCGCGACGATCCGAGTGGCGACGTCGCCCACGCTGATCTCGCGGCCGTTGCCGGCGTTGAGCACCTTGCCGAGGGCGGCGTCACAGCTGGCGACCGCCAGGAAGGCTCGTGCAGTGTCCTCGACGAAAGTGAAGTCTCGGGTCGGAGTCAGCGAGCCCAGCTTGATCTCGTCGCTCTTCAGGGCCTGCCCGATGATGGTCGGGATGACGGCGCGCCCCGACTGCCGGGGGCCGAAGGTGTTGAAGGGTCGCAGCGTGGTCACCGGCAGGCCGAACGCGCGATGGTACGAGTCCACCAGAGCGTCAGCGCCGATCTTGCTCGCGCTGTAGGGGGATTGACCGGTCAGAGGATGATCCTCGCGGATGGGGACCGTGCGGGCCGTCCCATACACTTCGCTGGTGGATGTGTGTACGAACCGCGTCACGCCCGCGTCGCGCGCTGCGTTCAAGGCGTTCACGGTGCCCATCACGTTCACCTCGGCGACCTCGGTCGGGTGCACGTAGGAGTAGGGGATGGCGATCAGCGCACCGAGGTGGAACACGATCTCGTGGCCTGCGACGGCCCGGTGGAGCGCCGCCGGGTCGCGGAGGTCGCCATGGATCTTGCGGATGGCGGTGCGCACGTCAGGGCTGCCGAGCGCTAGGAGCCCGTCCGATGAGCGCGAGGTGTAACGCACGAACGCAGTCACCTCGGCGCCTTCCCTGACCAGGAGCTCGCACAGGTGGCTGCCGATGAAGCCACCCGCCCCAGTCACGAACACTCGCTTGCCGACCCAGCTCATTGCTCGCTCCTCAGCCATGCTACCGTTTCGAGGATCCCGTGCTCCAAGGACACGCCGGCCTGGAACCCCAGGCTCGTGATTCGGTGGATTGAAGGGCAGAACACGCTGGTCTTCCCCGCTTCCCCTGCACCGGCGACCGACACGGCGTCGCTGCCGTGCCCTGCGGCCTGGGCCACCAGGCGCGCGACCTCGCGAAGTGCGACCTGGCGCCCCGAAGCGACGTTGTACGTGCCGCCGCGCTCGCCCGACAGGGCGATGAGGCAGAGCGCCTCGCAGACGTCACTCACGTGGACGAAGTCCCTGACCTCCTCCCCCGTGCCGTGCAGCTGTAGTGGAGGCGGCTCGGAGAGCGCACGCCTGGCTAGATCGTAGATCGCGAGCTGGCGCTGCCCGGAGCCGTAAGCGTTGCCGATGCGCGCGATGCACGCATCGAGCCGGTGCAGGTCCCCGTACGCGCGGACGTAGAGCTCGGAGGCGAGCTTGCTCACGCCGTAGGGTGACACGGGGGTCGGCGGTCGGTCTTCGGTCACGATGCCGTCGACCCGCCCATACACGGCTGCGGAGGACGCGAATACGAGCCGGCCGGTGCCCACGGCTCGAGCGCGCTCGAGGATCTCCACGGTGGTTCTTGTATTGAGCTGTAGGTCCGCCACTGGATCCCGCAACGAGCTCTCAACGCTTCCACCGCCAGCCAGGTGAAACACCAGGTCCGCGCGCTCGAGGTCGTTGATGTAGCGGACCCCGTCCACCTCGACGCGGGGCGGCTCGAGCACGACTGCCGCGAGAGTCGCGTCCGGAAACTTCGCTCGCAGACGCTTGAGGAGGTGAGTGCCGAGGAAGCCTCCTCCTCCGGTGACGGCGATGCGCATGGGCGGTCCCTTCTAGCATTTCGGCTCTCGTTGTCACTGAACGCGCGGCCGGTGATTCGGACCGCGTGGGGTACCCCTGCTTCGTGAGCTCGCGGCCGGCCGGCGTTCAAACCGATCGAACGTGTACCCCGCTGCCGGCAACAAGAGCTGCAGCGCCTCCGCTGCGTAGCCTCTCGAATTGGGGCACCAAACCCTGCCCGTTCTGCTATGGACGGGGCGGCTCAGGGCTCGAACCGTACAAATGTCACGACTCATATTAGGGATCAACTCGGCTCACGCTGACTCCTCGGCGGTTCTTGTGGGAGAGAACGGGACCCTCGCGGCCATCGCGGAGGAGCGCCTGAACCGACGGAAGCACTGCGCGGGGTTTCCTGCGCTGGCAGTGCAAGAGGTGCTGCGCACCGCGGGGGCCTCGCTTTCGGACGTCACGGACATCGCCGTCGGCCGCGACCCCCAGGCAAACCTCGCGGCAAAGCTCGCGTTCGTGGCTCGCTATCCTCTCTCCGGCGTGCCTCGGGCGGCGCAGCGCTTGCGCGTCCATCGCGAGGTAGCGACCACCCCCGAGTTCGTTGCAGATGCGGTCGGGGGACGCGCTTCCGACGTGCGCGCGGAGTTCCACAACGTTGAGCACCACTTGGCACACATCTCCAGCGCCTACTACTGGTCGCCCTTCGAGCGAGCGACAGGGATCAGCGTGGACGGCGCCGGGGACTTCGCCACGAACATGGTGGCTAAGTGCGAGGGCAACGAAATCCACATCCTGCGCCGCACCCATTGGCCACATTCTCTCGGCGTCTACTACACGGGCGTCTGCCAGTTCATCGGTTTCGACCGCTTCGGCGAGGAGTACAAGGTCATGGGCCTGTCGGCCTATGGCGTGAACCGGTTTGCCAACGAGTTCCGCAAGCTCGTGCACTGGGACCGCCGGCGCGGACTGCGGCTGGACTTGCGCTACTTCGCGCACCACAGGCAGTCCTCGGGGCTCGAAATCCTCGAGGGCGACGAGGTCCGCATCCCAACCCTGTACGGCAGCGAGCTCGAGACCCTGCTCGGACCCGCCCGAAAGCGCGGCACCGAGCTCACCGATCGGGACCGGGACGTGTCGGCGTCCATGCAGATCCGTTTCGAAGAGGTCTACGTGGACCTGATTCGCGCCGCCGTCTCTGCTTGCGGGTGCCGCGATGCGGTCTTCGCGGGTGGGTCGGTGTTGAACTCCGTGGGCAATGGCCGGGTCATCGTCGAACGCGTCATCGACCGCGGCTACTATCACCCTGCGGCATCCGACGACGGCACCGCAGCTGGCGCAGCATTGTACGTCGCCCACCAGAAGCTCCGCCTTCCACGAACGGGCGCCGTCGGGCACGCTTACTTCGGCAGCTCCTTCGGTGACGAGGAGATCGAGCGAGCCCTCGTCGGGCGCGGCTTGCCGTACGAGAAGCTCGACCGTTCGCGGTTGATCTCGACCGCCGCGGATGCGCTCTCTCAGGGCAAGATCGTTGGGTGGTTTCAGGGCCGAGAAGAGTGGGGCCCGCGGGCGCTCGGCAATCGCAGCATACTTTGCCACCCGGGTTGGCCCGACATGAAGGCCACACTCAACGCGCGCATCAAGAACCGCGAGCCCTTCCGGCCATTCGCGCCCGCGGTCCTGGCCGAGAAGCTCTCCACCTGCTTCCAGGGCGAGCACGAAGTTCCGTTTATGATCATCGTCTACAAGGTCCGACCCGAGTGGAAGGGACGCCTCTCGGCGATCACCCACGAGGATGGCACCGGCAGAGTGCAGAGCGTGCGCCGCGACCAGAACGAGATCTACTACGATTTGATCTCTGCCTTCGAGACGCGCACCGGCATTCCGGTGCTGCTCAATACCTCGTTCAACGAGAACGAGCCCATCGTCCACACCCCTGAACAGGCCATCGACTGCTTCCAGCGCACGCGCATGGATGCGCTCGGGATTGGATCGTTCTTCCTGACCAAAACCGGGCAGGAGAGCCTGTAGACTCCGGCTAGACGGCAGTGGTGACGGGACGCGTGCTCGGTGTCGAGCAGGAGAGACCGATGGGAATCGCGGGCAACGCTGGGGAGTCGGTGATTCGGCCCGCGCGCTCCGGCGAAGGCCGGGTTCTAGCGGCGATCCACCTGCGGAGCTTCCCGGGGTTCTTCCTCTCCTCGCTTGGGCCGCGGTTTCTCTCGTTGTTCTACGAGCGTCTGATCGACGGCGCGGAGATCGTGTTGGTTGCGACACAGGCGGGGAGAACCATCGGTTTCGCGGCAGGGAGCACCACGCCGGCCGGTTTCTACGGGCGCCTCCTCCGTCGGGACGGGCTGCGCTTCGCGTTCGCGAGCGTTCCAGCGCTGCTGCGGAAGCCGGCCATCGCGCCGCGGCTGGTGCGCGCCTTGACTAAACCCGCCGAGGAGGCGCACCGGCCTGATGGCTACGCCACTCTGATGTCGATCGGCGTCGAGCCCGACGTCTTGAAGACGGGCGTGGGGCGTCGTCTGCTTGACCGATTCGTCGCTGCTGCAGCGGCACGGGGTGCTCGCGGGGTGGATCTCACGACCGACCGCGACGACAACGACTCGGTCAATTCGTTCTACGTCCGGAACGGGTTCGTTCTGCGCCGCGCCTTCGTTACACCCGAGGGACGCAGGATGAACGAATACGAGTTCGCCATCGACGGAGCTTCGGCCGCTCAGAGCTCAGTGCCATCACCGAGCGGAGTGCTGTATGCGCAGGTCAAGCGTGCGATTGACGTGGCCGGCTCGCTCACCGGTCTTGTCGTCCTCGTGCCCGCCCTCGTCTCCATCGGAGCTCTGGTGCGGCTCACGTCGCCGGGGCCGGTGTTCTTCCGCCAGGAACGCGTTGGCCGCGGCGGCAGACATTTCCAGATCTACAAGTTCAGGACCATGAGGCTTACCGATGCGGGCTCGGGGCCCCAGGTTACGGCACAGGGCGATCCGCGCATTACACCCACCGGACGGGTCCTGCGTCGCTACAAGCTCGACGAACTTCCACAACTCTGGAACGTGCTTCGGGGCGACATGAGCCTGGTCGGGCCGCGGCCCGAGGTGCCAAAGTACGTCGCCCTGTTCCCGGAAGAGTGGGAGGCCGTCCTTTCGGTGCGGCCGGGCATTACCGACTTCGCGGCCATCGAGTTTGTCGACGAAGAATCGACTCTTGCGAAGAGCGCGGACCCTGAACGCGCTTACGTCGACGAAGTGCTCCCGAAGAAACTCGCCCTGTACCGCAAGTACATCGAGCAGCAGTCGCTGGGCACCGACCTGGCTCTGATCTTCTCCACACTACGCCGCATCGTGGGGTGACCGTGACGGAACCGTTCCTGCGTTTTGCTTTGCCTGACATCACGGAGCGCGAGATAGAAGCTGTGGCCGACGTGCTGCGCTCCGGTTGGATCACGACTGGCCCGAAGACCCAGGAGTTCGCCCAACGCTTCGCTGACG
>Ga0154020_10004012_pt1 | contig 17573 bp, 11 predicted proteins | sample Klosneuvirus_201_FD_109709 | JGI IMG/M metagenome (GOLD analysis project Ga0154020, IMG submission 109709) | Active sludge microbial communities from wastewater, Klosterneuburg, Austria - Klosneuvirus_20160825_MG | ecosystem: Engineered > WWTP > Aerobic digester > Activated sludge | place...
AACATCCCCTCTCCGGGCTGCCCCCGGCAGACCTGCTGGAGCGTCTGGCCACGCTCCTGGAGCAGGAGCGCCGCGCCGAGGTGGAGACCCAGCGCGCGGAGACCCGGGATGTGCCCCTGGCGCAACAGGAAGCCAGCGGGCGGATGGCCCGGCACCTCCACGTCACCGGCCGCGCCATGGGCTCCGGGGGCCTGTTGGCGCTCACGCTGGCCCGGGCAGACGGGGCGCGACTCCCAAGGCTCACGTTTGGCCCGGGAGATCCGGTGGGGCTGGGTGGACCGGCCGCGCTTTTGGATCCCGCCCGCCCCGGTGAAGTGACTGGCGTGGTGGGCGCGGTGGGCGGAAAAAGCCTCACGGTGCTGTTGGACCCGCGCGCCGAGGACGACCTCCCCGACGAGAAACTGGCGGTGTGGCCCCAGGGTTCCCCGGTCACCCATGAGCGGTCCCTGGCCGCGTTGTCCCGCGCGCGTGATGCAAAAGGCCGCAGTGCGCGCCTGAGGGACGTGTTGTTGGGCGCCCACGCGCCGGGAACACCGCTTCCCGGTGGGTCCGCTCCGGCGGGGCTCAATGACGCGCAGGCGAGCGCCGTGGTGATGGCCCTGGGCGCGCCAGACGTGGCGCTCATCCATGGCCCCCCGGGCACGGGGAAAACCGCCACCGCCGCTGCGTTGTGCGCGGCTGCCGTTGCGCTGGGCCACCGCGTGCTGCTGGTTGCGGCGTCCAACACCGGGGCGGACGAGTTGACCCGCGCGTGTCTGAAACGCGGCGTGGACGTGTTGCGTGTGGGCCACCCCGCGCGCGTGGATGTGGCGCTGCATGATTGCCTGCTGCAGGAAAAGGTTGCCGCCCACCCCCGGGCACAACTCGCCCGGGACCTGGTGCGCCAGGCCGAGAACCTGAGGAACCGCAGCGGGGACAGCCGCAAATCCGCCGGGGCCGCACGCGCCGAACGTGAAGCACGCAAGGCCGAGTGGCGCGGCATGGTGGCCGATGCGCGCCTGTACACGCGCCAGGCTGAGGAGGAGGTGCTGCGGCGCGCACGCGTTGTGGCCGCCACGCTGGCCGTGGTGGGTGGACCCCAACTGGCGGGAGAGACGTTTGACCTGGCCATCCTTGACGAGGCCAGCCAGGCCACCATTCCGCTTTCCCTCATGGTGCTGCCGGTGGTGGAGCGCATCATGCTGGTGGGGGACCACAAACAACTGCCGCCCACGGTGGTCTCACCGGTGGCCGCGCGCGGCGGCCTGGAGACCACGCTGTTTGACCGCCTGCACGCCAGTGGCGCGCCGTCCACGCTGCTCACCGTGCAGCACCGCATGCACCAGGACATCATGGCGTACGCCAACACCCGTCACTACGGCGGCGCACTGGTGGCTCATCCGTCGGTGGCCACGCGTACCCTGGCGGATGTGCTGGGCCCGGGCGCGGCGGTTCACGCCGAGTTGGAAGCGCCGTTTGCGTTTGTGGACACCTCAGGCGCGGGCATGACGGATGAATTGCCGGAGGGCTCGTTGTCCCACCGCAACAACGGCGAGGCCGCGCTGTGTGCCGCATTGGTGCGCCAGATCCTGGCCACCGGGCTTGCCCCAGGACGCGTGGGACTCATTGTCCCCTACCGCGCGCAGGTCACGCTTCTCTCGGACCTGTTGGACGCGGAGATCCAGGCGGGCCTGGAAGTGGACAGCGTGGATGCGTTCCAGGGCCGAGAGAAAGAAGCGGTGGTGGTGGGGCTGACCCGCAGCAATGACGCCGGAGAGATGGGCTTTGTGGCGGATGCCCGGCGCCTCAACGTGGCGCTCACCCGCGCCCGCGTGTTGATGCGCGTGGTGGGTGACGCCGCCACCGTGGGCGCGCGCGGTGAAGGTGCGGCGCTGGTGGAACATGCCGCCGCACAGGGCACACATGTGAGTGTTTGGGGCCTTTCTGTCTTTGATGGAGCCTGAAACTTGACGCGTGGCACCGGGAGCCCCCTACCATCCCACTTCCATGCGCCAGCTCTCGCAAACCTTCCAGGTTGGACTGTTGTGTGCCGCCGTCTGGGCGGCGGGTTCCGGATGCAAAAAGGACCCACCCGCGGCCACACCGCCAACCACCACGCCACCGCCGTCCACGTCCAGCGCCAGCTCCGGCGGTGCCGAAGGTACCCCCACCGACGGTTCCAACGCCGGTGGAGAGGCCCAGCCCGGTGACAACAAGCTGGAGAAAAGCGAGGAGCTGCGCTTCATTGAGACCAACGCCGCCCTGATGTGTTTTGAGCGCGAGAAGAAGAAGGCGCCCACCCCCAAGGAACGCGCAGAAATCCTCAAGGCCCACGGCTTTGCCGGAAAGCTGCCCGAACAGAGATTCAACGACTTCTCCATTCGTGGAGAAAAAGACCGTGAGTGGGGCCGCCGTACCGCCGAACGCATCAAGGCGGAAACGGCCTCCGTCTGCCCTTCTGACAAGTAAACCCCTGCGCTGGAGAACAATCATGCGTCGCCATGTTTCCTTGCTGGTGTTGTGCATCCTGGTGCCCACGGTGGCCTGCAGTGGCACCAGCAGCAGTTCAAGCAGCTCTTCCTCCAGTTCCTCGTCCTCATCCAGCAGCTCGTCCGGCGGCAGGTCCTCCAGCCGCGCGGCCAGCAGCGGCGGCGCATCTTCTGGCGGGACACTCCCGGAAGAAGCCAGCTGCGTGGATGACTTTGGTGACGTGCTGGAATGCAACGCGGGGCTGGACTGCATCACGGATGATGACGTGTCCCCGTCCTACGGCGCCTGCAAGCAGACGTGCACCATGCAGTCCGAGTGCCCCGGCCGGACGTGTGCGCTGGGATTCCTTGGCCCCACCGACGGCGTGTGTGGCCGGCCGCAGGGATTGGACTCCACCGGCTGCACGTTCTGGGAAACCGGCGAGCGGTTCTGCTTTGATGCCACGTTGCCCGCCGGCGCCAATGATTCCTACCTGGAATGTGTGAACAACACCTGCAAGCTGGTGTGCGCGTCCGAGGATGACCCCACCACCGTCTACGACTGCCCCGCGGGCCAGGCATGCAGCATGACGTTCATCACCGTGGCTGGATATGACGTGCGCCTGGCGTTGTGCGCGCCGGGCGGTTCGTCCAGCAGCGGCGGCGTGAGCTCTTCAGCGGGCGCATCCTCGGCGGCGGGGAGCTCTTCGGCACCGGCGTCTTCCGCGGCAGGGTCGTCGACCGCGGGCTCGTCATCCGCCGGTGGTTCTTCGGCGGGTGGCAGCTCTTCGGGTGGCGGCGCCAGCAGCTGAATGTTGTAAAGCCTCAAGCTGTTGTTCCCTGGGTGATTGCGTCAAATTCACGCCCACCCAGGGAACCCCATAGGCCCGGGAAAAGGCCGAGAAACCCAAATACCCCCTGTTCACGCATGGTTGTGCCGGCTTCCCCGCCGCCCGTGCATGCCCGGCCAAAGCGCAACCCCAGCCTGCTGCATGGGACCTGCGTGGATCTGCGTAGGAAGAATCCCGCGCTTTCAACTAGGGAATATCCCTGATGCGGATCAATCACACCGCAACTCTGGGAGGGGGACATGAAACACAACATGCGTGGGTTGGGATTGGTGGCGTTGGCGGCAGCTGCCCTGGCTTGTGAGCCGCCCAAGCCAGACACAAACGTGCGGCAGGGCAGCGGAAGTTCAGGCGTGGTGGGCGGGCCGTCCATTGGCGGTCACGGCGTGTGCGAGGCGCCCGCCTCTGGGACTCAGTCGGGCGGCGGCTCGGTGGCCCGCGGGTCTGGAGTCATCAGCGTGCCGCCCTTTCAAGGCGTCCAGATGTTGGAAGACCCGCCACCGCCCATCAGCGGGGGGACGCTGCTGGTGCTGGCGGACGGCGTGACCGCCGTGGCCTCTGACCCGGACCGGGACGCCGTCTCCATTGTTGAGCTGGCCACGCAAACGCGCCGGGCGCACATTGCGCTGCCGGCCAAGGCCGAACCCGGCCGCGCGGTGGAAGGGACCGCGGGGACCGTCCATGTGGTGCTGCGCGGTGCCAATGGGGTGGCCACCATCAACGTGGCGGCCGGGACGTTGGTGCGCAACACCCCGGTATGCGGCGCGCCGCGCGGTATTGCGTACGACGCCACCCGCCAGCAGCTTTTTGTGGCTTGCGCCACCGGCGAGGTCATGGCGCTGGACGAGGGTGCGGGGACGGTGGTGTGGCGTGTGGTGCTGGAGCCGGACCTTCGTGACGTGGTGGTCACCAGCCAGGGCTTGTTGGTGAGCCTGTTCCGCGCCGCGCAGGCGCTGCATGTCAACGCGGACACCGGTGCGCTGCTGGCCCGCATCACCGTGCCCGGCGTGGAAAGTGTTTTCCGCCCGTATGCGCCCAGCGTGGCGTGGCGCATGATTCCGGCCCCGCAGCTGGACGGCGCGTTGATGCTGCACCAGTTGTCCCTGCGTGCAGAAATTCCCCCTGCGCCCGGTGGCTACGGCGGCGCGGCCAGCGGACCCGGCGGCCCTGAGGAGCGCACCAACCTCATCCTCTACCGCGTGGCCCTGGTGCGGCCGGGCATGGCCACACCGGCGTCACCACTGCTGCGCTCAGATGGGACGGGCGTGGACCTGCTGATGGATGTGGCCCTTTCGGCGGACGGCTCCCAGATTGCCGTGGGTGGACCTGGCGCGGCACACCGCGGGCGGCCCCAGGTCTACTCCGCGGCCCGGGTGTGTTTCCTGGAAGAGGAATGCCTGAACAGGCAGATTTTTGCGGGAGGACAGCTGACTGCGGTGGCATTCACCGGCGGCGGCGCCATTATCTTCCAGACCCGCGAGCCGGCGAGCGTCCAGTCCCGGGACGGCGCCGGCTTTTTGGTCGCGCTGGCGCAGGACCCACGCGGAGACACCGGCCACACCGTCTTCCACAGCACCGGAGGTGCCGGCGTGGCGTGCGCATCTTGTCACCCGGAAGGGCGTGAGGACGGCGTGGCTTGGAGGTTTTTTGGCATTGGGGAGCGCCGGACCCAGTCCCTGCTGGGCGGCGTGACCAACCGCAGCCCGTTCCACTGGGACGGGGACCAGCCAACATTGCGGCACCTGATGGCAGACGTGTTCTCCGGCCGCATGTCCGGCCCACAGTTGACCGCCGAGCAGGTCACGGCGGTGGGACACTGGTTGGACGCACTCCCCGAGCTTCCGCCGGTGGCGGGCGTGGACCAGGAGCGCGCGCAACGTGGGCAGGCGTTGTTTGAGGACCCGCTGCTGGGCTGCCAGGACTGTCACCAGGGGCCCAACGGGAATTGCAACGTGAACGTGGGGACGGGGAAGGCGTTCCAGATTCCGTCACTGTCCGGCGTGGCGTGGCGCACGCCACTGCTGCACAACGGATGTGCGGTCACGCTGATGGACCGGTTCACCACGTGCGCCAACGGGGACCTGCACGGCTTCACGTCCCATCTGAGCAACACTGAACTGGGAGACCTGGTGGCGTTTCTGGAAACGCTCTGACCGCGGCTTCAACCTCGCCATTCAGCGCTGCGGCTGCACGCCCCACACGCCAGCGCCGGCGGTGCCCACCAACAACCCGTCCACCACGCCGGACCACGCCACCACGCGCAACGCGGGTGGCACCGGGACGTTGAGCGCACTCCACGTGGCGCCGCGGTCCAGGCTCAGTTGCAACGCGGGTCCACCCAGGCTCAGAGGGATTCCCGCGGCCACCAAGGACGCCGGACGGTCCGGCAACGCAGCCAGGCTCATCACCTGCAAACCGCTCACGCTTCCCACCTGCGCCCACGCGCCGTCCCACGTCTCCCGCTGGAACACGCGCCCCGAGCCGGTCACCACAAGCACCGCTTCTGGCGCGTCTGCTGGGACCAGCACACCGGACACCGCGTCCCCGCTGGCCAGCGTTGGCCCACCGCGAACCAGCGTCACAAAACCATCCCGCGTCTCAAACAAACCGCGTTCCAGGTTGAGCGGGGTTGCGCCACGCCAGCTGGGTTCCGGCAGGGCCACCAACAACGCCTTGGTGGCGTCTGACGGATGGAACGCCACCTGCCACGGCATGATGCCCAGCGTGCCGGGCACCGCGGTGGCGGTGTTGCCCTGGTCATCACTCAGCCGGACCTGCGGGATACCGTCGGTGCGGGTCACGCCCAGCACCAGGCGCGTGGCCATCAACGGGTGCGGCGCCACAGAGAACACAGCTTCCAACAAAGACGTGGCCACCCACCCTCCCCCGCTGGGCTTGCGGTGCAGGCCACCCACCGCGGCGTAGAACGTTCCATCTGCGCCGCGGCCCACGGCCACCGGCCCGCCCGGCGTGGGCAACACACTGGCCGCGCCCAGGTCAGGTTCACTTTGCACCCCCGCGCTGGGGCCTTCCCAGACGCGCGGCACAGCGCCCAAGGCGCCCTCCACCACACAGCCCATCATCACGCCGTCAGACGCCGAGAGCACCGCCGGACAACGGTGCGCACTTTGTTGGCCGCCTTGCGGGGGTTGCACCACCAACGCCGCGCCGGGCGCGCCCAGCACCACGCGCACACCGCCACCCGCGCTGGCCACCACAACGCCCTGGGTCACGCCACGCAGGGACTGCAGCGCCGTAAAACGGGCCCCCAGGTTCACGTCCACAGCGCGGGTGAACACCGAGATTGCCGCCACGCCGCCGTCCTGCGGCGTGCCCGTGGCGGTCCACAGCCCGTTGCCACTGGCCACCAGGACCTGGGAACCGCGCACCACCGCACCGCCGGCGGGCACCGCCCCGCCCAACTCCTGCAGCACGCTGGACGACGCCACCGGAACGCGGCGCACCTGTCCCTCGGCGTTGAACGCCAGGTAGTTGCCGGTGCTGGACGGGTCCGGCAACACGGCCACGCAGGGCTGGAGAGACAGGCTGGTGATGGCCGCGCCCACCTGCTGGACCACGCCGCGGTCTGTGGCGGCCACGTACCCGCCGGACACCACGGCCACGTCATGCACGTTCTCCACAGGCAACGCTTCCGGCGCAAAGGTGAGTCCATTGTCCGTGCTGCGCCAGATTCCGCCGGCCACTGCCCCGCCGTCCGCCGTCACGCCCACGCCGCGTACCAATGCCAGCACCCAAGCGGGGTTTCCCGGATCAGCCACAAAACGCTGGACGCTCACATCCACCAATGACGCCACCGGGGCAAACGCCACGCCGCGGTTGACGCTCACGTACGCGCCACGTCCCAGCGCATCCGCCAGCAGGACCACATCCACGCTGCCCGCTGGTGCACCCACCACCGGCGCGGCCATGGGCGCCGGCAGCGTCAACGGAGCAAACGCTGCGCCTGCCCCCGCCGCCACAAACACCCCGCCGTACTGGTCTGCGCTGGCGTAGAGCACCTGGCTGTCCAGGCCCTGCGCCAGGCTGGTGAACCGGCCACCCAGGGGTCCCACCACCACGCTGGCATCCGCCGGGAACGTCAACGGGCCACCATCCGGCGGCGGGGGCAACGCACCATCCACGTCACTGCCGCCGTCCATCCCCACGCCGGCGTCACCGCCGTCCAACACCGCCGCGTCCGTGGTTCCGCCGTCATCCTTGGTGGTCTTGGGCCGTCCAAACCCCGGCAGCGGGAAACACGCGCCAGACGCCAGGGCCAACAGGACCACCACCAACACGGTGTTGCATTTGAGGATGCTGCGCATGATTCCACTCCATACCATCAGGACCCGCCGGCCCAAGGGCCGTGGTACCAGGACTGACCATGGTGCCAGACGCCTTGAACCATGCGGCGCCGCTCTGGCACAACGCCCAGCCCCCTGTCAGGAGGAACCATGACGTCCCCGTCCCCCCGCCAAAGCGGCGTGCTTGCGCACCCCACCTGCCTCCCCGGACCGTACGGCATTGGTGATTTGGGCAGTGGCGCGCGGCGTTTTGTGGACTGGCTGCAGCAGGCCCGCCAGCAGTTGTGGCAGGTGCTCCCGCTCAACCCGGTGGCCCATGGCAACAGCCCGTATGCATCCCCCAGCGCGTTTGCGGGCAACACGTTGTTGCTCAGCGTGGAGGGCCTCATCAAAGACGGCCTGTTGGAGCTGGGTGACGTCAACACCATGCCGTCCTTCCCGCGCGGGGAGGTGGATTTTGGCGCCGTGACGGATCACCGCCGCGCGTTGTTTGACGTGGTGTTTGAGCGGTTCCGCGCGGGGCGGGGAAAGAAGCTGCAGGCCGCGCTGGAGGCGTATCAACACGCCAACCACCTCTGGCTGGGAGACCACGCGCTGTTTGCCGCGTTGCACCGGGCCCACCAGCACAAAAGCTGGCCCACGTGGGAAAAAGGCCTGGCCCGCCGGGACAAGGCCGCGTTGGATGTGGCGCGCAAGACCCACCAGCATGAGGTGGAGCGTGAGGTGCTGCTGCAGTTCCTGCTGCACCGCCAGTGGACGGAGCTTCGGGAATACGCGCACAGCAAGGGGGTGCGCATTGTGGGGGACATCCCCATCTTTGTGGCGTTTGACAGCGCGGATTGTTGGGCCGCGCCGCATCACTTCAAGCTGGACGCCGGCATGCAGCGCAAGGTGGTTGCCGGCGTGCCGCCAGACTACTTCTCGGAGGACGGGCAGCTGTGGGGCAACCCGCTGTATGACTGGGCCGCGCTGGCCAAGGACAACTACGCGTGGTGGGTTGCGCGGGTGAAGGCGGTGGCGGCGCAGGTGGACGTCATCCGGATTGATCACTTTCGCGGGTTTGATGCGGCGTGGGAAATCCCGGCGCAGGACAAGACGGCGCGCAACGGGAAGTGGGTCAAGGGGCCAGGGCGTGCGGTGTTTGACGCCATCCACAAGGCGCTGGGCCCGGTGCCCTTCATTGCCGAGGACCTGGGCATCATCACGCCCACGGTGGAGGCGTTGCGGGACGGGCTGGACCTGCCCGGCATGCGCATCCTGCAGTTTGCATTTGGGGACGTGGACGGGGCCAACCTGTACCTGCCGCACAACCACAGCGCCAACACGGTGGTCTACACGGGCACGCATGACAACGACACCACGCGCGGCTGGTGGGACGGCCTGGACCAGAAGACGCGTGGCCACGTCCAGATGTACCTGGGGCGTGACGGGCATGACATCAGCTGGGACCTCATCCGCCTTGCGTGGATGAGCGTGGGCCACACCGCCATTGCGCCGCTTCAGGACGTGTTGGACCTGCCCACCAGCGCGCGCTTCAACATGCCAGGCAAGGCGGACGGCAACTGGGGCTGGCGGGTGACCGAAGACGCGCTCACGCCCCAGGTGGCCCAGCGGTTGTTGGGGCTGACCACCCTTTACGCGCGGCACAAAGTGCACAAAGAATCCCGCCCCGCTGGCCACTGACGTTCCACCCGCACCGGAGGTTGTTTGGACATCCACGCGCACCCCATGCCCACCTTGTTGCTGGGCGGGGACGGAACCATCCAGGACGCCAATGCTGCCGCCGGCTCGCTCATGGGCATGCTGCCGGAGGACCTGCGTGGCGCGGTGATGGAGCGCGTGTTTCTGGGCGTGGAGCAGGGCCCCAGCCCCGAACGGTTCCTGGGTGACCTGCTCACGCGCGGCCAGGGCCGTTTTGACGGCGTGGTGATGGGCCGCAACCTGCGTCAACGCGTCACCGCCTGGGGCTGGCGGCCGGTGCCCAAGCAGCCCTCCTTCTGGGTGCATCTCATCCCCGCCCCGCCGCCGCGCCCCGTCGCTGCGCCGGCTGCTGCGCCCGTGGCTCCCGTGGCGGCGGCCCCTGCCGCACCGGTCCCGGACGCGCTGTCCCACCTTCCCGCACCGTTCAAGAAGCTCCTGGAATCCCCCGCGCGCGCCGAAGCAGTGCTGCGCCTGGGCGGCGCCATGGGCACCCACGCGCGGGAGTTGCTCAGCGCGCTGGTGCGTCTGGCGCAGGTGCTTCGCGGGCAGACCGCCGCCCAGCCCCACCTGGCGGCGTTTTCCCACGTGGCCTGGGCGCTGAGCCAGGACGCGGAGAAACTGGCGGAGCTCACCGGAACCGCCGGCGAACTGGCGCCGGAAGCGGTGGACCTCACGGCACTGCTGGAGACCACGCACATCCTGTTGCAGGGCGCGCTGCCGCCGGACATCCACGTGGCGGTGGAAGTGGACCAGGCCACGCCGGCGGCGTGGGCCAACCCACTGGCGCTGCAGCAGGCCATCCTGGCGCTGGTGCAAAGCGCGCGGGACGGCATGCCGGTGGGCGGCAACATCCTGGTGGCGGCGTTGCCCGGGCAGCAGGACGGCATGATGGAGCTCCAGGTGCGGGACAGCGGGCCACCCCGGCCGGGGCCGGAGGATGACCCGGGGGACCGCGTGTTGGAGCGGCGCCGCAGCATGGACGTGGCGCTGCCGCTGGTGCGCGAACTGATGGACCGCATGGGCGGCCAGGTGGCGGTGCAAAGCTCCGGCAGCGCTGGGACGTGCGTGGTGCTCACGGTGCCCGCGCGTGCCCCGGTGGCTCCGGTGACGCCGTCACGGCCGCGGGTGCTGGTGGTGGATGATGATGCGCAGCTGCGCCGGGTCACCGCACGCATGCTGGAGCAAAGTGGCATGGAGACGCGCACCGCAGTGGACGGCGCGGATGCGCTGGCCCAGCTGGCGCAGGAAGAGACCACGTTTGGCGTCATCCTGCTGGACCTCAACATGCCCAGGGCGGACGGCCATGATGTGTTGCGGTTTGTGCAGTTGATGCCCCAGGCGCCCGCGGTGGTGGTCTTCACGGCGGATGACCCCAACGCCGTCAAGGATGACGTGCTGGCGCTGGGCGCGTACGCGGTGATGGGCAAACCTTTTCTGGGCCGCGAACTCATCAACACCATTCGCGCGGCCCTGCGGTCCAGAACCAGTTGAGCCAACATAGAGGCGCCCACCCGTCTTTTGGCGGTAGGGTGACAGCAGCCCACCGGGACAAGGCGCCCGGGGGCGTTTGAGGAGCAGCACATGGTGGCAGCCCAATTGGTCATGTTGTTGCTGTGCAGCGCTCCCTTGGCGGGCCAGGCCCCAGAACCGCAGCGCCCGGCTTCCGTGGTGGAGACTGGCGCCAAGGCGGACGGTGCGGCGTCCCCGGTGCGCAAGGTGGCCGCGGGGGCCAAGACCGAATCCAGCGGCAGCAGCATGCAACTGCTCAAACACCCATTGTCCTGGCTGGTGGCGGGCGCGGCGGGCGCGCTGGTGCCCCTGGTGTTGCTGGTGCTGCCGTTCTTCTGGTCCCCGCTCATTGGCCCGTGGGCGTTGCCCCTGTTGTTGCTGGCGGTGTTGTGGGGCGGGGTCACCGTGGGCGCGGGCGGGGCGCTCACCTGGCTGCTCATGGCGGCATTCTCTGACGAGCGCAGTGGCTTTTTTTGGCCCGTTCTCCTGTCCATGGGGATTGGCGCGGGTGGCGTGGCGCTGAGCGCGCTGGTGGCCGTGGTGGTGGCGTTGCCGCTCATTGCGCTGGGCGCGTTCTGGAACTGGACCAGCGCCCGGCCCACGCAGTGGTGGCAACTCTACGTGTATCCCAGCGCGTGGTTCTTCAACCCGTTCTCCGGGCTGGCCAGTGTGGTGGGCGTGGCCGTCTGGACCATGGGGCTCATTGCCACCGCGCTGGCGGGCACCCTTGCCGCCGGGTTTTTGTACCACCAGCTTGGGGCACCGCGGGACGGGGACACCATCCACCTGGACTACATCACCGGCAAAGACCTGCGCAGCGCGGGCAAGTCAGACAGCGGTGACGGCGGTGGCGGGAGCAACAACAACCGCAGCACGTCCTCAGGTGGATCATCCGAACGGACGGCAACCGTCAAAGACTCGGACGAGGCCGAAAAACCGCGGCGTGAGGGGAACAAGGCGCCGGCCGGGAAGCCCAAGGCCTCCGGGAACAAGAGCGGCAGCGCGGGCCCCAAGTCCAACGTGGTGGGCGCCAGCTGCCGCAGTGACGAGGAGTGCATTGGCACCTGCACCACGCACAAGGACTTTGGCGGTGGCATGTGCACGCTGGCGTGTGGCAGCAGCGCGGATTGTCCCCAGGGCAGCAAGTGTGTGGACGTGGCCGGGGGCATTTGTGCGGTGAGCTGTGAAAACAACGCGGAGTGCAGCGCATTTTCCAGTGACCACATTTGCGGAAGTTTCTATGAGCGCAACGGCGGCGCCGCGCGGGCCTGCCAGGTGCGCTGAACAACCGCACCCGCGTGCCTCTGCACCTGTGATCAGGGAGCGCAGACCAAATCAGCCCAGTCTTGCGCCGCATGAACCCGCGAACGCTGGGCTCGATGGAATCTCGCCCTCCCACGTGCCCACGTGGGTCGGGGCACTGTGTTGATACACCCAGCGTGCCTTCAGACCGCGGCGCCGGCCAGCCGTGCCACGGTGGGCTCGGCATCCAGGCGCATGGCATCCAACAGGTGCGGGGCAGCGTGATGGGCCACCACCGCGGCCGCGCGGCGCGTTTCCAGACACGGCACGCTCAGCGCGTACGCCACCAGCGCGGGGTCCAACACGCCCTGGGCATGCAACGCCAGCAACGCATTTGCGCGAACCGCGCCCACGCCAAACAGGGCCAGCTGGTTCAACATTTCATTCACGCCGGGCGCATCCGAGGGCTGGCGCCCCAGGCCAACCACCAGCGCCGCGCGCACGTCCTCATCCACCTCAGATGCCAGCGCGCGAACCAGGGCGCGGGCCACGCTGCGGCCGCTCAAGAGGCCCAGGGCATACGCGGCATGCCGGCGCACCCAGGCGCTGCCATCCCCAAGCAGCACGGCCTGGACGGCAAGAACCACGCGGGTCTGGTCCCGGGTGCACAGGGCCACCACGGCGGCCGCACGGCGCGCCGGGGTGCCAAACCGCAGCCACTGGCGCCAGCGCCGGGCTTCACCCACGGGGGCCAGCAACGCCGCCACCGCAACGCGTGGCGCGTCCTCCAGCCGCCGCAACGCGGGCACGCTGGCGCGCAGCGGATGGTGCCGCGTCCCGCACGCCTGTGACTGGCGAACCGCAACCAACGTGAAAACCTCCTGCAACGAGGGACGCCAACCTACGCGCACCAACTTGATCGGGTCAAAGCCAAAAACAGGCGGCGCGGTTTCTGTGCGTCCTGACGCGACGATCATGTTTGCCGGTGCGCGGGAGACCAACGGCACGCAACCATTCTGCAGATAGCGGTGGAAGGAGCACGCCTAAGCGCCCGGAAACGCAGGCACACCGGCTGCAATTGCCTGGGTTGAAGCCGCGCCGCGGCCGCCACCAGGAGCCCGTCACATGGTTGCCCTCACGCTTGAACCCCACGTCGCCCAACCCCACATTCTTGACCACCGCAACCAGGATCCAACCGCGCGCACCACGCGGTCCTCGGCCCTGCGCTCCAAACCTGCCCGCGCCGTGCACCGCGCCCAGAGCCTGCGGGTGGAAGGGGGTCACGTGCTGGGGGGATCCATTGCCATCAGCGGGTCCAAAAATGAGATCCTCCCCGTGCTGGCGGCCACGCTCCTCACCGACCGTCCGGTCACGCTCCACAACGTGCCGCGGATCCGGGATGTGCTGGTGTTGTGTGAGCTGCTGGAGCGCATGGGCTGCCGGGTGGCGTGGGAAGGATCCAACACGGTCACGGTGCACGCGCTCAGGCTTCACGGCCCCACCCCACCGGCTGACCTGTGCCAGAAGCTGCGCGCCTCCATCCTGCTGGCGGGGCCGCTGTTGGCCCGCCTGGGTGAGGTGCACCTGGCGCCTCCCGGTGGTGACGTCATTGGCCGCCGCCGGCTGGACACCCATGTGCTGGGCCTTACCGCGCTGGGTGCCACGGTAGACGTGGATGGATCCCTGCACCTCAAGGCGTCCACGCTCACGGGGGCAGACATCTTCCTGGATGAACCTTCGGTCACCGCCACCGAGAACATCCTCATGGCCGCGGTGCTGGCGCGCGGCACCACCATGCTGCGCAACGCCGCGTGTGAGCCCCACGTCCAGGGCCTGTGCCGGATGTTGTGCGCCATGGGCGCGCGCATTGGCGGCATTGGCACCAACACGCTCACCATTGAGGGCAGCAAGGCGTTGTGGGGCTGCAGCCACACCATTGGACCGGATGCGCTGGAAGCCTCCAGCTACATTGGCCTGGCGGCGGTGACCCACAGCGCGTTGACGCTCACCAACGTCAACCCGGCAGACCTGTGCGCCGCGCGGCTGGTCTACGGGCGTCTGGGAATCAGTTTCAACACCACCGGGACCACCCTCACCGTCCCCGCCAACCAGGAGCTGGCCATCCGGCCGGAACTGTTCCACGGCATGCCCAAGATTGATGATGGCCCCTGGCCCGCGTTCCCCACGGACATGATGAGCGTGGCCATCACGGTGGCCACGCAATGCCAGGGCTCCATCCTGTTTTTTGAGAAGATGTATGACGGCCGCATGTTCTTCACCGACAGTCTTTGCAACATGGGCGCGCGCATCACGCTGTGTGACCCGCACCGCGTGGTGGTGAGCGGCAAGGCGCCCTTGCACGGCGCCACGCTGGAGAGCCCGGACGTCCGGGCGGGCATGGCGTTGCTGGTGGCCGCGTTGTGCGCGCAGGGGACGTCCACCATCCACAACGTGCACCACATTGACCGCGGGTATGAACGCGTGGAGGAAAAACTGCGCGCGGTGGGTGCACGCCTTGAGCGTCTTGGCGGGTGAGGCTTGCTTCTGCCCGCCGCGGGCCCGTAACACGCGCGCCCATCATGGGCTCCCATGCCACCGGCATCCTGTTGGTCCTGAGCGCCGCGCTGTTGTGGAGCAGCGGCGGGTTGGGCATCAAAGTTGTGGACGCCCAGCCGCTGGCCATCAGCGGGTTCCGGGCGTTGTTTGCCCTTCCGTTGCTCTTGCTGTTCCTGCAGTTGCGTCACGGGGGCGCGCTGCCGGCCCTCAAGCGCGGCATGGCCCGCCCGTTGGTGTGGGCCGCCGCGGTGTCCTACGCCGTCATTGTGGTGAGCTTTGTGCTGGCCAACAAGCTCACCACCGCGGCCAACACCATCCTGCTGCAGTACACCGCGCCGGTTTGGGTGGCGCTGTTGAGTTGGCCGTTGCTCAAGGAAAAAGTGGGCCGCCTGGACTGGGTGGCCATCCTGGGTTCCCTCTACGGGATGACCTGGTTTTTTGGAGACGGGCTGACCACCAACGGCATGACCGGCAACCTGCTGGCCATCCTGGCGGGCGTGGGCTTTGCCGCGTTCACGTTGTTGTTGCGCCTGGACCAGGCGCGCTGGCAGCAACAGACCGGAGAAACCGGCACCGCGCACATCCACGCGGTGGGTGCGGTGGTGCTGGGCAACGTGTTTGCTGCGGCGGTGGGAACACCGGCCATGTTGGGGACGGGCGCCCAATCCAGCCAGGCGTGGCTGGTGCTGGTGGGGCTGGGCACGCTGCAAATTGGCACCGCGTACCTGTGTTTCACCGCGGGGGTGGGCCGGCTTTCCGCCGTGGAGAGCACGCTGCTGGCCATGGTGGAACCCATCCTCAACCCCATCTGGGTGGCGTTGGGGACCGGCGAGATGCCGTCACGCGGTGCGGTGTTTGGCGGCGCCATCATTGTGGGATGTGTGACGCTGCGCGGGATGGCGCACGGCTGGCGCGCGGCGCACAAGTGACCCGTGCGGCTCAAAAAGGCCAGGTCACCACGTCGGTGATGCGCCAGGACGCGCCTTCGCTCTTGATGTAGCCGCGCTCCTCCAACAGCTTCACCACCGTTTCCAGTTGCATGGGTGACGGAAGGTAGAGGCCCCACTTGGGCAGGTGCCGGCCCGCGTTCTGCGCCACCTGGTCCTTGCGTACCTTCTTGGCGCCTTCGCTGAGATGGAGGGACCACAACACGGCGGCTTCCACGTCACTCACCGGTGTCTTGTCCCCGTAGGTGGCATCCACCAGCGCGTTCATCACGCACTGCAGGGCCACCACGCGGTCCTGCGGGTTGAGCCGGTCCTTGACGTCCTTGGGCGCGCCGCGCGGCGGGGCGCCCCACCCTTTGATGATGGCCACCAGGCGCCACTGGTCCACCAGCACGTCACCCACATCCAGCGGTTCCGGCTCTGCGGGGCGCAGGCCGTAACCTTCCTTGGTGAGGCCCACCAGCTCATTGAGGACCAGCGGGGAGCGCCACTGGGCATACAGCCGCCGGCGGAACCGGGAGGCGCTGCGGCTCATGTCATACCGGGTGATCTGGCGGACCATGTCCAGCGCCTGATCCGCCACTTTCATCTCTGGCAGGCGGGCTTGGAGCAAGGGGCGGATCCGCTCGGAAACCGCGGCGGCCACTGAAAATTGATGGTGCCCCCAAGGCACACTGCGCGGGGGATCCAGGGGTTTTGGTGCAGGAGTCATGACCCGGGCACCATACCGCAACAGGCCACCCCGCAAGGGGTGCGGGTTTTCAACGCCTCCCACCCACCCCCACCCCCCCGTTGACGGATGCCATGCGGCGCACCGATGCTTTGTTGGTTCCGATAACCAAACGTCACGTTGCAGGTCCGTTCTGTCTGCCTTTCCCGTGGGGTGTTACCCATGTCCGTTTCAGGCGCTGGTGGTGGAAGCTCACGTTTTGGGCCGTTTGCATCCGTTGGGATGGAGACCAGCCAGGTCTTGCAGCAGCTGGGGATCCCCGGGACGGTGAGCGCGGCCATGGGCGCCCAGATTGACGCTCAAACGGGTGACTTTGGCGGGATGTTCAACAACCTGATGGACATGTTCCAGAAGGGTGTGCAGGACTTTGGGCAGGTGCTGGGCGGCAACATGGCCCCCCCGTTCTTTGCGCCGCGCCCCATGGACATGATTGCCAACGCGCTGGCCACGCCGCTGGCGCAAGCGCTGGGCGCTCCCCCGGGCTTCAACCCCATGGGTGGCGTGCGCCGCGAATCACCGTTTGGTCAGGGTGAAGTGGGCCGATCCATTGAGCGCGCCATCAAGCGGGACCCCATGTTCAAGTCCACCATGGAGCGCGCCCTGGGTGGCGTGATTGTCCCGGACGGCCGCAATGACGGAAAGCTCACCGTGTTCCGCCCGCCGGTTGGCAACATTGGGGACATCCTCAAGGACACGCTCCAGAAGGGCATGCTGGGTCAGGCCGGCCTGGCTGGCGCGCTGGCGGGTCTGGCACTTCCGTTTGGTGGCGGTGGCCCCATCCAAAGCCTGTTGTCCCGTCTTGCGGGCAACCTGGCCAACTTTGCCCAGAACGGCCCGGCCGGCGTGGGCGGGTCCCAGGGTTCTGGTGGCGCGTCCGGGAGCTCCGGTGCGCAGGGTGGCGGCGGGGGCGGCTGGGAGAAGGCCGTGGGGCCGGAAGCCTCCGAGTTTGCCAAGGGCATGGGCATTGACCTTCGCAACGCATCTTTTGAAGACGTCCTGTTCCTCCTTCTGATGAAGTACGCCAAGAAGAAGGAAGACGACATCATGAAGAAGGTGAAGGAGCTGGACAAGAGCATGCAGGGCGGCGAAGGCGCTGGTGGCGCCGGAGAAGCCGGTGGCGCGGGTGGCGCCAAGGGTCCCGGTGGCGCAGGTGGTGCCAAGGGTCCTGGCGGTGCCAAGGGTGCCAAGGGACCGGGCGGGGCCAAGGGTCCTGGCGGTGCCAAGGGTGCCAAGGGTGGCGGCGGCGTGGGTGGCGCCAAGGGGGCCAAGGGCGCCAAGGGCGGCATGCT
>Ga0154020_10004013_pt1 | contig 17573 bp, 17 predicted proteins | sample Klosneuvirus_201_FD_109709 | JGI IMG/M metagenome (GOLD analysis project Ga0154020, IMG submission 109709) | Active sludge microbial communities from wastewater, Klosterneuburg, Austria - Klosneuvirus_20160825_MG | ecosystem: Engineered > WWTP > Aerobic digester > Activated sludge | place...
CTTGAGGATCTTGTTGACGGCGTGGCCGATGTGCAGCTTGCCGTTGGCATAGGGCGGGCCGTCGTGCAGCACGAAGAGCGGCGCACCGCGGCGCGCCAGGCGCAGGCGCTGGTAGAGGCCGCCGTCCTTGCTGGTGTCGTTCCATTCCTTGACCCACGCGGGCTCGCGCCTGGGCAGGTCGCCGCGCATCGGGAAGGGCGTGTCGGGCAGGTTCAGCGTCTTGCGGTAGTCGGGGGCGTTCATGGCGGGTCTCATCGCCGCGGGCGCGGCGCTCGATGCAGGCTGTGGGCCGCTGGTCGGCGGCGGGGCGCGTGCGGGGCTGGCCGGGGCCGCCCGCAGCAATCAGCGCTGGGACCGACTAATTCGGTCGCGCGTGCCTTGCCGGTGCGTGGGTGCACGCCAGCGCAAGTGCAGGGACGGCAGCGGACTCATGGGCCCGATTCTATGCGGCGGCACGGGCATGCCAGGCCAGCGCGTCCTCGGTGTCGCGCGCAATGCCTGCCCGCAGCGCCTGCAGCGACGGGTACTTCACCTCGTCGTGCAGCTTGTGCAGCAGTTCCACGCGCACGACACGGCCGTAGCCGGCTTCGGGGCCCAGCCCGGCCGGCCATTCCAGGCAATGGGTTTCCAGCAGCACACGGCCGGCGTCCTCGACACTGGGCCGCACACCCAGGCTGGCCACGCCGGGCAGCGCGCGCTCGCCCAGGCCGTGCACACGCACGACGAAGATGCCGCCGGCCGCCGCGCGCGCGTGCGTGAAGCGCAGGTTCAGCGTGCGGAAACCCAGGTCGCGCCCCAGCTTGCGGCCGTGCAGCACGTGGCCGCTGATGCTGTAGGGCCGGCCCAGCAGCGCCTCGGCCTGCGCCATGTCGCCACGCGCCAGCGCGTCGCGCACCGCGGAACTCGATACCCGCAGCCCGTGCACCTCGTAGCTGCGCATGCGCGCGACGTCGAAGCCCGCGGCCGGGCCGGCGGCGTCGAGCATCGCGTAGTTCCCGGCGCGCCTGGCGCCGAAGTTGAAGTCGTCGCCGACGAGCACGTACCTGGCCCGCAGGCCGTCGCGCAGCACGTCGTCGATGAAGGCCTGCGGCGCCATGCCGGCAAAGCGGTCGTTGAACGGCACGACGACCACCTCGTCGATGCCGCAGCGCTGCAGCTCGCAGAGCTTGTCGCGCAGCGTGCCGATGCGCGCCGGCGCGATCCCGGGCTTACCCAGCTTGCGGGCGAAGTGGTCGCGCGGGTGCGGCTCGAAGGTCATCACGCAGCTCGGCACGCCGCGGTGACGGGCTTCGTTGGTCAGCAGCGCCAGCATGGCCTGGTGGCCGCGGTGCACGCCGTCGAAGTTGCCGATGGTGACGGCGCAGCCGCTCTGGCCGGCCGGGGCCCCGCCGATGCCGCGGCGCGTGGCGCTGCGATGGAATCCGCGTTGGATGCGCATGGCCCGGGGCTATGCCGGCGGCAGCTTCAGCAGTCGGCGGTAGAGCGCGAGGTAGGCGTCGGCCGTGCGGTCCCAGTTGAACTGCGCCGCGTGGGCCTGGATGGCCGCAGCGCGCCCGGGCTCGGCGTGGCGCGCCAGCCCGGCCTGCACCACGGCCTTCATCGATGCCGCATCGAAGCTGTCGAAGTAGTCGGCCACGCTGCCGCCGACTTCCGGCAGGCAGGTGCGTCGGGCCAGGAACACGGGCTTGCCGAAGTGCATGGCCTCGATGGGCGGCAGGCCGAAGCCTTCGGTCAGCGAAGGGAAGAGGAAGCCCGTGCAGTGGGCGTAGGCCCAGGCCTTCTGGGCGTCGCTGATGCCGAGGTGGAATTCCACGTTCGGCAGCCTGACCTGCTGCTGCAGCGCCTGCGCGTCGTCGGTCGGTGGCCCGCACATCACGAAGCGCATCTCGGGCCAGGCCCGCGCCAGTTCGACGATGGCCTGCGGGTTCTTCGACGGCGACATGCGGCTGAGGTGGAACAGGAAGGGCCGCGTGTCGCCTTCGGCCCAGCCCGGCAGGGCCTGCCTGGGCGCATCGAAGAAGCTGCGCGCACCGAGCGGGATGACCTCGATCGGCCCGGCCCAGTGCAGGTGGCGCTGCACGTCGTCGGCCGTGTAGCGGCTGGGGGTGACGACGAGGTCGGTGCGCCCCAGCAGGCCCTGCGTCCGGCGTTGGTGGCGCCAGGCGGAAAAACCGCTGCGATGGTCGTAGAGGTAGTTCAGGTCCATCACCGTGACGACGCGGAAGCCGCCGGGCTCCATGTTCGGTGGCAGGTTCTTGTTCAGCTGGTGCAGGCTGTGCCACAGCGCATAGGGCTGCGGCCTCACGTGGCGCAGGCGCTGCCAGCGGTTCACGGTGAGGTAGGTCACGTCGGGCCCGAAGAGGCCGACCAGCTTTTCGCGCAGGTGGAAGTGGATGGCGATGCCGTCCTGCGCCAGCCACTGCGGCGCCTTCGCGGCGATGCGTGTGCCGACCTGCAGCGCCACTTCCCCCAGGCCGTCGTGCAGGGCGCCGATGTTGCCCAGGCTGATGACGATGCGGCGCGTTTCCATCGGCGGGCAGTGTAACCACGCGGCTGCGGCGCGCTGACGCGCGGCGCCGCATCGGCCGGCTGGCGCGGGACCGGCTGGCACAATCCCGCGCATGAGCCGGCTGAGCCTCGACGCGGTGACCCTGTGCGCGGTGGACACCCGCGCACCCGCGCTCGCGGCCCGCGCGCTGCAGCGTTCGATGGCCGGCATTGATTTCGCCCGCGCGCTGCTCTTCACGCACGGCTGGACGCCGCCTTCGCGCGTGCATGGCATCGAGGTGGTCGACATCGGCCCCATCCGTTCCGGCGCCGATTACTCGCATTTCGTGCTGCGCGACCTGCCGGCGCACATCACCACGCCGCATGTGCTGGTGACGCAGTGGGACGGCTTCGTCGTCAACCCGCAGGCCTGGACCGACGAGTTCCTGCAGTTCGACTACCTCGGTGCCGTGTGGGCCGACCAGCCCGCCGCGCGCTGCGTCGGCAACGGTGGCTTCTCGCTGCGCTCGCAGCGCCTGCTGCAGGCTGGGCGCGACACGCGCATCGTCCAGGAACACCCCGAAGACCTGATGCTGGGCCGAAGCTACCGCGAACTGCTCGAAACCGCGCACGGCGTGCGCTTCGCACCGCCCGCGCTGGCGCGCCGCTTCGCCTTCGAGAACGAGACGCCGACCGGCCCCACCTTCGGCTTCCACGGCCCGTACAACCTGCCGCGCGTGCTGGACGGGGCCGAGATGCAGGCCTGCCTGGACCAGTTGCCCGACGACTTCTTCCGCAGCCGCGACGCCCGCCGGCTGGCCCGCGCGCTGCTGCGCGCGCGCATGGCCGGCGTGGCGCGCGGGCTGATCCAGCGCCGCCTGCGGGCCGGCCGGCGTGACCCGAACACGCGCCTGCTGGGCTGGCTGGCCGGCGGGCTGGCGCGTTTCGACACGCCACGCTGACGCCGCCCTCCCGGCCCGGACGAACACGGCATGACCCGTTTCCGCATCCTCTGCCCGCGCAACACGCTCACCGGCGGCCCCGAGGCGCTGCACCAGCTGGGCGCGGCGATGCGCGAGGCCGGTCTGGACGCGGCGATGGTCTACCTGCCGCTGCGCGCCGACAGCCGCACGCCCGACAAGTTCCTGCGTTACGGCGTGCCGGTGCAGGACCGGCTGGACGACGCCGCCGACGTGGTGCTGGTGGTCGGCGAGACGGCCACCGACTGGGTCTGGCGCGTGCGGCAGGCCCATGTGCTGATCTGGTGGCTGAGCGTCGACTTCCACTTCAGGCGCCCCGACAAATGGACCAAGCGCGCCAAGCTCTGGCTGCGCGAACGGCTGCCGCGCAACCGTGCCTACGCCTTCCAGCCGCACCCGCGGGTGCACCACGCCTGGCAGAGCGATTACGCGCGCCGGTTCCTGCTGCGCCAGGGCGTGGCCGACGCGCTGCCGCTCACCGACTACATCGCACCGGCGCTCACCGTGCCCGAGGCCGACCTGCCCACCGCGCCGCGTCGCAATGTGTGCCTGTACAACCCGAAGAAGGGCTGGGCCTTCACGCAGCAACTCATCGCGGCCTGCGAAGGCAGCGGCATCCAGTTCGTGCCGCTGCAAGGCTACACCGAGGCCCAGCTGCGCGAGCTGTTCGGCAGCAGCAAGCTCTACATCGACTTCGGCGAGCACCCCGGGCGCGACCGCATCCCGCGCGAGGCGGCGGCCAGCGGCTGCATCGTGCTCACCGGTCGCCGCGGCAGCGCGGCCAACCCCATCGACGTGCCGCTGCCCGATTTCTACAAGGTCGACGAAAACGCACCCGGCGTGCTGGGCCTGCTGCGCGAGCGCCTGATGGCCGTCTGCGCCGACGACGCCACGCACCGCGCCGCGCAGGCGGCCTACCGCGCCTGGATACGGCCGCAGCGCGACATCTTCCGCGCCGAGGCCGCGGCGCTGGGGCCGGCCTTCAGCCGAGCTCGCTGAGCTCGACCCAGCGCCACAGCCGCGGCGCCAGATCGCCGAGCGACAGCGCACCGAAGCGGCTGCGGTGCAGCGACTCCACCCGGTTGCCCACCGCCGCCAGCATGCGCTTGACCTGGTGGTACTTGCCTTCGGTGAGCGTCAGCGCCAGCGAATTCGGGCCCGTGGCCTCGGCCGCGGCGGCGCGCACCGGCGCCGGGTCGTCGTCGAGCACCACGCCGGCGCGCAGGCGCTGCAGTTGCGCGTCGTCCACCGGGTGCCTGCAGCCCACCTCGTAGACCTTGGGCACGTGGTGCTTCGGCGAGGTCAGGCGGTGGATCAGCGCGCCGTCGTCGGTCAGCAGCAGCAGGCCGGTGGTGTCCTCGTCCAGCCGGCCCACCGGTTGCACGCCGCGTGTGCGCAGCGGCGCAGGCAGCAGGCTCAGGATGCTGGGGTGGTGGCGCGGCTTCTGGCTGCACTCGTAGCCGGCGGGCTTGTGCAGCATCAGCAGCGCGCTGGCGTGGAAGGGCCAGACGCGCCCCTGCACCTCGAAGTCCAGGCCCGCGGTTTCGAAGTCCTCGTGCGGGTCGTCGATCACGCGGCCGTGCACCCGCACCAGGCCGTGCTGCAGCAGGCCGGCGCATTCGCGCCGGCTGCCGAAGCCCTGGCTGAAGAGGATCTGCGCGATGCGCATGACAACGCGCTTCAGGCCCCGCGCGGCAGGTCGCCGGCGGCCGGGATGGCCGGCGTGGCGCCCAGCGCCGGCAGCGAGCGCGCCGCCAGCACGGCATTGCGGATCGCGCGGGCCACGGCTTCGGCGGCCATCGCGCCCAGCAGGTCGACATCCCCCGGCGCGCCCGCGGTGCCGGTGGCCAGCGCAAACAGCGTATCGCCGTCGTGCGCGGTGACGGGGTCGATGGCGCGCGACAGCCCGTGATGCGCCAGCCCCGCCAGTTGCGTGGCCTGGGCCTTGTCCAGCGCGGCGTCGGTGGCCACCACGCCCAGCGTCGTGGCCGTGCCGGCCGGCATGTCCGCCGGGCCGGCGCCGGCCAGCAGCAGCGCCGTGCTGCCGGTGGGTGGCCCGCCGTCCGTGCCACGCGCACCCGCCAGCACGCGGCCGTCGGCGGCGATGACATCGCCCCGGGCGTTCACCGCGACCAATGCGCCCACGGTGAACCGGCCCAGCCGCAGCGACGCCGTGCCGATGCCGCCCTTCATCGCGCGGCCGATGCCGAAGAGCTTGCCCACCGTCGCGCCCAGGCCGGCACCGGCATTGCCCTGCGCCGGCGCTGCCGTGCTTGCGGCTTCGCAGGCGGCGTAGCCCGTTCCGGCGTCGGGACGGATGCGGGCGTCGCCCAGCCACAGGTCGAACAGCACCGCGGCCGGGACGATGGGCACACGTGCCGGCCCCACCGCGTAGCCGTGGCCGCGTTCGTCCAGCCAGCGCATCACGCCACCCGCGGCGTCCAGCCCGAAGGCGCTGCCGCCGGTCAGCAGCACGGCGTGCACCTGCTGCACGCTGTTCTCGGGGCGCAGCAGGTCGGTCTCGCGCGTGCCGGGCGCACCGCCGCGCTGCGCCACGCCGGCCACCGCACCCTGCGGGCACAACACGACGGTGCAGCCCGTGGGCCGGCCGGCAGCCGCGGCGTGGCCGACGCTGAGGCCGGCGACGTCGGTGAGTGCGCCAGGAGCCACGACGATCAAGGCCTTGCGCGGAACCGGCTCTGCCGGGCCGCTGCAAGAGCCCCCTCGGGGGGTGGCGAACACAGTGAGCCTGGGGGCTCCATTTCTAGGCGAAGACGCCGGCGGTGTCCTGCATGCGTGCCGACACCTCGCCCAGGTGGTGCAGCGTGTCGCCCAGGCACATCTCCAGCACCGTCAGGCGCTTGAAGTAGTGGCTGGCGGCCACCGCGTCGGTGCAGCCGATGCCGCCGTGCAGCTGGATGCACTGCTGGCCGACGAAGCGCATGCTGTGGCCCAGCTGCACGCGCGCCTGGGCGACGGCGCGGCGGCGTTGCGCCGGCGGCTCGCCGAGCTTGAGGCTGGCGTAGTAGCTCATCGAACGGCCCAGTTCCAGCTGCATCTTCACGTCGGCGACGCGGTGGCGCAGCGCCTGGAAGCTGGCGAGCGTGGCACCGAACTGCTTGCGCGTGTTCATGTACTCGACGGTGATGGCGACGAGCCGGTCCATCAGGCCCACGGCCTCGGCGCACTGCGCGGCCAGGCCGGCATCGACTGCGGCTTCCAGCAGCGGCAGGGCGTCGGTGGTGATCAGCCGTGCCGCAGCGGCGGTGAAGCTGAGGTCGCCGGCGCGCGCGCCGTCCTGCGTCGCATAGGCCACCACGCGTGCCGCCGCGGCTTCGACCAGGAAGAGGCCGATGCCGGCCGCGTCGTCGTCGGCACCGCCGGTGCGCGCCGGCACGAGGTAGGCGTCGGCCTCGTCGGCGGCGGGCACGACGAGCTTGTCGCCGTCGATGCGCCAGCCGTCGCCGTCGGCTGTTGCACGGGTGCGGACGTGCTGCAGCCGGTAGCGTGCGCCGCGCTCCTGCAGCGCCGGCACCACCAGCACCTCGCCGGCGGCGATGCGCGGCAGCCAGTCGGCCTGCAAGGCGGCGGGTGCGGCCGACAGCAGCGTCGGGCTCATCAGCGCCGCTTCGGTGTAGGGCGCGTTGACGAGGCCGCGGCCGAGTTCCTCGCACACCACCATGGCGTCCACCGGCCCCTGGCCCAGGCCGCCGTGGGCCTCGGGCACCACCAGGCCGGCGAGGCCCAGTTCGGCCAGTTCGGCGTAGACGCCACGCGTGGCGCCGCCGGCCTTGGCCAGCGCATGGCGCCGCTCGAAGGCAAAACCCTTGTCGACCCAGCGCCGCACGGCGTCGCGCAGGGATTCCTGGTCGTCGGTGAAGTCGAAGTCCATGTCAGCCTCCGTGGAGCCGCCTCAAGGAGGCTGAAGCCCCCTCGGGGGGCAGCGAGCGTGCGCGAGCCTGGGGGTTCATGTCAGCTCCCCAGCACGGTCTGTGCGACGATGTTGCGCTGCACTTCGTTCGAACCGCCGTAGATCGTCGTCTTGCGGTAGTTGAAGTAGGTGCCGGCCAGCGGCAGGATCTCGCCGGGCACGAGCTGGTCGCCCTGCCAGCCGGCGTCCATCGCCTCGTAGATGAAGGCGCGGCTCAGCGGCCCGGCGGCCAGCATCATCAGCTCGGTGTAGCGCTGCTGGATCTCGCTGCCGCGGATCTTCAGCAGGCCGGCGATGTCCAGCGTCTGCTTGCCGCTCTTTTCGGCGGACAGCACCCGCAGCACCAGCATCTCCAGCGCCACCACGTCCACTTCCAGCAGCGCGATCTGGTCGCGGAAGCGGGCGTCGTCCCACACACCCTCGGCCTTGGCCACGCGCTTCAGGCGTTCCAGTTCGCGCTTGGCGCGGTTGACGTCGGCGATGTTGGTGCGCTCGTGCGCCAGCAGGTGCTTGGCGTAGGTCCAGCCCTTGTTCTCTTCGCCGATCAGGTTCTCTGCGGGCACCTCGACGTCGTCGAACCAGACCTCGTTGACCTCGGGCTCGCCGTCCATCAGCACGATGGGCCGCACGGTGATGCCGGGGCTCTTCATGTCGATGAGCAGGAAGCTGATGCCGGCCTGCGGCTTGCCTTCGCTGCTGGTGCGCACCAGGCAGAAGATCCATTCGCCGTACTGGCCCAGCGTGGTCCAGGTCTTCTGGCCGTTGACGACGTAGTGGTCGCCACGCCGTTCGGCCTTGCACTTCAGCGAAGCGAGGTCGGACCCCGAACCGGGTTCGCTGTAACCCTGGCTCCACCAGACCTTGCCGCTGGCGATGCCGGGCAGGAAACGCTGCTGCTGCTCGGGCGAGCCGAAGGCCATGATGACCGGCGCCACCATCACCGGCCCGAAGGGGATGACCCGCGGCGCGCAGGCCAGCGCCAGCTCTTCCTCGAACAGGTGCTTCTGGATCGCGTTCCAGCCCGGGCCGCCGAAGGCCTTCGGCCAGCCCCAGCCCAGCCAGCCCTTCTGGCCCAGTATCTTGGCCCAGCGCTGGTGGTCGTCGCGCGTCAGGCGCAGCGCATGGCGCACCTTGTGGGCGATGTCGGCCGGCAGGTTCTGCGCCACCCAGGCGCGGATCTCGTGCCGGAAGCTGAGTTCCTCGGCGGTGAAGTTCAGGTCCATGGCGGGGCTGTCCTCGTTGCGGCGCGCAGCGGCGCTGGGCGCGCCGACGCGGGTTTTAGCACGACCGTTCGAAAATGGCTTGTCGCACCAGGGACAAGGCGCAGGGACAAGGCCCAGGGACGATCGACAGCGACCTGCGCCGGCAGCCGGCCACCCGAGCGTCAGCGCAGTTCCAGCCGCATGGTGTCGTTTTCGCGCTTCATCTGCAGCCGCGACAGGAAGCTGTTGCCCAGCAGCACCATGGGCATGGGCTGCGGCACCACGGCAGCGCCGACGTTGGCCAGTTCGACCTCGCCCACGCGCACGCTGGTCAGCGTCACCAGCCATACGGGCACCGGGCCGTTGGCCGTCTGCGTGGTGCCGCGGCGCGCGTTGCCCAGGTCCACGCCCAGGCGGTCGGCGTCGTCCTTGCCCAGGCTGACCAGCGTGGCGCCGGTGTCGACCATGAAGCGCACCTGCTTGCCGTTGATGCTGCCGCCGGCGGTGAAGTGGCCGCCCGAGCCGGCGTGCAGCACGATCTCGCGCGCCGCGGCCCGTGGCGGCGCCACGCCCAGCTGCACCGGCGTTTCGCCGACGCGCATCGGGTAGACACGCCCGCCACGTTCGACCTCGGCGACCTCGCCGTTCCAGCGCAGCAGCTTCACGCCACCCACGCTCTGGCCGACGTTCATCGTGTAGGGCTGGCCGTCGACCACCAGCAGCGCACGTTCGCCCATGCGGCCCGAGAGCACGACGAGTTGCGCGTGCGCGACGGTGGCGGCCAGCGCGAGCGTCAGCCCGGCCGCAAGCATGCGGCCGGGCGTTCGCCCGGCACTCGCGGCCGCGCAGGCGGCCGCTCGGTCCGCGCTCACTCCCGGAAGTTGTTGAAGCTCAGCGGCCATTCGGTCATTTCCTTGCGCAGCAGCGCGATGGCTTCCTGCAGCACGTCGCGCTTGGCACCGGTGACGCGCAGCGCGTCGCCCTGGAAGGCCGCCTGCACCTTCAGCTTGGCGGCCTTCAGCGCCGCCTGCATCTTCTTGGCGGTCTCGGCGTCGACGCCGCTCTTCACCGGCACGGCCAGCTTGAGCTTGTCGTGGCTCATCTTCTGCGGCGTGGCGCTGAAATCGAGCAGGCGCACGTCGACGCCGCGCTTGGACAGCCGGCCGACCAGCACGTCCCTGACCTGTTCGAGCTGGAAGTCGCTGTCGGCCCACAGCGTGAGTTCACGCGTCTTGGGCGTGGGCGAGGCCAGGTCGACCTTGGCGCTGGAGCCCTTGAAGTCGAAGCGCGTGCCGATTTCCTTGTTGGCCTGCTCGACGGCGTTTTTCAGTTCCACCAGGTCGGGTTCGATGACGGCGTCGAAGCTGGGCATGTTCGCGGGCGGGGCAGGGAAGAGACGCTCGGAATATGCACCAAAATCCCGCCATGACGACCACTGCCGCAGCCCTGGATGTGACGACGCGTGCCAGCCTGCGCGAACACAACAGCTTCGGCCTGCCGGCCGTGGCGCGCACGCTGGTGCGGCTGAAGTCCGAGGCCGACGTGCGGCGTGTCGTGGACCACCCCGAATACGGCGTGGCTCCGAAGTTCGTGCTCGGCGGCGGCAGCAACGTGGTGCTGACGCGCGACCTCGACAGCGTGGTGCTGAAGGTCGAGATCGCGGGCCGTCGCCTGGTGCGCGAGGACGCCGATGCCTGGATCGTCGAGGCCGGCGCCGGTGAACCCTGGCACGCCTTCGTCGCCTGGACGCTCGACCAGGGCTGGCCGGGGCTGGAGAACCTGGCGCTGATCCCGGGCAGCTGCGGCGCCGCGCCGGTGCAGAACATCGGTGCCTACGGCGTCGAACTGAAGGACCGCTTCGAGGCGCTGGACGCGGTCGACCTGGTCACCGGCCGCAGCGTCACGCTGGACGCCGCAGCCTGCCGTTTCGGCTACCGCGACAGCGTCTTCAAGCAGGCGGGTTTCGGCGGCCTGGCGGGCAAGAGCGTGATCACGCGCGTGCGCTTCCGCCTGCCCAGGCCCTGGCAGCCGGTGCTGGGCTACCTGGACCTCGAACGCCGGATGGCCGAGACCGGCAACAACGCACCCGACGCGCGCACCGTGTTCGACTGGATCTGCGCCATCCGTCGCGCCAAGCTGCCTGATCCCGCCGTCATCGGCAACGCCGGCAGCTTCTTCAAGAACCCGGTGGTCACCGAAGAGCAGTGCCGCGACATCATCGGCCGCGACCCCGGCATCGTGCACTACCCGCTGCCCGACGGCACGGTGAAGCTGGCCGCCGGCTGGCTCATCGACGCCTGCGGCTGGAAGGGCAAGTCGGTCGGCCACGCCGGCGTCTACGAGAAGCAGGCCCTGGTGCTGGTGAACCGCGGCGGTGCCAGCGGCGCCGAGGTCGTGACCCTCGCCAGAGCCATCCAGGAAAGCGTCTACGGGCGCTTCGGCATCCGGCTCGAGCCGGAGCCGATCATCGTCTGAAGGCCGGCCGCGGCCTCAGCCGGTCTGCAGCATGTCGCCCAGCTCCAGCCCGGTCAGCGTCTTCGCGCCGCGTGCCAGCCAGAACATCAGCGCCATCATCATCAGCATGCTGGGCACGGCGATGATGGGGTAGCTCAGCAGCGTCAAGCGGCCGAGCTGTTCGTTGAAGGCCTCGGTGCCGGCCGGCGCGCTGACGACGAAGCGCGCCAGCACGTAGTTGGCCACCGCGGAAAAGAAGAAGGTGCCGGCCAGCAGCAGGGTCCCGGTGCGCAGCCGCAGTTCGAAAGGCACGACGTTGCGCCTTTCCTCCAGCGCCTTGTGCACCTTGTCGACGTCGAAGAGCTGGGCGTTGAAGACCAGCACGCGGATCAGCGGCGACTTCGTCCACGTCGACGCCAGCACGGCCAGGCCGATGAGCCCCGGCACGGCGGCTTCCTTGACGGCCAGCCACTGCGCGTCCAGCGCCAGCAGGCCGATGCCGCCGGTGAGCAGCGTGCTCACCACGCCCAGCACGCTCAGCCAGTTCAGCTTGCGCCGCCGGATGCCGTCCCACACCCCCCAGCCCACCGGGAAGGCCAGCGCCAGCAGCAGCGCACCCAGCGTGCCCAGGCGCTCGGGGCCGCTGAGCTTCATCAGGATGAAGGCCGGCAGCAGCACGGTGATGCCGATCTCGAGCAGCGGGTTGGGTTTGCCGTCTTTTTTCATGGGTCCTGCAGTCCTGGGCGCCAGCCCGGACTGTGCCATGCCGCCCGCCCTCGCTGCCGGGCGCGGGGCCTGCCGGTCAAGGCGGCTCGGGTGCGCGCAGCGCCTGCAGCTTGGCGCTGTATTGCGCCCGCTGCTGCGGGCTGCCGCTGTAGTCCCGGGCCAGGCGCAGGTGCTTGGCGCTGGCTTCGGTGTCGCCGAGCGCGGCGCCGGCCATCGCCGCCCAGAAATGGGCTTCGTGCTGGTAGGGCTGGCGCCGGAGTTCACGCGCGATCAATTCGCGCGCCTGGTCTGCGCGGCCTTCCTTCAGGGCCTGGCGGCCGAGGTCGAGGAAGTGGAAGGGCGGGTAGGGCTGGATGCGCGCCAGCCGCGCCGCGGTGGCCGAGGCTTCGGCCACGCGGCCCGCGCGGTGCAGCGTGCCCACCAGGTTGGACAGCGCCGCCTCGTCTTCGGGGGCGAGGGTCAGCACGTGGCGCAGTGCGGCTTCGGCCTCGCCCAGGTGGCCGGCGCGCAGGTAGATCACGGCCAGCGTGTTGATGCCGGGCAGGTAGTCCGGGTCCTGGCGCACGGCCCCGCTGGCCCAGGCATAGGCCTGGGCCTGCTGGCCCGCCGCCAGGGTCTCGGCAGCGCGGTTGTTCATGTACATCGCCACCACGGTCCGTTCGGCCAGCGGCCTGACGTTCACGCCGCGCAGGTCTTCCGGCGACACGAAGTCGACGGTCATCTCGTCGGCCTGCATCAGGTCGCGCCGCAGCGGCCGCAGCGGACCCGACAGCACGACGTTGATGTGGCCGCTGGCCAGCATCAGGTCGGGCGCCCGGGCGTACAGCGGGCGCACCTGCACGGCCTGGTAGCGCAGCGGCAGGTCGAGGTATTTGGCGAAGGCCGCCGTCATCAGCACCAGCGACAGGCAGTTGCCGGCGCGCATGTCGAAGGCTTCTGCGGCGTTGCGCGTGCGGCCGTCGTCGTAGTCCAGCTGCAGCTGGTCACGCGCGTTCAGGGCCTGCAGCAGCGTGTGGCGCAGGTCCGCCGGGCCGCGCGTGGACTTGCGGGCCGCGTCGGCGAAGCGCTGCATCGACGGGCTGATGGCAAACACGGTGCGCGCGTCCACCGGTTCGGGCGCCGCCGCGAACAGCCCGTCGTGCAACAGCGTCGCCGCCGCGGGCGGGCCGTCCGTGCGGGTGGCGCAGCCACCGAGCAGCGCGCCCAGCGCCGCCGCGGCGAGCAGCCGGCGCGCCAGGCCTGCGGCCGGGACGGGGGGCGATGCGAGCCGGGTCAGGGTCGACCGGCAGGCCAGCGGTGCAAGGGACATGGCGAACCTCCACGGAGTGCCCCCAAGGCCCGTCATGCTACGCCGCACGGGCTGCGTGCACCAGCAGCCCTGCCGGGGCCCGGGTGCCGGTGTGCCGCGGCTACAGGCCGAGGCAACGGCGCAGGCGCGCGGCCGCGTCGCGCAGGGCCGCGCTGGGGGTGGCAGCCGCCTGGTCCAGCGTGCGCCGGGCATACTCCGCGTCGGACTGCAGGCGTTCGACGTGCACGTCGACGCCGTGGCCGCGCAGCAGCCATTTCAGCTCGATGATCTCGACGAGACAGCCGGCCGTGGCCGGGCGCAGGGTGTTCATCTGGGTGGCTTGCATGGTCTGAGGGCACCTTAACGCCTTCGCCCCGCAGTTTGCTGACAGTGGATTGGAGAGCTTCCCCCACTTTTCGTCCGAATCCACGCCCCGTTCCGGTGCCACCTGGCCGCCCGCCACCGTCCTTCCGTCCGCACATGCATGTTCCACCTCCACTGACCGCGCTGGCCGACCTGCCCGCCCAGCTCACCGGCGCCGGCTGGGCCGTCGTCGATGCCCAGGACCTGGGCCAGCTGTGTGGCGTCGAGGCCCACTGCCTGACGGCCTGGCAGCCGCTCTGGCGTGAACTGCCGCCCGACCCCCACCTGCGCGATGGGGGCCGCTACCGGCGCCGTCGCCATGGCTGCTTCCGGGTCACGACCGACCGGGTGGTGGCCGAGCCGCAGCGCGCGCATTGGCAGCCGCTGGCCTACAACGCGCTGCACGGCGGCATCCAGCGCTGGTTCGAACCCCTGCCGGCCACGCTGGCGGGCGACCCCGCCTGGGCGCGGCTGCTGCAGGGGCTGGCCGGTGTGGCCGAACTGCTGCACGGCCCGGCCGACTGGTTCGTCGAAGCCCACCCCCCCCGCATCGACACCGAAGGCGGCATCGGCCGCCCCACGCCCGAGGGCGCGCACCGCGACGGCGTCGACCTGGTGGTGGTGGTGCTCGTCGACCGCCACAACGTCAAGGGCGGCGAGACACGCGTCTTCGACGCCCGCGGCCCGCAGGGCGTGCGCTTCACGCTGCGCGAACCCTTCAGCGCACTGCTGCTCGACGATGCCCGCGTGATCCATGAAACCACGCCCATCCAGCCGCTGGACGCCGCCCTGCCGGCCTGGCGCGACACCCTGGTGCTTACCTACCGCCGCGGCGGCTTCCAGGGCCCCGAAGAAAGCGAGCCCGCATGATCACCCTGGCCACCCTGGCCATCACCCCCGACGACATCACCGCCGCCGCCGCGCGCCTGGCGGGCGTGGCCCACCGCACGCCGGTGATGACGTCACGCACGGCCGATGAGCTCACGGGCGCCAGGCTCTTCTTCAAGTGCGAGAACTTCCAGCGCATGGGCGCCTTCAAGTTCCGCGGCGCCTACAACGCGCTGGCGCAGTTCACGCCCGCGCAGCGCCGCGCCGGCGTCATCGCCTTCAGCTCGGGCAACCACGCGCAGGCCATCGCGCTGTCGGCGCGGCTGCTGGGCATGCCGTCGGTGATCGTGATGCCGCAGGATTCTCCGGCCGCCAAGCTGGCCGCCACCCGCGGCTACCAGGCCGGCCAGCCCGGCAGCGAGGTCGTGCTCTACGACCGCTACACCGAAGACCGCGAAGCCATCGGCGCGCGCCTGGCCGCCGAACGCGGCATGACGCTGATCCCGCCCTACGACCACCCGCACGTCATGGCCGGGCAGGGCACGGCCGCCGCCGAGCTCATCGAAGAGACCGGCCCGCTCGAACTGCTGCTGGTATGCGTGGGCGGCGGTGGCCTGATCAGCGGCTGCGCCGTTGCCGCGCACGCCCTCAGCCCGGGCATCGAGGTGGTCGGCGTCGAACCCGAGGCCGGCAACGACACGCAGCAGAGCCTGGCGGCCGGGCGCATCGTGCACATCGCCACGCCGAAGACCATCGCCGACGGCGCGCAGACGCAGCACAGCGGCCAGCTCACCTTCCCGGTCATCCAGCGGCTGGTGAAGGCCATCGTCACCGTCAGCGACGCCCAGCTGGTGCAGGCGATGCGGTTTTTTGCCGAGCGCATGAAGATCGTCGTCGAACCGACCGGCGGCCTGGGCGCGGCTGCCGCGCTGCAGGGCGTGGTGCCGGTGCGCGGCCGGCGCGTCGGCGTCATCGTCAGCGGCGGCAACGTCGACCTCGTGCGCTACGCGGCCTTGCTGGCGGGTGACACCGCGGCCTGAACACGCCGCGCTGCGCTAAGGTTGCGCTTTCACCCACACGCGCCGTCGTCGCGACGGCCAGGTCCATCATGGCCGACGCCACCCCCGCCACGCCCAGCCCCGCCAGCCCCGACAAGGACGCCGCCAGGCGGCTGAAGGACCAGGTCGACAAGCTGCTCGCCCGCCCCGCCGCCGAGAGCAGCGCCTCGGTGACGCTGGGCGGCCGTGTGCTCGACTACCGCGTGCACGCCGCCTTCATGCCGGTGATGCCCGCCGGCCTGGCCGGCGGTGCCGCCGAACCCGAGGCCGCGGTGATGACCACAGCCTACCTGCTGCAGGGCGCCGACGCCGCGCAGCGCCCGCTGTGCTTCGCCTTCAACGGCGGCCCGGGATCGGCGTCGATCTGGCTGCAGTTCGGCGCGCTGGGCCCGAAACGCGTGGTGGTGCCCGACGACGGCCGCATGCCCTTGCCGCCGTATGCGCTGGAAGACAACCCGCACAGCTGGTTCGAGCACTTCGACCTCGTTTTCATCGACCCGCCGCACACCGGCTGGTCGGTGACGGCCAGCGAAGATGCGCGCAAGAAGCTGCTGTCGGTCGACGGCGACATCGACGCGCTGGCCGAGGTGATGCGCGCCTGGCTGACGCGCCACCAGCGCTGGGGTTCGCCGCTCTACCTGGCCGGCGAGAGCTACGGCACGACGCGTGGCGCGGGCCTGGCCGACAGGATGCAGAGCCTGGGCGCGGTGCTCAGCGGCGTCATCCTCGTCTCGTGCGCGATGGACCTGCAGAGCCTGGTCTTCGCGCCGGCCAACGACCTGCCCTACGGGCTCTTCCTGCCGGCCTTCGCCAACGTGGCGCAGTTCCACGGCCTGCTCTCGGGGCCGCCCGCGGCGTCGCCCGAGGCGGCGCGTGCCGCGGCCGAAGCCTTCGTCAACGACGACTACGTGGCCGCGCTGCATGCCGGCGCGCGCCTGAGCGAGAAGCGCCGCGGCGCCATCGCGCGGCGCGTGGCCGAATTGACCGGCCTGCCGCGCGCGCTGGTCGAGGAGCAGAACCTGCGCATCGGCGACCACAGCTACTTCACCGAGGCGCTGCGTGCCCGCGGCCAGGTGCTGGGCCGGCTGGACGCGCGTGCCGCCGCGCCGGCAGCGGCCAGCCGGGCGACGCAGATGGAATTCGACCCCGGCATCGAGGCCATCGCGGGGCCCTACACGATGGCGGCACTCGCCTACTACCGCGGCACGCTGGGCCTGGACTTCGAGCACCGCTACGAGGTGCTGAACGGCGAAGCGCACAAGGCCTGGAAGTGGCAGCGCGGCAGCGACAACGAGATGGGCTACTGCAGCACCAGCCCCGACCTGGCGCGTGCCCTGCGGCGCAACCCGCATCTCAAGGTGCTGGCCGCCAGCGGCCGTTACGATCTGGGCACACCCTACAGCGCCAGCGACTGGTCACTGGCACAGCTGAACGCGCCGGCCGAGGTGCTGGCGCGTGTCACCCACCGCTACTACGACGCAGGACACATGATGTACACGCGACAGGCCGACCTGCAGCAGCTGAAGTCCGACCTCCGGGAGTGGCTGTCATGAGCGCACCCAAGCATGTCGGCATCCTCACCGGCGGCGGCGACTGCCCGGGCCTGAACGCCGTCATCCGAGCCGTCACGCTGGCGCTGCACAACGAGTGCGGCGCACGCGTCACCGGCATCGAGCGGGGTTTCTTCGGGCTCGTCGAACGCAAGGCGCGGCCGCTGGGCCCGCAGGACGTGGCCGGCATCCTGGCCGAAGGCGGCACCATCCTGGGCACGCACAACACCTGCAACCCCTTCAAGTACCCCGACGGCCGCGACCGTTCGGCCGAGGCCATCAGCTTCGCGAAGGACCTGGGTCTCGACGCGCTGGTGGCCATCGGCGGCGACGGCACCATGACCATCGCCCACCGCTTCGAGGAAATGGGCCTGCCCGTGGTGGGCGTGCCCAAGACCATCGACAACGACCTCGCGCTGACCGACCGCACCTTCGGCTTCGACAGCGCGGTGGCCGTGGTGGCCGAGGCGCTGGACCGCCTGGCCACCACCGCACGCAGCCACGGCCGCGTGATGATCGCCGAGACCATGGGGCGCTACGCGGGCTGGATCGCGCTGGAAGGTGGCATGGCCGGCGGTGCCAACGTCATCCTGCTGCCCGAGGTGCCCTTCAGCGTCGAGACCGTGGCGCGGCTGTGCCAGGACCGCGAATCGCGCGGCCTGGCGACGTTGATCTGCATCGCCGAAGGCGCGCACGCGGTGGGGCA
>Ga0154020_10004014_pt1 | contig 17571 bp, 13 predicted proteins | sample Klosneuvirus_201_FD_109709 | JGI IMG/M metagenome (GOLD analysis project Ga0154020, IMG submission 109709) | Active sludge microbial communities from wastewater, Klosterneuburg, Austria - Klosneuvirus_20160825_MG | ecosystem: Engineered > WWTP > Aerobic digester > Activated sludge | place...
CAGCAAACATTTAATTTTATGCCGGCAGCAGACATTCTGGAGCACGAAGACGCATTCGAAATCCGTATGTCTTTACCTGGTATAAAGAAAGAAGAAGTCAGGATTTCCCTGGACGGCGATCATCTGACCATAGAAGGTGAGCGCAAGCACACACAGAAATCCGAAAACAGCAAATTCTTTAAAAAAGAAATCAGTTATGGCAAATTCAGCAGAAGTTTTACCATTGGAAAGACCAATACGTCTGCAATCGATGCCGTATTTGAAGAAGGCGTGCTTACAATTCATCTGCCAAAGCAGGCGGAATCAAAGGCAACTGTAATACAGGTGCGCTGAACACAGCCTTAAACACATTTTGTGTATTTGTGTAATGAAATCCGTCCGGGATCATGCAGGTTACGACACCTGCAGGTGTTCCGGGCGGTTTTTTTATATAAGTCTTGTCGCTCTGTTTGCCAAAGATTTTAGAACAGATTTGATTATGCTGAGCAAAGACATGCAACGGATGCAATCATCGTAAAATTTAAATTAATTTTGAAGTTTTCTTTTTTTAACCGAATATTATGTTTATCTTTGTACCATACTGCAAGGGTTGTTCCTCAGTACGACTAATTTTAAAAGACAAATGAACATTTACGTAGGTAATCTTAGCTTCCGTGCGAGCGAGCAAGATGTACAAAACCTTTTCGCCCAGTATGGCGAAGTTAGCTCAGCAAGAATCATCAAAGACAAGTTCACAGGCCGCTCACGCGGATTTGCCATCGTTGAAATGAACGATGACTCATCAGCGAATGCTGCAATCAGTGCACTTCACGAAAAAGATTTCATGGACAGAAACCTTGTCGTTAACGAAGCCAGGCCAAGAGAAAACAGTGGCAACGGTGGTGGAGGTAACTTCAACCGCGGTGGCGGTGGTGGAAACAACAGAAGATATTAATTTTTCGATCCCATTTAAGAAGGCCCTGTGGTAATTTACCACAGGGCTTTTTTTGTTGTGTTCATGCCTGTTGGCGCGACTTTTGGACAGCGGCTAAAAAATGTTGATTAATTTGCCTTTTTAATGAATTAAAACCCTTACTTTTGCAGCAAATTTTAAAACCCTTATTATTCAATGGCAAATACCGGAAAAATATCACAAGTGATCGGACCAGTAGTGGACGTCAATTTCAGTGAAGAAGGCTCAGTACTTCCGAGAATCCTCGATGCGCTAAGTGTCAGCAAACCTGACGGCACCATAGTTGTACTGGAAGTACAGCAGCATCTTGGCGAGAAAACCGTCAGAACCATTGCTATGGACAGCACGGATGGTCTTGTGCGCGGAACCCAGGTAACAGATTCCGGTAAACCTATTTCGATGCCGGTGGGCGAAGAAATCAAAGGACGCCTGATGAATGTTGTTGGTGAAGCCATCGATGGCATCAGCGTTCTGGAAAACAAAGAGAACAGAGCCATACACGCACCTGCTCCTACATTTGACAATCTGTCTACCAGTACTGAACCGCTTTACACCGGAATCAAAGTAATTGATTTGCTGGAGCCATACGCTAAAGGTGGAAAAATTGGTCTGTTTGGTGGTGCCGGTGTTGGTAAAACGGTTCTGATTATGGAACTCATCAACAACATCGCAAAAGCATACGAAGGTATGTCCGTGTTTGCCGGTGTAGGTGAGCGTACCCGTGAAGGAAATGACTTGCTTCGTGAGATGATCGAATCAGGCGTTATAAAATATGGTAAAGAGTTTGCCCACAGCATGGAAGAAGGCGGATGGGATCTCAGCAAAGTGGATAAAGAAGAATTGAAAAACTCTCAGGCAACTCTGGTCTTCGGTCAGATGAACGAACCTCCGGGAGCACGCGCCCGTGTAGCATTATCCGGTCTTACCGTTGCAGAATATTTCCGCGATGGCGACGGACAGGGTCAGGGTAAAGACATCCTGTTCTTTATCGACAACATTTTCCGTTTCACTCAGGCCGGTTCTGAGGTATCTGCACTGCTTGGCCGTATGCCGTCTGCAGTAGGTTACCAGCCAACTCTGGCAACCGAAATGGGTGTCATGCAGGAACGCATTACCTCTACAACACGTGGATCCATCACCTCTGTTCAGGCTGTTTATGTACCTGCGGATGACCTGACCGATCCGGCTCCGGCTACAACCTTTACCCACCTTGACGCAACTACAGTACTGAGTCGTAAAATTGCCGAGCTTGGTATTTACCCGGCTGTGGATCCATTGGATTCTACTTCAAGGATTCTCTCTCCGGATGTTCTGGGTGCAGAGCATTACAACACCGCACAAAGGGTTAAAATGATACTGCAGCGTTACAAAGAACTCCAGGATATCATTGCGATTCTTGGTATGGATGAACTGAGTGAAGAAGACAAACTTGTTGTATCACGCGCAAGACGTGTTCAGCGTTTCCTGTCACAGCCATTCCACGTTGCTGAGCAATTCACAGGCCTGAAAGGTGTGCTGGTTGACATCAAAGACACCATCAAAGGTTTCAATATGATTATGGACGGAGAAGTTGACGAGTATCCTGAAGCGGCCTTCAACCTGGTTGGAACCATTGAAGACGCCATCGAGAAAGGCAAGAAATTAATGGCAGAAGCTAACAAATAATACCAATGCAAGTTGATATTTTAACGCCGGATATGACCCTGTTTTCAGGAGATGCGAAAATTGTCACACTGCCAGGTGTAAACGGAAGTTTTCAGATTATGAACATGCACGCACCAATGATTTCTGCATTGAGCAAAGGAAAGATTGTGGTTGACAACGGAACTGAAAAGCAATCGTTTCCGGTCAATGGCGGCATTGTTGAGGTCGTTGACAATAAAATTGTCATTCTGGCCTGATCCGATAAAATACATTTAAAAGCCTTCCTTCGGGGAGGCTTTTTTTTTGCTTTTATCGTTTATGGAAGCGTTGTTTCGGTTTTGCCTTATCCGTGATTTACGTCGATTTACGCACAAAACTCAAACCGGAATTCCCTTATGGCCTGTTCATGGCTTCTACGATCTGTCGGTTTTTATCGTACACATCAAAAATAAACCGTGCAGTGCCATTGGCATCAAACACAATGGTTTTATAATCAAAAAATACAGTCATTTTTTGTTCAACCCGAACTGGATGCGTTTTCTTTACAATTTTTTTATAACTGGTACTGTCTTCGCGCCATTTGCGGGCTCTTGAAGTATCGGTTGGCGACAAACCCATCATAATCAGAACATCATCATAGGTAACCCGGGTATTTTGCTGCAAAACAAATCCGGTAAGGTCAACAGGACTCTGAACGCGCACGCAGCCATGGCTCACCGCACGGTTGTTCAGTTTGAATTTGCTTTTCAGCGGTGTATCGTGCAGGTATACATCAAAGGGATTCCTGAATGTAAATTTAATTTTACCAAGTGAATTGTCGTCGCCTGCATTCTGGCGGATGGTGTACGGAATATTGCCGGGTTTCAACCTGCGCCAATTGATGCTGTATGGGTTTACTACCACACCATTTTTTAAAACCTGATAATTGTTGCGGTGCAGGTACCCCGGATCCCGAACAATGTGGGCATACATTTCTCGTCCGACTATACTGGAAGGAACCGTCCAGGTCGGGTTTAAAATCACGTAATCTATATTGGAATAAATCTGCGGGGTTTCATGGTTCATCGGTTTGTCTATGTAGCTTTTACTGACAACGTACTTTTTCAGCTTCTGGTCGTAATAGCGTTCTTTGCCCTGCCCGACACAAACCGGCATGGATTTGACACTGTCCGGCCAGTGCATATACAGCATGAATTCCGGCACGTTAACCATCACATATGGCTTTGGTGGTTCGGTTCCGAACCAGCGTATGCGCTCTATATTGGCTCTGATTTCATCAATTTTATCGTTGCGCGATGCATTCAGGATTTTCAAGGTGGATTTGCCGATAATGCCGTCATCGCTCAGGTTGCTGCTGCGCTGAAAGGCTTTTACAAATTCAGACAAATGGCGGGTATATACGCTTTCATTTGCGTACATCGGGATTATGCTGTCAGGCGCTAAATCCAGTTCTACCAGCCGGTTGGCAATCTGAGCGGCAATTTTGGTCGAATCACCTGGCTTCAGCTTTCTGATCCCGCTCGTGTCAATCATGGTTTCCCGGCCTTCTGTTGCGCCATAGGCTTTCGTAAGCAAGGTCTTAAGCTTTTCGAAATCAGGGTGTGCAGGTTTGTATTGCTTCAGTCTGATCAGTCCTGAATCTTTATCCAATACATCCAGTAAGTGAAATTCCGGGTGACACGGAAATGGCAGTGTATATTTCATGCCCAGTACTTCTCTGGGGTCTGTCCGCCCTAATACCTTATCGTGCCACATAGCCACCATAAAATTGCTCAGATACAGATCTGCAAGCGCAAGCGTCTGATACATTTCAGGCAATTTCTGCTTTTGAGCCTTTTTAAGCAATGCAATCAGTTTGTCGGCCTGATAATGTTCGCGTTTTAACCCTTCGTAAACACAGCTGTCGGACAGTTTCAGAATCGAAACTCTGAATGCAGAATCCTGTAATTCGTTCATCCAAAGGGGCTTGAAATCATTTTTGCTGTAATAAGTGGTAAGGGTATCAAAATAATGCGTGTTCAGGGTGTCTGATTTCAGACTTGCCAGTCCCTGTTCTATTTGCGCCGGCATTTCAGACGGGTCAAAATGGGCTACAATCTCTTCAATTTTCAGATTTTCGTTACAGGATACTGCCAGCATACCCGTTAATACGAGCATTTTCAATGTTTTGTGGGGCATATTCTTTACAAAGATACAATTTTAGATTCAGGCTTCGTTTTAATTTACAGCGCAGTCTGCCGTTTTTCGCATTAAGCCGGACGAGCGAAGCTTTCATCGTTAAAACGATTCTTTTTGTCTTATGCTCAAACATTTAGCATTCTGCCTTGTTAATTTTGCACTGCTTTATGAAAAAACTGATTCTAAACACAATTCTTTTGATTTTTGCCATACCCGGTTTCGCCGAAACACCAGACAGCAAGGTGACACTCAGCGGATATGTCCGGGATTCTGCAAATGGGGAAGTACTTACTGGCGCTAATATTTCTGTTGAAGGCATCAAGTCCACGGCTACGTCAAATCAATATGGCTTCTATTCATTGTCTCTTGCCCCCGGACAATATAAAATCAGTTTTTCATACTATGGATACAGAACTGCCATTTTGCAGATCAATATAGCACAGAATGAGACCCGTAATATTGATCTGTCTAAGGTTGAAGAGGAATTTAAGGGGGTTAAAATTTCTGCAAAGAAGAAAGATAATCAGGTCGATAAGGTTGAAATGAGCGCCAACAATCTCAACATCAATCAGATTAAGAAAGTCCCCGCGCTGTTGGGTGAAGTGGATATTGTTAAAAGTGTTCAGTTGTTGCCCGGTGTCAGCACTGTGGGCGAAGGCGCATCAGGTTTCAATGTGCGCGGTGGTGGAATAGATCAGAATCTGATTTTGCTCGATGAAGCACCTGTTTTTAACTCATCTCATCTCTTTGGTTTTTTCTCTGTATTCAATCCGGATGCCGTTAAAGACGTTAAACTCATTAAAGGGGGAATGCCCGCTCAGTATGGTGGCCGACTTTCTTCAACGCTTGATGTGCGGATGAAAGATGGCAATACCAAGAAGTTTGAGGTTAATGGTGGCGTCGGTCTGATTTTCAGCCGTTTTTCACTGGAAGGTCCTATTGCCAGAAAAAACCCCAAAATGAAAAACAAGTCTTCTTTCATTATTGCCGCCCGCCGCAGTTACATTGATGTTCTGGCAAAGCCTTTTTTAAGCAACAACGCCAACCTGAAAGATGCAATCTTCTATTTTTATGACCTTACTGCCAAAGTCAATTATACAATCAATGCCAACAACCGCATCTATTTATCTGCATATGTAGGCAGAGATGCTTTTGGTGCGCCGGGGGCTAAGTTTGACTGGGGTAATCAGACAACAACTTTTCGCTGGAACCATCTGTTTTCTAAAAAGATATTTTCCAATTTTACAGCCTATTACAGCAAATACGATTACCAGCTTGGCTTTGGTAGCGACGGCAATACGTTTAACTGGAAATCAAATATCGTGAACATCAGTGTTAAACCTGATTTCACATATTACATTACACCCAAAAACACCTTGCAGTTTGGTGCTGTATCAACCTATTACATTTTCAGTCCCGGTGATGCGGTTTCATCAGATGAAGGTTCGGTAATCGAATTTGGTCTCCCCGCCAAATATGCTATGGAAAATGCCATCTATGCCGAGAATGAGCAAAAAGTAAATGCCAACCTGACCCTGCGTTATGGTTTGCGCTTTTCCAGTTTCAATTACCTGGGCAAGGGCAGTGCTTTGATTCTGGAAAGAAAAGAAGCAGCAAGGCGCGCAGATGTTCTGGAAGAGCGTGTATACAAATCGCGCGAACTTATTCAATCTTACAATGTTCCTGAACCCAGATTTTCAGCAAATTACAAGTTGTCAAAAGATGCTTCTGTGAAGTTAAGCTATAACCGCATGTCGCAGTACCTGCATCTGATATCAAACACTGCAGCATCAGTGCCATTGGACGTCTGGACACCATCTACCAATAATATAAAACCTCAGATTGCCGACCAGATTGCCGCAGGTTATTTTCGTAATTTAGGCAAAAATCAGAGTTATGAATTGTCCGGTGAGGTGTTTTACAAAGCGCTGCAAAACCAGATCGATTACATTGATGGCGCCAATCTCCTGTTGAATTCGCAACTCGAAGCGGAATTGTTAAGCGGTCAGGGCAGGGCATATGGATTAGAACTGTTTGCGAAAAAGAACAATGGCAGATTTACCGGATGGATTTCTTATACTTTGTCCAGATCAGAACGCAAAGTGGATGGCATCAGCCAAAACGAATGGTACAATAACCGCTTCGACAGACGCCATAACATGAACATCACAGCCAGTTATGAAATATCGCGAAGATGGACGGCTTCAGGCAGTTTTGTGCTGGCTTCGGGCACGCCCACCAATCTGCCAAATACAAAATACAGCTTTCAGGGTTATCAGGGCATTCCTCAGAATGCGTCCGATCTGCGCAACAATGTCACCATAAAGCCTTTTCACCGGCTTGACCTGTCGGCTACCTATACGCACAAAAAAACGGCCAAATGGGAAAGCAACTGGGTGTTTGGAATCTACAATGCTTACGGACGCAAAAATCCATTTTCCTATTATACAAGAAACGACCCTGCCAACAATCTGCAAACCCAGCTGATCCGCTATTCTGTAATCGGCAGCATAGTCCCTTCGGTTTCCTGGAACTTTAAATTTTAAACACATGAAGAACACTTTAGTATATTCGACTTTATTCACCGTTTTCATCGCCCTTCTCTCTGCATGCGAAGACCCGATCGAACTTGATCTGGGCGCTCCGGTAGAACAGATTGTAATCGATGCAGTAATCGATCAGACCAGCGATACACAGTTCATACGCATTACCCGGTCATTGCCTTATCTGGACAACGGAAACTACAAAGGTTATGAAATGGACAGCGTAGGCATTTTGGATACATCCGCTATGGTATTTCACAAATTTACACATAAAGGCGATGGCGTCTATTTCTTTGTGCCACCTGTGCCGGCTACTTTTACCATTGGTAATACGTATCAGTTGATTGCAAGGGATGGCAGTGATACCTATTTTTCTCAAAGCAAACTGAATGCGCCAACCAGCATAGATTCATTCACCTATGCCTATAAGGAAAGCGGTTCTTTCGGAGGTGGAAAAGGCAATTATGTAACACTTTGGGCTAAAGACAAACCCGGTAAGGGCGATTTTTACTGGTTTAAACTCTACAGAAACGACAGTTTACAGGCAACAGCGGGCGATATTCTGATTGCCAGCGACAATTCGGTAACTTCAGGTGGAAGCGGAGATGGCGAATTGTTCATCATCCCAATCCGCGAAAATCTGACATCCCGACCATATACCAGTGGCGAAACGGCCAGAGTGGAGATACTATGCATTACACCTGAATTATACTATTATCTGAACCTGATCAGCACCCAGCTGAACAATCAGGGTTTGTTTGCTGTACCGCCAAGTAACATCCCCAGCAACATCATCTGCATAAACGATCAGAGCAAAAAGGTGTTGGGTTTCTTCAGTATGGCCGGCAAGGTCAGCACCCAGAAGTTGTTGTTCCCCTGAGCCTTGTGAAGCAGCCGGTGTAAGCGCAAGGCATTAGCGTTGCTTACAGAGATAATCTGCTTTTCAGTGATTTTCCGGCAGATTTATTTTTGACGGTATTTTTGTTTTTCGTATCTTCTTGTAAGCAGTTAATCAAACAGGCTTCATTCTAATATTTCGTTTGCAATTGTGCAGGAGCATGTTTTATCTTCGGGTAAACTATGAAATACACAATGCTTTTTTTGTGTCTGTATTGTTCTGCAATACCGGCTATGGCTCAGGTAATGGACGATTTTGAAGATGGTGATCTGAACGCTGCACCAGCGTGGCAGGGTTTGCTGAATGCCTTTACCACAGACGGCGGGACTTTACGAAGCAATAACACAGTTCCTAATTCGGTCTTTTACATCAGTACTAAATCGGATTACGATACGGTCTTTCAGTTTGTGCTCGACTGCAAACTTGAGTTTAATACGTCGTCTCTGAACTATGTCGATCTGATGATCGTTTCCGATTCTGCAGATCTGCGCAAGGCCCGCAACGGACTTTTTGTGCGTTTAGGCGGTAGCAGTGATGAAATCGCGCTCTTCTCGCTATACAATGGCATTGAATCTAAGCTTATTGACGGAAAAGACGCCCGGCTCAACGCATCGACAAGTCAACATGAACTTACGGTCTTATATCAGCACGATACCTGCATATTAATCCACAAGAAACAAGGAAGCACCAATCAGGTGGAAGAGGGAAGGGCTTATTACAAGCTGAGTATGACAGAAGCGTATTGCGGAATCCGCATAAGACAGAGCACGGCTTCATTTTTTAACCGGCACTATTTTGATGGCTTATACCTGGGCATACCCATTCCGGATACAATATCACCGCAATGTGACAGCCTGGTAATAACAGGGAAAGACCGTTTGCAATGCTATTTCAGCGAACCCTGTGACAGTTTGAGTCTTCAGGAAACTGCTCACTACAGCTTGCTTAACCATGGACGAAAACCGATAAATGCCATTTGTGCAGCGGATTTTCGTTCTGTTACGCTCGTATTTGATGCAGCTTTTGAAGTTAACCGGCCTGATTGTCTGGTTATTAATGGAATAAGTGATTTGAAGCAGAATGTGTCGGAAACCCATTCCTACCCATATCTGCCATACAAAGCGGATACTCCCGCACGGTTTGAATTGCTGATTACAGAATTGATGGTTGATCCTGAACCTTCTGCCGGCTTACCGGAACAGGAATATGTGGAAATCCGGAACAATACCGGACGCTGGCTTGGATTAGGCGCCTGCAGTATAAGTGATCCCACGCTCACGGTTAATCTGCCTCAGACGGTGCTCGGTCCGGACTCATTTTATGTTTTGCAAAAGATTCCGGCATTAAACAACGCTTCTGATCATATTTTGCTTAAAGCACCAGATGGCAGTCTGATTCACGAACTCAGGTATTCCGAAACCTGGTATGGCGACGCGTACAAGCAAGCCGGTGGATTTAGTCTGGAGATGATAGATTTTAATCAGCCCTGCCTGATAAAAAGCAACTGGACAGCCAGCCGCTCGCCTGTCGGCGGAACACCCGGAAAGCCAAATTCAGCAGAAACAGTATTGCCGGCTGATGTTTTTGCACCGGCAATTGCAGCCATAACAACAGAGAAAGACAGTTTATTACACCTTTTACTTTCAGAACCTGCAGATACGGCTTCTGTTTTGAAATGGTCTGTAGATGGCAGGATTCTAAACCTGAAGTTTAAGGCTTTTGATCCCGATTTGCTCCGGTATACCTTTATCTGGCCAATGGTATTTACACCCGATCAGAAATTCAAGGTCAGCCTTTCCGGGTTCAGGGATTGTGCCGGCAATATTATGACCGATACGGTGTTTTATCTGCAATGGCCCGCGTTAAGCCGTGCGCAGGATCTCGTTATCAATGAGATTTTATTCAATCCGGCTTCCGGAGGTAAAGATTTTATTGAGGTCTACAACCAGTCTTCCCGGGTTTTTGATTTGTCGCTTTTATATCTGGCCGATCTGGATGCCGGCGGATTGCTGAATCACATTTATCCCATAAGCCGGGATTACTGTCTGCTGCAGCCCGGAAGCTATCTTTTACTCAGTGAAGACACGGCTCAGGTTTGCACTTACTATAATTGCACAGACAGAAAAGCACTCAAACTGCAAATGCCGGCCCTGCCTGTTATGCCGGATGATGCAGGCAGTATCGTACTTCTGAATCTGCGCAATGAAACAGTAGATAGTCTCCGATACAGTCAGGATTGGCATTTTACTTTGCTGAGTGACCGCAGTGGTGTAAGTCTGGAAAGGCTTTCAACAAATATGCCAACCAACGACCGCAACAACTGGCACAGTGCAGCAGCCAGCGTAGGATTTGCCAGTCCGGGTTCTGTCAATTCAGGTGTATTGCTTCCGGTTAAGCCCAAAGGCGTTTTTTCGGTCAACAGCAGAACATTCTCTCCGGATATGGATGGTTTTGAAGACCTGTTGATTCTGAGGTACGCCTTGCCAGGACCGGGTTATTCCGCAACAATCAGAATTTATGCGCTGAGCGGAGTTCCGGTCAGCACAATTGCAAACGCAGAAACCCTGGCATCAGAAGGGGTGTTATGCTGGGATGGCACGAATGATCGGGGATCGCTTATGCCAAGCGGAATTTATGTTTTGTTGATCGAATGCCTGCATCCGGACGGAAAGCGTATCCGCGAAAAACTGAGTGTGGTACTCGCATCGGATTTCTGAGTTCAGACGAAACAATGCAAGACAATGCAGTCTGCATCAGATGTGCCAAATTGTTATTCTTTTTTCTCTACCAGTATGAACAGATCTTCATTATCTTTTTTCATCAGGTATTTTTCGCGCGCAAACTTCTCAAGATTTCTTTTGCTTGAAAACAGGTCTTTTTCTTCGCTGCGCACATGAATGATTTCATCGTGGTAGTAGTCGCGCTTTTCACGCAAATCAGAAACTTCTGAGCGGAGTTTAATCAGTTCAATAAAGTTGTTGCTGTCAAACACCGTCATCCAGGTCAGTGCACTGAGACTGATCAGCCAGTATTTGTATTTATGCCACAACTTTAACATCGCTGCAAAGAAATGCAATTATGGCTTACATGGCAATTAATTCTATGCCATTTGTCCATTAAAGTGGAGTGTCAGGACCATAGTATTCAACTGAATTGTTAACGGTTTCAACCAAATGGATTTTATGCAGGAATACCCCTTCCGGTAAATGCGGTACAAGCCGGTCCCAAACCGCAATGGCTATGTTTTCGACTGAAGGCAGCACGCCCTGAAGAAACGGAACATCCATATTCAGGTTTTTGTGGTCCAGGTGCACCACCACTTCATTTTCAATAATCACTTTCAGTTTTTTCAGGTCCATCACAAAACCGGTATCCCTGGAAGGTCTTCCTTTTATGGTGACAAACAGCTCGAAGTTGTGCCCGTGCCAGTGTTCATTGGCGCATTTTCCGAAACAGGCTTCATTTTCAGCCTTGCTCCATAGGGGGTTGTATAGTTTGTGTGCGGCATTGAAATGTGCCCGGCGGGTCACAAACAGCACAGGAATAGTCATCGGTTTATAAATAAGCTGCAAATTTAATCCAAAAATATTTATTTTTGGAACTCACTTTAATATGATAGTAATAACGGGCGCGGCAGGATTTGTAGGCAGTTGTCTGGCAAGCAGACTGAACAGAGAGGGATTTGTGGATCTGGTGCTGGTGGATGATTTTTCTGTAGAAAATAAAAAACAGAACTGGACCGGGCTTCAGTATGCTGAAAAAATAGACCGCAATGTGTTTTTTGATTGGGCGGTCGGTAAAGGCAATCAGATTCAGTTTGTTTTTCACATAGGAGCCAGAACAGACACCACCGAATTTGACTTAAACATACTGAACGCGCTGAATCTTGCCTATTCTAAGAATATGTGGGACCTCTGCGTCAGCGAAGGGATTCCGCTGGTATATGCCAGCAGTGCAGCCACATATGGTTTGGGCGAAAATGGATTTTCAGATGATTATGCTCATATCCGGGATTTGAAACCCCTGAATCCATACGGGCAAAGCAAACAGGATTTTGATGTGTGGGCACTTGAGCAGCCTGCAGCCCCTTTTTTCTGGGCGGGATTGAAGTTTTTTAATGTATATGGTCCAAATGAATACCACAAAGGCCGCATGGCCTCAGTTGTGTATCATGCATTTAATCAGATTAAGGCGAATGGCAGTCTGAACTTATTCAGATCTCACAATCCGGATTACAAAGACGGAGAACAACAACGCGATTTTATCTACGTTGAAGATGTACTGGATGTGCTCGTTTTCTTAATGCATAAACGCAATAACAGTGGAATCTATAATCTGGGAAGCGGAACTGCAAATACCTTCAGACATCTGGCTGAATCTGTATTTAAATCGCTGGATATGGAAGCAAATATTCAATTCATAGACACGCCGGTAGATATCCGTGACAAGTATCAGTATTATACGTGTGCAGATATGCGAAAGTTGAGAAGTATCGGATATGACAAGCCTTTCACTGCGCTTGACGAGGGGGTAAACCGGTATGTACGCGATTATCTGAAAGCTTTGAAAAACTACTGATTTGAAAAGGGTCGTATTCTTCAGTCTGTTTCTGCTGAGCTTTGCTTCTGCTTTCCTGCTGGAGAATTCTGCACTTAAATCAGAACTACCTGTTAAAGATGCCAACAAGCGCTTAATGCGCAAACTGGAGAAAAAGCGCACCGTTCAGGAGCGGATACTTAGCAATCCTGAGGTGCTTGCAATGGTGGATGGTTTCGATGTTAACAGCGATCTGTACCGGACTCTGAAACGGGAAAACCTGTCCTTTCTGGCGTATAAACACAAATGCCTTATATTCTGGTCAGACAATGATGTTCAGCCGTATAATTTTCCAACGCAAACGACTTTCGAAAAACGGGTGCTCAGGAACAGCAAAGGCTGGTATCAGATGGTTTCTATGCGCATTGGTGATTACGACCTGTATTGTTATTACCCGTTTTACCACCGTTATCCTTTTAACAATGCCTATTTTCAGAATGGCTTCAGCCCCGATCTTGGCTTTGATGAAGTTGAGTTGATTGAAAACACAGTTCAGCCGGCCATGCAGGCAGGTGCTTACGAAGTGTACAAAGACCTTCCGCTGCCAAAACAGGCAGACTACTCCGGGAAACGATTGCGACAGTTGACAGAGTTCTTTTATTCAATTTCGTTTCTGTTCTTCTCGGTATTCCTGTTCTTTACCGCCGGTAAACGCCAGAACTTCAATGCGCGTTTGTTTATGATCGGATTTGCTGCTTTTGTGGGTGTTTTCAACCTGCTGGCGTTTTTCAACATCATTCTGAAGCATAAAGCGTCAATTCCGCTTTTTTCGCCTGAACTTGCGGCATACAGCGATTTCATACCCTCACTCGGACACTGCATTCTGTTGTCTATGGCTGTTCTCTGCGTGCTGGTCATCATTCATCAGGGACTTGGGTTTATGAAAGAAAGGGAAAAGGGTCTGTCGGGCTCAGGCGCATACATTGCCGTTTCTCTTTTGCACTGGATGATCAGTTTTTATGTTATTCTGCTTATTCTGCCGGTTTACATCCTCAATTCGCGCATTAATTATGACTTTAAACTGCTGACCAATGTAACAGAATACACGCTGGTTGGTCTTTTTAATGTATTTTTACTCTTTCTCTTTATTCTGCTTTCAAACCGCATACTGGTGTCCCTGACCCGAAACCGTTTGTTGAGGAAGCCCTTTTTTAAAGTACATGTGCTCACATGCATACCCATTATCGCTTCCGCCTGGTGGATCGGGAAAGAAAATGGATTCCTGCTGTTGTGCTTTGCCGCATATGGGTTTTTATTGCCGCTCTGGGTTTTGTTTGTTAATAAAATACTCTTCCGCCACATCATGGCGGTCGCTTTTCTGACCGCGGCTATGTTCTCCGTTCAGTTTGAACAACTGAACAGCTACAAAGAAAAAGAACACCGCAAGTTGTTTGCCAACAAACTGATTGCCAAAGAAGATATTGATCTGGAAATTAAGTTGCTGAATATTGAAAAGGAGATGATTCACGCAGAAGCAATCGATTCTTTTTTTTATTATACAAAAAACGATTATCAGGAACTGGAACTGAATTACAGATACACGTTTTTCAGTGAATTTATCCGCAATTACGACATCAGTCTGATGCGTTACGACAGTCTGGGCAATGACATTTCTCCGAATAAGCTCACCTATGCCTACGTCAACAGTCTATACAACCAATCAACAAACAAAAGTATAACCAATTATTTTCTGTACATTGAAGATTTGCACTACCTGGGCGGTTATCTGGCCAAATATGAAATTTGTCCGGGGCTCAGAAACATCGGCTACGTTTATCTTTTACTGACGCCTAAAATTAAAAGCGACCAGTATACGCTCGATTATTTCTTCAGCAAGATGGATTATAACCATCTGGCAGACAACCGGTATTCGTATGCCATTTATCAGAAAAATGAACTGGTAAGAGGGCTGGGGACCTATCCGTATAAATTAACGGACCACGACCGTTACCGCTCAATGGATGACGAATCGTTTCTGGAAGAAAACGGTTTTTCGCAACTGATTAAAAAGATTGATAGTGAAACATTTGTCATTGTATCGCTCAAAGCAGCGACATGGAATCAGATTTTTACTGTTTTTACGTCTATTTTATTATACTTTACCGCTATTCTGATTGCCGTTTTCATGCTGATATACATTCTGATATTTACAATTGGATTGTTCAGTTTTAATCCCTTTTTACAGCGCCTGTACGGTGTCATTACGCAGTATCTGAGGGTTATAAACATCAATCAGCTTTATCTGGAAACCAAAATCAGGCTTTCTTTTTTACTGATGTCTGTTTTGATTTGTTCGGTTGTGGTTTATTTTACGGTTCAGAATGTCAACAAGGGTTTCCGGGAAAAGCAGAGCGAATCCCTCGATAAAAAGATGTCTCAGATTGTAAGCGAACTGGAATTCGGCTACAGCAAGCGCGACGACCGGCCTATGCAGAATCTGATTAAGCATCTGGCCAATACGTATGAAGTGGATATCAACCTGTATTTTAAAGACGGAACACTTTATCAGACGGCCAATAACCGCATTTACAGTGAAGCCTGGTTTTCGCCATATATGCATCCCAAAGCCCATTCGGAACTGATTCAGAAGCAACAATACAGCATCAAACAATATGAACAGATCGGATTGCTCGAATTCCAGTCTTTTTACAATGCCATTTTCGACGAAGACCGCAACCTTATAGGGTATGTGCACTTGCCGTATTTTTCAAAATCGCTTGATCTGAAACGCGAATTTTCCACTTACCTGGGCAGTCTGCTGAACATGTCAACCCTTTTGCTGATGATTTCGCTGCTGATTGCCTCATACTTTGGACAAAGCCTGGTAAGACCTCTGAATCTGATGATTGAAAGTCTGGCCCGCATTAAAGTCGGCGGGCAAAACAAGGCGATTGACTGGAGCCGTAACGACGAAATCGGTCAGCTTGTGGAACAGTATAATATGATGCTTACAAAACTGGAATTAAGCACAGAAAAACTGGCCAGAAGCGAACGGGAAGGGGCCTGGAAAGAAATGGCGAAACAAGTGGCGCATGAAATAAAGAATCCGCTGACCCCTATGAAACTGCACCTGCAGCACCTACAGATGTCTTTAAACAGAGACGATGCCCATCTGAAAGAAAAGATTTCCGCCATAAGTCAGATTCTGATAGAGCAGATAGATCAGCTGAGCCGCATGGCCGAAGCATTTTCATCGTTTGCCAAAATGCCCCTTGCGGTGCCTCAGGTTTGCAATCTGCATCAGTTGTTAAACGCCAGTGTGATGCTGTTCAGGGCCGAAAATGATCTGGATATCGCTTATGAGGAGCGCAATGAAGTCCTTCCTGTCTTTGTCGATAAAGACCAGATTCAACGGGTATTCACCAACATTCTTAAAAATGCTCAGCAGGCGGCTCAGGAAGATGTACCGGTGCGCATCTCCGTCCGGGTTACAGAGCATAACGGCGAGGTTCAGGTTGCCTTTACCGACAATGGCAGAGGAATTGAGAGCGAATTAAAAGACAAAATTTTCCAGCCCAGTTTCAGCACCAAGAACTCTGGTATGGGGCTGGGCCTGGCCATATGTCAGAAGATTATTGAACAGGTTAACGGCCGTATCACATTCGAAAGCGAAGTCAATAAAGGCAGTACGTTCTACGTTATCTTACCTGTATACAAATCGGATACATTATCAAATATCTAAAGACAATATGGCTCTTGTGGCTTTTACTGACATACGCATTATGTCATGCACAGCCAGCACAAGGCAATCTGAGGCGTATTGTGTTTACAGCAACAGCAGACAGTGTTCAGTTGGATACTTACCGCATCGCATACAACAGCGTTGTGGTTTATTCTGGCGGAACCAGGCTCAACGCCGGATTTATAGTAGATCACAACAAAGCAATGCTGATGCTCGATTCATCCCTTTTGGGAAAAGAACTTGAGATATGGTACAGAGTGCTGATATTTTCACCGGTTTCGTCGTTTACACGTAAATCCCGGGATCTGATTGAACCGACCTTCACTACAGAACCTCGTGCTTTCTACAACTACAGGCAGGAAAGGTCTGCTTCAGAGGCTATTTTCGGAGATGGTCTGAATGTGGTAGGTAACATTGCCAGAGGGATTGGTTTTGGCAACAATCAGGATGTTGTTCTGAACAGCAATCTGAATCTTCAGATGAATGGCCGTCTGGGAAAAGGAATTACCATACAGGCAGCCATCAGCGATGAAAACAATCCGATTCAGCCTCAGGGCAACACCCAGCAGATTCAGGATTTTGACAAGGTTTACATTTCTGTTTTCAAAGACAGCAACGCATTAACGGTTGGCGATTTCCTGATGCAGACGGATCAGGATCAGTATTTTATGAAGTTCTATAAAAAGTCGCGGGGACTAAAACTGGACTATCAGGACGGGTCAAAGGTAAAGCAGCATTTGCAGGTGAATGGCGCTGTGTCACGTGGAAAATTTGTCCGGAATGAGATACAGGGACAGGAAGGTATTCAGGGTCCTTACAGGCTTTCCGGTGCCAACGGTGAACTGAACATCATCATTATTTCTGGTACAGAAGTCATTTATCTGGACGGACAAAAGCTGGAACGCGGTCAGCAAAATGACTACATTATTGATTACAATACAGGCGAACTGACCTTTATGCCGGGCCGTCTGATTAACCGATACAACCGCATTATAGCCGAATTTCAGTACAGCGACCGAAACTATGCACGATCGGTATTTACAGTTAGCGATGGTTTGCGCTTTGGCAAATGGCGGGC
>Ga0154020_10004015_pt1 | contig 17570 bp, 15 predicted proteins | sample Klosneuvirus_201_FD_109709 | JGI IMG/M metagenome (GOLD analysis project Ga0154020, IMG submission 109709) | Active sludge microbial communities from wastewater, Klosterneuburg, Austria - Klosneuvirus_20160825_MG | ecosystem: Engineered > WWTP > Aerobic digester > Activated sludge | place...
AAGATCCGCCGCATCCCGCGCCCGCTCCGCACCGACGCGGACAAGGTCGAGCTCGTCAAGCGCCTCCACGCGGCCTACGGCTTCCACCCGGAGGTGTATCGCTTCGTCGGCTTCGGCGAGGACGCCCTGGTCAAGGCCGGCCTCGTGGAAAAGCCGCCGCGGAGCGCCGCCAAGCCGCGCAAGGCCAAGGCCCGCAAGTAGCCCTGCGTCGTCGCGCCTTTCCCAGCGCCTCCCGCCGATCTAGACCTCCTGCGATGTCTGCGTCCCGTTTCCTGCGCCGTGCTGCCCTCGTGGTCGCGCCGCTCGCCTGCGTCGGCCTGCTCCTCGCGAGCTCGAGGGCCGAGTCGACCGCTGCGGGGTCGCCGCCCGTGGCCGACACGAGCCCGGTCGTCGTCAAGATCGGCGACCGCACCGTCCGAGCGAGCGAGCTGCGCAAGGCGCTGGCCGGGGTCCCCGCCTTCGAGCTCCTCGCCCTCGGCACCACCAAGATCGACGTGCTCCACAAGTACGTCGACGAGGCCATCGTCCGCGAGCTGCTCGTGGCCGAGGCCGCCAAGAAGCGCGGCGCCCTCGCCGATCGCGGCGTGCAGCTGCAGCTCATGAAGGCGCTCGCCGGCGCCGTGGTCCGCAAGGAACTCGGGGGTCTCGGCGGCCCCGCCGACGTCCCCATGTCCGAGGTGCAGGTCTACTACGACGCGCACGCCGCCGAGTACAAGAGCCCCGAGCGCGTGCGCCTCTGGCACCTGGTGGTCGCCACCAAGGCCGAGGCCGAGGCCGCGCTCGCCAAGGTGCTCGCCGATCCCACCCGCGAGGGCTGGCCCAAGCTGGTGAGCGAGATCAGCCTCGATCCGGGCACCCGCAAGTCGAGCGGCGATCTCGGCTTCGTCTCCTCCGACGGCAAGACCACCGAGCCCAAGGTCGTGGTCCCGAAGGAGGTCGCCACCGCCGGCTTCGCCCTGAAGGACGGCGAAATCAGCAAGAGCGTCGTCCAGTCGCCCTCGGGCTTCCACGTCCTCTGGCGCAAGGGCTCCACCCCCGCGATGGTCCGCAGCCTCACGGAGGAGACCGCGACCATCCGCGAGCTGCTCTTCGAGCAGAAGCGCGAGAAGGCCTACAAGGCCCTGGTCGAGCGCCTGCGCACCCAGGCCAAGGTCGAGACCGACGAGTCGCTCCTGCCGCTGCCCACGCTCGACGTCGGCGCCCGCCCCGTGCCCCGTCCGGCGCCCGGTCAGCCTTCGAAGTAACCCGGAGCGACCCAGCAAACCGGAGGCAAATAGATAGCGATTGCTCGGAACCAGGCTGGCTGCTACCGCTCGGATGTGACCTCGGATGCAGCGCGTCTGCACCCGGGACACGATGCGCAGGTGCGTCTCGCCTCCAGGGACGCTGCAGCAGCGCACGCCCGGGGTGCACCTCAGAGCTCGAGCCTTCCGGGGCCGTCGAGCGCCGCGGCCTCACGCCCACTGCGCGCCTGGGCGCGCGCCGATCTCCCCGTGAGCTCGCTCGTCGTGGTGGGTGTCGTCAACGTGACCCCGGACTCGTTCTCCGACGGTGGCCGCTTCCTCGACCCCCACGCGGCCCACGACCACGTCGATCGCTTGCTCGCGGAGGGCGCCGACGTCCTCGAGATCGGCGGCGAGTCGACGCGGCCCGCAGGCACCGACTACGGCGCGGGCCACGCCTCCATCCCGGCCGAGATCCAGCTCGCGCGTGTGTTGCCCGTGCTCCGCCACGCGGTCGCTGTCGCGGGTCCTCGAGGGGTGCGCGTGGCCATCGACACCACCTCACCCGTCGTCGCCCGCGCCGCCCTCGCCGAGGGCGTCACCATCGTCAACGACGTCTCCTGCCTCGCCGATCCGGAGCTCGCGCGCGTCACCGCCGAGGCCTCGGGGTGGTTCGTGCTGATGCACGCGCGTCCCGGCGCCGCCTCGCCCTACGAAGACGTCGTGACCGACGTCGTCGCCGAGTGGTCCCGCGCCCGTGACCGCGCCGTCGCCGCCGGGCTCCCGGCCGACCGCATCGTCTTCGACCCCGGCCTCGGCTTCGGCAAGGCGCCCTCCGACAGCCTTCGCCTCCTCGCCGCGCTCCCCCATCTGAAGGCGCGTCTCGGTCACCCGATCTACGTGGGCGCGAGCCGCAAGGGCCTGCTCGCGTTCGCCGAGGAGCGCGCCGGCCTTCCCCGCAGCGCGCCCGCCGCGCGCGATCCGGGCACCGTCGCGGTCACCGCCCACGTGCGCGCCCACGCCCACGCGGTGCGGGTGCACGACGTCCACGGCACGCGCCAGGCCCTCGCGGTGCTCGACGCCATCGCCGCCGCCGAGGAGCAGGGCTGATGCTCGAAGCGCTCCGCCAGCTGTTCTTCGGGCGCCCCACGAGTCAGATCGCCCTCGATCTGCTCGACATCCTGCTGGTCGCCTACCTCGCCTACCGCGTCCTGCTCGCGCTCAAGGGTACGCGCGCGATGCAGATGGTCACGGGCCTCGTCGTGCTCGCCGGCGTCTACCTCGCCGGCCGCTGGATCGGCCTCGTCACGCTCACCAACGTCCTCTCCACGCTGCTCTCGTCGATCATCGTGGTGGTGGTCGTCGTGTTCCAGAACGATCTCCGTCGCGCCCTGAGCCGCGCCGGCACGCGCCCGCTGTTCCGGGGCCTCACCCGCGACGACGAGGCCCGCGTCATCGAGGAGATCGTCGCCGCGGTCACCGAGCTCGCCCGCCTGCGTTACGGCGCGATCATCACCTGGGAGCGCGACGCGAACCTCGACGAGTTCGTCATGGGCGCGGGCACGCCGATCGACGCGCAGGTCACCCGCGAGCTCCTCGTCACCACGTTCGTCCCGGTGGCCGAGAACAAGCTGCACGACGGCGCCGTCATCATCCGCAGCCTCCGGATCGCGCACGCGGGCGTGTTCTTCCCGATGCCCGAGAAGCTCGGCCTCGACAAGCAGTTCGGTTCCCGCCACCGCGCGGCCATCGGCATCACCGCCGACACCGACGCCATCGCCATCGTCGTGTCCGAGGAGCGCGGCACGATCATGTTCTGCTTCCAGGAGAACCACGTCGACAACGTCACGCCCGACCAGCTGCGCAACCTGCTCCGTCGCTACGAGCAGCCGAAGAAGAAGAAGGCCCCCAAGGCGTCGGTCGGGCCGGGCTCCTCGCGTCGGTCGCTCCCGCCGCCGCCTTTGGTCGCCCCGGTCTCCGTCCCCCCCGTCGCGGCTTCTCCGACGAAGACCTCGGGCGCCCACGCCCCGGTCTCGATCCCGACGCCGCCGCCGGGCTCGCTCCGTCCCAGCGTGCCTCCTGCCTCGCAGCCGCTGCCCCCCGAAGAGGGCCTCGACCAATGACCCGCGACGACGATCCGCCGGGCCTCGGGGCCCGCTTCCTCGGGCTCTTCTTCGACAACTGGACGCTGAAGCTCGCCGCGCTCCTCGTCTCGCTGTTCGCCTACGTGCTGCTCCACGCGGGCGGCGAATCGCAGCGCACGCTCGAGGTCGATCTCCTGCGCGGCGTCGACCAGGACAGCTCGAAGGTCCTCCTCACGCCGCTGCCCTCGCGCATCCACGTCACCGTCCAGGGACCGCGCGCGCTCCTCGACGACCTGCCCAATCCCATCGACGCGATCAGCCTCGATCTGAGCACCCACCCCACCGTGCTCCGCCTCTCGGATCACCCCCTCAAGTTGCCGCCGGGCGTGCGTCGCCTCGCGCTCAGCCCGAGCGCCCTGAGCCTTCGCTGGGACACCAAGGTGCAGCGTCGTCTCAAGGTGGAGCTCGTGGCCGGCACCCCCGCCGAGGGTCTGACCATCAAGGCCGGGAGCGTCGTCATCGCGCCGCCCACCGCGCTCCTCAACGGGCCGAAGACCCGCGTCGATGCGGTGCAGCGCCTCCTCACCGCGACCCTCGAGCTCAAGGATCGCAAGGCGGGCTTCCACACCCAGACCCTCTTCCTGGACAAGACGCCGGAGGGGCTCGCCGACGGGAGCGTCACGCTCGATCCCGAGCAGGTCGAGGTCCGCTTCGAGCTCGTGGCCGAGACCAAGACGCGCTCGTTCACCAACCTCCCCGTCCTGCTGCTGAAGGGCAAAGGGGCCACGGTGCGGCCCGCCACCGTGTCCGTCGTCGTCACGTGTCCCCCCAAGCGCGCCGACGAGCTCAAGGAGGACGCCGTGGTCCCCAAGATCGATCTCGAGGCCCTCGGGGTCGACTTCGCCAAGAAGGGCGCCGAGGAGGCCGAGGTGAAGGTCGAGGTGCCAGGGTGCTCCGAGGTGATCGTCTCTCCCACCAAGGTCGCCATCACCCGTTGAACGGTTCGTCTTCTTGCCAGAGATTCGCGCGCCGACGCGAAGTTTTCTTAATGACCGAGCGCAGAAGGCCGTAAGAGTGCTTGGGTCATGGCGCGCGTCGACACCCCTACTGCTCCGCGTCAGGCGCTCCCGCCTCCGGTGGAGGAGAAGGGTCCGGTGGAGGAGAAGGCGCCCGCGTCCACGCGTCGGCCCCGTCGGCGCCGCATCCTCCTCATCGACGACGAGGCGATGATCCGCGCCGCGCTCCGCCGCAGCCTCGGGCGCATGCACGACGTGACCGACACCCACGACGCCCGGGAGGCCCTCGCGTGGATCGCCGACGGCGCCGAGTTCGACGCCATCCTCTGCGACTTCATGATGCCGGCGATGAGTGGCGATGCCTTCCACGACGCACTCTCGGAGGTGTGTCCCCCGATGGTGTCGCGGCTCGCGTTCCTGACCGCTGCGCACAGCGATCACGCCGACCAGTTCTTCGCTCGGACCAGGCGCCCCCGCCTCGACAAGCCGTTCGAGCCGGACGAGCTCGCCGAGCTGCTCGTGCACCTGTTTCCTTGACCCTGTTTTCTCGACCTGGCCGCTGAACGTCCGTCCGGCGGCGATCTTGCCTGGCCGGACTCTTGCGTCTGTGCGGCCCTCCGCCCCGGGGATGGGGTAGAGTGTACGGCTCATGACCGATGTGAGGGCCACCGAGTGGAAAGCCGGCGACGTCGTCGACGGCAAGTACCTGCTCGTGCGCCCCATCGCCAAGGGCGGCATGGGCTCGGTCTGGGAGGCGCAGAACCGGCGCACCGAGCGCCGGGTCGCCATCAAGTTCATGCTGCCCGAGCTGATCGACGCCCCGGCCACGGTGGAGCGCTTCTTCCGCGAGGCCAAGGCGAGCGCCCGCATCGACCACCCGTGCATCGTCGACGTGCTCGACCTCGGCACGCTGCCCACCCCGAGCGGAGAGAACGGTGCGCCGTATCTCGTCCTCGAATACCTCGAGGGCCGCTCGCTCGAGCAGCTCGTCGAGGCCGCGCCGCTCGCCCCGATCCAGGCCGCGGCCCTCATGCTCGAGGTGGTGCGCGCCCTCGTCGCCGCCCACGCCGCCGGCATCATCCACCGCGATCTCAAGCCGGGGAACGTCTTCATCGCCAAGAAGGGCGAGGCGATCGTCCCCAAGATCCTCGACTTCGGCATCAGCAAGATCACGAGCGCCATCGGCGACATGCGGGTCACCCGCACCGGCGCCGTGCTCGGCAGCCCCGCGTACATGAGCCCCGAGCAGGCCCGTGGGCGCACCGACATCGACGGTCGCGCCGACGTCTGGGCCATCGGCGTCATCCTCTACGAGGCGGTGAGCAACAAGCTGCCGTTCACCGGCGAGAACTACAACCAGGTGATGATGGCGATCACCCTCGACGAGCCGACCCCGCTCGTCACGGTCGCCCCCTCGGTCGACGACGAGTTCCTCGCGATCGTCGGCGCCTGCCTGCACAAGGATCGCGACCTGCGGCCGTCGAGCATGGAGAAGCTCGCGACGATGCTCGACCGCTACGTCGCCCCGCGCGCGGCGTTCGGCATCCCTCCGGTCGACATCGGCGAGCACCCCTCCGACAAGCGCCTCTCCACCTACCGCATCGGCACCTATGCCGTGCCGCGCGCGGCCCCGGCCAGCACCGCGTCCCACCCGCCGCGCTCGGCGCAGGTCATCACCACGGTGCCGAACGACGTGCAGGTCACCGTCGGCGCCGTGACCATGGTCGAGCCGGCCCGCGGGCGCTCCCGCGCGCTGCCGGTCGTGGTCGGCGTCGCTCTGCTGGCCAGCGCTGCGGGTGTCGGGTTCGTGGTCACGCGCCCGAAGGCTCCGGCCAAGACCACGAATCTCCCGGCGGCCGTGGCCGCGTCGTCGCCCGCGAGCGCGACCACCAGCGTCGTTGCCAGCACCACCATCAGCGCGACGCCCTCGGTGGTCGCGAGCGCGAGCGCCTCGGCGAGCAGCTCGGCGAAGCCCGCGACCACCCCGTCGTCCGCCGTCGCGCCTGTCGCGAGCAAGGCTCTGCCCCTCGCTGTCTCCTCCGGTTCGGCGTCCGCGTCCGGGTCCGTCGCCCCGAAGCCCTCTGCCACGTACGTGAAGCCCAAGCCCAAGGCCAGCGAAGACGGTCCCGCCAACGTGGGTCCCGGCCCTGGTTTCTGACGCCTAGCGGAACAGCAGGGCGAGCGGCGCCTTCGCGAGATACGCGCCCACCGCCGCGCCGAGGAGCAGGCCGACGATCACGATCGGGATCGACACCCGCGCCGGGGGCGCCGGACGCGCGCGCCAGGCCGCCGGGTTCTTGCGCACGAGCCGCTTGCCGAGCACCAGCGCGATCTCGCTCGTCGCGGGCACCCCGAGCAGGCCCGCGACGCAGCGGATGGCCATCTCGTTGGCGGCGGTCGCGCTCTCGGCCGGTCCGACCTCGCGCTCGGCCACCGCGTAGACCAGCCCGAGCGTGGGTGGCAGGAAGCCGGCCTTCTCCCTCGGTCCGAGCACACCGAGGATGTCGCTCCACGCACCACGGGCGAGCAGCGGCTCGAGCGCCGAGAGGCGCGGATCCTGGGTCTCTTCGGGCTTCGCCTCCCGCTGCGCCGGAGGGGCTTCGGGCTCCTTCCCGCGCGTGCTGTCGGGGGGTTCCTCGGCCTTCCGTCCCATCCCCACGAGGCGACCGATCTCGACGCGGTCGACCCGCTCCTCCCGTTGGGGACGCGCCTCGCCGAGGGCACGCGCGGGCGGCGCCTCGCTCGGCTCGGCCCGTGGATCTCGGCGGCGAGGGCGATCTTCTCCCACCTGACCATGGTGGGCCACGGTGGTGAGTCGGGACAACTTGCTCGCAGCGCAGGACAAAAAGCCGAAGGGCCCCCCCCTCTGAGCGAGGCGTGGGCCCTTCGTGACGCGAACGATCTCAGTTCGCTTCTTCGAACTCGGCGTCGATCACGCCGCCGTCCTTCTTGCCCTTGGCGCCGCCCTCGGGGGCTCCGCCGCCGGCCGCACCGGGAGGAGGAGGAGCGCCGTCGCCGCCCGCCGCCTTGTACGCGGCCTCGGCGATGCGGTGCGACTCCTTCTCGAGCTTCTCGGTGGCGACCTTGATCGCCTCGTCGTCCTGCTTCTCGACGGCGGAGCGCGCCTCCTTGAGGAGGTCCTCGAGCTTCTTGACGTCTTCGGCCGGGAGCTTGTCCCTGGTGTCCGTGAGGCTCTTCTCCATCTGGTAGACCATGGAGTCGAGCTTGTTGCGGCGGTCGACGATCTCGCGACGGGCCTTGTCCTCGGCCTCGTGCTCGGCCGCGTCCTTGACCATGTTCTGGATCTCGTCCTCCTTGAGGCCGCTCGCGCCCTCGATGCGGCGCTGCACGTCCTTGCCGCTCGCGAGGTCCTTCGCGCTCACGTTGAGGATGCCGTTGGCGTCGATGTCGAACGTGACCTCGACCTTGGGCACGCCGCGCGGCGCGGCCATGAGCCCCTCGAGGTGGAACTTGCCGAGCGTGCGGTTGTAGCGGGCCTCGGCGCGCTCGCCCTGGAGGACGTGCACCTCGACGCTCGGCTGGTTGTCGCTCGCCGTGCTGAAGATCTCCTTCTTCTGCGTGGGGATGGTGGTGTTGCGGGGGATCATCACCGTCATCACGCCGCCGAGGGTCTCGACGCCGAGCGAGAGCGGGGTGACGTCGAGCAGGACGAGGTCCTTGACGTCGCCGGAGAGCACGCCCGCCTGGACGGCCGCGCCGATGGCCACGACCTCGTCCGGGTTCACGCCCCGGTGCGGCTCCTTGCCGAAGAACTTCTTCACCGTCTCCTGCACGAGCGGGATGCGGGTGGAGCCGCCGACGAGCACGACCTCCTGGATGTCCTTCGGGGTCTTCTTTGCGTCGGCGAGGGCCTTGCGGACCGGCTCCATCGAGCGCTCCACGAGGTCGCCGATCATCTGCTCGAGCTTCGAGCGCGAGAGCGACACGTTCATGTGCTTCGGGCCGCTCGCGTCGGCCGTGAGGAACGGCAGGTTGATCGAGGTGGTCGAGGTGCTCGACAGCTCGATCTTGGCCTTCTCGGCGGCCTCCTTGAGGCGCTGGATGACCATCTTGTCCTTGGAGACGTCGAGGCCGTTGTCCTTCTTGAACTCGGCGACCAGCCACTCCATGATCCGCTCGTCGATGTTGTCGCCGCCGAGGTGCGTGTCGCCGTTGGTGCTGATGACCTGCACGACGTTGTCGCCGACCTCGAGGATCGAGATGTCGAACGTGCCGCCGCCGAAGTCGTAGACGGCGATGATCTCGTCCTTCTTCTTGTCGAGGCCGTAGGCGAGCGCGGCCGCGGTGGGCTCGTTGACGATGCGCTTGACGTCGAGGCCGGCGATGCGGCCCGCGTCCTTGGTGGCCTGGCGCTGGGCGTCGTTGAAGTACGCGGGGACGGTGATGACCGCCTCGGTGATCTTCTCTCCGAGCTTGTCCTCGGCCGCCTTCTTCAGCTTCATGAGGACGCGCGCCGAGACCTCGGGCACCGCCCACTTCTTGCCGCGGATGTCGACCTGCGCGTCGCCGTTCGGGCCGCGCACGACCTTGTACGGCACGCGGGGCGCCTCTTCGGAGCACTCCTCGAACCGACGGCCGATGAAGCGCTTGGAGGAGTAGACGGTGTTCTCGGGGTTGGTGACCGACTGGCGCTTGGCGATCTGCCCGACGAGGACCTCGCCCTTCTCGTCCCACGCGACCACCGACGGGGTCAGGCGGGAACCTTCCTCGTTCTCGAGGACGCGCGGTTCCTTGCCGTCCATGACAGCGACGACCGAGTTCGTGGTTCCGAGATCGATTCCGATGATCTTGCCCATGGCCCTAGAGTCCTCCACCAATCGCCCACCGCTGGGGAGGGCGCCGTTAGCATCGGGAGCGTCCCGGCGTCGAGCCCCGAATGCGGCTCGGCGGGGGGACCCCTCAATTTCTGGGCCAAACCTAAGCACGTACTGTCCGTGGTCAACGGCGACCCAGGAATGTCCGACGGGGTGAGCGAAACTCGCTCCGAACTTGGCCTGCTGTCCGGCCGTGCAGTAGCCCGCCGGCATGCCCGAGACCGTGGAGACCCCGTCCGACGAGGCCACCCCCCTTCCGACCGTGGAGGCCGTATCGGCCCCCCGCCGCGCCCAGGGAATGCGCCAAGTCCTCTCCCGCGTTGGGCGAGCCGTGGCCAGTGGTGCGGTGTTCGCCGCCAAGAAGAGCGGGGCGTTCGTGCGGGCCCGTCCCCGTACCGCCTCGCTCATGGTCGGCGTCGGCCTCGCGGCGATCGTCGCGCCCGTCGCCCTGCGCTCGCGCGGCGCCGCGGCGGCTCCCCCGCCGAGCCCGTCCCCGTCGGTGGTGGCCGAGGCCAAGCCGTCTCTCCCGCTCGCCAAGCCCTACCAGCCCGTCTCCGGCCTCACCGGCGTCGATCTGAAGGCGATGGCGCTCGACGACACCGGCGGCGTCGCTCCGGCCGGCGTCGGGCGCGTGGCCAAGCTCACCGTCGACCCGAAGCTGCAGCTCGCCGTCTCCAAGCTGCTCGCGAAGCACAAGCTGCCGCAGGTGGCCGCGGTCATGATCGAGCCGTCGACCGGGAAGATCCTCGCCTACTCCTCCAAGGAGACGGGCCAGCCCGGTCCGCACAAGGACCTCAACGTCGAGGCGTTCGCGCCTTCGGCGAGCGTGTTCAAGGTGGTCACTGGCTCGGCCCTGGTGCAGGTCGCCGGCGTGAGCCCCGATTTCAAGAGCTGCTACAACGGCGGCGAGCAGAAGATCACGCCGCTCGATCTCAAGGACGACCCCAAGCAGGACAAATGGTGCGCGACCCTGGCGCAGGCCATGGGTCGCTCGATCAACACCATCTTCGCGCGCCTCGCGAGCAAGAAGCTCACGCCGCCCGATCTCAACACCATCGCGAGCCAGCTGGGCTACGGCGCACCCATCCCGTTCGACGTGCCGCTCGCGGTCTCCAAGATCGACCTGCCGACCGACACGCTCGGCTTCGCGCGCACCGCCGCAGGGTTCTGGAACACCACGCTCTCCCCGGTGCACGGCGCGCTCCTCGCGGCGACCATCGCCAACGGCGGCGTCACCATGCGCCCGTGGATCGTCAGCGAGGTCCGCGAGGGCACCACCGTCGCGTACAAGGCGCCGGGGCCCAGCATCTTCAAGAAGGCGCTCGATCCCGCGACCGCTGCTGCCGTCGAGAAGATGATGGCCGAGACCGTCTCGCAGGGCACGAGCTTCAAGGCGTTCCACGACGCCAAGGGCAAGGCGTTCCTCCCCGGCATCGAGGTCGCGGGCAAGACCGGGACGCTCAACCAGCCCCAGCCGCTCAAGCTGTTCACCTGGTTCGTCGGCTACGCGCCGATCAAGAACCCCAAGGTCGCCATCGCGGTCCTCGTGGTGAACGATCCGGTGTGGAAGGTGAAGGCCAACGTCGTCGCGCGCGAGGCGCTGCAGGCGTATTTCGCGCAGCAGGGCGCGGCCAACGTGCAGTCGCCGTCGTACGACTGAGCCGCCGGTCAGGCCTCTGGGTCTCGCGAGCGAGGGCTCAGAGCTTCTCGGCGGCGCGCTTGGCGCATGCGCTGTCGCCGAGCGCGACGCACGCCGCCTTGAGGTAGCGGGCCTCGCCCTGCGAGATCGCGCCCGAGTTCAGGCGCGGATAGAGCATGGTCTTCACGCAGTCGTAGTCCTTGCTGCGCATCGCGGCGGCGTAGTCGCCCTTCCAGCTCGGGCAGTTGCCGACCACCCCGGCCGCGGCCGTCGTGGTGGCGCTGGCCGTGGGCTTGGTGGTCGTGGCCGAAGCCGTGACGGTGGGCGGTGCGGTGACCGTGGGCGGCGCGGTGACCGTGGGCGCGGTGAAGGTGCCCGTCGGCTTGATCGTCGGCGCCGTCTTGCTCGTGGACGGAGGCGGCGTGGGCACATCCGGCGGCAGATCCGGCGGCGGAGGTTCGACGGCCGCGTCGGGCTTGTCGTCGAGCGTGGCGAGCAGCTCCTTGGCCTGGGTCTTGTACTTGTCCTCGCACCCTGCCTCGGCGACCGACGCGAGCAGGCCGCGCTTCTTGTCGCTCGCGGCGGCCGCGGCGGCGGCGATGGTCTTGTTGCACCAGGTGTTCTCGACGTCGACGAACCGCGAGTCCTTGCGCAGCACCGAGTCCTTGGGGATGGACTGGCAGAGCGCGTGGGCCGAGGCGATGTCGCTCTCCTTGAGCTTGCTCGCCTTGACGAGGACCTCGTCGTTCGCGCCGCTGCCCGAGGCCGAGGTGGGCGGGCCGTCGCTGCCCCCGGACTTGGCGACGACGATGCCGGCGATCGCCGCGCACACCACCGCGAGGCCGACGATCGCCCACGTGGTGCCGCCGCCCTTCTTGCGGCGCCGCTCGAGGTCGCGCGCGGCCTCTGCGGCGCTGGCGTCGAGGACGAAGGTCTGTCCCGCCGGCACGTACTTGAGGATCAGATCGCCGAGCTCGATGGTGTCGCCCGGCGCGAGCAGCGCCTTCTTGACCTCTTGGCCGTTGACCCGGATGCCGTTGGCGCTGCCGCTGTCGAGCACCTCGAACTGCCCGCCGTCGAGCGCATCGATCGCGCAGTGATGACGCGAGACGGAGGTGTGGTTGAGGCGCACGTCGACGTCTTCGCCGCGGCCCACGGTCATGTGCGGCTTCTCGAGCGGGAACGGGCGTCCGGCCTCGTCGCCGATCAGCACGACGAGCCGGTGCGGGAGGTCGTCCTTCGGCGGGGCCGCGGGCGCCGCGGGGCGGCTCGAGATGGCGACAGGCGGGCTCGAACGCGGCGCTGCGATGGCCGCGGGGATCGCGCGAGCCTCGTCGTCGTGGGCCTCGATGCGGTAGTCGCCGATGAGGATCAGGTCGCCGGTGAGGAGCTTCTGCCCCTCGGAGAGCCGGTGCCCGTTGACGAACACGCCGTTGTAGCTGCCGAGATCCTCGATGGTCCACACACCGTCGGTCTTGCGGACCTTGGCGTGGTCGCGGGAGATGTTCCGCTCGGTGAGCCGGATGGTGTGCCCCTCGCGTCGCCCGATCGTGTACTCGTCACGCACGAGCGGAACGACGGTCTTCTGACCCTCGTCGTCCTCGATCGTGAGCTTCCACATGGCCATGGTCAGCCCTGCAGCCCCGAGCCACCCTGCAGCCTCGAGCCAGGGAGCCCACACTCAACGACGACGGCGTGGCGTGTTCCGGTGGGCATGTCGGGGGCGAGGATACTCTTCGGGCGTCGCGCGGCGGAAGTTCGCGGCATCGGAGTGCGGAAACAGCAGGTTAGACCCGAGGTGCCCCGCCGCCAAAGCGATTTCGCAGCGGAGGACTCCGAGCACAGGAGACCTGCGCGCCCGCACAGCCAGCCAGCTGCAGGGCCGAGCCGCGTTCGCTTCCAGACTCACGCTCGCACCGCGGGCCCGGTATGGTCGCCGAAATGATGCATGTCCTCGCCTCCGACGGCTGGACGCCCGTCACGGCCTATGCCGCGCTCCGGCGCGCCTCCGAGGGCCCCTCGTTCCTGCTGGAATCGGCGCCGACGGGGGGAGAGCGCTGGGGGCGGTACTCCATCCTCGGCGTGTGGCCGCGCCGCGTGCTCACCATCGATCTCGCCGAGGACGGCCAGACGCTCGCGATCGACGACACCGGCACCCGCTCCACGGCTCCGCTCGGCGACGTCCTCACGGTGCTGCGGCGGTTCTCCGAGGCGAGCGAGGGCTCACGTCCCGAGCCCCATCTGCCCCGCGTCGCGGACGGCGCGGTCGGATACCTCTCCTACGACGTCGTCCACGCGCTCGAGCCAGTCGGCCCCCTCCGCGGGCCGCGCCGCCTGGCCCACTTCCTCGACCAGGCGACGGTCGTCATCTTCGACGCGCTGAAGCAGACGCTGATCGTCCGTGGCGCCGACGCCGATCGCGCGCTCGCGGTGCTCTCGGCCGAGGGCCCGCGGCTGCGGCCGTTGCCGTTCCCCGATCGGGGCCGCCGGCCCGCGCGGGTCACCGCGAGCGCCGACGACGCCACCTACGCCGCGCGGGTCGAGCGCGCGAAGCGGTACATCGAGGCGGGCGACATCTTCCAGGTCGTCCTCGCGCGGACGTTCGAGGTCCCCCGGGACCCCGCACTGGACCCGTTCGACGCCTACCGGGCCCTGCGCGTGCAGAACCCTTCGCCGTATCTGTATTACCTGGACCTGCGGGGCGAGCCCGCTCCTTGCGCACCCCTCGCCATCTGCGGAGCGTCGCCCGAGACGCTGGTCCGCGTGGAGGACGGTGAGGTGGTCGTGCGACCGATCGCCGGCACGCGTCCGCGCGGGGCCACCGAGGCCGAGGATCAGGCGCTCGCGGCCGAGCTGCTCGCCGACCCCAAGGAGAGGGCCGAGCACGTGATGCTGGTCGACCTCGGTCGCAACGACGTGGGGCGGGTCTCCGCCGTGGGCACGGTGCGGGTCGTCTCGCAGATGGTCGTCGAGCGCTTCTCCCACGTCATGCACCTCACGAGCGAGGTCCACGGCACGCTGGCGCCGGGCAAGGACGCATGGGACGTCCTCGCCGCCACCTTCCCGGCCGGCACGCTCTCCGGGGCCCCGAAGGTCCGCGCGATGCAGATCGTGCAGGAGCTCGAGGGCGGTCCGCGCGGGGTGTACGGCGGCGCCATCGGCTACGTCAGCCGGCACGGGACGGCCGACTTCGCCATCGCCATTCGCACGCTCGTCGCCTACCCCGACCGCTTCGAGGTGGGCGCGGGGGCCGGAATCGTCGAGGCGAGCGACCCGCAGCTCGAGGCCGCGGAGACGCGCCACAAGGCTTCCGCTGCGCTCGCCGCGATCGCCGCCGCCGAGGCCCAGATCGCTTCGCGCGACTAACGGCTGGCGGGGGGCGCGACCCATCCGGTAGATTCGTCCGGCGGCCCTATCGCGGACGGCCAGCGCTCGTCGTGCCTCTCCTCTGGAAGCCTCAATCATCATGGACAGACAATCCAGCCACACGCGTGCGGCACCCCCTGGCGATTCCATGCTCGGGAAGGTCGTCGCTGGTCGCTATCGCCTCGAGGCTCGCCTCGGCGAAGGCGGCATGGGCATCGTGTACCGCGCGCGCCACGTGCTCATCGATCGCGTGGTGGCCCTCAAGCTGATTCGCCCCGATCTTCGCGGCGAGACCCACCTCCGTGCGTGGATGCTCCGCGAGGCCCGCGCCGCCAACCGCGTCGACCACGCGCACATCATCGACATCCACGACATCGGCGAGACCGAGGACGGCGAGCTCTACCTCGTCATGGAGTACCTCGTCGGCATCGCGCTCTCGGCCGAGGTGGGCAAGGGCGCGATGGGCATGACCCGCGCGGTCGACATCCTCGAGCAGATGTGCGCCGCGCTCGCCCGCGCCCACGACCTCGGCGTCGTGCACCGCGATCTCAAGAGCGACAACATCCTCTTGACCATCAAGGGCGGCCGCAAGGACTTCGTCAAGATCCTCGATTTCGGCCTCGCCGCGCTCGCGCGCGACCCGCGCCTCGCCCCCAAGGGCGCGATCTTCGGCACCCCCGAGTACATGTCTCCCGAGCAGGCGCGCGGCGAGGACGCGGGGCCGCAGAGCGACCTCTACGCGCTCGGCGTCCTCTACTTCGAGATGCTCACCGGCCAGCTGCCGTTCCGCTCGGGCGACCGCGACACGCTGCTCGAGATGCAGCGCACCGCGCCCCCGCCGCGCCCGCGGCAGCTCAAGCCCGAGGTCACGCCGGCGGCCGAGGCGATCTGCCTGCGCCTCCTCGAGAAGGACGTCCGCAAGCGCTACCAGGACGCCCACCACCTCCAGGAGGAGCTCAAGGCGCTGCAGCGATCGCTGCCCTCCCAGCAGTGGGACGTGCAGTCGGGCGACGCGCAGCCCGCTGCGCCCCCGCCTCCGCCGCCCGCGCAGGGCGACGGCGTGCTCGAGTGGGCCAACCGCGCCTCGCTGTTCGCGCGCATGGTCGCCCGCGTGTACCCGGCGGGCAACGCGCCGCAGGAGATCCTGAGCGCGCTCGAGCAGTCTTGGATCCTCGCCGCGCGCGCGTCGCGCCTCGAGGGTGAGGTCGCCTCGCAGAACCGCAAGATCGAGGCGCTCGAGCGCCGCGGTCGCGCGCTCCGCGCCGAGATCGGCCGCAAGGTGGAGGAGCTCGCGCACGAGGAGTCGCGCGTGCTCCGCGAGGCGAGCGCCGACCACGAAGAGGCGGGTCGCGTGCGCGAGCAGGTGGCCGTCGCCGAGCGCGCCGAGCAGGTCGCCCGTCAGCAGGCCGAGGGCGCCGCGCAGACCGCGCAGGCCCGCGCGTACTTCGAGCGGCTGGGCGGCGCCGCCGCCACCACCGAGCTGCGTCGGGAGCGGCTCCGCGAGATCGAGACCCGCGCCGGACAGCGCGAGTCCGCGGCCCGCGATCTCCGCAAGCAGATCGAGGATCTGCGTGGCCAGCTCGGTCGCTATGCCGAGGCGCTCGAGGAGGATCTCGCGAGCGGTCGCGAGCGCATCGCCGCGCGCGCCCGGGAGGGCCTCGCGTTCGAGAAGGCCTACGGCGACGTGACCACCACCTTGATGGGGCACCTCAAGGGCAAGGCCGAGTGCCGCGATCTCTACCAGGAGCTCATCGAGTCGCAGCGCCAGCCGGCCGCGCCGCAGACCATCCGCGCCGACGTGCCCAACAAGGGGTGAGGGCAACGCGTGAGGGCCGCCGGCTGGACGCCCAGCCGGGGCACCTCGTCGTCGCCCAAGCCGGTGGCGCTCAGGCCGGGGGCAGGCGCGCGGTCAGGAACGAGCGCATCTTCACCAGCGTCTTCTCGTCGCGGGTGAACGTGGGCGCCTGGTAGCTCTTGGCGAAGCTGTGCACGTCGGAGACGAACTCCTTGCGGGTGTTCGCGTCGTCGACGATCTCGTCGACCGTGCGACCGCGCGCGGCGCCCTTGCCGAGCTGCTTCACGTAGGAATGCAAACGGCCCGCGTCGGCGCCGAGGAACGTGTCGATGGTGGCGACCTCGGCGGTCAGCCGCTCGAGCGCGCCCTTGAGGTCGGCCGACTTGGCGCCCTCGAAGGCGAGAGCGTCGCGCGCGGCCACGCGGAGCACGAAGGCATCGTCGAGGTAGCCGATGTCGTCGATGCCGTCCGGCACGAGGTCGAGCGACTTGAAGAGGTAGTTGAGGCCGCCCGCGATGGCGCGGCGCGCGCCCACCGGGGTGGACTCTGCACCGAGGAGGCCCGCGAGCGCGACGGCGTCGTCGGCGAGGCTGCGGAGCCAGGTGGGGAAGGCGTCGAGGAAGGCGGCGTTCTCGTCGGACATGGGGGGCCGAGCGTCGCGCCGTTCGGGGAGAGTTTCAACTGCTGAAACGTCCCGCCCCAAAAGCACCAAGGCCCCTCGGACCGTGAGGTCGAGAGGCCCAGGAGCTCGGAGACGGTTCAGGCCGAAGCGACGGCGGCGGTCGGGTAGACCGAGACCTTCTGCTTGTCCTTCGTCTTCCACTCGAACTTCACGACGCCGTCGCGGAGGGCGAACAGCGTGAAGTCCTTGCCCATGCCCACGCCCTTGCCGGGGTGGAACGTGGAGCCGACCTGACGGACGATGATGTTGCCCGCGACGACCGCCTGGCCGCCGTAGACCTTCACGCCGCGCCGCTGCGAGGCGGAATCGCGACCGTTGCGAGAAGAACCCTGACCCTTTTTGTGCGCCATGGAAGTGGACCTCTCAGCCGGTCACGCCGGTGATCTTGAGCTCGGTGTAGGGCTGCCGATGACCCGCCTTGCGGCGGTAGTTCTTGCGGCGGCGGAACTTGTAGACGATCAGCTTCTTGCCGCGACCCTCGCTGACGATCTGGGCGCTGACCTTGGCGCCTGCCACGAACGGCGTACCGACCTTGACGTTGTCGGCGCCGACGAGGAGGACCTTGTCGAACGTGATGGCGTCGCCGACGTTGCCGACGAGCTTCTCGACGCGGAGGACATCGCCCTGCGCGACCTTGTATTGCTTTCCGCCCGTCTGGATGACCGCAAACATGAAGGACCTCTTGGAGACACCGGAACCGCGGGCGTGCACTTCGGGGAGAAGGTCACGAGACCGAGCACGGCGTGGGTGGTTGGGGGGGCGGAACCGTAGTCCAGGCCCTGGGGTTGGTCAAGGGCCCCTGCGGTTGGTCAAGGGCTGGGCGGGAATCACCCAGGAATCAGCCCGTCTCAGCGACGGCGGCGGGTCACGGCGAGGGCGAGGCCCACCGCGACGCCGACGATCCAGGGCTGCGGCTTCGGTCCCGGCGCG
>Ga0154020_10004016_pt1 | contig 17570 bp, 14 predicted proteins | sample Klosneuvirus_201_FD_109709 | JGI IMG/M metagenome (GOLD analysis project Ga0154020, IMG submission 109709) | Active sludge microbial communities from wastewater, Klosterneuburg, Austria - Klosneuvirus_20160825_MG | ecosystem: Engineered > WWTP > Aerobic digester > Activated sludge | place...
CGGTGCAAAATGCGCTGTGCTTTTTTGATGTGTCCGGGGCAACCATCCGGCTGCGGGTGCTGAATCCGGATACGCTGGAGGAGATTGACCGGGTGGAGGTGCGGTGAATCTTCACCCCAGCACCCCCAACAACCACTCCCGCTCCGTCAGCACTTCTATCGCCCGGATTTTTTCCCGCAGGGCGGCCCGGCTTTCCGCGTCATCCTGCTCGACACGCTCTCGATCTACCTCGATCCGGCCACGTTCCGGCCGGGCGCGGCGAGCCATCGGTACCGGTACGAACTGACCGAGAGCGGCGTGCTGCGCTTCTACTTCCAGCCGATTGCGCTGCCGCACAGCAGCGTGAACGAGCCGGGTTCCAACGGGTTTGTGACCTTCCGCATCGCGCAAAAACGCGACAACCCGGTGGGTACGCTTATCGAAAATCGCGCGGGTATTTATTTCGACTTCAACCTGCCGGTCATCACGAACACGGTTTTCCACACGGTGCATGCGCCCTGGCTGAAATTGGTCCACGTGGGTCAGCCGGGCGTGGCGCCGATGCTCAGTTTCTCGGCGTTCTCCAATCCCTTTGCCGGGCAGGTGACCGTCCGGCTCGAAGGCGCGAAAATGCCCGGCACCGTGCTCCGCCTGTTCGGCACCGACGGGCGGATGGTGCAGGAGATGCCGTTCCGGCAAAACCAACTGACGCTCGACCGCAAGGGCTTGCCCGCCGGGATGTATTTCTTCTCGGTGGAAGCACGTGGGAAAGGTGCTGGGAAGTGGGCGGTTGGTAGCGGAGTGATTTTCGCGTTTGGTCATTTTCAACGTCGGCAGGGTTTGAAACCCTGCCGACGTTTTGCGTTTTACACCGCCTCCTAAATCCCGCGCTTTGGCCAAAATCCTCAAAACTAACCCGGAACCCGGAAAGCCCAACCCCTACCTTTGCCCGCACAATCCGACAAGTATGCTCACTCAAAAATGCTCCGTGTTTGCCCTGCTGCTGTTCTTCGCGGCAAATGTTCAGGCTCAAAATCCTGACGACCTCGAATCCATCATCGAAAACGAAAAAACTGCCTGGCTGCGCCAAAACGCTGTTGCCGACCGGGGGTTTACCACCTTTGCCGACAACCGTTCCGACATCACGTACACGCGTTTTCACTGGTGGGTGGACCCGGCGGTGCACTACATCCGGGGCGCTGTGCTGACCGTGTTCGAACCGCTCGAAAACCTGTCGAGCCTGGAGTTCGACTTTTCTGCAACGCTGACGATGGACAGCATCCGGTACCACGGCACGACCTGTTCATTTAGCCGGAACGGCGACATCCTGACCCTGCATTTTCCCGGTATGCTTCCTGCGTTGCTGCCGGATTCTATCGAGTTTTTTTATCAGGGCGCACCACCGGCCTCCGGCTTCGGTTCGTTTACCACCGAAAAACACGGCCCCAATACCACGCCGGTGCTCTGGACACTCTCCGAGCCGTTCGGCGCCAAAGACTGGATGCCCTGCAAACAGGCGCTGAACGATAAAATTGACTCGGTGGATATGTTTATCACCCACCCGGAAGGATACCGGGCGGCGAGCAACGGCGTGCTCATGTCCGAAACCACGCAAAGTGACCAAACCACTGCACACTGGCGCCACCGCTACCCTATCGCGGCGTATTTGGTGGCTATCGCCGTGACCGATTACGAGACGTTCACCGTACAGGCGCCGTTCGGAGCCGACACCATTCCGCTTGTCCATTACGTATATCCGGAAAGTGTGTCGGCTGCCCAGACCGGTGTGACAGACTTGCTGGCGCAAATGCAGTTGTACAACGATCTCTTCGGGCTATACCCTTTTCATCGGGAAAAATACGGGCACGCCCAATTCGGCTGGGGCGGTGGCATGGAGCACCAAACCATGTCGTTCATGGGAGGTTTCGGTTTTGAACTGATTGCCCATGAAATGGCGCACCAGTGGTTTGGCGACAAAGTCACCTGCGGCGCCTGGGAAGATATCTGGCTGAACGAGGGTTTTGCTACCTACCTCAGCGGACTGTGCTACGAACGCATCGCCACCCAGTACTGGCAGCAGTTCAAACGGCAACGCATCAACCAGATTACCTCCGAACCCGGCGGTTCCCTGCGCGTGGACGACACCACGAGCGTGGGCCGCATTTTCAACGGACGGCTCACCTACGCCAAAGGCGCGATGGTGCTGCACATGCTGCGCTGGATTTGCGGCGACACCGCGTTTTTCGCCGGTGTGCGCCACTACCTCAACGACCCCGCGCTGGCACATGGCTACGCCCGTACACCCGACCTGCAGGCTCACCTCGAAGCGGCTTCGGGCAAAGACCTTGACGGCTTTTTTGCCGACTGGTACACGGGGGAAGGGTATCCCTCGTATCAGATCAATTGGGCGCAAGATGCCGGCAATACCATACATTTTTCGGTAAAACAAAGCCGGTCGCACCCCGCTGTAGCCTACTTCGAATTGCCCCTGCCGCTCCGGCTTTTTGGTCCCGGCGGGCAAACCCAAGACCTCGTGCTGCTCAACAATTTCGAGGGACAAACCTTCAGCGAACAGGTCGGTTTTACGGTGGATTCAGTGGCGTTCGACCCGGATTTGTGGCTGATTTCAAAAAACAACACTGTGTCCAAAACCCTTGTCGGCACGGGTGATTTGGCGGCAGCCGGCTATTCGCTGGGCATCGAACCGAATCCCGTACAGGTCGGCAGGACGTATGCGGTAATTACTGGACCGACATCGGGCTCGCTGCGTTTGACGTTGCAAGCCGGGGATGGGGCGACGGTCTTTTCGCAGAAGGAACATCTGGTTCCCGGCGAAAACCGGTATGCACTCGACCTCGCCGATTTGCCCGCAGGGGCGTATTGGTTGAGAATAGAAAACGAGGCAGGTACAATGGCTGTGCCGCTGATCATCGGATTGGGAAGGCATTGAGGCCGGGCCTACATGGTTATCGCGATAGGTTCTACTCCTGCATGACCGCCTCGATCTCCGCCCAGGTATCCCAAACGGTTTTGACCAAAGGTTTGAACGACTCGGCGTGCCGGCCCGATTCGAGTTGTTTGAACAGCACGTGCATTTCGCCGCGCAGGTCGGGGTACTGGTCGGTAACCGGCAGCAGGGCAAGCCACGCCTCCCGGTGTTTTTCAAACCCTGCTGCAAATGCCGGCGGGCAACCCATTTGGCCGATGCGCGCGATGTTGTCGGCGTATTGCCGGATGGTTGCGCTTAGCGACATGGATTTGCAGGCGTGGTTGCGGACAGCGCCCAAGGAGTCGTCCAGCAAGATCGCCTCGGCCATACAATCAAAAAAATCCGGCGGCACACCCGCTTCGAAATCATCCGCGCCGATAGCCCCGTCCTCGTCGCTGTCGTAGTCCACGGCGATTTTCCAGCGGCCGTCCACCTTGCGGTGAAATACGTGGAATTTGCCGTAATAATGCTGCCGGCTGCTGTCCGGCGCAATGGCGGTGTAGCGATAAATTCCGCGCTCCGAGGCGAGAGATTCGCCGGCAACGCGCTCGAAAAATGAAAAAGCAATGTCAGCCCGTCGTTTGCTTGCCTTGCCGCGTTCAAATCCGTCGGCAACATGGTCCCGATATCCCTTCAGATCGCGTACTGTCGGTTGGCCGCCGCCGTTGGCGCGAATGAAGTCCGGCGTATGCAGGTTGAGGTATTTTTCGGCATCGAATGTGGCGTATGCCGCTGAAAAGGGCGTCCAGATGTCGCGGTTGATTTCCTTGAGCCGGGCGGTGTTCCCGGCATCCCGCGGGATGTGGATTTTTGGAAAATGCTTCGCCGGCGGAGCAGGCACTGTTTGAGAAACGCCAACCACGGGCAACACGAGGAGGATGAAAAAGCACCAGTTTTTCATAGGATGAAGATTTGTTTATTTCTCCAGATAATCCCGCAAGGTAACGAGCACCTGCGGCCATGGGCCAACCACGGCTTCGCAATACCAATCCCAGTCAGCGCCGGCGTTTTCGGGGTAAGGACCCTGCCGGACGGTCAAAGTTCGTTTTTTTCGGCACAACATCCTGAACTGACAGCCACGCATTTGGTTATACCCGGCATGGCACACTATTCCATCACTACCCGGCACAAAGGCAACATTGCCTTCGAAACTGAAATCGGCGCCCACAAAGTCGTCATGGACACATCGGCCTCCCACGGCGGAGAAGACCTTGGTCCCTCACCCAAGCGGCTCCTGCTCGGCACGCTGGCCGGCTGCACCGGCATGGATGTAGTGTCGCTGCTGCGAAAGATGCGCGTGCCGTTCTCCGATTTTGAAATCATCACCGAAGCCGATCTGACCGAAGAACATCCGCGGGTCTTTTCCAAGGTGCTCGTGATTTACCGCATCAAAGTGGCCGACAAGGATCGCGATAAACTGGAAAAAGCGGTCAATCTTTCCGTGGAAAAATACTGCGGAATTACAGCCATGCTGCGCAAAAACAGCCCCGTGGAGCATACCATCGAGTATTTGTAGGCACATGTCCGAACTTACCCCACCTGCGTTTCATAATAATGCTCGGCCAAGCCAAACCTGCGTTCAGGGGCTTGACTTTCCAGGTGGTGAAAATCCGTGGGTTTCATCCCGGTAAAATCCTTGTAGTCGCGTACTAAGTGCTGGTAGTCGTAGTAGTTGCAATCGAACGCAATAGTGAGCCAGTTGCGGTTCGGGTTCAGGTTTTTTTCCCGAAATGCCTGGTCGAAGCGGACAAGCCGTGCGAACAGTTTGGGTCCAACACCCGTTCGTTCCAGAAATTTTCGCTCAAACTGCTTGGCGCTCAGAAACGACTTTCCAGCCAACGTATCCAGTGAAACCGCCGGATTGGTCAGCATAAATTGGCTAATCGCATCAATTGGATGAGCGTTCTTTGTCGCTTTCCGCGCCAAGCACTCCATGAACCCATTGGCAATTTGAACGATTTCCGAGTAGTCTTTGGCATGGAAAAATGCTTCATTGACAAGGTGCACGTCCTTCGGGAACACACAATCGGCAGCAATGTAGGCATCATTTACCTCCGTACCCGGCATCCCTGTCAGCAGAAACAAGCCGCCGGGCTGAAAAAGGATTTGTATAACCATGAAATGCCCGTGGACAAAACGATTCGTGACAGACAAGGCCTGACCGATCAATACCACCGGGATATTCGAAACGCTCTTGTCCGTGGTTAGAAAATCCACCCGCTCCCGGTCGTGCGGATAAAATGCGAGGCAATGCTCCGGACGAGGCGTGTACGGCTTGAATGGCGGCGGATCGTGGCTGTCGAACCGCATGTGCACGATCCTATAGCAACGGACAAATGCGCGAAGCGACGGACTGGGTTGGAAATCTTTCAAAAACATCGCCTAAATATCCAGTCTCGGCACGAAATCACAGCTACTTCAAGCCATATTTGTCTATGATGGCTTGCCGTTCATCCGATGCCGTCGGGGCATATACCAGTCCAAATGCCTCGTTTAGGCGATCATGTTCTTGCCGGAGTTTTTCCGACCCCCGGGTGTAGCCGTTTTCGGGTGTCAGTTCGTGGAAAATTTTTTCCAGAAACTCCTCGAAAGGCTGGTTGAAGTACATGTCTACAAAGCGCAGCGGCTGGTCGGAGCCGTTCCAGAACGTGTGCCGCAGGTTGCGTGGGCGGAAATGCCAGCCGCCTGCCGCTATTTCCACAACCTCATCTTCAACCATCACGGTTGCGGTGCCTTCGAGGACATACATCAATTCGTCCAGCTCCTTGTGCAGGTGGGGCGGTGGTCCCATCACTTTGGGGGCGGCGGCACATTCGACACACGAAAACACGCCGCCAGTCATTTTAGACCGTACCCAAACCCGGATATCCATACTGTCCTTGTGCGACAACGGCGGCAAAGGCGGCAGGAGAAAAGGCTGGAGCGGGTCGGCGCCGGGGTTCGGCGCCAGGGTGTTGGGTTGGGCCATCAAACCCGTGTTTGGCAAAAAGCCGAGCGCAGCGAAGAGGCTGGTTGTGTGTAAAAAATCGCGTCTTTCCATGTGTTGTTTTATTAATCGCCACAAACCTACCGGCAGTTCCTTGGCTGGTAGTGGTAAAAAACAGACATTCGCGAAACGCAGTTGAACAACCACTTAAGCGTATGAACAACCTGATCCTTCTCACAAAAAACACCCTCCATACGATGAAATGGTTTGGTTTAACGGCCCTTTTCGGCTGTGGCTCCGGCAATGCTGCCGTCGAGCGCGGATGCCTGACGAACGGCAATTTTGAGATTTGCTGGGAAGTCCACACCACCCGCTCCGGCGCCTGGTTCAACAACGGCGGCGACTATAATGCCACCGTCAAAACTTCCTATTTCTCCGTAAAATATCAGGGAAAAACACTCAAGGTGCCGCAGCCCGACGGCAAACCCGCCGAACAGTTTTGGCAGGCGAAATTTTTGAAAAACACGCTCCGCCCTGCCCTCATCGTCGGCATCAACAGCATGTATTTAATTTCGGAGGAAAACGGCGCGGCGAAAATCACGACGCTGGACGAGCAGGAAAGTGATTTTGCTACCTATCAAATGCTCGACGGCGACCACGGACAACCCGGCGCCATCCACCGGGTGATGCTGATAGACGATTCTGCATCCCCGCGGTATGTGGAGGACGGCCGTTTTTTGATGGTCAACGGGCGGGTTGTGCTGGATTTGCAAACACTCGAAACTTTCCCTTTTCAAATCAACGGCTACGAATTGCTCCAAAAACTGGGTGGTTACAATGCCTTTCAGTCTTATGCCGCCCAATTGTCCCCGCAGAAAACCCAGATCGTACTGGTGGGAAGCCGCGACAACCCCGAGAACACGCTCCTGCGCGCCCAGTATGCCCTGGTGGTGGTGGATTTCAAAAAAAACACAGCCTACTCGGTACCGTTCGACGACACGGATACCCGGTTTTACACCGTCTGGGATTTTTGCGGACAGTGGATTGACACCTATTTTCAATGGACGAAAGACCCGGCGACGGGCGAGGATCGCATCGTGCCGCGTACGTTCGACCGCTTGCCGCCGTGGCAGGGCCGCTGGAACCGGGACGAATTGACGGGCGAGGCATTGGAGTATTTTTTGGTACCCGCCGAGGAATCCATGATTGAGGCGCTCGCAGGTTTTATCAAAACACAGGTCGCAGTGTCGTCCGAAAAGGACGAACAGATGCATACCCATCCGCACGAGGCATTGGGCAGGCCGGCGTATTTATTGGCGGATAAATACCTCGTTCTGGACAGTTGCGAACTGAACCTGCACTTTACGGAGGAATACCAGCAGTTGACGTTGAAGTCCTTTGCCGAGGACAAAGAACTGGTGCGCACGCTTGGAAAACGATTTGACGAGGCCTTGCGCGCAGGCAAATTCGCAGAACATTTCGGGCGGTTCGAGCGCTGAGTTTTGAGTTGGTTCGTGCGTCAATCCAAAAAGACCTCTGTCACGTCAACCTCCAGATTGGGAATGATGGGCGTAGTGAGTATGTCGCCTTCCACTTTGGGCTGTAAGCCGATGTAAATGCCCTGCTCGGTGAGTTTCCACACCTGGATGGTACGCTCGATGGGCGACACCACCCAGTATTCGAGCACGCCCGCTTCCTGATACAGTTCGAATTTGTCCTTCATTTCGGTCCGGCTATTGCCCGGCGAGAGAATTTCTATGATCAGGTCCGGAGCGCCGATACACCCGCGATCGTCCAGTTTGCCCGGGTCGCAAATGACACAGAGGTCGGGCTGGACGACCGTAGCAACATCTTTGTTTTTTGTTTTGCTAAACCGCGACAGGCGCACATCGAAAGGCGCGACGTACACTTTGCAGGGGCTATTCCAAAGCGCATTGGCGATCACGCGAGTAAAGTGCGTAACGATCCCCTGATGCTTGCGCGACGGCGCAGCCATCTGGCGAATTTTTCCCCGCAGCAATTCGACGCGTTCTTCAAATTGCCATAGCAGATAGTCGGCGTAGGTGTAGGTGCCGTTCGGGTCGAGCTGCGAAAGGGATGTGATCATGATCTGGTCGTGCTTTGTTGAGCGGTTGCAAAGTTAGAGGAAAATGCCCTTGCTTGCTACATTTGCGGGGCGATGGCAGGGTGGGAAACCCGTCCACCGCCTCGATCCATCACCACACCGCTACCATGCAACAAACAGACTTCGACCGGCTCCGACTCCAACTTTCCGTGGAGGCCAAAAACGGCATTGACTTCATCACGTCTGCCACCATCGTCTGGCTGATCTTGGCCTACATCTGGACACTGCCGTACTCGGCCTACAACAAGAGCATCTTCACGTTCGTAGCGGGCAGTATCACAATCCCCTTGGCATTCGCGCTCTCCAAGGTATACAAGACCAACTGGAAGGTGGCCGGCAATCCGCTCGAACCGTTGGGCTTGTGGCTCAACTTTGCCCAGTTGTTCTACTTCCCGTTTCTCGTTTTCATCCTGCTGGCATACCCTGAATACTTTATCATGACGTACGCCATCATCACGGGGGCGCATTTTTTCCCATACGCCTGGTACTACAAATCGGCTCCTTATGCCATCATGGCGGGTATTATCTCGGTCGGGGCGATGGTTCTGGGACTGTTTTTGTCGCCGGAGGAAATGTACGTGCTGCCGCTGGCTATGGCCGGCGCACTGGCTGTGTTGGGAGTGCTGCTTCATGTGGCCTGGCAGAAAAACAAACGGGAGTTGTCCCAAATGGCCTGACATTATTTAAAAAGCAATGCAAAAACACGTTTTCCTGCTTTTCCTATTCCTCACCGCCTGTGTCGGCAAGCCGCTGCGGACCGTCCAGATTCCCGATTCGGCGGGCGAATTGTACCTCGTGGTGCTCGGCATTGCACAAGACGGCGGCTACCCCCACGCCGGCTGCCGGCGCGACTGTTGCCGCCAGGCGCAAAACGGACATCGTTTGCCCCACTCGCCTGTGTGCCTTGGACTTGTGGACGAACGGGCCAAAAAAGTGTTCCTCCTCGAAGCCACACCGGACTTCGCCGATCAGTGGTTCCTCTTGCAGGAACTGACCAACAACCGCGACAAACGCACGCCCGACGGCATTTTCCTTACCCACGCCCACGTGGGCCACTACGCCGGACTGATACAACTCGGTCGAGAGATCATGGGCGCCCAAAACGTCCCCGTGTGGGCCATGCCCCGCATGGAGAAATTCCTGCGCGAAAACGGCCCCTGGAGCCAATTGGTCGGTCTGCGGAACATTGACCTGCACCCACTCCGGGCCGACAGTACCGCACAACTTACCCCCGACCTGCGCATCACCCCGTTTACGGTGCCGCACCGCGACGAGTTCTCCGAAACCGTCGGTTATCGTATCGAATCGCTGCGCAAAAAAGTGCTGTTCATTCCCGACATTGACAAGTGGGAGAAATGGTCACGCGACATCGTGCAGGAAGTGCGCTCGGTGGATCACGCCCTGCTCGATGCCACATTTTTCAAAGACGGTGAGCTCGTCGGGCGCAGTATGCAGGACGTACCGCACCCGTTCGTAGCCGAAACGATGCAGCGCTTTGCCCAGGCGCCAGGGGTGGAAAAAAAGAAGGTGACGTTCATCCACCTCAACCACACCAACCCGCTGCTCTGGGAAAATAAATCCCGAAACGAGGTGCTTTCCGCAGGTTTTTCCCTGGCAGAGGAAGGGATGGTCATCGGGCTGTGACGAGGCCTGTTATGGCCGCTCCACCTTTCCTTTGCTGTACTTATCCGCCCAGTCAAACATTTCCGCCAGCACGTGCAGCACGCTTTCCCGCGCGCGGTAGCCGTGGCTTTCGTGCGGGAGCATGACAAGCCGGGCGTTGCCGCCGTTGCCTTTGATGGCCTGAAAAAGTCGCTCCGACTGGATGGGAAACGTGCCGGAATTGTTGTCGGCCTCGCCGTGGATAAGCAGCAGCGGCTTCTTGATCTTGTGTGCGTGCGTGAACGGCGACATGTTCATGTACACCTCCGGGGCTTCCCAAAAGGAGCGGCGCTCGCTCTGGAATCCAAAGGGCGTGAGCGTTCGGTTGTAAGCGCCCGATCGGGCAATGCCGAAAGCGTAATCATCGGAGTGGGCCAGCAGGTTGGCAGTCATAAATGCCCCGTACGAATGCCCGCCCACGCCCACGCGGGTGCGGTCGGCGATACCGAGCGAATCAAGGTAGTCAATGGCCGCCCGCCCGGAGGACACAGCCTGCTCGATAAAGGTGTTGTTCATCGTCTCCGGGTCGCCCACGATGGGCATGGTCGCATCCATGAGCACAGCATAGCCCTGAGTCACAAAAAACAGCGGCGAGTCGTTGCGGTAGTAGGTGAATGTGTTTTCGGAACCGCGCACCTGTCCGGCAGTGGCCGCATCGGAGTACTCCAGCGGGTAGGCCCAGATGAACAGCGGCAGCCGCTGACCGGGCTTGTACCCGGGCGGCAGGTAAAGCGTGCCGGAAAGGGGCACCCCGTCCTTGCGGGTGTATTTGACGAGGCGTTTTTCCACACCCGTGAGTTGGGGCGCCGGGTCTTTGAACGCCGTAAGCGCCTTGCGCGATTGGGTTTTCAGGTCGGTTAAAAACAGGTTCGGCGGCTCGGTTTTGCTCTGGTAGCGGGTGACGAGACGCCCCGTATTTTTGGCGTCAAACATGACAAACTCCTCGTAGGCGTTGGCGGGGCACTGAAAAACCGTTTCCTTTTTCCCGGTTTTCAGGTTGATTTTGTCCAAACGCGGGAAGTTGCCCTTGGGCGAAGCCCCCTGGGCATTGAACCAGGCCCAGTCGCCGTCCTGAAGCAGCACGCGGTCGCCGGAGGGAAGGTGGGTAAAGACGGGGTTGCCGGGGTTATTGTAGTCGTCGCGCAGGCTGCGGTCAAAAAGTGTGGTTTGTGTAGCGGGGTTGTTCAGGTCTATGCGGTACGTCGTGCTCCAGCGGCGGTCGCGATCGAACTCGGCGAGCAAAACGATATCCTTTTCCGCCGTCCAGGTCATGCCGGCAAGCCGGTGTTGGGTTTTGTGTACTTCCGTGGGGTCGGCGGTGAAGGGCGCATCGAGGCGCAGGAGTTTATCGCGAAAATCGGCTTTGTTGGTTGGGTCGCCGCCGTCGAGGGCTTCTGTCCAGAGTAGCCGCGCGGGGTGCAGGGCTTGCCAGCGGAACGAACGCGGGCCGTTGACCACACCCTGCCGGGGCGTGTCGTCGGTAACGGGATACTCGGCAACCGTGCGCACAAACTTGCCCTTGTGGTTCCAGATTTCCGTTTTTCGGGAAAAATCGTCGTACTGCACGCTGTACGAGAACGGCGGGCGCAGGGTGGTTACCAGCAGGTATTTTTCGTCGGGCGACCAGTCGGCATCCGTATACAAACCGGCGGGGCAGAGTTGCACGAGTTTGTCGGTACTGCTCGACACCGTCACGAGTTGACTGGCGGCATAATATTCGAACAGGCGCTCGTCGTCGGCATTTTGCAGCAGGTCCTGGAAGGTGCGCACCTGTGCGAGTTTTCCGGCGGTGGTTTCCTCGATGACCGGGCCGGCAGGGGCTGCGGCGGGCACGGGCGCCGGACTGCGATAAGGCGGCACGGTGCGAACGAGCAAGCGGTCGTTGTCGTGCATCCATTCGAAAGCCGAACCGAGCAGGTCGTTGAGGTGGAGATTGCCCGCACGGCGCGACTTGCCTGTCCAGGTTTCGGCCGTCCAGAGTTCCACACCTTCGGCCTTGCGAATGCCGAAAGCGATTTTGCGGCCGTCGGGCGACCACTGGGGCATGCCGGCCAAGGCGCCGTCGGTAGGCAGTTCGATACTAACCGGCGCCTCCTGCAGCAGCCAGCGAATGGTGACGGCGGTGTATTCGGTGGTGTTTTGGCGGCAGTTCAACACAGGATTGACGCGCAGCCCGGCGAGGCGCAGGAACGGCTCGGCCAGCGTGGCGATACCGGGGTTGGGGTTGTAGTCCACCAGCATGACAGCCTCATTGGTCGGGCTGGTACTGGTCATCGGTGTGGGCGCAGCCAATACGATGGCCGCCACGTCGGCGGGTGGTTGTTTGTACGTGCTTTGGGCAGGGGCGAGGGCCGGAAGGAGGAGGAGCAGGAAGTGGATGTGTTTGAGCATGGGTGTTAATGTTTGGACAAAAAAACAGCCGTCAAAGCAACGGATAAGCGATGGAATATTCAAATCCCCGCCCGCCGCCGATAAGTTTATTTTGTTGACATTTGCCTCAAATTCTGGCTATGAAACAGTTCTTGCTCCTTTTTTTCGCCCTCGCGGCGGGGCGGTTATTGGCCCAAATGGATCTGCCGTCCACTATGCCGACCCCGACGCTCGGCCTCCTCACCCGGAACGAAGTGCCCGGAAAATCTCCTGATGGCTTGCACATCCGGAAATCCGACGCCACCATGTTGGTGGACGGCGTGCTCGACGAGTCGGCCTGGCGCAGCGCACAAATCGCCGTGGACTTCAGCAAAAATTTTCCCGTGGATACCGGCCTTGCCGAAGCCCGCACCGAGGTGCTGCTCACCTTCGACGAGCGCAACCTGTATATCGGGGTGGTGTGTTGGCAAAACCGCGCCGACTACACGGTGCCCAGCCTCAAGCGCGATTTCGCCAACGGAACCAGCGACGGCATCAACATCCTGCTCGGCCCCTCGCGCGACGGCCTGAACGGCTTTTTCTTTAGCCTCAACCCGCTCAACGTGCAGCGCGAAGCCCTCGTGGACAACGGTGTTACCCTCTCCTTCGAATGGGACAACCGCTGGACGTCGGCAGTGACCAACTTCGACGACCGCTGGGTGGCCGAAGTGGCCATTCCGTTCAAAACCTTGCGCTACACCGTGGCTCCGGACGAAAACACCTGGTCGGTCAACTTCGTACGCGTTCTGCTCAAAGGCTGGGAGGTCAGCACCTGGCGGCCCGTGCCGCGCCAGTACGCCGCCAACAACCTCGCTTTTTGCCACGAACTGCGCTGGGACGATCCGCCGCCCAAACCCGGCGCCAGCATTTCCCTCATCCCCTACGCCAACGCCCGCTACGAGCAGGACTACCGCCGCGACCCCACTTCGCTGGCTGTGACCGAACGGCCCGATCAGACTAAAATCAACTTTGGCGGCGACGCCAAAATCGGCGTCACCCCTTCGCTGAACCTCGACCTGACCCTCAACCCCGACTATTCGCAGGTAGAGGTGGATCGGCAGGTGGCCAATCTCAGCCGCTTCGAACTGTTTTTTCCCGAGCGGCGGCAATTCTTCCTCGAAAACCGCGACCTGTTCGCCATGTTCGGGTTCCCCAGTACGCGCCCGTTCTTTTCGCGCCGGATCGGTCTGGCCCGCAACCCCGTGACCGGCCTGAACGAGACCGTACCCATTTTTGCCGGCGCCCGGCTGAGCGGCAAACTAAACGACAACTGGCGCGTCGGCCTGCTCAACATGCAGACCCAGCGCATCCGCTGGGACAGCGCAAACGTGTTGCCCGCCGCCAATTTCACCGTGGCTACCGTGCAGCGCAAGATGTTTCAGCGCAGCGCCATAAGCGCTATCATCGTGAACAAGGAAAATTTCGTGGGCGACCTCGACGAGGCGCAACAGGGCAGTGTGCCGTCCTGGAACCGGGTGGCAGGACTGGAGTACAATCTGTACAGCCCCGATAACCGCTGGGAAGGCGAGTGGTACTACCACCGCTCGTTTTCGCCCGACCCAAGAAAACGCGGGCAAACACTGGCCAATTTCCTCGGCTATTTCGACCGCAATTTCAACACCCGGTTCGGCTATGTCCTCGTGGATTCGTTTTACAACGCCGAAGCGGGATTCGTGCCCCGGGTGGGTTACCAGAGCATGTTCCCGGCTGTCGGGTTGTCGTTTTACCCCAACAAAGGGCAGGTGAACAGCTGGTCCGTAGGCCTGGAAAGCGACATGACGTATTCGCTTGGTTTCAAATTAACCGATCGCGATATCGCGGCGTACGTGTCCGTCAACCTGAAAAACCAGACCTACCTGAACGCCGTACTCATCAACAGCTATACCTACCTGTTTGAGGACTTTGACCCGACCAACCTGTACCGGGAAGGCACGCAGCCGTTGCCCGGCGGGCAAGGCTATGCGTACAACAGCCTGCGCTTGCGCTTCACCAGCAGCAGCACCTACAACCTGCAAGGCCGGGTGGACGCACGATTCGGGCAATTTTTCAACGGACACGCTCAGGCCGTGGAGGGCGAACTGTCGTACCGCTGGCAACCCGTGGGCACGTTCACGATGAGCTACAGCTACAACCGTATCCGGTTGCCCGAGCCGTATGCCTCGGCGGATTTCTGGATACTTGGTCCTCGGGCGGAGTTGTCGTTTTCGCGCAGCCTGTTTGCCAGCGCCTTTTTGCAGTGGAATACGCAGGCCAACAATTTTAACATCAATACCCGCCTGCAGTGGCGCTTCGCCCCGGTGTCGGACCTGTTCCTGGTGTACACCGACAACTCCTTTGCCGAAGCCGTGCCGAATACTGCCGCGCGGTTTTTGTCGCCGAAAAACCGTGCGCTGGTGCTGAAGGTGGTGTATTGGTTGAATATGTAGGAATTGATTCGATTGATTCGATTGATTCGATTGATTCGATTGATTCGATTGATTCGATTGATTCGATTGATTCGATTGATTCGATTGATTCGATTGATTCGATTGATTCGATTATTGGGCAATTCTCCCATCTTTGCCGCCGATTCTTGTTTCCATGCTAACCTGCCGATTATGAAACGATTGTTGTTGCTATTGCTCCCCACCCTCTTGCTTACCTCGTGTTCCACGTCGAAAAAAACACAGCCGACCACCGACACACGCCCGGCACCACGCACCGGCACCACGACCCCGGCGCCCGGAACCGCTACGCCTGCTCCGACCGGCAACGTCCAGTTGGATTATGCCCGTCTGTACAAGGATGCGGCCATCAGTGAGATGAATCGCACCGGTATTCCGGCATCCATCAAACTCGGACAGGGGATCCTCGAGAGCGCCTCCGGGAAAAGCGAACTGGCACTCAATGCCAACAACCACTTCGGGATCAAATGCGGAAACGACTGGAACGACAAAACTTACCACAAAAAAGACGACGACCGCGACCCGAGCGGCAATCTGGTCGAGTCCTGTTTCCGCAAATACACCACGCCACAGGAGAGTTTTATGGCCCACAGCGAGTTCCTGCGCGATCCGCGCAAGAGCAACCGGTACGGCTTTCTGTTCAACCTCGACCGGCGCGACTACCGGAGTTGGGCACGGGGCTTGCAGTCGTCAGGCTATGCTACCTCGCCCATCTATGCCGACCAGTTGATTGACCTGATCGAACGCCTGCGCCTGTACGAGTACGACCAGCCCGGCGCCGCGACGCGGGTGGAGCCCGGCGGCGTGATCCCGGCCAATGTCCCGCCCCAAGAGCGCATTACGCGTGTAAACAACGTGAAAGCCGTCAACAGCCGCGAAGGCGAGACCCTCGCCGACATTGCCACCATCTACCGGCTCCGGGCCGACAAGGTGGCCGACTACAACGACCGCGCGTACCCGCCCGGCCAGTACGTTTTGCCCGGTACGCGTATTTTTATTCAGGAAAAACGGAACCAGTGGGGCGGCCAAACCATCCATCACTTTGTGCGGGAGGGCCAAACCATGCTCGATATCTCCCAACAATACGCGATCAAACTGGACTGCCTGTACAAAATGAACGGTATGCAATACGGTACCGAGCCGGCTGCTAACGAAAAAGTGCGCATCCGCGGCAAATACGACAAGAATGAAACGATCCGCCTGCGCGATACAGCGCCCGGCGATCCCACTCCCGCCACCACAGCCACCGGTCCCACGACCATGAAACCGGCCGAGGACGACGTGCTCCCCGGGATGTCTCCCGCCGGCAGCACGCCCACCAAACCAAGCACACAGCCCACCTCAATACCCGACAAACCTGCTACAACCGGGGTACCCTACCCCACCGATCCGGTGCCGTCCACGACAACTGCCCCACCGGTGATTTCCACAGGCACCAGGCCCGCAGCGCCCGCACAGACGGCGAATCTGCCGGAGGGCTACCACCAGGTGGCCAAAGGGGATACGCTGTACAATATCAGCCGGAAATACAACACGACCGTGGCACGCCTCCGGGAGTTGAACAAACTGCCGAGCGACAATATTCAACTCGGGCAGGTGCTGCGGGTGAAATGAGAAGGTTAGAGGGTTTCTGGTTAGAAGGTTACTGGTTGCGCAAATTCTCTAACCAGTAACCTTCCAACCTTCTAACCAGTAACCTTTTTTTCTTTTCGCGCATGCGAAACCACGCACACCGACAACAGCAGCCAGCCCAGCGCCGCGCCGACTCCGAGGCCGATTACAATTCCGCCGAACGAATGCCCCGTAGCCTCCGGCATATGGAACGCGGCGGCAGCAAAAGGCTCGTCCGACTCGGACAGTTTGGCAGCGAGCAAGGAGGTGTTGGTTGCGGCGATCAGGGCGAATACGGCGGACAGGCAATAACGGCGGGCGTTCATCGGTGGAAGTTTTTGTGTGAACGGATAGTGTTCCAAATGAGCCCATGTATACCGGTTTTAGGGAAAGGTTAGCAGGGGGGTCAGTCTTTTGATTTTTCAGGAAAATATTTTTTCATCAAGGCTTTCCACTCCGGGAGGGTTCGTAGGAAGGTGAGGTCAGGGTCTTGTTGTATGTGGTCGTAGTAGTCAAAGCCGATTTTCAATGCATGCTCCAAGTATTCAAGGGCCTTGTCTTTGTGGCTTTGAAGACTATGAACGCAGGCGAGACTATAATAACCTTCGCTATTACTTGCATTTAGTTGAACGACTTTATTGAATTGCTGTTCTGCCTCTGCGTACTGGTTGGTATAAAGATAACAATATCCTAGGTTGTTATAGCCATCAATAGAATTAGTATCTATTTGAATGATTTTTTGGTATTTTTTTTCTGCCTCAGCGAAACGATCGGTTTTCAAATAAAGATACCCTAGCCCTCGACAAACATAAAGGTCATTTGAATCCAATTGATTGGCCTTTAGAAACATTTGTTCTGCTTTATCGAATATAGCGATATCTAAATAGTACCAACCTACATCAACGTAATTATCAAGATTAGTTGAGTCTAATTTTATTGATTTTAGATAGTTTTTCTCCGCCTCATTGTATTTTTTTTCACTCAAATAAATGGCCCCTAACTTTCTATAGGCAAACGCATAATTTGAATCAAGATGAAGAGCCATTGAGGTGAAATGCCGTGCTTCTTCAATACGATTTAAATCTAAATAAAGCATCCCTAAATTTCCATAAGGTGTTTTAAATGTAGAATCAATTGATATTGCTTTCAACATAAAAATTTCTGCATCTTCCATTTTGCCTTCATCCATTCTCAAGAGTCCCAAGTAATTGTATGCCCAAAAAAAATTAGAGTCTAATGAAATAGTTTTTTGAAACAAATTTTCAGCTTCATGAAAATCTCCTTTATAATAAAAATAAACTCCTCGCGTATAAGATACAAGCGCAGAATTGGAGTCAATTGTTTCTGCTATTCGGAGCAAGTGATCAGCATAATCGAAATTTTTTCTCTTCACAAATCGATAGGTCAATCCTGTGCATGGCATCA
>Ga0154020_10004017_pt1 | contig 17568 bp, 17 predicted proteins | sample Klosneuvirus_201_FD_109709 | JGI IMG/M metagenome (GOLD analysis project Ga0154020, IMG submission 109709) | Active sludge microbial communities from wastewater, Klosterneuburg, Austria - Klosneuvirus_20160825_MG | ecosystem: Engineered > WWTP > Aerobic digester > Activated sludge | place...
CTCGTCGAGCGCGACCGCGGCGCCGGCCAGGGCGCCGCCAAGGTGCGGATCGACCGGGGTGCCCTCGGCGAGGACCTCGGCGGCGGTCTCCAGGGTGGTGGCGACGCGGGCGATCTCCTCGACGCCGACCATGAGGGCGGAGGCCGCGACCGAGAACGCCGCGGTCGCCAGCTCGGCCAGGCCGTCGCGCGACAGCGGCGGGCGGGTGACCTCGGCGGCGAGCACGCGCATGCGGGCGGCCTCGCGCGCGCCGTCCTCCAGGAACACGGCCCACAGGGCGGCGGCGTCGAGGCTCATCGCGGCGTCCGCACGGTGAGGAGGTGGCGCTCGCTGAAGCGCAGCGGGCCGGAGCGCGAGGCGGCCAGGGTCAGGGTGACGCCGGCCTGGGCGGCGGCCAGGGTGGCGCGGCGCAGCACGCGGGCGGCGTTGTCGTCGAGGTAGTCGGCGCCGTCGAGGTCGACGTGGATGGTGTCGCCCTCGAGGGAGACCGAGAGCAGGGGAGACAGCTCGGCCTGCAGGCGGCTGGCGTCGTGGTAGTCGCCCGCGAGGTGGAGGGTGCGGGTGCGGGGCGCAGACGCCGACGGCAGCGCAGCTGCAGCTGGCGAAGGAACTGGCACGGGCGCCGGCACGGGCGCCGGTTGAGACTTCGACAGGGCGGGGGAGGGCGTGATCGGGACGCCGATGGCCGGGGTGCGCGCGCGGGCGGGCTTCTGGTAGACCACGCCGTCGTCGGTACGCAGGGCGTCGAAGCGCTCCTCGAAGCCGCGCAGGGTCTCGGAGTAGCCCAGGAAGAGGAAGCCGCCGGGGGCCAGCGCCTCGGCCAGCCGTTCGATCACGGTCTGGCGCTGGGCGGCGTCGAAGTAGATGAGGACGTTGCGACACAGGATGACGTCGAGCGCGCGCGGCCAGTCGGGCTCGACCAGGTTCTTGCGCTCGAAGCGGACCAGGGCGGCCAGGGCGGGGCAGACCTGGTTGGCGGTGAACCAGCGCGCGCGGGTGGCGGGCGGGATCATGGCCAGCGCGCTCTGCGAGTAGCGGCCGGCGCGCGCGACGCCGAGAGCGTCGTCGCTGAGATCGCTGCCCAGCACGTCGATGCTGAAGCCGGGCAGGCCGTCGGCCAGCACCATGGCCAGGGTGTAGGCCTCCTCACCGCTGGCGCAGCCGGCGCTCCAGGCGCGCACGCGACGCTGGCTGGCGCGGCGCGCAGCCAGCTCGGGGACGACGACGCGCTCCAGCGCGCGCACATGGGCGGCGTGGCGGAAGAAGCGCGTCTCGCCCACACGCAGCGCCTCGGCCAGCGCGTCGAGCTCCTGGCGCGCCGCCGCCGCGCTGGCGCCCGCGCTGGAGGCCGCGCTGACCACGGCCAGGTAGCGGCCGACGTCGGCGACGCCGAGCGCGCGCAGGCGATCGCTGACGCGCGCCGACAGCACCCAGCCCGGCGGGCGCAGACCGGCGTGGCTCGCGATCAGCTCGGCGACCTGCCCGAGCGGGCCAGTCGCGATGTCGGGCGGCTCCGCCATGCGTCGATCAGGTCACCTCGTCGCCACCGGCGTCGGGCTCGCGCCTGGCGGGCGCGGGCGCGGCCGGGGCGGGCGGCTTGCTGCGCGGCTTGACCCGGGTCCGCGCCACGCTGGTGCTGCCGGCGCTGAGCATCGCGCGCGGCTTCGCGGTCGGGCGCGGCGGCAGCCGGGGCGCCGCGGGCCCGTCGTGGTCGCCGTCGCGCTCGACGCCGGCCTCGCCGCCGTCGCCCTCGATGCGGAAGCCGCGCACCGACTCCTCCAGGTTGTGCGCCAGCGCGTGCAGCTGCTCGCCCTGGACCACGGCCTCCTCGCTGGCCGACAGCACCTCCTGCGCGATCTTCTGCACGTGGTCCATGTTGCGGGCGATCTCGTCGGACACCAGCGCCTGCTCCTGCACCGCGTTGGCGGTGTCCTGCACGGCGTCGACGATGTGCTTCAGGTTGCCCAGCGTGGCGGTGACGGTCTGCGTCCCGGCCTCGACCGCCTGGGTCCCGAGCTGCATGGTGCGCACCGCCGCCGCGGTCTGCTCCTTGATGGTGGCGATCAGGTCCTCGATGTCCTTGGCGCTCTGCCCGACGCGGCGGGCCAGCGACGACACCTCGTCGGCGACCACCGCGAAGCCGCGGCCCTGCTCGCCGGCGTGGGCGGCCTCGATCGACGCGTTGAGCGCCAGCAGCGAGGTCTGCTCCGAGATCTGGCGGATGACCTCGACGATGTTGCCGATGCGCTTGCTCGACTCGCCGAGGTCGCGGATCTTCTCCGAGCCCTCCTCGACCACGTTGCGGATCTGGTTCATCGAGCCGATGGCCGAGGCCACCGCGGTGTTGGTCTGCTGCGCCGCGCGGGTGGCCTCCATGGCGTTCGACGCCACCTGCTGGATCGACGACGACAGCTCGGTCACCGCGGCGGTCGAGCTCTCGACCTTGACGGCCTGATCCTTGACGCCCTCCAGCATCTGCTTGGAGGCCGCGCTGATCTCGGCCGAGGAGGCGCCAACCTGCGACGACGCCTGTGACACGTCGCGCGCCAGCCGGTGCAGGTTGTCGAACACCTTGTTGAGGTTGCGCGCCAGATCGGCCAACTCGTCGGAGCCCGACATGTCGACCCGCCGCGACAGGTCGCCGCCCTCGGCGATGATGTCCTCGGTGGCGCGGATGAAGCGCTTGATGGGCCGCGTGATGATCCACGCCAGCAGCATCGAGATGGCCAGCGCCAGCACCGAGGCCGCGATGGTGATGGTCCACAGCCCGGGGATCCCGGCCTCGCGCGCCCTGCGCGTGCGCATCAGGTACAGCTTGCCGATCTCGGCGGTCATCTGGCCGTCGAACGCGGTCACGCCAGGGGGCGGGCTGGTGAAGTCGTGCAGCCCGCCGCCGAACTTGATGGCCGGGATGTAGCGCTTGCCCTCGTTGACCTTGACCCACTTGTCGGGCGCCAGCGCGGCGGTCAGCTCGGCGCGCGCCTCGGGGCGCTCGAACTTCACCGTGGTCAGCAGCAGCTTGCCGTCCTTGCCCAGCAGCGCGAACTGCTGCCGCATGTCGGCGCGGGTGTCGGTCTGGCGCGAGTAGTCCTCCAGCACGCGGATGAAGCGGCTGCCGATGAGGACGCCGCCGAGCAGGCGATCGCCAGCGCGCACCGGCACCCCGGCCACCATGTAGAGGATGCCGTTGTGGAGCATGAGCTCGCGCGCGAAATAGGCCCCCTCGCGCGCGTTCTTGGCCGGCACCAGCGCGGCCACGTCGGCCGCCGCGATGGGCGAGCCCTTGGGCACGCTGGCGTTACCGTCGCGGTCGACCACGATGATGAGGTCGGGGTGCACCGGTGAGTCGCCCTCCATCGAGGCGCCGAGCAGGTCGAGCGCGCTCTGCAGGCGCGCCTGCGCCGCCCCCGCGGCGCCGTCGCTGCTGCCGCCGAGGCCAGGCACCGGCATGGGCCCCACCCCGGTCGCGGGCGCCGGCGCCGCTTCGCTGTCGAGCGCAGCCCGCACCTCGGGCTGGCGTGCCACGATCTGCGCCACCATCTCGAGCGCGCCGCCCTGGCTCTTCAGGTACTCCTGGGTGCGCTCGTACATGCGCTGCAGGAACGGGCCGCGATCCTGGCCCGCCATCGCCGCGCGCTTGGCCTGCAGGTACATGACTCCCACGATGGCCTCGCTGAGGACCAGGCAGGACAGCCCGATCTTGGCCCAGATGGGGACACGAATGCCGCGCTTTTCAGCCGCCATTGACCCTCCGCTCGAACTGCTTGATGCGCTCCGAGTTCCACAGACGCTCGAGATCGAGCACCGCCAGCGGCCGGGCGTCGTCGCCCACCGTGGCCACACCCCGCACCAGGTCGGCGCCGGGCTCGCCGTTGCCAGCGCCGCTGGGTGTCGGCTGGATGGCGGCGGGGGCGACGCTGCGCACATCGCCCAGCCGGTCGACCAGCAGCCCCGCGGTCTTGCCCTCACCGCGCATCACGATGATGCGGGTGTCCTGGCTGGGCCGCGTGGGTGACAGGCCCAGGAAGCGGGCCAGATCGATCACCGCGACGACGTCACCGCGCAGGTTGATGATGCCGGCGACCCAGTCGGGTGTCAGGAACACCCGCGTGATGGGCCTCAGCACCATGGTCTCCTTGACCGCGCGGATGTCGACGCCGAGCTCCCGCCCCTGGAGGAAGAAGCACACCAGCCGCAGATCGTCTGCCTGTGCCCCGGTCACGCTGCCCCGGCGGCGACGATATCACGCGGGCGTCAGTGGCGGGGCGGGCTGAGGGCTTCGCGGTAGGCGCCGGCCACCTCGGCGAAGCGCTGCTCGAGACGACGCCGGGTCGGGGCGTCAGCCCGCGGGTGGGTATCGGGGTGCAGGGTGCGCGCCAGGCGGCGAAACGCCTGCTTGATCTCGAGCTGGCTGGCGCTGGGCGACAGGCCGAGCCGGCGCAGGGCCTCGCCGCGTGCGCTGGGCGCCACCACGGTGCCATGCGGCGGCGTCCCGTCGGCGAGCCGCTCGGCGCCGCCCGTGGCCCTGCCTGGGCTGGGGCCGGTGCCCGGTCCGGGGCTGTCCTCCGCCACATATCCCGTGCGCGCCCCGCTGCCGTCGCCAGCCTGGAAGGCCCGGCGCCAGGCGCTGCGGTCCGGCACCATCGCGCCCACCGTCGCCAGCACCGCGATCGCCGCCAGCAGCTCCTCCGGCGCTGCGCCCACGGCGGTCGCGCCCAGCTGGTCGAACCGGACCGGCCCACCGGCGTCGGCCAGCAGGCCGACCAGCCGGCGCTCCAGCGCGCTGGCGCCCTCGACCAGCCCGGGGGCCAGCGCGGCCTCCAGGCGGACCTCCTCGCGGGCCAGCGCCAGGCACTGCCGGCGCGCCGCGCGCGGATCGGCCGCAAAGCGCGCGCGCAGGTGTCCCCACGCCCACGGCGCCAGCGCCATCGGCACCCCGCCGCGGGCGCCCAGGTCGGCCGACACCGGCTCGCGCAGCACGAACTGCGCCTCGGGCATCGCGGCCAGGCGCTCCAGCCGCTCCACGGCCTGGCGCTCCAGCGCGATGCGCACGGCGTCGGGCGACACCGCGCCCATGCCGGTCAGCACGCGACCCTGCAGCGCGGGGCCGCCGGCCAGCTGCTCCAGCGACTGCTTGAGCTCGTCGCTGGTGATGGCGCCCTGGTCGCGCAGCATGCGACCCAGCGGCGCGAAGTGGCCGGCCACGTGGATCGACGTCAGGTAGCCGCGTCGCATGACGACGCGGTGCTCCAGGCTGCGTTCGTGGATGATGAGGGTGCCGGACAGCTGCCGGCGACCGAGGACATAGGCGAGACGCGCAAACTCTCCGCGCCCGAGACGCCCACCGCCGAGTCTACCGTTCATCTCTCCTTGGTACGGAGAGATGGGGCGGGGGGCAACTTAATGAGGGAAACGAAGCGACGCTGCGAAGGGCTCAGTCGCCCAGCGAGGTGTGTGGCACGCGGGCGCCGCGCAGACGCAGCTCCTGCAGGTAGACCTCGACCATCGCGGGCACGTCCTCGTTGAACCAGACGTGGCCATCGGCGATCTCGCGCAGCGAAGTCACGGCGGGCTTGTTGTCGCACGCGATCAGCGGGCGGGCACCCTTGGCCAGCTGGCGCGCGCGCTCGGCGCCGAGGACGACCAGCGCAAAACGGTTCGGGATCTTCTCCAGGCAATCTTCGACGGTGACGCGAGCCACGGTGCCTCCGGCAGAACGTTGGTTGAACGAAGCGCACACCTTACCCGGCCTTGGCCGCCTGTCAAGCCGGGCCAGGCCGGGCCAGGCCGGGCCAAGCCAGGCCAGGCCGGGCCAGGCTGGCTGGAGTGACTTCGAGGAGCCTGCCTTGCCAAGCGGGACGCAGGCTTATAAGCTTGGAGAGAAGTGTCGTCCGCCCTCATCGGGCGGGCGGCCCCAAGGAGAGCGAGCACATGAGAGCGGTACCGATCCGGTGGGAAGACCTGGAGACTGCGTTCGAGCGCAACGCTCCAGACACCGAGAGCTGGCTCGACCTGCGCAATGGTGGTGTGGTCACCATCATCGATGGTGAACCCGACGCCCCCATCAAGCGGGGCGAGGTGTCCGCCAGCCCGACGGATTTCCTGCGCATCGACGCCGCCTCCTCGCGCGAGCAGTACCGCTGGATGGAGCACTTCGTGGCCTCGGTGACCGAGGGCCCGCTGCGCGAGCGGCTGGTCATCTCGATCGACGGCAAGGGCGCCTTCCGCCGCTTCAAGAACGTGCTCCTGAGCTACCCGGTCGAGCGCGAGCGCTGGTTCAGCTATCGCTCGGAGCTGCTGCGCTACCAGATGCAGGAGTGGCTGACCGAGAAGGGCATCGAGGCCACCGTGCCGCCGCCCTGGGGCCGGGTCGAGGCGCCCAAGGAGCTCGAGGAGCCGCTGGTGCGTCCGGTCGCGGCCACCGGCGAGCCCCCCGGCGAGGCGCTGCGCCGCCAGGCGCGCGAGCTCATCGACAGCATCCCGGCCATCGATCTGCCGACCGCGATCACGTTCCTGGAGTTCATCCGCGAGCGCGGCGCCGAGGAGATCCGGCCGCCCCGCAACAAGAAGGACGACGACAAGGACAAGGAAGAGGCGGCTGCGCGGCCGCCTGACAAGCCCCCGGTGTCACTGGTCGGAGGGACGCGCAGCTAGATCGTCTCCCGGAGGGAGACGATCGTCTGTCCGGTTTTTTTCTTCTTTTGACTAGGCCATGGAACGAACGCTTCTCCTCAACAGCACCTACGAGCCTCTCAAGGTCATCTCGTGGCGTCGCGCCATCTCGCTGCTGTGGCTGGGCAAGGTCGAGCTGATCGCGCACTACGATCAGCACGTGCGTTCGGTGTCGATGAAGATCCACATGCCGTCAGTGGTGCGCCTGCTGCGCTTCGTGCGGCGCAAGCAGCCGGCCATCAGCTTCTCGCGCAAGAACCTGTTCGCGCGTGACGAGTCGACCTGTCAGTACTGCCGGCGCACCCCCGAGCCGTCGGAGATCACCTACGACCACGTGGTGCCGCGCTCGCAGGGCGGCAAGACCGAGTGGACCAACATCGTGACCTGCTGCGTGGACTGCAACCGGCGCAAGGGCGGGCGCACGCCGGAGCAGGCCGGGATGCGGCTGTATCGCCAGCCTGGCAAGCCGGTGTGGCTGCCCACGCTGACCATCACCCTGGGGCTGAAGACGGCGCCTGACTCGTGGCGCGACTACTTGTACTGGAACGTCGAGCTCGACGAGTGAGGCGGGACGGCAGCGGCAGCGTCGCCCTCTGCGACGTCGTCGCTGTCCGGCCCCGGATCCGGCTCGGTCTGGGGCGCCTCGGCGGCGTTGCGGGCCACCGGCGGGAACCAGATCCAGCCGTCGGCGTCGGCGATGGCCTGGTGCTGGGCCGGGATCTGCCAGCCGTCGCGCGCCCACAGATAGGTGGTGTAGGCGCACAGCACGGCGTCGAAGATGTGGTCGGATTGCAGGCAGCCCTCGCGCCAGACCGCGAACTCCAGCTCGTCTGACAGCGCCTCCAGCAGCTCGGCGCGGGTCTGCCAGGTGTCGACCTCGCGCTTGTAGCGGCGCGCGGCGCGGGCCCCGAACAGGTTGTGCACGGTGGCCTTGGGATAGACCTCGAGCAGGTTGTCGCCCAGCACGAAGCGGGCAGCCAGCGCGCGTGTGAGGTGGCGGGCGCGCGCGGGCAGCGGGCCCATGCCCTGACCCAGGGTCTCGCGCGGCAGGATGCCGTGCTCGCGATGCAGGATGATCTCGGTGGCGCGCTGGGTGTAGGGCGTGGTCAGCGGCTTCTTCCAGGTCGGCGCGGTCACGCTGCGCTCCGACTCGGGCGGCGCGGCCAGGACGTCGCCCACGGTGCGGAACCAGACCACGGTCGGATCGACACAGGCCGGGATGCCGGGGCACACCGGCAGCTGGCAGCGCACGCAAGCGGTCAGCGTCAGCGGCGCGTCGATACCGACCGCGGTGCCGGCGGGCAGCGCGCGCAGGTAGCCCAGCAGCGGGTCGTCATACCAGGGCGTGCCGGCCGGTCCGCGCACCGAGGCCTCGACCACGCGCACCCCGGTCGGGGTCGCCTCCAGGCGCGCGAGCGCGGTGGTCTTGCCCTTGGCTCCACCGAGGTCGACGCCGACGAAGGTCTGAAACGGCCGCTGCACAGGCTTACGATTGGCTGCCGGGGGCAAACGCGCAAGTTGAAAGTGCCCCCAGGGGCGTGCTTCACAGCATGAAGGCCAGGCGCTGGTGGGTGTTGATCGGGACGGCGGTCGACCCGGGGCCAGCCAGCGCGGCGAGCGCGGCGGGCAGCCAGGTCGGTGGCGCGGCCAGCGACGCGGCCAGGGCGGCGGCGCGGGCGTGGTGGACGGCGGCGGCCTCGGCGTCACCGGTGCGGCGCGCGGCGGCGCCGGCGGCCGCGGAGAAGTAGGCGCCCAGGCCACGGTCGTCGAGCTCGCACAGCTCCTCGGCGGTGGCGGCGAGCTCGCTGACCGCGTCGGCCGCCGCGGCGGAGCTGCCAGCGAGCAGCCCGCCCAGCGCCAGATAGCCGCGATCCAGCGCGGCGAAGCGGCGGGCGCCGACGGCGCGATGCAGCGCGCGCGCGCGCTCGAGCAGCGCGCTTCCGGTGTTGCCCGACCACAGCTCGACCAGCCCGAGGTACATGTGCGCATGCCCGAGAAACCGCCGATCCCCGACCTGCGCCAGCAGCTCCAGCGCCTCCCCCAGCCGCGCCCGCGCGTCTTCTGCGCGGCCCTCGTCGCCACACAGGTTGCCCATGTTGGCGAGCACGATGCCCTCCAGCCGGACGTCGCCCACGCTGCGCACCAGCTGCAGCGCCTCCTCATACAGCGTGCGCGCCATCCCGATCTGGCCGCCGTCCTGGTACAGCCCGGCCAGGTTCTGGCGCAGACGCCCTTCGGTGCGCCGATCACCCAGACGCGCCACACGCTTGATGGCCCGCGTGGCCAGCAGCTTGGCAGTTCCCAGCTCGCTCCTGTCCTGCTCCAGCGCGGCCAGCGCATCCAGCGCGTTGGCCCCGGTCTCGTCGTCGCCGCCGCGATCGTCCTCGCTGCCCGGCACCTCGGGGACACCGGCCAGCTCGAGCGCCCGCTGCAGCCAGCCCGCGGCCTCGGCGGGTCGCCCGAGCGTGCGCGTCACGGTGCCGCGCACACAGCACAGATGCGACCGCAGCAGTGCCACTGCCGCGCTCGCGGGCGCCGCCTCGACCAGCGGCTGCGCACGCTCGAGATCGGCCTCGGCCGCACCCAGCTCGCCGCGCGCCACCCGCGCCCGTGCCCGCGCCAGCAGCGTGCGCGCCAGCAGCACGGGCGCCTCCGGCGTCGCGCTCTCCGCGGCCAGCACCGCGGCCTCGAGCAGGCGCTGCTCGACCTCGACCGGGCCGCGCACCGCCAGCAGCGCGTCGAGCGCCAGCGCGGCGCGCACCCGCAGCAGCGCCGGCAGCACCGCGCGCTCGCACACCGCGGCCAGCTGATCGGCATCGGCCGCCAGCTCGGCCAGCGCGTCGGCGCCGGCCGCCCCGCGCACGCGCGCCGCCAGCATCTCGCCCAGCACCACGTAGTGGTCGGCATGTCGGGCCAGCGCCCCCGCGGCTGCCGCGGCCCCGGTCGCATCGGCGCCCTCGGCGTCGGCGATGAGCTCGGCCAGGCGCTCCGTCGCGTAGGCGTGCAGGCTCTCGAGCAGGCGAAAGCGCGGCGTACCACCCTGGCTGCCGCCGATGGCCGGCGCCAGCAGCGACTTGTCGCGCAGCGCCTCCACCACGCCGAGCGCCCAGGCACCTTCGGGCAGCACCAGCACCGCCTCGGCCGCCTCCAGCGTGAAGTCGCCGCGGAACACCGAGCACTGCGCCATGGCGGCGCGCTCGGCCGGCCCCAGCAGCTCCCACGAGCCGTCGATGCTGGCGCGCAGCGTGGCGTGGCGCCCACCGCGCGCGCCGCCGAGCAGCTCGAAGCGACGCTCCAGGCGCGCCAGGATCTGCGTCGGTGACAGCACCCGGGCGCGCGCCGCCGCCAGCTCCAGCGCCAGCGGCAGGCCGTCGAGGCGGGTCGAGATCTCCAGCGCGGCCGCGCGCTCGACCTCACCAGCCCGGAAGCTCGGCGACGCCGCACGAGCGCGCTCCAGGAACAGCTCGGCGCCGGCCTCGGGACTGAGCGGGGTCAGCTCGACCACGTGCTCGCCGCCGACACCGAGGCGCTCGCGCGAGGTCACCAGGAAGCGCGCCTCGGGTGCCGCCTCCAGCCAGCGCGCCACGGTATCGGGCGCCACCGCGACCAGGCGATCGAAGTTGTCACACACCGCCAGCGTGGCGCCGCGCGCGGCCAGCGCGTGCGCGACCGCCTGCGCCGCATCCAGCGCGCCGACGTTGGCGGTCAGCGGCACGCCCAGCGCCGCCGCCAGCGCAGCCGCGGCACCGGCGGCCCCGCTGCCAGGCTCGACGTCGCTGAGGTCGACCCACCACACCCCGCCGGCGCCGCCCAGGACATCGAGCTGTCGCCACGCCAGCTCGCGCGCGAGGCGGGTCTTGCCGGCACCGCCGGGGCCGGTCAGCGTGACCAGGCGCGCGCTGGCCAGCGCCTCGTTGAGGGCGCCCAGCTCGCCGCGTCGACCCAGGAACGATCCCGGCGCGGCGGTCATGTTGCCGCGGCGCACGCGCTCGGTCTTGACCGCGGGGAAGCTGCGCCCTTCGAGGCCGGGCGGCGCCAGCTGCCACAGCCGCTCGGGCTCGGTCAGCCCCTTGAGGCGATGCACGCCGAGGTCGGTCCAGGCACCGCCGGTCACGATCTGCACCGCGTGCGACGCCAGCACCTGGCCGCCGTGGCCCGCCGAGGCCACGCGCGCGGCGCGGTTCACCGTGGGCCCGAAGTAGTCCATGCGTCCGGTCAGCGGGCTGGGTCGACAGTCGGGAGCGCCGACATGGATCCCCATACGCACCGCCAGCCCGCGCCAGGGTGCGCCGCGCTCGGGGGGGCGCTCGCCAGTGATGGCCGCCAGCGCCTCGGGCCAGGCCGCCTCGAGCAGCGCGCGCTGCACGTCCAGGCACCACGCCACCGCGGCGCCGGCGCTGGCGAACGCCACCATGAAGGCGTCGCCCTCGGTCTTGACCTCGTAGCCACCGTGGCGCGCGATGGCGCTGCGCATGGTGGCGTCGTGCACATCGAGCGCGCTGCGCATGACGTCGGGCGCGCGGTCCCACAGCTGGGTCGAACCCTCGACGTCGGTGAACACCAGCGCCACGGTCCCGGTCGGGGCCGTCTGGTTCCCCTGCGGGGCGTCGCCGGACACCGGGGCATTGTAGCAAACCGGGGATGGGGGGCCGGTCCAGGGGACGGGACGAGCACGGGGACGAGCACGACGGCGCGGGCTCACTTCGGCTAGACTTCAGCGATGCCCACGGTCAAGACACGCGGCGAGCGCCCCATCGACCTGTACTACGAGCGCAGCGGCCCCGAGGGGGTCGACCCGGTGCTGCTGGTGATGGGGCTCGGGACCACGCTGGATGCCTGGGATCTGACCGCGCCGGTGCTGGCCGAGAAGCGCGACGTCATCCGCTTCGACAACCGCGGCATCGGACGCACCGAGAAGCCGCGCGGGCGCTATCGCACCGCCGAGATGGCCGAGGACGCGCTGGCGCTGCTCGATCATCTGGGGCTGGGCCGGGTCCACGTGGTCGGCATCTCGATGGGCGGCATGATCGCGCAGGAGCTGGCGCTGGCGGCGCCGGCACGGGTCAGGTCGCTGACCCTGCTGGCGACCTATGCCGCGCCCGATGGCGAGATCGAGCGCACCGCCGAGGAAGGTGCCAGGGCGCAGGGCCGGCCCGACCTCGGCACCATGTTCAAGATGATGGCCAGCGCGGCCGAGGCCGGCACCGGACCCGCTGCCGCCGACGCCGAGGTCGCGGCGCCCGCGGTCGACCCCATGATGATCCTGAAGTTCATGATGCCGCTGGTGGTGTCGAAGGCCTACCTGGAGCGCGAGCGCGAGTTCCTGAAGCGACAGTTCGAGCGCTCGATGGAGTACGGCTTCGCGCTGCACGGCTTCATGGGGCAGGTCGCGGCGGTGATGGCGCACGACACCCGCGCGCGGCTGCCGCAGCTGGCCACGCTGCCGGTGCACGTCATGCTGGGGACCAAGGACCGCCTGATCCCGCCGCGGCTGACGCGCGCGCTGCACGCCGGCATCCCGGGCGCGCGGCTGACCGAGATCGAGGGCGGCACCCACGGGCTGTGCTACGAGTTCGCCGAGCGCCTGAACCAGGAGCTGGCCGGGTGGCTGGATGCGCCCGAGGCGGCGCCGCGCGAGAGTGTGGCCTGACATGCCCAGCGTCGAGCAGCTGCAGAAGTTCATCGCGCTGAACCCCAAGGAGCCGTTCCCGCGCTATGGCCTGGCGCTGGAGCTCAAGAACCAGCAGCGCAACGCCGAGGCGCTCGAGGTGTTCGCGGCGCTGCAGGCCGAGCACCCTGCCTACGTGCCGCAGTATTTACACCATGCCAACATGTTGCAAGCCGTCGGGCGCAGCGCTGATGCACGTGCGGTCGTCGAGGCCGGCATCGCCGCGGCCACCAAGGCGGGTGACGGCCACGCCCGCGGCGAGCTCGAGGGGCTGCTGGCGTCGCTGTAGGGCACGCCTCCGTCGTGGCGCCGTATCGACAGGCCTCGCCACCCGCGCTGGGTGCGATGCTCGAGCGCTTCGAGCGTCCGTTGCGCTTTGCGCGCCTGGCGGTCGTCTTCGCGGTGCTGGCGTTCGCCATCGTGCTGCTGGCGGTGGCCAACACCATGGCGTCGAACTGGCTGACCCGCCTGGTCGGCCTGGGCTTCCTGGTCGGCTGCATGCTGGTGCTGGGCGTGCCGCTGCTGATGGGCGCGCTGGTGTACCTGGCGCTGGTCCTGTTCGACCTGCGCGTCGCGGTCACGCTGTACGAGCGCGGGGTCGAGGTGGCCGGCCAGGCGCCGGTGCAGTGGGACTCGGTGGTCGAGGTGGATCTCGACGCCGCGCGCTGGCGCCTGGTGACCGCGGCGGGTGGCGTGGTGTGGCTGCCGCGCTGGATCGACCATGCCGGCGTCCTCGCGGGGACGCTGCGCAGGCAGGCTCGCGAGCGCCTGCTGCCACGCCTGCTGGAGCGCCGCGCCGGTGGCCACGCGCTGTCGTTCGGCCAGGTCGTGGTGCGGCCCGATGTGGTGGAGGTCGGGCTGCAGCGCCTGCAGCTGGATGCCACGCTGCGCTTCCGCGTCGGCCGGCGCACCCTCGATCTCATGAATCGCACGCTGGGCGCGCGCGCGGCGCTCGATGACGTCCCCGACGCGCTGACGCTGGTGGCGCTGCTGGAGCACCTCGGTGCGCGCGAGCTCGGGTGAGCCGCTGTGCAGCCGATTTGTAAGCGCGTGCGTGTGGGCTGCGTTTCAGGGTAAATGTCGGCGTGCGCGAGACCGGGTCGCGCGCTCGACCAGGCGACACACGATCCACACGCTGACGGAGGGATGCAGATGAGGAAGTCGATCATGATGCTCGCGCTGGCCATGGGGCTGAGCGCGCTGGGCTGCGGTTCGAGCACGCCGAAGAAGGCGACCACGCCCAAGGCCACCGAGGTCAAGGCGCCCGAGCCGAGCCCCGAGCCGGAGCCGACCGGCGATGGTGACGGTGACGGCGATGTCGGCGACGGCGATCTCGAGGGCGGCGGCACCGAGGAGCCGGCCAACCCCTGACGGAACCGGAACCGGACACGACTCCTCCGGCTGCGCCGGAGGGGTCGTGTAAGCGGCGAGGTGTGACGGGCGTTGCTCTTCCACCCCGCGCTTCATGCGCGTGTCGATGGAGGAGAACCGATGAAGAAGCTGTCCCTGATGTTCGCTCTGGTGGTGTCGTTCGTGGCGGTCGCCGGTGGATGCGGCGGTAGCAGCAAGAAGGCGGCGCCGATGCCGTCGCCGACCGTGGAGCCGAGCCCGTCGCCCGAGACGCCCACCACCCCGGAGACGCCCGAGACCCCCGAGACGCCCACCACTCCGGAGACGCCCGAGCCTCCGGTGGGTTAGTTCCTGGTTCCTGAACGACGCGCTGCGTCGCGAGAAATGCAAGAGAAGTCGATGGTTTGAGAATGTCCGCCTTGACGGCGAGGGGGACTGAATCGTAAATTCTCGAACCATGCACGGCTCGAGCATCTGTCGGACACAGCCGGAGCACGTGGCGAGGGCGCGGGAGACCGCGCCTTTCGCTTTTTCGGGAAAGGAGCCGGGACTTCGCAATGGGTGACAACGTCACGTTGACCGAGGAGCATCTTGCGCTGCGCGAGAGCGTGCGCGACTTCACCCAGCGCGAGGTGGTGCCCATCGCGGACCACCTCGACTCGCAGGCCAAAGAGATCCCGATGGAGGTCATCCGCAAGATGGCCGAGCTGGGCTACTTCGGCCTGACCCTGCCCGAGGAGTATGGCGGGTCGGCGATGGACCACACCTGCCTGGCCATCATGACCGAGGAGCTGTCGCGCGGCTGGCTGTCGGTCGGCTCGGTGGGCACCCGCCTGCTGATCGCCTCGACGCTGATCCTGGCGCACGGCACCGAGGAGCAGAAGAAGAAGTACCTGCCACGCATCGCCAGCGGGGCCTGCCTGACCGCGGCCGCCTTCACCGAGCCCGACGTCGGCTCCGACACCGCCTCGGTCGCGCTGCGCGCCGAGAAGGTCGCTGGCAACTGGAAGCTGACCGGCGCCAAGTCGTGGTGCACCATGGCCAACCGCGCCCACATGCTGACGGTCCTCTGCAAGACCAACCCCGAGGCGCCCAAGAAGCACGACTCGCTGTCGATCCTGCTGGTCGACAAGGAGCCCGGCGACGGCTTCGTGCCGCCGACCATGGCGGGCGACTACATCCCGGCCATCGGCTACCACGGCCTCAAGTCGTGGAACGTGATGTTCGAGGATCACCTGGTGCCCGGGGACGCGGTGCTCGGCGGCGTCACCGGCAAGGGCTTCCGCCAGCTGATGGTCACCTACGAGTCGGCGCGCATCCAGACCGCGGCGCGCGCGGTCGGCGTGGCCCAGGCGTCGTTCGACGCCGCGCTGCGCTACTCCAAGGAGCGCTTCCAGTTCGGCAAGGCCATCAGCGAGTTCCAGATCATCAAGCACAAGCTGGCGCACATGGCGACCGAGATCGAGGCCGCCCGCCAGCTGACCTACCACGCCGCGCGCGCCAAGGACTCGGGCCGGCGCGCCGACCTCGAGGCCGGCATGGCCAAGGCCTTCGCGGCCGACATGGCCGAGCGCGTGACCTCGGAGGCGCTGCAGATCTACGGCGGCTATGGCTACTCCAAGGAGTACCCGGTGCAGCGCTACTGGCGCGACGGCCGCCTGTTCAAGGTCTTCGAGGGCACCAGCGAGATCCAGTACGAGGTCATCGCCAAGCGCCTGCTGTCGGGCGAGTAGGAGACGCCGTGCTCAACATCAAGAAGATCGATCACATCGCCATCTGTGTCGGCGGCCTCGACAAGTCGATCGAGGACTACTCCAAGCTGCTCGGCATCGAGGCGACCGATCGAGACACCGTGGTGCCGCAGAAGACCGAGGCCTGCATGTTCCACTGCGGCGACAGCGCCATCGAGCTCATCACGCCGACGCCCGGCAACGTCGGCCTGGAGAAGTTCCTGGAGAAGCGCGGCGAGGCGCTGCACCACATCGCGTTCGAGGTCGACGACATCGAGGGTACCCTGGCGCGGCTGGAGGCGGCGGGCATCCCGCTCATCGACAAGAAGCCGCGGCCCGGGCTGCGTGGCCATCGCGTAGCCTTCCTGCATCCCAAGGCGTTCGGCGGCGTGCTGGTCGAGCTGGTCGAACCGAGTCACTAAATCGAGACGAGAACACTGGAGACCGTGATGAAGACGCTCGAGCTGGGCACCGTCCCCGAGACCCTGGGCGAACTGCCGGAGACCATGAAGGCCGTCGTGATCCGCAAGGATCGCGAGGGCGATCCCATGAAGGCGATGAAGGTCGAGGACGTCGAGATCCCCGAGCTGGGGGCACACGACGTCCTGGTCATGGTGATGGCGGCCGGCGTCAACTTCAACGGGGTGTGGGCCACCCGCGGCACACCCGTCTCGGTGTTCAAGATGCACACCGAGCCGATGCACATCGCGGGCTCGGATGCCTCGGGGATCGTGTGGAAGGTCGGGCGCGAGGTGCGGCGCTGGAAGGTCGGCGACGAGGTCATCGTGCACTGCAACCAGAGCTGCGGTGAGTGCCCGGAGTGCAACGGCCTCGATCCGATGGCCTGCGAGCAGCAGAAGATCTGGGGCTACGAGACCAGCTGGGGCTCGTTCGCGCAGTTCACCAAGGTGCAGGCCCAGCAGCTGCTTCCGAAACCGAAGCACCTCAGCTGGGAGGAGGCGGCGTCGTATGGTCTGACCTTCTTCACCGCGTACCGCATGCTGGTCGGGCAGGCCCAGGTGCAGGCCGGCGACAACGTGCTGGTGTGGGGCGCCGCCGGCGGCCTCGGCATCTTCGCGGTGCAGATCTGCCAGCTGTATGGCGCCAATCCCATCGCGGTGGTGTCGACCAAGGACAAGGCTGGCCTCGTCAACGAGCTCGGCGTCAGGATGGTGATCGAGCGCTCACAGTACAACCTGAAGCAGCCGGTGCCCGGGGACGCCGCGGACGTCAAGCGGCGGCTGACCGAGGGCCGGCGCTTCGGCGCCGAGATCCGGCGCCTGACCGGCGGCAAGGACGTAGACATCGTGTTCGAGCACGTCGGCGCGGACACCTTCTACACCTCGGTGCTGGTGGCCAAGAAGTTCGGCAAGGTGGTCATCTGCGGCGCGACCTCGGGCTACGACCTGGACTTCGACGTGCGCTACCTGTGGATGCGGCAGAAGTCGATCCTGGGCTCGCACTTCGCCAACGCCTACCAGGCCGAGCGCGCCAATCGCCTGATCCTGGAGAAGAAGATCCGCCCGGTGCTCGACGAGGTGTTTCCCTTCGCGGAGACCGCGCTGGCGCACGAGCTCATGTCGCAGAACAAGCACAAGGGCAAGATGGTGATCCGGGTCCAGGCGCCGGGGTCGCAGGCCAGCGCGCGCGGGGTCGCGGCGTAGCGAGCGAGCGGAGGCTGGCGTGGCGCGCGTCGTCATCATCAATGCCAACCAGGACGCGGCCACGCTGGAGGGCTGCCGGCTGATCGCGAAGCGGGTGCGCGCGCTGGTGCGTCCGGCGCACCCGGTCGAGGTCGACATCGTGCACTTCAAGCGCGCGACCCCGGCCGATGTGGTCGGCGCCGATGCCCTGGTGGTCGGGCCGCAGGGCACGCCGTGGTGGGGCTATGACGCGGCCGCGCTGGAGGGCGCGCGGGCGGCCATCGTGGCGGCGGCCGAGGGCGAGGTCCCGGTGCTGGGGATCTGTGGCGGGCACCAGCTGGTGGCGATGGCCTTCGGAGGCCAGGTCGGGCTGTTGGGGGGCGCGGCGCCGCCGCGGGTGCGCGCGGGGCTGAGGCCGACCTATGAGGGGCTGCCGACCGAGAAGGGTGTGTTCGAGATCGCGGCGGCCTGTGACGACGTGCTGGTCGATGGCGTGGCGCGCGGC
>Ga0154020_10004020_pt1 | contig 17559 bp, 13 predicted proteins | sample Klosneuvirus_201_FD_109709 | JGI IMG/M metagenome (GOLD analysis project Ga0154020, IMG submission 109709) | Active sludge microbial communities from wastewater, Klosterneuburg, Austria - Klosneuvirus_20160825_MG | ecosystem: Engineered > WWTP > Aerobic digester > Activated sludge | place...
CTTCCAAGACATGGCGAACGCTGGCCAGGATTGGGTCGCAGGCCAACCCAATATTCCGTACTACCCCGTCGCCAATGCGATGCAGCTCCAACAAGCGTTCCAGACCATCATCAACGGCGTCATCTCGTGTGACCTCTCGCTCACGTCGACGATCGATGACGCGCAAGCTTCGAGCGGTATCGTTGTGGTCAACGGCGTGACCCTCATGTACGGCGTCGATTGGATCCTCGTGAACGGCGACACGATCCGCGTGCAGGGCGGTGCGTGCACACAGTTGAAGAACTCGCCGAACCCGATGGTCTCGGCGACGTTCCCCTGCGGTAGCGTCATCTTCTAGAGCCACGCATTCTAGAGCCACGCAACGCGTGACTCGAGCGCCCCGATTCGTCGGGGCGTTTTCGTTTTTCGGCTACGCGGTGCGCGGCGTCAGCGGGCGGGCCATGCGAAGCGCCCGCTGGCCGCGATCGTAGGTGGCGGAGCCATCGATGACGCGAAAGCCCGCGCGCGCGTACATGCGCTGAGCGCCCGTGTTCGTCTCCGCCACCGTCAGGCGAAGCGCATCGATCTTGGACGAGGGCGCCACGCGCTCGGCGACCTCGATCACGTGCGTGAGCAGCTTGGAGCCGATGCCGCGGCGCTGTTGCGACGGAAGGACCGCGAGCGCGAGCAGGTCGGCGATGACGCGCTGGCCCGCGAGGTTCGCGGTGCCGGACGGGTCTTCCATGTAGAAGCCGAGCATCGCGAAGCCGCGGCCGCGGCCTTGGACGTCGTGATCGATCCAGGCGAGGACGCCCGGCTGATCGAGCCACGATGGCAGGATGCGCGTGTAGTCGCCCAGGTCCGCGTAGGCCTCGGCCCCGGTCGCGACGATCCACGGGTGGTCGCTGACCTCGGCGCGACGAATCATCGGAACGGCTAACCGTACCAACGCATCGCAGCTACGTCACGCGCACGTGGCGCTGCGCTGCATCAGCCGGCGAAGCCGCCGCCCGTTGCTTCGCTGTCCGTACGGGCACGCGTGGAGCTGGACGATGCGGCGACAGCGGGCTTGCGCGCGGGGAGCGCGCTCATCGGGGTCGTGGCGGGTGTGCTCGCAGAAGCGAGCGTGCGGAGCGTGTAGCGGCCGGGGGACGTGCGGACGAAGAGAGAGCCCTCGCCCTTCCGCTTGATGTCCATCGAGAGGTCGCGGGCGACGACAGTGTCAGGAGTCTTCGACTTGCTGGGAAGGCGCACACCGGCCCGTTCCACGATCTCGCGAACCGACATGGGAACGGCGGTCTCGCGAAGGATCTCCTCAACCACAGCAAGCGTACTCATGACCGTCGTGCCTCCCTCGAAAATTTGCGACTCACGTACCGTCGAGACGTTGGCCATCCTAGCGCCGTCGGTTTCCGGAACCAGTCTTGACAGTGTTTTTTTTCCGGAACGTTTTGGCTCATGTGAACCGCGCATGATCGAGGTTGAATTTTTCTGGCGGTGTGGGCCGTCTGAGCCCCCGACGGTATTGCGAACCGGTGTGATGTGAGCGAATGCTCGGCCGGGGCGCGATTGCCCGCATCGATACTTGGAGGACGTCATGGACAGTGGATTCGTCGAGATCATCACGCTGCTGCTCGGTATCTCCGGGTTCGGCATTCAGCAGAACCCGAAGGCACCGACGCCGGACGTATCGCTTCAGTACGCGATGCCGAATGCGGATGTCGTCGTGCACTTCGACGCGGGAAGCGTCGTGCCGAACAACTACAAGGTGCTCACCGCGCTCCCGAATAACCCCGGTATCAAGGCGTCGCCCGAGCTCGCGAAGATGGTGCGGAAGGCGATCGGCGAAGTCGAGGGTGGACGTGGCCTCGCGAAGACGGCGACCGGCATCGACCTCGCGAGCGACGTGAACGACGCGACCATGTTTTTCCAGATCGTGCCGAATCGCGACCCGAACTACGTCGCGGTGATGCACGGAAACTTCAGCGCCGCGAACGTCGACAAGATCGCGAAGATGAAGAAGGGCATGGCGGTCGTCAAAGTCGGCGATGCGTCGATGGTCGAGATGGGCGACGAGAACGCGATCGCCGTGACCAAGGACGGCACGATGATCGCGGGTACGGTCGGGCTCGTGAAGGAGCGCGTCGCGGCCACGTGGAAGGCGCCCGCGCGCGCGGCGAATTCGAACCTCGCGTACGCCGCAGAGGTGCTCGGTCAGAAGCCGGTGTTCGCGCTCGTCATGACGCTATCGCCGACGGCGCGCAAGGAAGCGCTCGCGAAGATCGGTGGCAAGAACTTCGCGACCGACGTCGTGCAGCGCCACAAGCTGGCCGCGTTCTCGGTGTTTGCCGATGGCGTCGGCTGGACGTGGATCGATTCGAACAAGGCCGGCCTCGACGCGATGGAGATGATGTCGCAGGGCACGCTCGAGCTGATGAAGGCCGGGCACATCGCGCCGCGCGGCATCGCGAAGATGATGCTCGGCGGCCTCGAGTCGTACCGGGGCACGAGCAAGCAGATCGACGACGTGCTGCGCCGCAAGGCCGAGGTCATGAAGGTCGTCGAGACCTATACCGGCGACGGCAACTTCAAGCAGACGATCACCAAGGATCCGAAGACGCTCCGCCTCACCGTGCGCGCGCAGGGCAAGTCGCTCAGCGATGTCGTTCCGGCGGGCCTCGCGCTTCCGGCCGTTGGCTTCTTGTTCTTCGGCCGCAGCGCGAAGATGGAGATGTCGCCGCCGCCGACGATGGTACAGCCCGCGCCGATGCAGAAGCCGGCGCTCGGCGGCAAGAAGAACTGACTCAGCCTACGAGCTCGGTCCGCCGCAGGTGCGTGACCAGCTCGCGGATCGTCGTGAGGTCCTCGAACTCCGCAGGTTGCGGATCGAGGCTGACGCTGACTTCGATGATCATGTCGTCGTCGATCGGCGCGACGTCATCGCGCTCGTTGCGGCGCTCGCCGACCCGGCGCTCGTAGCGGAAGACGCGCGAATCGGCCTTGCCGATCCGGCGGTCGAGGCGGCGGCGCTCGCGCGAGACAGCGACGCGCAGGTCCGCGATGGTGTTCGGCATCGGGTTCAGCGTGAGGAGCTGGCCCGAGCAGTTGAAGCACATCGGCTTCCAACTCCCGAACAGCTCGACGGCCCGCAGCACCTTGCGGCGCTTCTCGCTGCACGTGACGCACTTGGCGCCCATGCCAACGGGCCGTGAATCGACCCAGCGCGCGTAACACCCCCAACAGCGCCCGCGACGCAGCTCGGACACCTTCGCGTTACAGACCTCGCAGGCGTGGAGGGGTTCGTTCCTCGCGTGGTTCACCCTTCGGTGGTAGGGCACGCGCCGACGAGGGACAAGTTTTCGGCTAGGCTAGCGGACCGTGCCGTCGACACGCGCACTCATCCACGCTCCGTGGTCGGCCTCCAAGGTGTCGACGGGGCTGCGCTGTCCGCGCTTGTTCCACTTCAAGTACATCCAGAAGATCAAAGAGCCCGAGGTCATGCCCGAGGCCCGGATCGGCAAGGCGATCCACAAGGCCGTCGAGCAGGTGCTGATGGGCACGCCGATCGAGGAAGCCACCGCCGCGGTGCGCGCGGAGCTGCCGAGCGAGATCGAGCAAATGCGCTACGACGCGCTCGCGACCGGCATCCCCGCGTTCGTCACGCGCATCGGTCAGTTCCGCCGGCGCCGCCGCGTCGCGCGACAGCTCGTCGAGTACTCGCTCGCCGTGCGCGAGGATCTGACGACCACGCAGTTCTACTCGGGCGACGCGTACTACCGAGGCGTCCTCGATCTCGGCTATCTGTTCGAGGACGACTCGCTCGCGCTCGTCGACCACAAGACCGGCGCGCGCATTCCCGGAACGTCGATCGCGGACCAACTCGAAGGCTACGCGGTGCTCGCCGCGGCCGCGTTCCGCCACGTGCGACGGTTCTGGTTCGGCGTGCACTGGATCGCCGAACGTGCGGTGGAGTGGGCACAGCCCGTGGCGCCGGAGCACGTCATCGATCGGCTGATGCCGGATCTGCTCGACAACATCGAAGCGGCTGCACTCGCCGTCGACGACGGGCCGCGTCCGAATCCAGGATCGTGGTGCGACAGATGCTCCTATCGCAGTCTGTGTCCTGCGAGTCGCGAGATACGCTACGAGCCTGTCGAATACTACGAGGATGATGAAGACTGAGCGCATGGCTGCACGCCTCGCCCTCGTCGAGAAACACCGTCGCTTCGCGTGGGACCTCGCGCGCGAGGAGTACGCGCGAAGCGCTGCCCGGATGGTCGCCGGCAAGACGCACGATCTACTGAACCTCGTGCAGGTCGTGCAGCTCGCGGCGCCGCACCTCGCGGCGGCTGTCGACGGTGATGCGCGCGTGTTCGTCGACGATATCGCACGCGTCGCGGACGACGCGCACGTGCAGCTGAAGTCGCTGATGTCGATCGCGCGACCACCGCGACGCGCCACCACGGGCAGCGATGCCCCGCTCGCGCGCGGCGCAGCGGTGGGGCCCGCGATCGGCCGCGTGATCGGCGAGCTCGCGGATGTCGTCGCGGTCGGCGTGGACTACGCGATCGACGTCGACGCTGCCACGGCGCTCGACGAGCCGGCGCTCGCTCATATGGCGATCGGGATGATGCTCGACGTCGTCGACGCGCCGTGGATCGAGCTCACGGTGCGCGAGCGCGCGATCGAGGGCGCGCCGTGGATCGAGCTCGTGCGCGGTACGCGCACCGGCAACGACGGTGACCACTTCGACCTCCGGCTCGTCGAAGCGCTCGCGTCGCGCGCGGGCGGCGAGGTCACGCGCAGCGTACGTGACGACGGCGGTGTCGAGCTCGTCGTCGCGCTGCCCGCGATCGGGTAGAGCTACGTACCGACGAGCAGCACGATGCGTTGCGCGAGATGCTCGCGCTGCTCTTCGGATGCGTAGAGGAACTCGATTCCAAAGCCGCGTAGGGGCCCGGTGCGTCGTGACTGCACGCGACCGGCGACGGTCACGGGTTCTTCGCTCGGGAACACGATGCGGAGCGCGACCTTGGTCCCGACCTCGAGCCGATGATCCGAGGTGAGCATCAACCCCCGCGCGCTGATGTTCTGCGTGTGGCTGACGATGACGAGCCCGGTCTCCGAGCGCAGACGCACCTCGAGGCGCGCCGGGATCCGCGTCTCGGTGCGACGGAAGTACGGCACGCTCTCGCCACGAGCACACGCGAGGACGAGATCGCGCGTCGTGTCCGCTTCGGCATCGAACGCCAAGCGCGTTCCGTCTCCGGCCGCGATCAGATGCCCGTGGATCCGAAAGTCACGCGCGAGATCGTCGAGGCGAACGGTGATCGCGACCTCGGCACCCGTTTCCGCGGCGAGCGTCGCCGGGCTCGAGATGCTGTTGGTCGCTGCATCGTAGTCCGCGAGGAGCGCGACGCCGTCCGAGTAGCGCACGCCGACGTCGAGGCGCTTGCGAATCGACTCGACGGGATAGCCATGCACCACTGCCTGCAGTCGACTGACCAGATCGCGCTCCGTGAACGGCTTCGCCAGGAACCCCGCGTCGAGCGCGACCAGCTCCTCGGCTTCGGCGGCTTCGACGTAGCCGGACATGTACAGCACGCGGACCTCGGGGCGAAGTGCACGCACTCGCTCCACGAACTGCCGACCGCTCGCTCCGACGAGCACGAGATCGACGACGACAGCGCGCAGCCCGGACAGTGCCGTACATGCCTCGAGCGCTTCCTCGCATCCGGCCGCCTGCGCGACCGCGTAGCCGGCGCGATCGAGCATGCCGACGATCGCCTTTCGTACCGCGTCGTCGTCGTCGACGACGAGCACCAGCTCGCCGCGCGGCTTCGCGGCTGCGCGCACCGTGGCGTCCGACATCGTCGTGGTCATCGGCCAATCGATGCGAAATGTCGTGCCCGCACCCGGCGTCGACGTGGCGGAGATCCGGCCGCGCGCCTCGGTCACCAATCGATGGACGACGGCGAGGCCCATGCCCGTCCCTCGCCCCGGTGGTTTCGTGGTGAACAGCGGCTCGAAGATCCGCTCGAGAACCTCGGGCGGCATACCCGATCCCGTGTCGGTCACGCGCAGGACGGCGTGCTCGCGACCGTCGACGATCTCGCGCGCGAGCGAGATCGAGATCTGGCCCTCCCCCATCATCGCGTCGCGTGCATTGAACACGAGGTTGAGCAGGATCTGCTCGAGCTCCGTGGGATCCGCGATGATCCGGATCGGGCGCTTCGGAAGCTCGTAGCTCACCGCGATCCGCTGGCCGAGAAGACGCTGCATCATCTCGTGTCCTTCGCCGAGGAAGAACGTCAGATCGATCGGCCGCGGCTCGGCGGGACCACCGCGCGTCAACATGCCGAGCTTGCGCGTCAGCCGTGCGGCGTGGACCGCCGCGGTCTCGATGTGCCGCGCGTTCACGCGCTGCGACTCGGGAACACCGGGATCGGCCGCGATCTCCTCCGCGGCGCTCATCACCATCGTCAGCAGATTCGCGAAGTCGTGCGCGATTCCAGCCGCGACCTGCGAGACCGCCGCGAGGCGCTCCTGCTGCTCGACGCTCGCGCGCAACCGCGCGGTGTTCACCGCGAGCGCGGTCTGGCCCGCCACCATCGCGAGGACCTCGAGGTCACGCTCGCCGAACACACCGGGACGACGCGCGTCGAGATAGATGACGCCGAGCAGATCCTGGTCGTGGATCATCGGCACCGAGAGCGCTGCACGAACGCCCGCCGAGAGCACGCTCGTCGCGTGCCCGAACCGCTGATCGAGGCTCGTGTCGGCGGAGACCAACCCCACGCGCTGCGAGACGACCTCGTCGAGGATCGTGCGCGGCAACACGACGTTCTCGTTACCGCCACCACGGACCTGCGCGACGCGCGATACGAGCTTGCCCGTAGCATCGCGCAGCAGGATCGCGCCGCGCTCCGCGGGCACCAGCGCGAATGCGCGCTCGAGCACGGCGCGCAGCATGCCGTCCACGTCGTGGCGTGCCGCTAACAACTGTCCGATCTCGAACGCGATCTGGAGCCGCGCGTAGTCGCGAGCGGGCGCGTTCGCCTCGTCGAGCACGGAGATCCGGTGCTGCACGACATGCGGCTCGTCCGACATCATGACGTTCACCGCGGCTGGCACCGCGCGCTCGCGATCCTCGAACCGCAGGCGCGTGGCGCCCATGATGATCTCGTCGCCGTCGGACAGCATCACCTCGGTGATCCGCGCGGCGTTCACGTAGGTGCCGTGCGTCGCGTTGAGATCGCGGATGAAGTAGCGACCCGCTTCCTCGAACACCTCGGCGTGGCTTCCGGATACGAGCGGATCGGCGATGACGTAGGTCGAGGCGGTGTTTCGGCCGAGCGTCACTCGCGCCGAGAGCTCGAACCGCAGCCCGTGCGACGTGGCGATCCCGACGAGGGCGGCCACTACATGCCCTCGTTCATGTCATCGGGGCCCGTGCACTGCAGATCGTCGGGGTAGTCCGTGTGCATGTCCATGTCGTTGTCGACGCCGTCGTCGCACGTCTTGGTACCGCGCTCCGAAGTGTCGTCGAGCGTCGAGCATCCGGGGTCGGTGTTGGTCAGACGGAAGTCCGTCTTGCCGTCGCCGTCGTTGTCGATGCCGTCGTCGCACGCGTTCGTCCCGAGCTCCGACGTGTCGGCCGGACCGCTGCAACCGAAGTCCCAGTTGCCGGTGGTGGCGAAGTCCGCGAACCCGTCCTGATCCTCGTCGACGCCGTTGTCGCAGATCGTGGTCCCGCGCTCGTTGCTGTCGTTGAGATCCGTGCACCCCGGATCGCCGCCGGAGACCTTGAAGTCCGCGAGGCCGTCCTTGTCGTTATCGTTGCCGTCGTCGCACGTCAGGTTCGCGCGGTGCTCGTTCTGGTCGTTCGCGTTCTGGCAACCGGGGTCCATCGGGAAGTCCGTCTTGCCATCGCCGTCGTTGTCGAGCCCGTCGCTGCACTGCGGTGCGCACGTACCGCCCTCGGTTTGATCCGTTGGCGACAGGCAGCCGCAATCGGCCAGATCGATCGGCGTGTCCTGATCGTTATCGAAGGCATCGTCGCACTGCGGGCAGCCCGCACCCGCTGTGCACGTCTCGAGCATGTCGTCCGGTGCGGAGCATCCTGGATCCGAGAGCCCGCTATCGACGTCGAAGTCGACGCGACCGTCGCTGTCGTTGTCCACGCCGTCGTCGCACGAGGTCACGCCGAGCTCGCTCGAGTCCACCGCGTCCATGCATCCCGGATCGCGGAGCAATGGATCCAGGTTGTAGTCGACGCGCCCATCGCCATCGTTGTCCGCGCCGTCGTCGCACACGCCGCCGCCCTTCTCGTTCGTGTCGCTCGGGGACGCGCATCCCGGGTCGGTCGCGACCTGATCGACATCGAAGTCGGTCTTGCCATCGCCGTCGTTGTCCGCGCCGTCATCGCACGCCGTGGTTCCGAGCTCGCTCGGGTCGGCAGGATCCGTACAGCCCGGATCGCCGCCCGCACCGATGCGGTAATCGACGCGCCCATCGTTGTCGTCGTCGATTCCGTTGTCGCACGGCAGACCGCCGGTCTCGAGGTTGTCGCTCGGGCTCGCGCAGCCGGAGTCGCCACCGCCCTCGACGAAGTCCGTGGCGCCATCGCCATCGTTGTCGAGGCCGTCGTCGCAGATCGTCGTCCCCTTCTCGCTCGTGTCGGTGCTGCCGGTGCAGCCCGGATCGACCGCGTCGGCGAGTCCATCGCCATCGTTGTCGAGGCCGTCGTCGCAGGCGGGCGGGCCCATCTCGGAGCCATCGAGCGGTCCGGTGCACTGCAGATCCGCCGGCGCATCGAAGGCTCCGTCGCTGTCGTCGTCGAGGCCGTTGTCGCACGCGGCACACGTCGCGCCCGCGCAGCGCTCCGATGTATCCGTCGACGACGCGCATCCCGGATCGCCGCTGCCGCCGAGCGCGAAGTCGCGCGTGCCGTCCATGTCGTTGTCGTTGCCGTCGTCGCACGCCGCTGTCGCTCCGCGCTCGCTCGTGTCCGCGGGGCTCGTGCACCCCGCATCACCGCCGGTCAGCTTGAAGTCGATGCCACCATCGTCGTCGTTGTCGACGCCGTCGTCGCAGATGCTGTTGCCGAGCTCGCCGGTGTCGCCGATCGACGTGCATCCCGGATCACCTGCCGCATCGACGCGGAAGTCCGCGACGCCATCGCCGTCCTGATCCATGCCGTCATCGCAGATCGCCGTGCCGCGTTCGGACGTATCCGTGGGCGACGCGCATCCCGGATCGCCGGTGCCGTCCAAGCGGAAGTCCGTCAGACCGTCGACGTCGTCGTCGGTGCCGTTGTCGCAGACGAGCGTCCCGCGCTCGCCGCTGTCGCTCGGGCCCGTGCAGCCGGGGTCGCCCAAACCGTCGAGGCGGTAGTCGACGAAGCCATCGTCGTCGTCGTCGTTGCCGTTGTCGCAGGCATCGCTGCCGCGCTCGGAGGGATCGAGCGCACTCGCGCATCCGGGATCCGATGCGTCGCTCACACCATCGTTGTCGTTGTCGAGCCCGTCGGAGCACGCCGACGATCCACCTTCGCCGTCGAGCCGACCGACGCAACCGGGATCGCCGGTGCCGTCGAGCCGGAAGTCGACGAGCTGATCGCCGTTGTTGTCCGTACCATCGTCGCACTGCGGACAGCCGCCTCCCGGCGCGCAGTGCTCGTCCATGTCCATCGGCGACCCGCAGCCGAAATCCATCGCGTCGGTCGAACCGTCGTTGTCGTCGTCGAGGCCGTTGTCGCATGCGGTGTCGCCGCGCTCGGACAGATCCGACGACGACACGCAGCCGGGATCTCCGACGGCGAGCGAGCTGTAGTCGGAGATTCCGTCACCGTCGTTGTCGATGCCGTCGTCGCACGCGATCAGACCGCGCTCGCTCGGATCCGCTGGACTATCGCAGCCCGGATCGCCCATGCCCGCGACGAGGTTGAAGTCGGCCGTGCCGTCGTTGTCGTCGTCGATGCCGTTGTCGCAGAGGAGCGCGGTCGGTCCGCGTTCGCTGTTGTCGTCGGCGCCGCTGCATCCCGGATCACCCGCGGCGTCGAGCGCGTAATCGGCTCGCCCGTCGCCGTCGTTGTCGATTCCGTCGTCGCACGCGAGCGAGCCACGCTCGTCGACATCGGAGGCACCGGCGCATCCCGGATCACTTGGATAGTCCGCGGCTTCATCGCCATCGTTATCCGCTCCATCGTCGCAGGCCGCTGCGCCGCGCTCCGACAGATCCATCACCGAGCTGCACCCCGGATCGCCGAGTCCGCCGACCTTGCGATCGGACAGCCCGTCACCGTCGTTGTCGACACCGTCGTTACACGGCCCACCGTTGAGCTCGCTGGTGCTCGTCGGCGCGAGACAGCCGTCGTCGCCCATACCATCGGCGCGAAAATCGAGGGCACCGTCGCCGTCGTTGTCGATGCCATCGTCGCAGACGTCGGTGCCGTGCTCCGAACCGTCGAGCTGATCCGTGCAGCCTCCATCAGCGACGTCGGTGAGCCCGTCGCCGTCGTTGTCGATTCCGTCGGCGCACTCGATCATCGAGATGCAGCTCGATGGCGTGCCGCTACAGGTGAAGCCGGTCTCGGTGAAGCACAGGTCCGCACACCCGTCGTCGTCGACCGCGTTGCCGTCATCGCAGTCCTCGACGCCCGCCGCGACCACGCCATCGCCGCAGGTCGCGATCTCGCCGAGGATCACCGTCGCTGCAGCGAGCTGCTCGAGCCGGATGCTCGCGCGTCCTGCGCCCGAGGCGACCACCGTTCCTTGCGCGATGCCGTCGACGCGGATCATCAGCTCGTGTTGTGCGAGTGCATCTGGAACGAGGATCACGAGCGTGTCGGATCCACCGGCGAGCGCGCGTGGTTGATCGGGCACCAAGTCCGGCGGAAACGCCGACGCGCCGTCCGCGACGCCCCAGATCCGCAGCTGATCGATCCCGCGATCCGTGGGGTATTCGATCGAGACCTTCACGCCGGTCACGTCATCGCGCACCACCGTGTCTCCACAGGCAGCGAATACGACGAGGAGTGCGAAGAACCGGGTCACCGTCGGTCCCACGTACCCAGGCTTCCCGACGGGAGCACCGTCGTCGTGTCACTGGTTACCGCGACCACCGTGAGCGTCGCCGCCGCGGCAACGCCACCGACGGCCGTCCAGAACCACCACTTCTTGTAGACCGGTGCGGGTTTCTCGACGGGACGCGACTGCACGGCCAAGCGCGCACGCTCGTCGGCCTCGCGCTCCTTCGTGCGGCGCTCGAGCTCGAACCGCTCGCGTTCCAGGTCGAGCTTGCGCTTGTCGGCCTCGCGCTTCGCGGCCGCACGTTCGCGCGCCTCGCCGATGAGCTCGTCGACGAGCGAGCGATTGCTCGCATCCGGAACCTCGCGCAGATATCCCTCGAAGAAGAACTCCGCGCGCTCCCAGTTCTGCAACTGGAAGTAGCACTGCGCGATGTTGAACAGGAACTGCGGAGCTGGATACAGCTGATGCGCGGCCTCGTAGGTTGCGAGCGCCTTCTCGAAGTTGCCGACCTTGTAGGCCGCGGTGCCCTCGTCGAACAACGTGCGCGCCTTCTCCATCGTGGGATCGGCGGGCTGCGCGTGCGCGACGGGGACACCGAGCGCGAGAGCGATGACGAAAGCGACGACGAACCTCATGGCTTCTTCTCGAACGGGTTGAGGACGCCGCTGCGATCGACAGGCTTCGTCGTCGTCGCAGACCCGCTGCCGGCGGCCGGTGGCTTCTCGATCTTCGGTCGCTTCGGCGTGGGCTTGTTGCGAGTCGGCTTTGCCACGGTCGCGACGGGTGGTGCGGGCGGCGCGACGACGACTGCGGGCGGTGCTGGCACGGGCACGAGCGTCAAGAACACGCGGGACGGACGATCGACGACGATCGCGTGCGCGATCTCGAGATACCCCGGCAACCGAACGACGAGGCCGACCTCGCCATCCGCGCGATCGAAGCGAAGCGTCGCCGGTGTGCGTCCGAGCGATTTCGGATCACCCGCGCGAAACACCTCGGCGCCCGGCGGTGACGTCTCGACGTCGATCTCCACGGTCGGGCTCGGCGGTGGCGCATCGCTTCCGCGCGAGCCGATCCCGATCGCGAGTGCGATCGCAGCCACGGCGACGACGCCACCGACGATCCACCAGCGTCGCGACTTCGGCGGCTCGGGCGCGCGCATGTACGCCGCCGACGCCTCGGGCGCGATGACCACTGGCAACGCGGCGGACATCCTCTGCATCGGTGCGAGCGCGCGCATTCCACCCGTGGTGCGCGGTCGCTCGAACGTCGCGATCTCCCAGCCTTCGAGCTGCGCGATGTCGGCGAGCCGCTCCGCGACGATGGCGATCGACTCGGGACGATCGCTCGGGTCCTTCGCGAGGCAGGCGAGGATCACGTCGTCGAGCTCCGGCGGAATGAAGTGCGGTAAGCCCTCGACGATCGCGGGCGGTGTCGGCGCGACGGTGAGGTGCTTGACCACGAGCTCGCCGAAGCTCGACCCCGTCAGCGGCAGGCGCCCCGTGACGAGCTCGTAGAGCATGACGCCGAACGCATAGAGGTCCGTGCGGGTGTCGACGACCTTGCCGCTCGCTTGCTCCGGCGACATGTACTCGGGGGTTCCGAGGATCGCTCCGGCCGCCGTGCTGTGGACCGAGATCGCGGTATCGCCGCCGAGCTTCGCGACTCCGAAATCGAGGAGCTTGACGAAGTCCTTCTGTCCCGCGCGCTCGGTGAGGAACACGTTGTCGGGCTTCAGATCGCGATGAACGATGCCGGCGGCGTGCACCGCGCCGAGTCCCGATGCGACCTGCAACATGATCCCGACCGAGCGTGCGAGCGGCTGGATGCCGTCGTTGTCGATCACGGCTGCGAGCGTGGAGCCCTTGAGCAGCTCCATGATGTAGTAGTTGTCGCTGCCCGGATTCTCGACGAAGTCGGTGATCTCGACGATGTTCTGGTGATTGATCTTGTTCACCGCGCGCGCCTCGGCGAAGAACCGGTGCACGGCCTGCGGATTCTCGGAGTACTCCGAGCGGAGCATCTTGATCGCGACGCGGCGTCCGAGCTTCGTGTGCTCGCCGAGATACACGACACCCATGCCGCCTTCGCCGAGCACTTCGATCAATCGATACGAACCGAGGATCGTGCCGGGTTCGCGCACCGCGCTGACGCGTAGCAGTCGCCCACAACCATCACAACGCGAGACCCCGCTCGGGCTCATCGCTCCGCACGAACCGCACTTCACGGCGTGGGGAAGCGTGTCGCCATGGGCGGAGCTCTGAGTCACAGGAGGCCTCGGATCAAGCGATGGAAGGCATCCGAGGTCAGGAACATCACCTCGACGTATCCGAACGTGATCTTGTCACCGGTGACGACGATCTTCGGCGTGCCGGGCTCGAGGGGTTTCTCGTTGACTTGCGTGCCCGACAGCGAGTCGTTGTCCCAGACGCGCCAGTTGCCGTTCGCCGTACACTCGAACCAGGCGTGCTGCTTCGACAGCGATTGATCGTTGATCACCAGGTCACACGTGGAGCTGAGGCCGACCGTGATGACGTTGTCTTGATCGCGCGATCGCAACGCACCGGCGAAGAAGTCGTCGCTAACCTTGGGTGAGACGACACGCGCTTCGACCATCATGCGATCGACGGTGAGCCCACGCGTCTGACCTCGATCGACACCGCGTAGCGCTCCGCCGCTGTGTACGAGAAACGGATATGGGTGGAGCCGAACGAACTCCGCCAACTCGACACGTGCGCTGTCTGTATAGGCTTGGAGTTTCTGCACGGTAACGCCACCCAGGCGACCTGCCGCAGAACGCGGCACATCCGAGCTTAATGGGCCAGCAACGGCTCACGCAACGCGATCTATACGAGCGCAGCACGTATTCAGCATTACAGCCGAAGTGTAGGCGCCTACACGTCCTACTTGCGCCAGCGCATGATGCGCGCGGGCCACACGACGAGCCCGTCGTCTCGACGCTTTGGTGCGTCGCGAGCCACGAGCTTCGCGATGTTCTTCAAGCGCTCGTCGAGATCCCCAGGCGCTCCCGTCGATCCCGCGAGAACGACGGTGCCGTCTTCGGCGAGCGTTGCGGTCGTCGCGAACTCGCCATGTGGCGTGTGGATCGATGCGCGATACGTGGCTCGCGTGTTGGGCGTCGCGCCATCACTGCTCGCCGCAGGATCACCATCGGGGTGGTTGTCACTCGATGCGGGTGCATCGATCGCCGGCTCGCTCGCGCGCACCGGCGTCGGATCCACGTGACGCTCGAGGACGAAGCGCGCGCCTTCGGTAGGCTTGAGATTACGTGTTCGCCCCAAGTTACTCGCCGAGATCCGCTGCGAAGCGGCTCGACACGTTCGCCGCGTTCCCCCACTGAGACTTCTTCCACTCGACCGCCCACTGGCGAAGCGTCCACATCGGATCGAGCATCAAGCGTGTCCCGATGTGCGCCGAGCCGTAGAGGTCCTTCATTTCGTTCTTGTCCTTCGCGAGGTCGTACACCTTCGGCGATCCAGCGGACATCAGCATGCCCTTCCAGTGGCCGATGCGACCGCCGTGACCGAGCTCGTACTTCGAGCCGAACGACATCGTCGGGTACACGACCTGACCGTTCGCGAGCGGGATCAGCGACTGGCCCTGCCACTCGGGATCGATCGCGACGCCGAGGGCGTCTGCGAGCGTGGGAACGATGTCGATTCCGTCGGTGCCCGACGCGAACTTGCCGGTCGGGAACATCGGCGGGTAGTGGATGAGCAGCGGCACGTGCTGCAGCGTCTCGCGGATCGATCCGCCGTGACCGAAGCGGCCGTCCTCCCACTGCTCGTCACCATGATCAGCGGTGATGATGATCATCGTCTGATCCGCGATGCCCCACGTCTCGAGCTGCTTGTAGAGCTGACCGACGAGATCGTCCTGATACGACACGTTGGAGTCGTAGATCGCGCGCACGTGCTCCATGTCGCGCTCGGGGAGATCCTTGGGCATGCCGCCGGGACCGTCGTCGCCGAACGTCTTGAACCGGCCGTCGTACTTGCCGTCGTACTTCGACATCCACGGCTCTTTCGGCCGCAGCGTCACGTGCGTGTCGATCGTGCCCAAGTAGAGGAACCACGGCTGGTCCTTCTTCGGCGTGAGGAACGAGATGCCCTTCTCGAGGACATCGGCACCCTTGAGCCCCATCGACGACTCGATGTGGTTCACGAACTTGTCCCAGCCCGAGCCGTAGCCGCGCTTCGGACGGATGTAGCCGTTCGCCGAAACGCCGGCGGTGAACTTGCCCGCCTTCTTCGCGACTTCGTCGATGGTGACGAACTTGTCGGGGAGGACGTCCTTCATGTTGGGCGACTTGTGCTTCGCGAGCCACATCGACGTCCACATCGACGCGTGCGAGACCTGCGACTCGTTGCCCTGCACGTAGTTCTGCAGGAACACCGACGACGTTTCGGCGAGCTTGTCGAAGTTCGGCGTCTCGGGACGCGCCTTCGGGTTGAACGCGCGAACGCGATCAGCGCGCAGCGAATCCATGATGATGAACACGACGTGCTTCGGCGGCTCGCCGCGCTTCACGGCGGGCGTGGTGCCCGGCACGACGAGCGCCGCATTCGCCAGCTCGGCCTTCGCGCAACCCGTCGCTTCGAGATCGAGGCGCACGGCCTTGCCGGCGAGCGCACCGAGATCCACTGCGCTGCCGGTGCCGTTCAGCTTGCCGTCGGCGGTCGCGCCATCCTCGGCGGTCGCGAGCACGTTGACCGTGCAGCTTCCGTCGGAGAGATCCGCGGTGACCTTTGCCTTGTCGGGCACCATCACGTACCAGGACATGCTGCTGTCCTTGGGCACGACGAGCGCCTTCTTGCCTGCGTCGTAGAAGCCGACCTGGCCATCATCGCCGACCGGCGTGGAGCCGCCGACCTGCATCCACGCGATCGCGACTTCGGCCGGCTTCGTGAACAGCGCGAGCTGGTTCTCGCCTTCCTTGAGCTGCCCCGCTGGCACGGCGAGCTCGACGGTGGACCACCCAGCCGCGAAGCTCGCGTTGATGTCTTTGCCTTCGTTGACCTTGAGGCTCAGTGCGCCTTCCCCCGGCGAGAAGATGCGCGCGCGCACCGTTCCGCGTCCCGCTTGCGCGGCGGTGAGGGGCACGAACACGCTGCCGGTCTTGCCCGTGAGGCGCGCGACCTTCACGTCGCCTTCGGTCTGGCGCAGGTTCCACGCCTTCTTCGCATCCTTCGACATCATGTTGCCGAAGCGCATGTACTTCGCCATGCCCGCCGAGGCGCCGTTCACGAGCAGGCCACCGCCGCGCGTGAGATGCCCCGCGAGGCGATTGTCGACGAGCGAATAGACCGCACGCTCGGGTCCGCGATCCGCGGCCTTCACGGGTGCAGCCACCGGCTTCTCGGGCGAGCCCGCGGCTGTCTTCGCCGGCGCGCCGTTCTCGGTGACCTTCGACTCGGCGGTCGTCGAAGGTTGTTCTTTGGTGCTCTTGCCGCACGCGAACAGCGACAGCGAGAGAAGTGCAGAAGTGACGACCAAACGGTTCATCGACGATGACCCTAGTGAATGGGGGGAGCGAGCGCAAGAAACGGCCCGACGACGGGACCCGAACAACCGAAGCCTCGTCGGTATTCCACTCCAACGCGAAGGTCAAGGTCCGGCGGTGCGCCCGGCCCACGAGAAGTAGTTTCGGACCATCGCCGTCTCGATGTTCAGATCTCCGAGGGCGGTCTTGCCCTCCCCGGCCTTGATGGCGGCGTCGAGCTTCTCCTCGCAGATGGTGCAAGGGATCTTCGCAATCTTGGGTAGTGCGAGGAGGACCGATTGCCGGATCAGGCGGACATCACTGTTGGCGGCACCGAGCAGTGCATCGGTCCACCCCGAGGCCGCGTCCCCGCGTTTACCGATCTCGAGCATCGCGCGCTCGATGGTCGCCTCGACAAGTCCGGCCATCTCGTCCCGTGTCCACGTGTCGATGTCCTTGATGTACGGAGCGAGATGCGGCGCGAGGTAGCGCGGACTCACGTCCGGCGTGAGTGCGAGCGTGCTCCCGAAGCACGTGAGGTCCTGCTTGCAGCGGATCGCGATCTCGATGCGCGCGATGTGCGTCTGGAACACGCGCGCGTAGCTGCGATACGCCTTGCTCGCGCTGTCGAGCTGCTTGAACGGCGCGACCGCTTCGCGATGCTTCTTCTTCGCTTCCTTGTACGCGTCCTCCAGCTTGCGAACCGCATCGGTCGCGCGCCGGATCTCGTCGGCCGTCTTCGACGCATCGTTGGTCACCGCGAGCAGATCTGTCTTCGCTTTGTCGAGCGACACCTTCTTCGCGTCGAGCGCCTTGTCGGCGGCATCCGCATCGCGCTTCGGTTTCCCGTCCGCGGCCGTCCTCTTCTCCGCGGACGCCTTGAAGTACTTGCCGGCGAGCTTCGTCAGGACATCGATCGACTTCGTGCTGGTCGACAATCGCGCGAATGCGGTCGCGGCTTCCTGCCGGAGTGAATCGTCGGCCGTGTTGTCCGCGGCGATCGCGCCGAGCTCCTCGACGCCGGCCTGATCGCGCGCGAGAAAC
>Ga0154020_10004021_pt1 | contig 17556 bp, 15 predicted proteins | sample Klosneuvirus_201_FD_109709 | JGI IMG/M metagenome (GOLD analysis project Ga0154020, IMG submission 109709) | Active sludge microbial communities from wastewater, Klosterneuburg, Austria - Klosneuvirus_20160825_MG | ecosystem: Engineered > WWTP > Aerobic digester > Activated sludge | place...
AACAAAAGAGCTGCAATACCCACCGCACTTTTTTCGCCGCGAGTGAAAACCTCGCGGCGTTTTGGCTATCGCTATTTAAGCCATTTGTTTTTGCAAGAGGCCTTGTTCGCCGAAGCTACGCGAAGGCGAGCAGGCAAAAACAAAACGCTTAAATCCCACCGCACACTATTGGCGTGCTTCGCACCTTCATGCGCGTGCCCTCCGGGCCATAAAGCGCGGCCTGCCGGCAGCAAGGTATTATTATAGGGTGGAATTAGCGAAATACAAGTGCAAGGATACTTTGCTACAGTCTGTTATTTTAAAATCGGGATATCAGTGTTCAAGTTTTCATTTGCGCTTCTCATATAGTTAGAATAGGTCTCATATTGTTTAGAAACTTCTTCTAAAATTTGTTCTAAGCGGGAAACTACATGGGCTAACCTTCTGCCTTTTTCTGCGACCGCACCCAGGATTGAGTCTGTGTCATGTTCTCCGCTGTCGACAATTCTCGTTTGAACCGGTTTCACAATTTCTTTATAAAAGACCGATAGTTGTCGCGTTCCTGCTAATTCTTTGTAGTAACGAATGATTCCATTATTAAGTAAGTTATACGTCTGGGATAAAGTAAAGTTGGCATTGGTCGCCCTTTGCAACTTGGTATAATCACTCAGTAGTCCCAAATATTCGTCGCTTATTTTTGCTAATTCTTCTCTTACTATTCCAGATTCGTCATACACCCGAATGTGAAATCCTTGGACTTCTTTTAACACTGTATCAATGAATTCAATTTGGCTTTGCACCCTAGAAAAAACGTCCTTCGTTTTAAAGGCACTAAAGAGTTGTTCGTAGTCTATCCCTAATAGTCGTTGAAAGTCACTCGAAATAACTTTCGGTGGAGTGCTAGTTAATCCAGTGTCAATGCTTATTTCTTTGGCGTATTTCAAATAAGTTTCTTGGAGCTTTGAGACTAACCTTGCATTAGCTCTAGTAATATGATAAAGAAAAAAGGTACGTCTTTCTTTTTCCAAACGTTTTCTATCACAGTGCTTTATAACTCGATCAACTAAAATGCCCAGAATAAAGATTGAGAGCGTAACTGTAACTGTAAAAATTGTATCTGTTTTAACAGAATTATCGCCCTCTTTTACTGACTTAACATACTCTGCTAACTGGCATTGGATACCATTTAGGTCAGTATGAATAGTATTAATAGTCTTAATTAAGGTCTGTTTGTATGTAGCTGTGTCTTTCATCGTTTATGCAATTGTAAGTAGTATCGTTTTGCAGCCACTCGTAGGGCGGGCGTTTATACTTCAAAACTTGATTTGAAAAACTATTGATTAATTAACCACAAAACTGTCTTTGGAACAAGAAAACTCCCATTTAGATAGGTGTTGTCATTGACAGAATTAATGGTAATGTGAGTTGTCTTCCAGGTCATCTACTTTTTTTTCCAAGGAATTAATATCTGATTCTAAGCTGTATAAGTCACTTTCGATATATCTAATTTTTTTATGGTGCAGGCCCCAAAAGGTGAATACAACAATAAAAGCTATAAAAACTATGGTACCTATATTTTTGATCCCTGTTAAAGGAATATCTTCTGATTTGCTATAATTCCCTTTTATTGTAATACCTAATATTGATATCGCAGCACCCAGACCAGCCAACATCCTCTCATCACTGCCAGAGTCTAGAGTGTTTGTTACAAACAACCAAATCCCGATAAGTATTAATAATGTCAAAACTACTTTCCAGAATAAATTTATTTTATAATCATCCTTTATCCAAAAGTCATTAATTGAAATGTATAGGTAAATTAAAGCAGCTCCTAAACCAGCAAGAAGTCTTTCGTCGCTTCCAGAGTCTAAAAGATTTGTAACGAATACCCATGTTCCAATTGTCAAAAAGGTGTTAGTGATTATTTTCAAAATAGTTGTTTTCATAATATTCTGTTTTACAAATTTTGCCCTTAACTATAAGGTTGTCTTAACCTGAGCAATCCAGTTTTTCGTAACACTAATATAATCTTTAATCCTTGCTTTCTAAATACGAATCCTCAAATACAACAACCACAAAAAAACCGCCCCAGTTTCCCAGAGCGGTCTAAACATAAGACCCAGGTCTTACTTCCCTCGCTTCCTCCTTCGTTTGAAGGTATCCACAAGAGGCCAAACCCTTTTCAGCCCCACCGTTACCACATAACTAACCACCGCTCCTAAAGCGGCAAGAATAACTGTTTTGACTATATCCGATGAATTTATATTCACCACTACGGTTAAGACCGTCCCTGAAACAGTACCCAGGATAGTTTTGCTTTCTATGGTATTCGCTGCCGACATCTTATTTTTACTTAATTAAACTTTACTCTCCACTCTTGCCGCTCCTTACGGTTACCTGGCTCACCGCTGTGACCACACTTCCGGCCACCAGAAGGTAGCTAGCTATGGTAACAACCACTGCAGGAAGGGCAATTGGTGCTGCCACCAAAGTGCCTCCAACCGCAGTCAGAATCAGGCCTGCCAAACGCAGTTTTTTAAAGAACGGGGGAGTGTCGGCCTTGCCACGCTCTATGAGCGTTTTAACAAAACCCCTTTTTCCTTGCTTTGCCATCTCCACCATTTTTATGAGGCTGCCACTACGCTAAGCGCATTAAAGGCCCCGTTTTTTAGTGAATACTGCAATCCGTTCACTTCCTGAAAGAACTCAATCTGCAAAAGATACAGGTTGGTACCAGGCCCCGGAGGAATAATCGCGGGGCTGAGCAAGATGTTGTTCGGGGTTGCATCGATGGGCATGTTATTAACATTGCTAAGTTCCAATCGTGTAATACCAGTCACAAAATCTAACCGTGCCCAACCCCCCTTAACGGTGATGTGGGTAGCGCCCTGTGGACTCACAACATCATTCACCGGTATAAGGCTGGGGATATCGATCTCGCCATTCACCATGTTCACAGTGTACGGTTTAAACAAGATCGCTCCCAAACTCGAACGGTTATTGAAATCGAAGCCCTTAAACAAGGTCAGTGCGCCGGGTGAGCCAATGCCCACCCCAACATTTCTGGCACCACGTACCGATACGCTGTCTAGGTTTTTGATGAAACTCATCAACCTAACCAACCTCGAATACAACCTCGAATCCGATGCACTCATCAAAAGAGGTCTCAGTGTACTTAGCACCAGTTTACTTGCGAGTCCGGCAGCTCCGAACTCTTTCCCGTTTTCACGGGTTCTTACAAAAGCAGGATCGTTTGCGATGCGGTCTTTCTCAATGCCGCCTTTTTGGCGGACCATATCGCCGTCCTGCGATTTATAAAAGGTCAGGTCTCCAACCGTGCCTTTTATCTTGATTATGCCTGTTTGCCTTGCCATGACTATTCTATTTAGTTGTTATTGTTTCGCTCCTTTCAGCCCTGCAGTAGCCTTCCGGTGCGGTCACCTTATCCCTATCGCGAATAGAACTCGGTTGACAAATCAAAATTACTTCAGCAAAAAGCCCTTCCGACAAAGCCCATTTTTTTTGTGTCGTTTTACATTCTTTTCTTTCGTTTTGCTTCGAATTGCTCCGTACTGCACCGTTTTGCATCATTTTGCTCGCCCTGAAGTGAAAGCGTTTACCCTGAAGCGAAAGCGTTCCAAAAAAAAGTTTGCGCTTTCTGCTTCAGGGGGGCCACTTACCCAACATTTTAATTAATCCGCTCACAAAAAGCTGCCACATAAAAAAAGGGCTCGAATATCCTTTAAACGGAGCATAAACATCTGCGAAAATGTTCTAAATTTAACTAAGCAATTAATTTCACACACCGGCGCTAGTTCAAGTGCAGCAACAGTCCCGATACCTGTGCAAATTGGCTTGAAATAACGCTTTTACAATAATTAAATCAGCAAATCGTTAATTAGAAATAGTATATGCCACATCTCTACTTAAAATCAATCTTCCATGTTCCTGCACTCCGTCCTTGCTGCGGAATTCTCAGAGCATCCCGTAGCAGATCCCACCCATAAGGACTTACACCCCTTCGAAGTCCCCATTCTAAATTCAGAAACAAATCACTCCGCCGAATTTGGAATCACAGAATACTGTGCGGCCCTTATGAACAAAATGTTCTCCCTCGCGCATTTGCAGATTATGCCCTTCTTTCAATACCAGTGTTCACTTGTCAATGATCCCAAAACCTGGCTCAAGACCCTTCAACATCTATTTGAAAACAATCTCCATTTTTTACAACATGGCAAACACGATTGAAAATGGAAATGATTCTTGTTCACATCGCCATCATGTACCAGGAGGTAGAAACAGGCAAATTCCGCAGTCCTAAAAAATACAACATCACCGAAGTAAAAAAGAAACTCCGGAATTTCAGGTCCACTATAGAACAACTTGATTTCCTGTACGAACTCAAAACTGAATTCCTTCAGGACAAATTCAAAGTCATTGATTATGCCGAAATACCCTTCGACCAGTTAATTCTAATAGAAATTGAAAAAATTGAACAATTAAGAGCTTCTATCGAAAGAATCAAAGGAAAAAAGTCCCTTTCAAAAAACAATCTTTCCGACCAGTATATCGACAATCAGGAGTTTATTATAAAAATGAATATCTCCAAACGCACCGCTCAATTATGGCGCGATAAACAGCTCATCAGCTTTATCCAGATTGGTTCCAAAATCTATTACAAGCTCTCTGACGTTGAATTGATGCTCCAGCAGAATTACATCAAACCCTTCAAGAAGCCGTAATATATACGCACTTTTCACTCTTGGAGTAATTTTTTGATAATACCAGTCGTTTTGGCCATCATCTTAATTTTAAATAGTTCAAAAACGCTTGGCGGTCCATCATTGTGGGCTTTACTACTCAGTGTTTCGCTTGGATTAAATTTTGTCATATCGATCATTATCTCCAACAACTTCGCTGAAAGTTTCTGTTTCTCTTCGGATTCCGGTAATTTTTCAATCTCTCTTTTATCTGCTTCATAAGATTTTGTGACCGCTTCTTTGTAAGCGTATTCCTGTTGTAGCCTCTTATTCTGACTCTGTTGTTTACTCGCAAAAATAGCAAGCCAGAAAGCAGGAACAAAAAATGGTAATTTAGCAATTACGCTCATTATAGCTGTTTCAAAGGTAAGATCTCGGCCACTTTCTAAAATTTTATTGATGTGATGTATGGAGAAGCATATTGTACCAACTAAGGTAAAAACGAATACACTTGCCCAAATCCAGTATGGTGTCTTGTACGAACCTCTTTGGTCTTTATATGCAGAAGCCAATCCTGCTGAAGTTGCGCCGGGTATAAGCGCTTCAATTTTAACTAACAAGGTAGCTGCACTTTCTTCCCATGCCCTCTTCTTTTCAAGGATATCAGATTCCACTTTGGTAAGTCTTTGTTTTAAACCATCAATTTTATTCTCCTCATCACCCAATAATTCAATTCTATATTCACTAATTACTTTACCTTCGACAGCAGCTTTTAACTGATCAGCCGTAATTTGTGCTGCTGTATCCTTTACTGTTTCAAAAAGTGATTTAGGATGGCCTTCCTTCGGAAGTAACAGTTCGTTATGATAAGTTTGCACTTTATCAATGTTCTCAGCCATCTGATTCAGTGTAGCCTGCACTGAAGCAATTCTTGTAGTAAGATGTTCACCAATTGTCGGCTTACCTTCAATGAGTGTATCAAATTGTTTTCGAATATCCTCTACATCCTTTATTAAGGCTGCTTTTTTTGCAGACAGTTCTTGAACCTCCTTTTGAAGCAAGTCTTTATCCATAAATTCAATAATTTAGTGAATGCATATACTAATGTAACCAAAATAAACAATAATCACTATTATAACCCGGGAGGTATCGAGGTAAGTAGTTTCATATTAATTTAGTAACTCCCGTTCTTGCATAAAAAAACTTTATAATGATCGCATAGCCATTCCATGCTGAGGTATCGTTTTAGATTAAAGCAACTAATTTGATAAAAACATTTCCCTGAAATAATATTCTTATTCTTCAACCTACTTTTTGAATATATTAAGCAGTACATAGAAAAAAGATTAAATGATTGATCAGAATTTTGAATATATAGCCACTTCGGTTGGAGAATTGTTAAAGCAACAGTAGCTCGTCTAAAGTAGCCAAACGATATGAGTCAGTTTTGTTCTGAAATAAAACAAATCTGAGAAAGGTCGCTTAACAAGTTCCACTGATTTGCCATTCTTCTTACTTTAACACTTGAACACTTTTCAACACCCTGATTTTCAGCCCCATTTTCCCTCCCATTTTTCACCCAAAATGCTATCTTTGGTTTTCATTTTTATATGTCCAGAGATCAGGCCAAAATCACTATAGAAAAGCTCGTTGAGCGCTTTGCCGAACACCGCAAAGCCTACCACGCGCCTGATTACAACGAAGCCAAAACCCGGCAGGATTTTATCAACCCCTTTTTTAAAGCCCTCGGATGGGACATAGATAATGAAAAGGGAGCCTCTGAAGCATACCGGGAAGTTATTTACGAAGACAAAGTAGTAGTACGTGGCAAAGCCAAGGCCCCCGATTATGGTTTCCGCCTAATGGGGCAGGGCAAAAAACGTCTGTTTTATGTAGAAGCAAAAAAACCATCTGTTTCCCTTAAGGCCAACAAAGAAACCGCTTACCAATTGCGCCGTTATGGCAGCAGCGCCCAGGCTGCTATTTCCATCCTTACCAACTTCGAAGAGTTTATAGTTTACGATTGCTCCAAAGTGCCGAATCTAAACGATAGTGCCAGCGTTGCCCGATTAAAGCACATTGGTTTTGAAGACTACATCAAGGAATTTGATTTTATCTACGACACCTTTTCTCACGATGCAGTTACAAGAGGCCGTTTCGATAAATTCGTACAAAGTGATGCCAATAAAAAAGGAAGCCAAACACTCGACAAAGAATTCGTACAAAGCCTCGATACCTGGAGGAAATACCTGGCAACAAGCATTGCGGTAAACAACAAAAAAATAAACGATGAAGAACTAAACTTCTGTGTTCAGTTAATTATCGACCGCCTTATTTTTCTCCGTTTCTGCGAAGACCGCTCCGTGGAGCCTTATGGGCAATTACAGAGTGCGGCAAGCAAAGGCAATGCCTACAATAACCTGTTTGAATTATTTGAACAAGCTGACGCCAAATACAACTCCGGCTTATTTGATTTTGAGAAAGACCAGCTGACTTCCAAACTTAAAATCGACAACAAGGTTGTAAAGAACATTGTTGAAGACCTCTATTACCCTCAGTGCCGCTACGAATTTTCCGTAATGCCTGTTGAAGTATTGGGCAATGCCTATGAACAATTCCTTGGCAAAGTAATCCGCATTTTACCTTCCCGTGGCGTAAAAATTGAAGAGAAGCCTGAAGTGCGTAAGGCCGGTGGTGTTTTTTATACACCCCAGTACATTGTAGAGTACATTGTAAAAAACACAGTCGGTAAATTAATTAACGGCAAAGCACCAAAGGAAATTGATAAAATAAAAATTGTTGACCCCGCTTGTGGCAGCGGTTCCTTTTTGGTTGGAGCTTTTGAATACCTATTAAACCATCATATCGATTGGTACCACAACAACTTAAGCGAAAAAGAAAAAAAGAAGGGTGATCTTATTACTCCAGAAGGGAAACTCACCACCCATGAAAAAAAACGTATTCTTATCAACAACATTTATGGGGTGGATATTGATGCCAATGCAGTTGAAGTAAGTAAACTCAGTCTCTTGCTCAAATGTATGGAAGGTGAAACAGAAGCCAGTATTAGACAACAGGTCACTATGTTTCATGAAAGGATTTTACCCGATCTAGACAATAATATTAAAGACGGAAACAGCTTAATAGATAGGGAGAGCGAATTATCCTTTCAGAATGACCTAAAGATTAAGCCTTTTGACTGGAAAAAGCGATTTCCTCAAGTATATAAACAAAATGGCTTTGATATCGTAATTGGCAACCCTCCATATCTAAGAATGCAAGGACTTCAAGAAACACAGCCGGAATCTTTGGAGTATTTTCGTAATAATTATGAGGCAGCAAAAACAGGTAACTTCGACTTATACGTTCTGTTTGATGAAAGGGGATTTAATCTTCTAAACGAAAGTGGGATTTTAGGTTTCATACAGCCGCATAAGTTTTTTCAGGCCGATTTTGGTGAAGGGGTTCGCAATTTACTTTCAAAACAAAAGGCTCTTGCTGAAATAGTAAGCTTCGGTGCTCAGCAAGTTTTTGAAGATGCAACCACCTACACTTGCCTACTCTTCTTAAACAAACAAAAACGAAAAGAGGTTACTGTACACAACGTAAACGACCTTCTGGCATTCGCTTCGGACAATTCAGTCTCCGAAACCTTTACATCAAAACACCCTGAAATTAACACCAAGTGGAATTTCGTGTCTAAGGATAAACAGTCTTTATTTGAGAAGCTTTATAAACAAAATAAATCGCTTGGGGACATTACAAGAAAAATATTTGTTGGCTTACAAACAAGCGCTGATAAAATTTATGTTTTGGATATTATTAAAGAAAAATCAAAAACTTTTTTGGTTTATTCCAAATCACTGGAAAGAGAATTTGAAATTGAGAAGGGAATAGTCAAACTCTTTTTGATGGGCAAAGATGTTAAGCGATATGAATCACCAGAACCTACCCACGTTGTACTGTTTCCTTATACTATTTTACAAGGTAGCGCAAAGTTGATGCCAAGTACATACATTAAAAGCAACTTTCCTTTGGGCTGGAAGTACATTTACGAAAACAAAAAGGAGCTTGAAGGGCGTGAACATAACAAGATGAAGGGCGAACATTTCTATGCCTATATCTACCCAAAAAACCTAGTTGAATTTGAGGTAGAAAAAATATGCACTCCAGATATCGCTGACAAACCAAAATTCACAATCGATAAATCACGGCAACTCTATCATACCACCACGGTCTATAGTATTGCTTTTAATGAAGGTATTCTAGAGAACGAAAAGTACTTTCTGGGATTGTTAAACTCCTCTATACTATGGTATTTTTTAAAGAATACTGGAAATGTATTAAGAGGAGGATTTTTTAGATTCAAAACGGAGTACCTTAAACCTTTTCCTATCAAATTAATCAATTTTAATTTGAAAACAGAAGTTCAAAAACATGACGAAATTGTAAAACAGGTTAATCTGGTTTTAGAGGCGAATAAAGAACTTAAGGAAGAAACATTACCAAACACAATTGAGCAAATAAAACAACGAATTGAACATTGTGAAGATAAAATAAACAGCCTCGTTTACGAACTTTATGAACTAAGCGCAGGGGAAATAAAAATTGTGGAAGGAGGTTTAAATGAGTAATACCCGTATTCAGCTTGCACTTGATAATTGGGATAATTACGTTTCTCAACTCGCTTCTATGCCCGATAAAGAACTTGCAAAAAAATTAGATTTAATCCACTTGCAAAGCGAAATAGCCGAGCGCACTAAAAATGTTGAATCCCTTGAACTACTAGACATCTGGCAAAGGCAAGTCGTTGAGGCCCGTATTATTAAAGCAGAAAACAATATTCCCGATGCCCCCAACGAAATTGAGCTTGCTATTGCGGATATAGAGACAACTGTTGCCCAAACAGAAGAGCGCAAAGAGATTATTGAAGAAACGTTTGCCAATCCCCCAGCCCGCAAACCAAAAATACAAGAGGACAACAGCAGCCAAACAAGTTTGTTTTAATATTTATGTTGCTTGATAACCTTAATACCAAACAAAGAAACGCCGTTCTTTCAGAGAACAAACGCATTCTTGTATTAGCTGGTGCCGGCTCCGGAAAAACAAAAACGGTTATCTCCAAATTATTGCACCTTGTAAGTGAAAAGGAAGTTAAGCCCTCAAACATTCTTGCCATTACGTTTACAAAAAACGCAACAAACGAAATGGTTGACCGCCTCATTATATCAAGCGATAAAACCAACTCCTATGAGGCAATTATACAAAGCAAACATCTAACCGCCCTTTATAAAGAAAACGAGAGAAAAAAAAGAGTACAAGAGGAACCTTGGATAAGTAATTTAACAGTTAAAACCTTCCATTCACTCTGCTACTCTATTCTCAGAAACAATGGCAATCCCGTATTTGACAATAAATTTAAGCTGATAACCGACCAAAGTCCTGATGAACTGGAACTGGACAAAAATGGTATCAGCGCACCTGAAAGGCCTAAGGACATCATTCATAAACTTCTTATCCTAGCCTGTCAGGACAAGAACTATCTCCTTAAATTAAAGAGGTACATTTTAGATTACTACGTTGATAAACTACATGTAGAAAAGGAAATGACCGGTTACCAGCAAAGGGATCAGAAGACTTATACAACTTTAAAAGGCGAAACGGTAAAATCCAAATCTGAACGTGATATAGCTGATTGGCTGTATAGACACAACATAATTTATTCCTACGAAAAGGAAATGAACCTAAAAGATTTCAGTTTCAAACCTGATTTCTTTATCCCTCAAGCCGATCTCTTTCTAGAACACGTCTCTGATAAAAGCCACCCGATGGGCGCTAAGGATGAGCAATTCAAAGAGGGTGGGCGCAATTGCGTGAAAACCTATGAGCCCTTGATGAATAACAGCAGTCTTTTCAACCTAGCGATGGAAAGGATTGTAATGGGTAAAATCACCGAAAAGATAACCGATAACATCTCCCTTAACTACGAAGAAGAGTTTAAAAGCTATAACAATAAAATAGATGAGTTTTTAAAGACAGTAATGCGTCTTCAAACCATGATTAAAGCTGAGGATACTGAACCGGAAGTACTAGCCGGAAAGGCCTCGTCCAATGAGCATGAAAGGGTGCGGGTTTTTTATGAACTTGCTTTACCATTAATAAAAGAATACAAAAATTATTGCACAAATCGTTCTTTTCTGGATTTCGATGACCTGATAATTTTGGCAATCAAACTCCTAAACGAACATACCGACGTAAAAGAACGGTACCAGAATAAGTTTAAATACATCATGGTAGATGAGTTTCAGGATGTCAACAGTCTACAGGTAAAATTGCTTGACTTATTAATAAGCCCGGAGACACAGCTCTTTTGTGTAGGCGATGACTGGCAGAGTATATATGGCTTCAGGGGCTCGAATGTGGATTACATTGTCAATTTCGAAAAACATTACCCGACTGCGGAAGTTCACAAATTAGACATGAACTACAGGAGCACGCAAACAATTGTGGGTGCCAGCAACGAAGTTATCAAGAACAATAAAAATCAAATTGCAAAAGATGTTTCTGCATTAAAACAAACACCAAGTAAAATTCAAATTTACCGGGCCAAGCGCTCAGAGCTCGATGGAGTAGAATTTTTAGTTGAAAAAGTTCAGGACTTGTATAACAAAGGGTTCAACAAAGAGGATATACTCATCCTTTACCGAAGAAGTAAAATGTTCGACCCCTACTTCCAGGCCTTAAAGCAGAACAAACTTTTTGTTTCCTATAAAACAATTCATGCCTCAAAGGGTTTAGAGGCCAAGGCCGTGTTCATTATCGGTTTAACCGAAGGTAGCGGCGGTTTTCCTGACGTTTGGCTCGATGATGCCATTTTCAGAGTGGTTAAAGACGTAAAATATGATATGCTACTGGAAGAGGAAAGAAGATTATTTTATGTGGCCATAACCAGAGCAAAGGACGAACTCTTTTTAATTACTGAACTAGGCAATGAATCGCAATTTGTGGAAGAAATCCCGCAAGTATTCTATGCAAAAAACCAGGCAGGGTTTAAAAACGTTGTCGACCCTATTAGAATTTGCACTAACCCTGACTGTAATAAACCATTACTTAATGCAAGGAATTTTTGCGGGGAGTGCGGTCAGAAAATATAGGCCGTTCCCCTTCGGGTCGGGCTTTCCGTTCCAATCTTTTTACCCTTCGGGTAAAAAGGATTTCCACTACAATCCCTAACGGATGAATTGCTAGAAAAGAAAGTAATCCGTGCTTCAGGTTAGGAAAAACAAGTTCGATTGCTAACTTTAAAATATGAATTTTAAGAGCATCGACGATTTGTACTCGTTTTTAGAGAAGGCAGATTGTAAGCCCAGGACCAGATTTGAAATAACAAGAGATTTTAGAGCATTGATTGACGCATCTTCTGATGCTGATGTGAAAAATAAAATTAAATGGGAAACCTATGTATTCGATTTTGTGTTGAGAAATGGCTCAGTAAAGCCATTACAGAGCATACCCAAAGAAGATGCTAAAAGTGTGTACGAGTATCCATCCTACCAAGAATTTAACGAAAAGGCATACAGTTATCTGAAAGAACGAGCCTCAAATGTGAAAAGTGAACACTTAATTGCACAATACAATCAAGTTTTATGGAATAGTCCTACCAGACATAAACATCAGTCTCAAGCCAAGAGAGCTATTGACGCCTATTTGAGATTGCTAAACAGACTCGACTGTAAGCGAGAAGCAGAATCAAGTGGCTGGGATTGTCTCGAAATATTACGCAATGGCTTTTATCTTTCACTTCAAACAAAATATAAGGTTGCAGATTATAAGAAACTAATTCATTCATTTTTATTTGAAAAGAAAAGGTTTCATGAAGATTTGAAAATCTACTTGTTAAAATTCTTACTCGAGTTACCCCAAATAAAAGCAAAAGATTTTGAAGGCTGTTTGGAAATAGTCAGGCAGATTGGAACCAAACGAAGTCAGAAAAAACCTGATTATTTTGTAACAAAAGAGGTTTATCAAACCGGGCTTGCAATTGCCCAGAAATGCAACTCAGACGTTAAGATTTGGAACAAGAGGATTGGCGATGCTACAGTGCGTATGGCTGAGAGCCGACTTGATGATGAAACTAAAATTGTGCCATTGCGCTTTTATGAAGAGGCATTACCATATTATAGAGCTGCTGGCCAGGCGCGCAAGCTGAAGGAGATTGAAAAAAAATACTTTGAATTAAAGAAGAAATTAAAGCTAACGAAAATTGAAGTACCACTTGATGAAGAGCAAGGAAAAATACTAAATGAATATTTTGACACAAAAACTAAAAATCTCCTTAAGAGAAGTTCAAAGGAAATTTATGGTTACTTGATTTCAGGTGAAGATATATTTCCGAAACAGGCATGGCTCCAAGAATTGGCAAAAAAGAAGGGGAATACGTTTTTAGATTTCGTTACAACAACCAAATTTGATATAAACAAGAACGCTAGTAAACAGAAAGAGGGTAAGGGTGCGCTTTTAAAATCAAAGATCTTTGAAAGCTACCACTACTACATTCAAATGAGTGTAAGGCCCTACCTGTACAGAATATTTATCGATGGCATCATCAATAATAAAATCACTTTCGAGGGCCTCGTAAAATTCATGTATGAAAATACATGGCTTGGTCAAGAACTTTTAAACACAGATTCCGGGGGCGATACATTAAAGTATCGGTGGGTTAGTTTAATGGCCCCATCATTGCATGAGTATTTTTTACAAACAGAGAGCGCCTTAAAATCCGGAAACCCCTACACAACCTACATCATGCCAATAGACTCACTTACTTTAAAGTTTGAAGGGGTTTTACGCGATTTCTGTGGTTTAATTGGGGTGAGTACAACAATCACTGGCAAAGGTAATGTATTGAGAGAAAAGTATATTGAAGATATGCTGGCAGACAAAGAGGTGAAAAAATACTTTGATGAGGAAGACCTACTATTTTTTAATTACCTATTCATTTCGAAAGAGGGCATGAATTTGAGAAACAATATAGCCCATAGCTACTATAGGCCCCATAATTATTCGCTTCACAAAATGCATTTATTGATCTGTGCGTTTTTACGAATCGGTAAATACAGAATCAATATACAGGAGAAATCGTAAATCTAGTTGGCGGATTTGCAATCAGTGCCAGCTGATTTCCAAGGATATGATAAAAACCATATATTTATTGAACCTAACTGCGCTAAATCACCCCAAGCTGCACAAATGTTTGTATACGGGTGATAAAATCAGTTTTATTAGATAGTTATAGCCAATGCTGACCCAAAATGAAACAGGAATCAGAACATCTTTATAAAAAAGCAGTAGACTCTTTAATTCTAAGTATTGAGCTGTTTAATCGTCCAAATGATTGTGGACGGATACATGGTGTTCTTATTTTTTTAGACCACTCATTTGAAATGTTGCTAAAAGCTGCTATTCTTAACAAAGGCGGAAGTATCCGTGAAAGAGGAGCGAAAGAGACAATGGGGTTTAGCAGTTGCATTCGAAAAGGATTCAGTGACGGAAAGAGAAAATTCTTAGCTGAAGAGCACGTTCTAACCTTACAGGCTATAAATGGACTACGTGACGCCGCTCAACACTATACGCTCGAGATTTCAGAGCAACATTTATATTTTCAGGCTCAGGCCGGTTTAACTCTTTTTAGAGACATTGTGAAAAAGGTTTTTGGCATTGAGTTGAAGGACTCGCTACCTGAAAGGGTTTTACCGCTCTCAACAAGTCCACCAGTTGACATTCATACTTTTTTTGACACTGAAATTGCGGCAATTAAAAGTCTAATTAAACCAGGCAGTCGTAAGACAATAACTGCTAGAGAAAAGTTGCGTGCTTTGGCAGTAATGGAAAATTCCATTCAAGGAATAGAATCTCAACCTTCGAATGACGAACTAAATCAAATAATTGACCGACTCAGACAAGGACAAACATGGGACCAAACATTTCCTAGTGTCGCAACTTTGAATCTGACAACAAAAGGTTATGGGCCATCGCTTGATTTACGTATAGTAAAGGGAGACGGCGTCCCAGTGCAGATTGTCCCAGAGGGTACTCCTGGAGCGGCCGTTGTTGCAATAAAACGTGTAAATGATCTAGACTTTTATTCGTTGAGTCTTACTGGACTTTCTGAGAAAACAAATGTATCAGTTAACAAACTTGGCGCAGTTATCAAGGAAATTAAACTCCAAGAAGAAAAAGATGCTTATAAAGTATTCCAAATCGGGAGCCAAGTTTATAAAAGATATAGTCCTTTAGCCTTGGACAAATTAAAAAACACTTTGCCCAAAATCGACATTGAAAGTATATGGCAAAAAAATCGTCCAAGGACAACGAGGGGTAAAAAGAAAAAACAATAAGCAATGGCAATAGCACGGGTTTTTGCGTCAGCCCGCTTAACAATTTAATTACCTCCGCTGGCGCTGCGGCGGACAAATAACGTGGCAGGCCGAACGCAAATCCCGAAACCGTTAGTAGCAATTTTAAAGACAGACATCAATGACAAAGAGCAATCAGTATCAAATTAAAAAATTGACATTCATTGGACTTGGGTTTCTTGTTTTATTTATTGTTTCATCCTGCGACAGTAATTCTAACAGCTCTACTACGGACAGCAAAGAGTTCTATCAGAACACACCGCCGGAAGATGCCAAGACTATTGACGTAAATAAATTCACGGGGCAAAAATTTACTTTCAAGAGTACGCTTAACGACAAAGAGGAAAACGGGGAAATTGTTCAGACAAATCACGAGACGACTTACCATACATTTGATTTTATTAATAATACTGTTACAATGAAATCACCATTACATGGTGAATGGGTGACAATAACTTACCCCGTAAATGGTTTTTATGCACAAGAAGGGCTTGCTGCAACGACATTTGTTCTTGTGGTTGGACAATTAGGAGTGAAAGAAATTTGGTTTAGTCCTGACGTTCAAAATTTAGGTTATGACTACGAGGACGGCAGTCGCATTGCTTGCTACGAACTCTCTAACGTTAAATAGAAAATTTCCAGTTGGCGCTGATTTGCAATCAATGTCAGCTTATACGCCAGCTTACACTCTTAGAAATACAAGCTCTACCCTATCCCAACAATTCCCATCGCATTAAACTCCCCATTCTTTAGCGCATACTGCACCCCATTAATCTCCTGATAAAAGATAATCTGGAGAGCAAAAATATCAGTGCCTGTTCCACCGTGTAAAGCAACCGGAGTCAGCACCACATTATTCAAAATCCCATTCACTTCCATTACCACCTGATTTGTAATAATCAGCCCACCTTGCCCGGGCGCAGCTGAGAAATCAATTCTAGCCCAGCCCCCTGTTATTTTTGCGTGTGTTGCACCATTTGGGTATTCCAAATCCTGCTTCGGTTTCATGCCTGGGATACTTATTACTCCCGTTGCCGTGTTTACGGTGTGAGGCTTCTTCAATATCCGGTACAGCAGGGCTGCCTCATTAAAATCAAACCCTTTTATCAAGTCCTTTGCAGTAGGGGCCATAATCCCGATGCCCACATTCCTTTTGCCTCTGATAGATATTGTATCCAGATTTTTGATGGCAGCCATTAACTTTATAATCCGGGGAGTAACTTGGAAATCTCTTGCATCCTTCAGCAAAGGCATCAATACGGCTCTAAGGGTTTTAGTGGCCTTACCGCAATTGCCAAACTCCTTTCCGTTTTCTCTCAGTCTTTGAAAAGCCGGATCTTTTTTTACCTGTTCAGCGCTAGGTCCAGCCTTTTTCCGTACTAAGGGGCCATACTTGCTTTCATAGTATGTTAAACCATCAATTGTGCCCGTAAATCGAATAACCCCTTTATGTTTTGCCATTGTTTCCTCCTTTATTGAATAACCATAAATCAAAAGCGCTTTTTGAGTGTGTCCCTGCGCTTTCTAATTCAGGCTTATGTCGCCATACCCAGTTTTTTTCTCTTTAGCCCCGAAGCGAAGTGATTGCGGTATAAGAACTGGCACTTCTGCTTTGGGGCTGCCTCAAGGCTAAGTTAGCAAAAAAGAGCATTCATCGCCTTTTTATATATATTATAATAGTATGTTTAAAGCTAGTTTATAGTATATATAATATAAGTATAAAATATGTATAAAACTAATTATCAATACATTACACTCTGACCTCCATTCTTAGAAAAAAACGATCACATAAGCGAATAACCTGCCCTGCTGCTAACTAGGGACAAAAAGAAGATTGCCTTCGGCAAATCCCCTTTCAACGGCGCCAATTTATTTCAATTAGCGCCATTAAAATTTCTGGTGCAAGGCATCACCCTACCAAACTGTGTGCACAGACCTGTGTGTAAGCCATCACACATTTTGCAAGCACATTTGGCGCTTCTTTCAATGGCAGATACTTTTTAGTGGCGACAAATAAGCTTGCAAAATCTCCAACAGCCTGTGTGTGCAAAAGAACTCCCACCGCACGCAAAAAAACTAAAGCCCTTATTCCGTCCTATTCGATTACTTATAAATTAAGTGGAAGCCAACCGTGGGTATTTCGTAACGAAATACCCTGGAGATATCTTTTGGGGGGCGCACAGCTTATAACAGCACCCTTGCGTTATGCCGGGCATCTTCTCTCTTTAATTTCTCGGTGGTCGCCGGTTTATTTAAAATAACGGACACCGGCACAACGCAAGGCCGCAAAACGTTATAGGTAAGCTGTGGGACAATCTTGCGGACGAAATATTTAGCATAAAACATATTCAGACAACAAATAGCACCTTTTGACATGACAATGTACGGTGATCATCCTCCTTTAAAGTTGGCAAAAGACCCAAGTGACCCTGTATGGCATTGGTTTATTTGTAATGGACCAC
>Ga0154020_10004022_pt1 | contig 17553 bp, 17 predicted proteins | sample Klosneuvirus_201_FD_109709 | JGI IMG/M metagenome (GOLD analysis project Ga0154020, IMG submission 109709) | Active sludge microbial communities from wastewater, Klosterneuburg, Austria - Klosneuvirus_20160825_MG | ecosystem: Engineered > WWTP > Aerobic digester > Activated sludge | place...
AGATGACGCGGCCGGTGCTGGTCATCACGCGCACGCGGCGGTTCGACACCACGACGATCTCGGGGACGCCGTCGCGGGTCAGGGGCACGTCGCCCGCGGCGGTGGCGCCGTAGCTGCCGAAGTCGGCCACCGCGGTCTGGCCAGCGCCGCCCAGCGACATCGCGGTCTGCACCCAGTCGCCGGCGGCGGTCGACCACTCCAGGATGCGGGTGCCGTCGGTCAGCTCGGGGGCGCCGTCGCCGTCGAGGTCGGCGAGCACCGGGATGTAGCCGATGCCGTCATAGTCGGCGGTCAGGTCGAGATCGTTGTCGGTGAAGCCGTCGTCGGGGACGATGGGGAAGCTCTGCGAGCGCAGCACGCCGGCGGCCGAGTAGACCAGGCCGCCCTGCAGGACCTCGGGCGCGCCGTCGTCGTCGAGATCGTGGATCGACGGGCCCGACCAGTAGCACTGGTTGGCGGCCGCCGCGACCGGGGTGTCCCATAGCTGGTGCCAGGTCGCGGGTGTGCCGCTGAAGCCCCAGGCCAGCATGCCGCCGCCGACGCGGTGGGCCACGATGTCGGGGCGACCATCACGGTCGAGATCCCCGAGCGCCACCGGCGACGACGCGATGACGTGGGCGGGCAGGGTGGCCTGCACCGCGCAGGTCGAGCCGTCGACGATGCGGATGACGCCGAAGTGGGTGGCGTCACCGACGCACGAGAACAGGTTGCCGTCGTCGGCGTCGGTGTAGGTCACGAAGACGATCGAGGGCTGCTTGGTGGCCGGATTGGCGTCGAGATCGAAGTCGACCACCATCGGGGTCGACAGCACGTTGCGGTGGCCGGGGAAGGCGTCGCCGGCGCCGGGCGTGACCCAGGCGCACTGGGTCTCGGTGACGAAGACGCCGGGCTCGGGGCTGCCCACGCAGGCGGGATCGAACGGGAAGCTCTGGTCGTACGGGATGCACATGCCGGTCTGGCTGTCGCAGCGGGTGTCGCCGCGGCAGTCGTTGGAGGTGCGGCAGGTGCGGTCATAGGGCACGCAGAGATCGTTGCGGCAGACCTCGGTGGCGCGACAGTTCAGGTTGGACTGGCACGAGCGCGGGCCGGCGTCACCATCGCCGCCGTCACCGCCGTTGCCGGCGTCGGCCAGGGCGGCGTCGACGCGATCGCCGATACCGTCCTCGTCACTGCATGAACAACCTGGGTGTGCGGCGCTGGAGATGAGCAAGGCGAGCAGGAGCAGACGTCTCATGTGAGCTTCAGGCTATCACCCTTGCGTCGCGCGGAACGCAAGGTGGCAGACGCTTGACGGCGGTCAATGCGCGGGCGACGCGGCGGCAGCAGCGGCCGGGGCGGGGCCCAGGCGGCGCTCGATCTGTTCCTGCAAGTCGATTGCAGGACCGGCACCGAGGGCCTGCAAGAGGAGGCGCTCGCTCTCGATGGGTTCGCTGCTGGCGCGGGCGCCGGCGTAGAGCACGCGAGGGTCGCGCGGGCCGAGCAGCTGGGCGCGCGCCAGCAGGGTGGCGGCGTCGTCGGCACGGCCGTCTTCCAGCGCGATCTCGACCAGGAAGACCAGGGCGCCGAGATGGTTGGCATCGCCGGCGTGGGCGCGCTGGGCGTGCGCGATGGCGGCGGCGCGGTCGCCGCGACGCAGGGACAGCTGGGCCCAGGCGATCAGCAGGTCGGCGCTGCCGGGGCGGCGCGGGTCGCGACCGGCCAGGGCGTGAGCGAGGGTCGCGAAGCTGGCGGCGACGTCACCGGCGGCGGCCTGGGCCTCGGCCAGTGCGATGGTGACGTCGAGATCGTGCTTCAGCGCGGTGGCCAGCACGGTCAGGCGGCCGACCCCGGCGGCGGCCCGGCCGGCACGCGCGGCGGCCGCGCCATACAGGATGGTGGCGTCGCGCCGGGTGGCCGGATCGGGCGACAGCGCGAGGGCGGCCTCGAGGTCGTCGGCGGCTGTGCGCGGACGCTTGATGACGAGCAGGCGCGCGCGCGCGATGCGCGGCACCGGGTCGCGTGGCACCGCGGCGATCAGCGCGGCCAGCCGGTCGAGGCCGGCGCGCAGCTGCCCGCTGGCGGCCATCTCCTCGGCCACGCGCACGCGCAGCCAGACATCCCAGGGGGCGGACGCCACCGCGGCCTCGAACTCGTGCCAGGCGCGTTCGTGGGCGCCGCGGGCGGCGTGCAGCTCGGCGCGCGCGGCATACTCCAGCGCGCGCGGCGGCGGCCCGTCATCGCGCGTCACCATGCGCGAGCGCGGCGCGCAGCCGCCGGCAGCCGCCAGCGCGAGCGCCAGCGCGGCGGTCACGGCGACGGCGCGTGCGGGCTGCCACATGCTGCCAGCGTAGCACGCACCCGTGTGGTGAGCGGCGCTGGCAGGGCCACCGGCTGGCGGCGTAGGCTGGGCCATGGTCGCGCCCGGACGGCTCCGGTTGCAGGTGTTTCGGCAGAGCTGGCTCGACCAGCTGCATGTCGAGTGGTCCAGCATGGTCCACACCGAGATCGCCGAGGGGGTGCTCGGCCTGGTGGTCGAGGACAGCGGTGGTGGCGAGCGCACCTTGCGGCGCACCGAGGTGGCGCACCTGGGTGACGACGCGCAGCTGCTGCAGCTGGCACGCATGAACTCCAGCGCCGCCGAGGCCGCGGGCGTCAAGCTGCAGCAGGTCGGCCCCGCCATCGTGTCGGCCAGCAACGGCTTCTATCTGGCGGGGCCGATGCTGGATCTGGTCGAGGCATCGGGCCCCGCGGGGGCGCTGGCGGCCATCGTGACCTGGCACCACTGGGTGGTGCTGCCGCTGGAGCCGCCCCGCACCACGCGCGCCGACCTGGCGGCGATGCAGCGGGTGGTCACGCTGGTGGCCGAGGGCGCGCTGAGCACGACCGCGACCGGCGCCGACCGCATCGGCAGCGACGTGTTCTGGTTCCAGGGCAAGCGACCGGGCTGGCGGGTCGACCTCGGCGCGCCGCCGCCGGCGCTGGCCAGGCTGATCCCGCGCTGACGGAGCGCGGCGTCAGCGTGCGGTGGTGCTGCGCACGCGACGCTCGCAGGCGGCCACCTTGTCGCTGCCGGCCGCGGCGCCGGCGCCGTAAGCAAGCGCGAAGGGGGTGAACAGCAGGCCACCTGCCAGGGTGAAGTCAGGGAGCAGGCTGCCCTCGCACGGTCCGCCGCCGTTATTCTGACACTCCTCACGCTCCTTGCTGTCCTCGGCCTCGGCTACGAAGCCGACGATCAGCAGGCTAGCGGCTGCGACCCCGAAGACGATGGCAGCCGCCCGGTCGGCGCTGCGCGCGCCCCGCACGTTGCCACAGTCGACCTTGCCGCGGTGCAGCTGCGGCGAGGCCGCGAACGAGCAGCCGGCGCCGGCCGTCAGGATGGCCACCACCGTTGTGACGAGAAGCTGCCGAAGGGAGGCTCCTCGAGGAGCTGAAGTGACGAAGGGTGGACGATCTGAGGCCATGGCCCGGGACATTGCAGCTCGCGTGCCAGGCCTGGCACGCGGGCTCCCTCCACCGCGCGTGGCGCGCGCGGGTTCAGAGCGGGATGTTGCCGTGCTTCTTGGGCGGGTTCTCCTGGCGCTTGTTCTTCAGCATCTTGAGCGCGCGGATGAGCTTGTGGCGGGTCTCGCGGGGGTGGATGACCTCGTCGATGTAGCCCAGCTCGGCGGCGTTGTAGGGGTTGGCGAACTTCTCGCGGTACTCGGCGATGTAGGCCTTGCGCGCGGCGTCGGGGTCGGCGGCAGCGGCCAGCTGGTCGCGGAACACGATGTTGACCGCGCCGTCGGGGCCCATGACGGCGATCTCGGCGGTCGGGTAGGCGTAGTTGATGTCGGCGCGGATGTGCTTGGACGCCATCACGTCATAGGCGCCGCCGTAGGCCTTGCGCGTGATGACGGTGACCTTGGGCACGGTGGCCTCGGTGAAGGCGTACAGCAGCTTGGCGCCGTGCTTGATGATGCCGCCGTACTCCTGGTCGGTGCCGGGCAGGAAGCCGGGCACGTCCACGAAGGTCACCAGCGGGATGTTGAAGCAGTCGCAGAAGCGCACGAAGCGCGCCGCCTTGATCGACGCATTGATGTCGAGGCAGCCGGCCAGGTGCGCGGGCTGGTTGGCCACCACGCCGACCGCCTGGCCATCCAGGCGCGCGAAGCCGATCAGCATGTTCTGCGCATATTCGGGCTGGATCTCGACCAGCTTGCCGTCGTCGACCACCTTGGTGATGACGTCGCGCATGTCGTAGGGCTTGTTGGGCTCGGGCGGGATCACGGTGTCGAGCGCGGCGTCGGCGCGGTCGGCGCGATCGCGCGTGGGCCGCACCGGCGGATCCTCCATGTTGTTCTGCGGCATGAACGAGAGCAGCTCGCGGATGGCCTCCAGGCAGGCGCGCTCGTCGGCCACCGCCAGGTGGCACACGCCGGAGCGCGCGGCGTGGGTGTGCGCGCCGCCCAGCGCCTCCTTGGTGACCTCCTGCTGGGTCACCGTCTTGATGACGTCGGGGCCGGTGATGAACATGTACGACGTGCCCTCGACCATCAGGATGAAGTCGGTCATCGCCGGCGAGTACACCGCGCCGCCCGCGCACGGGCCCATGATGGCGCTGATCTGCGGGATGACCCCCGACGACAGCACGTTGCGCGTGAAGATGTCGGCGTAGCCGGCCAGCGAGACGACGCCCTCCTGGATGCGCGCGCCGCCCGAGTCGTTGAGGCCGACCACCGGGGCGCCGACCTTCATCGCCAGGTCCATGACCTTGCAGATCTTGGTCGCGTAGGCGCCCGACAGCGAGCCGCCGAACACGGTGAAGTCCTGCGCGAACAGGTAGGTCAGCCGGCCGTCGATGTCGCCGTAGCCGGTGACCACGCCGTCGCCGAGGATCTTCTGCTCCTGCATGTTGAAGTCGGCGCAGCGGTGGGTCACGAACTTGTCGAGCTCGACGAAGGTGCCAGCGTCGCACAGGAGCTCGATGCGCTCGCGCGCGGTCAGCTTGCCGGCGGCGTGCTGGCGCTCGACGCGGGCGGCGCCGCCACCCTCGAGGGCGCGGGCCTCCATGTCGGCCAGGCGGGCCAGCGCGGCGGTGGCGGGAGCGGTGGCGGGTGCAGGGGGCGGATTGCCGTTGGGGGCGGTGCTCATGCGGGGATTCCGAGCCTTTCTTGCACGTAGGCGGTGATGCGCGCGCGGACCTCATCGTCCAGCGCGGTGAACTCGATGCGGGTTGTGCGCGCGGTGGGGTCGCGCTCGCGGTCGGCGTCGGCGCGCTCGTCGGTGACGATGCCGGTGACCGCGACGGGCTCCAGCGCGATGTCGGGATCGGGCGCCGGCAGCGCGATGGTGATGCGGACACGCTCGCCGGGCGGCAGTGGCAGCGTGCGCTGCAGGGTCACGCCGCTGGTGTCGATGCTGCGCGTGAGGCGGAAGCAGCGCGGGCCGTCGGCGTCGGCGCCGTGGGCGCGGCTGCCCGGGGCCGGGGCGCGCGCGATCACGGCACGTACCTCAGCCGGGATCTCGAGCGGCGCAGCCTCAGGCATCGGCGGCAGTTTGTCGGTCACGACGCGGCCCGTCAAGCCGTGCTCCGAGGGGTGGTGTATATAGGGTGCGTGAGCTCGCTGGTCTGGATCGCCATCGCGGTGGCTGGCATCGCCGCAGTCGCCGTCGTCGTGAGTCGGGTTCTGTCCAAGGAGGCGCAGGTGCGACGCGGGCTTGCGCGTCTGCCCACCATCGCGGTGCGCGCCGTGAAGCCTGGTCAGGAGGCCAAGGTCGAGGGCAAGGTGCGCTACCACGAGGTCCCGCTGGAGGCCCCGCTGTCGGGGCGGCGCTGCGCCTTCTACGCCGTGCGCGTCGAGGTCCACACCGAGGGCAAGGGCTGGATGCCGCTGATCCTGGAGGAGAAGGGCGAGGACTTCTGGATCGAGGACGACACCGGCAAGCTGCTGGTGCGCGCCGCGGGCGGCAAGATCGTCGCGGTGCACGACGCCTCTCTGCACTCGGCCGCGCTGTCCGACAAGCGCGCGGTCAACGTCGACGCCTTCCTGGCCCGGCATGGCCACAAGCGCGACGGCGCCAACCTCGACGAGCCGCACAAGCAGTTTCGCTTCTTCGAGGGCGTGCTCGAGGAGGGCGAGGTGGTCACCGCGCGCGGGCTGGGCGCGCCTGCGAGCGGTTCCGACGCCAGCGCCGGGGTGCTGGAGCTGCACGCGCCGAAGCATGGCCACGTCCTGGTCAGCGAGGCGCCCGGCCACGGCGCCAGCGTCAACCTGACCCACAAGGTGTAGTCGTCGCGCGGTCGCGGTGCGGGTCAGCCGCCGTCGAGCGCGGCGATGACGGCGTCGTGGATGCGCGGGCGGTGCTCGCGATAGATCTGGGTCTCGCGCGTGGGATGCACGCGGTTGGTCAGCAGCGCGATGACGCGGCCGCGCGGCGGGTCGATGACCCAGGAGCAGCCGGTGAAGCCGAGGTGCATGACCGCGCTGCGCGCCACGCGGTCGCCGACCTGTGATGACGGCGTGGTCGCGCCGGGGACCACGGGCGCGGGACCGTCCCAGCCGATGCGCCAGGTCGAGCCCGGCACACCGGCCGGCGCGAAGCAGCGCCGCACCAGGGCACGGTCGAACAGGCTGGCGGCGCCCTCGTGCGCGGCCGCCAGCGCGAGGCCGAGCTCCACCAGCGCCTCGGCGCGCGCGAACAGGCCGGCGTGGCCGGCGACGCCGCCCATGCGGTGCGCGTTGTCGTCGTGGACCTCGCCGACGAGGAGGCCGCGGCGCGGGCAGTGCTCGGTGGGTGCGATGACGGCGCCGTCGGTGGTGGCGACCTCGCCGAGCGGGCGGAAGCCCAGGCTGGCCTCGAGGCCGAGCGGCGCGGTCACCAGCGTGCGATGCAGTGCATCGAGGCGGGCGCCCCCGGCGCGTTCGCACAGGAAACCCAGGCTGATGAAGGACAGGTCGGAGTACACCGAGCCGCTGCCAGGCGGGCGCTCCAGCGCGGCCTGACCGAGCTGGCGCAGCACGGCGTCGCGGTCGCCCTGCGCGATGCGCTCGAAGAACGGCAGCCACCAGATGAAGCCGGCGGCGTGGGCGCACATGTGCCAGACCCGGATGGCGTCGGCGCCGGGCTGGGTCAGCTCGGGCAGCCAGCGCTGGGCCGGCGCGTCGAGGTCGAGCTTGCCGGCGGCCGCCAGGCGCAAGAGCACCGTCATGGTCGCGGCCGCCTTGGTCACCGAGGCGGCGTCGTACACGGTGTCGAGGGTGACCGCGGCGCCGGCGCCAGGGTAGGGCGGGCGCGCGCGCTGGCCGAACGCGCGACGCAGCACGATGGTGCCCTGGTCAGCCGCCACCAGGACGCCGCCCGGGAAGGCGTCCGCGGCGAGTGCGGCCTCGATGGCGATGGCCACGGCCACTGGGCCAGCGTCGATCACGTGCTACCTTACAACGGCTTTGAGCAAGTACGAGCTCCTCGAACGCATCGGCGTGGGCGGCATGGCCGAGATTTATCGCGGCAAGTCGCTGTCGGTCGGCGGCTTCGAGAAGCTGGTCGCCATCAAGAAGATCCTGCCCCACCTGGGCCGGGACGAGCGCTTCGTGCAGATGCTGATCCACGAGGCGCGCATCAACGCCTCGCTCAAGCAGCGCAACATCGTGCAGATCTACGACGTTGGCGTGGGCGACGACGGCGAGTACTTCCTGGTCATGGAGTACGTGCCGGGCTGCGACCTGGCCAACCTCATGAAGGCGCTGGAGCGCGGCGGTCGCTTCGAGCTGCCCATCGAGGTCGCGCTGTTCATCGGCGGCGAGCTGTGCGAGGCGCTGGAGCACGCGCACCGCGCGGTCGACGCCAAGGGCAAGCCGGCGGCGCTGATCCACCGCGACGTGTCACCCGCCAACGTGCTGGTGTCCTACGGCGGCGAGGTCAAGCTGACCGACTTCGGCATCGCCAAGAAGGTCGACGAGGCCTCGGTGGTGGCGTCGATCAAGGGCAAGTTCGCGTACATGTCGCCCGAGCAGGCGGCGGCGCGGCCGCTGGATGGGCGCTCCGACCTGTACGCGCTGGGCATCATCCTGTGGGAGCTGACGGTCGGCAAGCGGCTGTTCTCCGGCCTCAGCGACTTCGACGCGCTGCGCATGGTGCGCGAGGGCAAGATCCAGCGCCCGCGCGACGCCGCCAGCGACTTCGACAAGCAGCTCGATCGCATCGTGATGAAGGCGCTGGCGCCCAAGGTCGACGATCGCTACGAGCGCGCGGCCGATCTGGCGGCCGACCTGCGCGACGTGCGCTTCCGCCTGGCCGGCGCGGCGTCGCCCGCGGCCGAGCTGGCGGCCATGGTGCGCAACCGCTTCCCGCCCTCGGAGTCCGACCGGCTGGCCATCGCGGGGGCGCACCCGGTCGGGCTGGACCCTGCGGCGGTCGCGGTGATGCTGCCGCAGATGCCGGCGGCGTCGTCGACGCAGGGCAACCGGCAGCGCTCGTTCGTGGAGATCTCGACCGCGGCGGCCTTCAAGTTCGAGGGCCCGGGGGCGGCGCTGGCGCCGGATGCCGCGCTCGGTGGCCTCCTGATGACCTCGCCCGAGGAGACCCGGGTGCTGCGCCGCCAGCCCAGTCTGCGCGCGGCGCCGGCCGAAGCGGTGGGTGCTGCCGCGCCGCCGCCGCCGCCGCCGGCAGCCTTGCGCGAGTCGCGGCCTGCGCGTGGTGGGGCGGTGCAGCCCGGGCCCCCGCCCGCTGCGCCTGCGCCCCCGCCCGCCAGCAAGCGAGGCAGCGCGGCCGCTGCCAGGGCGCCGGCCTCGTTGCCCAAGGGCAAGCCGCGCACGGCGACCGGCGTGCACCGCGACGAGCGCTCGGCGCGGCTGCAGCGCGAGCTGTTCGACGACGTGTCCTCGCTGCAGAAGATCCCATCGCGGCCCAGCACCCTGGCGCCCGCGGGTGCCGGGCTGCACGACGATGACGCCCCGACCAGCTTCCATGTCGCGGCCCCCCAGGGTGGCGCCGACGCCGACGCCGACGTCGGGGTGCGTCGAGGCCAGCCTGGCGCCCTGCCGCCGCTGGTGCCGCCGGGGCTCGACGAGCCCCACGCGGGCGACGGCCACGGTCACGGCCAGCACGATGATGACGACTACGAGGACGAGCGCTCGCGCAAGATCCGGCTGGGCGTGGTGATCGCGGCGGTTACCTTGATCGCGCTCGGTGTTGCGGCGTACTTGTCGGGAATGGTTGGCTAAAGCGCGTTGACAGGGTGGGAGGGGGTGCCTACCATCGGGATCCCTTGTCCCCGACCAACGCCCGCAAGGCCGAACGGCACGACATCTCGCTCCCCATCGAGGTCTCGATGGAGGGTGGCACCCTCAGTGGCAAGACGCGCAACCTGTCCCTGGGCGGCGCCTTCATCGACGGCGGGCGACCGGTGGCGTTCGGGACCCGGGTCGTGCTGCGCTTCAGGGTCAGCCCGCAGAGTGAGCTCATCGAGGTCGGCGGCACCGTGCGCTGGAACGACGGTGCGGGCTTCGGCGTGCAGTTCGACGGCCTGCATGCGCGCGACGTCTACGCGCTGAACAAGCTGTTCGAGAAGCCCGGGGACTGACATGCGGCTGGCGCGGGCCTTCGCGGCAGGCGCCTTCGCCGTGCTCGGGATGCTGGCGACCCGTGGCCGCGCCGCGCCCACGAGCACGAGCACGGGCACCGTGCGCGTCGGCATCATCGACCTGCGCCCCGCCGGCAGCTTCCGCGACCTCCTCGAGCTGACCACCCGCCTGACCGCTCTGAACGTCCAGCTCGAGACCGCCGCCGACTGGGACGGCCTGCTGACCGGCGCTAGCGCCCCCGAACAGAGCGCCTGGACCGCCATCCTGGAGGCCGAGGCCGCCTACGCCGCGCGCGCCTGCGAGCGCGCCCTGCCCCTGACCGACAGCGCGCTGGCGCAGCTGCTCGCGGTGCGTGAGGTCGCGGCCACCCCGGCGCGCAGCGCGGCCTGGTCGCTGGCCCTGACCTGCGCCGACCAGCTCGGCGACGCCGTGCGGGCGCGCGTCGGCGCGCGTGGCCTGGCCAGCCTCGGCGCCCCGCCCACGACGGTGCCACCCGCGGTCTGGCAGCGCTGGGCCCCGGTCGACTTCGACGCCGTGGTCGGCGTGCCGCCCGCGCTGCGCGGCCGCCTGCGCATCGAATCCTCGGTACCCGGCACCTTCGTCATCGTCGACGGTCGTGACGCCGGCGAGGCCCCGGTCGAGGTCGAGCTCGGCCCCGGCGCGCACACCCTGTTCGGCCTGGCTCCCGGCCACGACCCCGGCGAGAGCCAGCTCGATTTCGGCCCCCGCCCGCCCAGCCAGCAGGTCCAGCTGCTCAAGCCGCGCCCCAGCGCCGAGGCCGCCGCGCGGGACGCCATCCTGGCCGAGCGCGCCCGGGTCGCCGCTGCGCGCTTCGACATCGCCGCCGCCGTCGCCCTTGCGCGCCGCGTGCGCTGGTCGCGCGTCCTTGTGCTGGACGCCGAGGGCGTGCGGCTGGTCGAGGTCCCCGAGGGTATCGCCGGTCCCGCGCGCGGGCTCGATGCGGCCGGCCTGGCCACCATCGCCGCCGACGTCGGCCGCGCCGGCAGCCCTGCGGCCCTGGCGGTCCCGACCCCGTCGCCGACCCCGACCCCGGCGAAGAAGAAGAAGAGAGCCGGCCCCTGGCCCTGGATCGCCGCGGGCACCGTGGCCGCAGTGGCGCTGACCATCATCCTGATCCAACCTGACGGGGGTGACGACAGCCTCCGCATCCACGTCCAGGTCCCCTGAATGAAGCGCGCAGCTCTGACGCTGCTGCTGCCGCTCGTGCTGGCTCTGTCGCTGGCGCTGCCGACCCGCGCCGCCGCCGAGCACATCCCGGCCGAGGTCCTGCGCACCGGCAACATCACGGTGCGCTTCGACGCCGCCGACCGCGCCGCCGCCGCGCGCGTGCTGGCCGCCGCTCCCGACACCCTGGCCCGCGTCGCCCTGCTCACCGGCGACGCCGACGATCACCTCGACATCCGCATCGCGCCCAGCGCCCGCGCCATGCGCGCCCTGGTGCCGCCCGATCTCGCGCCCCCTGCGTGGGCCAGCGGCGTGGCCTATCCCGAGCGCGGCCTCATCCTGCTCACCCTGCGCGATCCCAACGGCGCCGCGGCCGACCTCGACGACGTGCTGCGCCACGAGATCGCCCACGTGTCCCTGCATCGCGCCACCGGCGGTCGCCCGCTGCCGCGCTGGTTCCACGAGGGCGTCGCCCACCTGGGCGAGGGCTTCTCCTGGGGCCACACCTTCACCCTGATGGACGCCGCGCTGCACGGCCGCATCATCCCGCTGGCCGAGCTCGACGAGCACTTCCCCGCGCGCGAGAACCCGGTCGCCATCGCCTATGCGCAGTCGTACGACTTCGTCGACTACCTGGTCGAGAAGCACGGCACCGTCGCGCTGCGTGGCCTGGTCATGCGGGTCGGGCGCGGCATGCCATTCCAGACCGCGCTGCGCGAGGTCTACGCCGACGGCCTCGATGGCCTGGAGGAGGGCTGGGTCGCCGAGCTGCGGCTGCGCTACCTGTGGCTGCCCATGGTCACCACCGGCCTGCTGCTGTGGGCGGTGGGTGCAGTGCTGCTGTTCTTCGGCTGGCGCCGGCGTCGCCGGCAGAACCGCGCCCGCCTGCTGGTGTGGGCCGCCGAGGAGGCCGCGCGCGACGCCGCCCGCGACGCCCGCATCGCCGCCCGTCAGGCCAGGGCGGACAGCGCCGCCAGCGTGTCCTCCAGCGCCTCGGCGTGATCGCTGGGCTGACGCAGGAAGGCCTCGATGGCCTCGATGGCCTCGATGGCCGCATCGGTGCGCGGGTCCGACCCGGCCTGGTAGGCGCCCAGCACGATGAGATCGCGGCGCGCCTCGTAGGCCGCCAGCAGCTCGCGCAGCCGTCCGGCGGCGCCCTGGTGCTCGGGCGCGGCGACCTCGTGCATCACGCGTGACAGCGAGGCCAGCACGTCGATGGCGGGCCAGTGGTTGCGCTCGGCCAGGCTGCGCGACAGCACGATGTGGCCATCCAGGATGCCGCGCACCTCGTCGGCGATGGGCTCGTCGAGATCGCCGCCCGCGACCAGCACGGTGTACAGCGCGGTGATGGTGCCGCGCACGCCGGCCCCGGTGCGCTCGAGCAGGCGCGGCAGCAGCGCGAACACCGAGGGCGGATAGCCCTGGCGCGCCGGCGGCTCACCCGCGGCCAGTCCGACCTCGCGCTGCGCCCGCGCCACCCGCGTCACCGAGTCCATCAGCAGGAGCACGCGCGCGCCCTGCTCGCGGAACCACTCCGCCGCCGCGGTCGCCACCGCCGCCGCCTCCAGACGCACCAGCGCCGGCGCGTCCGAGGTCGCGCACACGACGACGCTGCGTGACAGGCCCGCGCCCAGCGCGCCCTCGACGAACTCGCGCACCTCGCGCCCGCGCTCGCCGACCAGCGCGATGACGCTGACGTCGGCGTCGGCCTGGCGCGCGATCTGCCCGAGCAGCGTGCTCTTGCCGACGCCCGCGCTGGCGAACAGGCCCACGCGCTGGCCCTCACCCAGCGTCATCGCGGCGTCGATGGCGCGCACCCCGGTGGTCAGCGCGCGGGTCACGCGCTGGCGCGACAGCGGCGGCGGTGCTGGCCGATCGACCGCCCACGGCGCGACGTCCTCCAGCGGCCCGCGCCCGTCGATGGGCCGTCCCAGCCCGTCGAGCACCCGCCCCAGCAAGCCGCGGCCCGCGCGCATCATCATGGGCTGGCCGCTGGCGCGCACCAGGCACCCGGGCCCGACCCCCGCGGTCGGTCCCAGCGGCATCAGCACCACCTGCTCGCCGCGAAAGCCCACCACCTTGGCGGGCAGCTCGCCGCCGGCACACGCGATGGTCACCAGCTCGCCGGCGCGCGCATCGGGCAGCGTCGCGCGCAGCACCAGGCCGGTCAGCTCGGTGATCCGCCCGGTGACCTCGGGCCCCCGCGTGGCGTCGACCACCGCCAGCGCCGCACGCACGGTGTCGTCACTCATCGGCGCTACCAGCCTGGCCCGACCTGGCGCCGACGTCGTCGCCCAGCAGCGCCCGCTCCAGCGCCGCCAGCTGCACCTCGAGGCGCGCATCCACGGTGCCGGCCTCGGTCTCGATGACACAGCCGCCGCGCGACACCGCGGCATCGGCGCACAGCTCGACATCACATGGCTCGGCCAGCGCAGCCACCAGGCGCGGTCGTGCCGCCGCCAGCGCTGCGACATCCTCGGGATGCGCGCGCAGCGTCAGCCCGGCCCCGCGCGCCAGCGCCAGCGCCGCCGCCGCCACGTCGACCACGACCTCGGGTCGCATCGCCAGCTCGCTGGCCAGCAGCTTCTCGGCCACCCGCATCGCGACCGTCGCGACCTCGCGCTGCGCCCGCGCGCGCACCCGCGCCGCCGTCGCCAGCGCCCGCGCGATGAGCTCGGTGGCCTCGCCGTGCGCCGCCTGCAGCCCTTCGCCGTGGCCGACCCGACGCGCCTCCGCCAGCGCCGCCGCGCTGCCCTGGCGCACGCGCTCGGCCTCGGCGTGCGCCGCCGCCACGATGGCCGCAGCCTCGGCCTGCGCCGCCGCAATGGTGGCCTCGGCGCCCTGCTGCGCCTCGAACACCGCTGCGGGGATCCGCGCCCCGACGCCGCCCTTGATGATCATCGCCCCGCGCATGTTACCCGTCACCCGGGCCTGCTCGCCACCCGCATGACCTCGTCCCAGGTCACCACCGCTCCGTCGCGCGGCGCCTGCAGCAGCGCCTGCCCCAGCGCCCAGGGCAGCCGCTGCGCCGTCTCGCGCAGGATCTCGCCCCCCGCCGCCGCCAGCGCTGGCGCCAGCCAGCTCGCGACCTCGACCTCGACCTCGCGCCCCAGCCGCCGCCACACCCGCTCCAGCACCGCCAGCGGGGCCCGCGGCAGCTCGGCCCACCCGCGCGGCTCCGCCCTCGCCGTCAGCGGCGCCGGCATCGCCACCAGCCCGAGCCGCGCCGCCACCGCGCGCACCACCCACTTGCGCAGCCGCACCGGCGTCGCACGCTCGCCCCGCAGCACCGCTCCCAGCCCGGCCGCCTCGCCGACCAGCGCCTGCGTCACCCAGCTCGGATGCAGCCCCGGGTCGCCGCCCACCGGCAGCGCGCGCTGCGCCTCGGCCACGATCACGCGCACCCGCTCGTCCCGTCCGCGCTCGGCCAGCGCCGCCACCGCGCGCTTCACCCGCGTGCGCGCCGGCTCGCCCAGCCGCGCCAGCACCGCGCCCGCCCGCGCGCCCTCCAACAGCGCCGCCGCCACCATGGCGCGCTCCGCCGCCGTCAGCTCGCCCAGCGCCAGCGTCATAGCCCCCGCCCCCGCCCCCGCCACGCCGCGCGCTCCGCCGCGCTACGTCGGCGGCCGGGTCGGCTGCCGGCGCCCGACCTGGCGCAGCTTGAAGCGCAAGAGCTTGCCCGCCGCGTTCTTGGGCAGCCCCTCGACGAAGTCGATCCAGCGCGGGTACTTGTACGGCGCGATCTCGCGCTTGACGAACTCCATCAGCTCCAGCGCCAGCTCCGCCCCCGGCGCGTGGCCGACGTTCGGCACCACATAGGCCAGCGGCTTGACCAGCCCGTCCTCGTCCTCGGCGGGCACCACCGCGCACTCCCACACCGCCGGGTGCGCCAGCAAGGTCTGCTCGACCTCGATCGGTGACACCCACTTGCCGCTGACCTTGAACAGATCGTCCGTCCGCCCGCAGTGGAAGTAGTTGCCGTCCTTGTCGACCAGCACGCGATCGTGGGTGTGCACCCAGCCGTCGCCGCGGAACGTCGAGCCGTCGTCGCCGCGTCCCCAGTAGCGCCGCGCCACCGTCGGCCCGCGCACTTCCAGCGCGCCGATCTCGGTCGCCCCCAGCACGCGCCCGTCGTCCCCGACCACGCGCGCCTCGAAGCCCGGCAGCACCAGCCCGCTCGACCCTGCCTTGGCGGCGCCAGGCCGGTTCGAGATCACGAAGTGGAACGCCTCGGTCAGCCCCAGCCCATCGAGCAGCTCGACGCCGAACATGCCGCGAAAGCGCTCCATCAGCCGCGCCGGCAGCGCCTCGCCACCGCTCACGCAGCGGCGCACGCTGGAGCACACCCCCTTGGCCACCGCGCCATCGGCCTGCTCGAAGTCGTGCACCATCTGGCCGTACAGCGACGGCGTCGCGAAGAACACCGTCGGGCGCCAGACCTCCAGCACCTCGAACATGGTCTTGGGCCGCGCGCGCTCGGGCAGCAGGAACGACTGCGCGCCCGCGCACAGCGGGAAGAACAGCCCGGCCCCGAGGCCATACGCGCTGGCCAGCTTGACCGCCGAGAAGACCTTGTCGTGCTCGGTCAGCCCCAGGACCCCGGTGCCATACGCGGCAAAAGCCCTGACCGGCGTGCCATGCGCATGGGCGACCCCCTTGGGCGCGGTGTCGCCGCCACCCGCCGAGTACAGCAGGAAGGCGGGGTCGTCGATGTCGCACTCCTCGAACCCGCACACCGGATCGGCCGCCGCATGCAGCGCCGCATAGTCGAGCTGCCCGCGCTCCGCGCCATCCAGCGCGATCACCGTCTGCACCTCGCCGAGGTCGCCGCGGACCTCCTCCAGCGCCGCCGACAGCGACTGCTCGACCACCACCAGGCGCGCGCCCGAATCGGCGATCAACGCGCGCAGATCATTGGGTCGCCACAGCTCGCTGAGCGGCACCGCAAGCGCACCCAGGCGAATCGTGGCCAGGATGAAGGCCGCCTGCTCGAGCCGATCGGTCAGCAGCGTGATGACGCGATCGCCTTTGCGCACGCCATGTTCGCGCAGCACATTGCCAGCGCGTCCGGTCTCGTCGGCCAGGTGCTGGAAGGTCCAACCGCGCGAAGGTTCACGCAGCGCGACCCGCGCGCCCCACCCGTCTTCAATCCGGCGGTCGAGCAGCTCGACGCACAGGTTCATCGCGTCCGCATTATATCACGCCCTGCGCCGGGCAAGGTTTGACGCCCCACGCTGCGCGCGCTATACGCCGCCCATGCGCATCATCGGAGGGGCCGCCCGCGGCCGGCCACTCGAGGCCCCTCGCGGTGACGCGACCCGCCCGACCGCTGATCGCACCCGGGAGTCGGTCTTCAACATCTTGGGAAACAAGCTCGACATCTCGACTGCCCGGGTCCTCGACGTCTTTGCCGGGTCGGGCGCCCTGGGCCTGGAGGCCATCTCGCGCGGCGCCCCCAGCGCCGTCCTGGTGGACCACGACGCCAGCGCGGTCGCCGTCATGCGCAAGAACCTGGCAGCCCTGGGCCGGGAGGCGGTCGGTCACCCGGTGCGGATCGTCAAGGATGACGCGGCCCGGGCCATCATCCGCCTGGCCGGGACCGGTGACCGCTTCGAGCTCTGCTTCCTCGACCCGCCCTACGCCGCGGTGGCCGCGCTGGCCGCCGCGCTGGACCGGCTGCCCGCGGTGCTGGCGCCCGGCGCCGTCGTGGTGGTCGAGTACGACCGCCGCATGCCCCCGGAGGCCTGGCCGCCGGGGCTTTCCCCGGAAGACGTTCGCGAGTACGGTGACACCCGGGTCGCCTTCCTGCGCGCGCCCAGCATCCAGACCCCGGACACACCGGACCCCACGGACACCCCGACCGAACCTGGCGAGGCCCCCTGATGAGCGCACTGGCGATCTACCCCGGCTCGTTCGATCCCCTGACGCTGGGCCACGTCGACATCGTGCGGCGCTCGCTGATGATCTTCGACAAGGTCGTCATCGCCATCGCGGTCAACGTGCGCAAGCAGCCGCTGTTCACGTTCGACGAGCGCAAGGCCATGATCCTGGCCAGCACCCCCGACATTGCGCCCGGTCGCCTCGAGGTCGACGCCTTCGAGGGCCTCCTGGTCGACTATGTCGCGCGCCGCGGCGCCAAGGCCATCGTGCGTGGCCTGCGCGCCATGGCTGACTTCGAGTTCGAGTTCCAGCTCGCGCACATGAACCGGCGCCTGGCGCCCGACGTCGACTCGGTCTTCCTGATGACCTCCGAGGAGCACCACTTCGTGTCCTCGTCGCTGGTCAAGGAGGTCGCCAGCTTCGGCGGTGACATCTCGGGCTTCGTGCCCGCGCCGGTCGCCGCCGCCCTGCACGCGCACTACCCTCGCCCCGCGAGCCCACCGCAAAAGCCCTGAAAGGAACCATGTCGCAACTTCGTCTGTCGTCCCGTCTCGACCTCGTCAAGCCCTCCATCACCCTGGCCGTGACCGCGAAAGCGGCGCAGCTCAAGGCGCAGGGCGTGGACGTCACCAGCTTCGGCGCTGGCGAGCCCGACTTCGACACCCCGACGCACATCAAGGACGCCGCCAAGCTGGCGCTCGACCGGGGCCAGACCAAGTACACGCACATCGCTGGCACGCCCGAGCTGCGCACCGCCATCTGCGCCGAGATGCGTCTCGCCCACGGCCTCGACGTCACGCCCGATCAGGTCATCGTCAGCTGCGGCGCCAAGCACTCGCTGTACAACCTGTTCCAGGCCCTGCTGAACGTCGGCGACGAGATCGTCATCCCCGCGCCCTACTGGGTCTCGTACCCCGACATGGTGCTGCTGGCCGGCGGCACCCCG